>QFCS01002433.1_pt1 | contig 12935 bp, 13 predicted proteins | sample 3576561 | NCBI WGS metagenome assembly QFCS01 | reverse complement strand
CTCGAATATCGAAGGCTTCGTGATCAATCCCGACGGGATGATCCGTCTCGCCGGACTGAAGCGGTCGTAACGGCCTTGCACCTGCCAGCACCAACTGCGCCGTCATCCCGGACGACCGAAGGTCGCTCCGGGATCGATCGAAGGGCGTCGTGCTCGATAGTCGATCTCGGCGCTCCGCGGAGCTTGTCCTTGGGCCGACCGAAGGTCGGTCCTGAGGGCTGCGGCCGGGATGACGGCGAATCCGGAGGCGCGCCATGCTCGCCCTGATCGGCCGGCGCGTCCTGATCGCGATCCCGACACTGTTCCTGGTGTCGCTCTTCGTCTTCGCCCTGCAAAGGGCGCTGCCGGGCGATCCGTTCCTGGTCATTGCCGGCGAGGAGCGCGACCCGGAGGTGATCGCGCGGCTGCGCGAGATCTATCGGATGGACGATCCGATCGTCGTCCAGTTCTTCGCCTGGCTCGGGCAGGTCGTGCAGGGCGATTTCGGTCGCTCGCTGCGCACCGGCGAGCCGGTGCTGAACCTGATCCTGCAGAAGCTGCCGGTGACGATCCAGCTCGCCACCGCCTCGATCATCATCGCGATCGGCATCGGCATTCCCGCCGGCATCCTGGCGGCACGGCGCAAGGGCACCTTTGTCGATTACTCGACCAGCGCCCTGGCGCTTTCGGGCCTCTCGATCCCGAATTTCTGGCTCGGAATCATGCTGATCCTGCTGTTCTCGGTCGAGCTCAAGCTGCTGCCGCCCTCGGGCTATGAATCGATCTTCAGCAATCCCTGGGGGGCGATCGAGCGGCTGATCATGCCGGCCTTCGTGCTCGGCGGCGGGCTCGCCGCCTTCATCATGCGTCATACCCGCTCGGCGATGCTGGAGGTGCTGCGCTCCGACTATATCCGCACCGCCCGCGCCAAGGGGCTCGACGAGCGCAAGGTGGTCAACAAGCACGCGCTCGCCAACGCGCTGGTGCCGATCATCACGCTCTCGACACTGCTGTTCGGCGAATTGCTGGCCGGCGCTGTGCTGACCGAGCAGATCTTCACCATTCCCGGCTTCGGCAAGCTGATCGTCGATGCGGTCTTCAACCGCGACTACGGCGTCGTCCAGGGCGTGGTGCTGTGCACCGCCATCGGCTTCATCTTCATGAACCTCGTCGCCGACGTGCTCTATGTCCTGGTCAATCCGCGCCTGAGGACGGCCTGATGGCGGACGCTGCGCTTCCTGCCGGCGCCGCCGGCCGCTCCGCGGGCGCCGAAACGCCGCTGCGCCGCGCCTGGCGCAAGCTCCGGCGCAACCGGGCCGCGCTGATCGGCGGCACCATCGTGCTCGTCTTCGTGCTGATGGCGCTGCTCGCGCCATTGCTGCCGCTCGCCGACCCCCTGAAGTCGAACTTCCTCGCCATCCGCAAGCCGCCTTCGGCGCTGCACTGGTTCGGCACGGACGAGCTCGGCCGCGATCAGGTTTCGCGCCTGTTCTTCGGCGCGCAGGCCTCGCTGCTCGCCGGTATCGTCTCGGTGCTGATCGCGCTCGGCGTCGGCGTGCCGATCGGGCTTGTCGCCGGCTGGTATGGCGGCTGGGTCGATGCGGTGATCTCGCGCATCACTGAAGCGCTGCTCGCCTGCCCCTTCCTGATCCTCGCCATCGCCTTCGCCGCAGTGCTCGGTCCGTCCTTGACCAATGCGATGATCGCGATCGGCCTGTCTGCGGTGCCGATCTTCATCCGGCTGGTCCGCGGCCAGGTGATCAGCGTCAAGACCGAGGATTTCGTCGAGGGCGCCCGCGCCGTCGGCGTGCGCGATTCCGTCATCCTGTTCCGCCATGTCGCGCCGAACACGCTGCCGCCTATCGTGGTGCAGTCGACGCTGTTCATGGCGCAGGCGATCATCCTCGAAGCCGCCCTCTCCTTCCTCGGCCTCGGCCAGCAGCCGCCCTCCCCGTCCTGGGGGCAGATGCTCAACGTCGCCAAGAACTTCATGGAGCAGGCGCCGTGGATGTCGGTGGCTCCCGGCGCCGCGATCTTCCTCGCCGTGCTCGGATTCAACCTCCTCGGCGACGGGCTGCGCGACGCGCTCGATCCGAAGGAAACGTGATTGAGCCCCGCTTCTCCAGCCCTCATCCTGAGGAGCCATTCCGCTAGGAATGGCGTCTCGAAGGATGCTCCAGATGGTTCCAGAGCCTCTTGGTCCATCCTTCGAGACGCCGCTGCGCGGTTCCTCAGGATGAGGGCTGCTGCGCAGACCTGCACTCGCCACAAGAGGGGCATCGCTGGAAATGCGAGAGCATGATGGCTGCTGGCTCTACATCGTGCGCTGCAGCGACGGCAGCTTCTATACGGGAACGACGAGAGCCAGCGTCGAGACGCGCATTGGGCAGCACAATGCCGGCGTCTTTCCGGAAAGCTACACGTTCAGGCGGCGCCCCGTGACACTGGCCTTCGCCGAGCACTTTCCGAGCATTACCGACGCGATCTCGATGGAGCGGCGGATCAAAGGTTGGTCGCGTCGCAAGAAGCAGGCGATCATCGACGGGAACTGGGAAGCCCTGCCCGAAGTGGCAAGGCGCAAGACATGAAGCTTACCGCGCGGTTCCCGAAGCCTCTGGACCATCCTTCGAGACGCGCCTCCGGCGCTCCTCAGGATGAGGGCTGAGATCAGGAACGCGGTCAATTTCCCACCTCAACGGTTCCTCCTGACAAACATTGGACAGCCTCATGTTCACCACCCGCCCGGAAATCCTCGGCACTTTCGGTGTCGTCACCTCTACGCACTGGCTCGCCACCGCCTCGGGCATGGCGATGCTGGAGAAGGGCGGCAACGCCTTCGACGCCTGCGCCGCCGCTGCCTTCGTGCTGCAGGTGGTCGAGCCGCATCTCGTCGGCCCCGGCGGCGATATGCCGGCGGTGTTCTATTCGGCGGAAAGCAAGAAGGTCGAGGTGCTGTGCGCGCAGGGGACGGCGCCGCAGGCGGCGACGATCCAGGCCTACAAGGCGCTCGGGCTCGACATGATCCCGGGCGACGGGCTGCTCGCCACGGTCGTGCCCGGAGCATTCGGCGGCTGGATGGCGCTGCTGCGCGACCATGGCCGGCTTTCTCTACGCGAGGTGCTGGAGCCGGCGATCGGCTATTTCGAGAGCGGCCACCCGATGCTGCCGCGCGTCTCCGACACCATCGCCGGGCTGACCGAGCTGTTCGGCGGGGACTGGCCGACATCGGGCGCGATCTACCTTCCGGGCGGCAATGTACCCGCGGCGCGCGAGCTCTTCCGCAATCCGGCGGCGGCCGAGACCTACAAGCGCATCCTCGCCGAGGCGGAAGCTGCCGGCGGCGACCGGCAGGAGCAGATCCAGGCCGCCCATGACGCCTGGTACAAGGGCTTCGTCGCCGAGGCGATCGATGCCTTCTGCCGCGGCGAGGCCGTTCTCGATTCCTCCGGCCGGCGCCATAAGGGCCTGCTGACCGCCGACGACATGGCGCGCTGGCAGCCGCGCTACGAGGCGCCGGCGAGTGCGACCTATCATGGCTGGGAGGTCTTCAAGACCGGGCCCTGGGGCCAGGGGCCGGTTTTCCTGCAGACGCTCAAAATCCTGGAGGGCATCGACCTCGCCGGCATGGGCCCGGCCAGCCCGGATTATGTCCACCATGTCGTCGAGGCGATGAAGCTCGCCTTCGCCGACCGCGAGGCCTATTACGGCGACCCCGATTTCGTGAAAGTGCCGCTGGCGACGCTGCTCTCGGACGACTATGCCGCCGGGCGCCGCGCGCTGATCGGCGAGCAGGCCTCGCATGAGCTGCGGCCGGGCATGATCGCCGGCTATGAGCGCCAGGTCGAGCAGATGCTCGGCAGCCTGCGCATTGCCGAGCAGAACGGTGGTGCCGCCAGCGCGACCGTCGGCGAGCCGACCCTGGCCTCGATGGTCGCCGCCTCGCGCCGCGGCGACACCGTGCATATCGACGTGATCGACCGCTGGGGCAACATGATCGCCGCGACGCCGTCAGGCGGCTGGCTGCAATCCTCGCCCGTCATTCCCGAGCTCGGCTTCCCGCTGAACTCGCGGGCGCAGTCCTTCTATCTCCAGGAGGGGCTGCCCTCCTCGCTGGCGCCGGGCAAGCGACCGCGCACCACGCTGACGCCGAGTCTCGCCTTCGAGAACGGCGAGCCGCGCCTCGCCTTCGGCACGCCGGGCGGCGACCAGCAGGAGCAATGGCAGCTCGGCATGTTCCTGCGCCGTGTCCACCATGGCCTCAATCTGCAGGAGGCAATCGACCTGCCGCTTTTCCACACCCAGCATTTTCCCTCGAGCTTCTATCCGCGCGAGGCGCGGCCGGGACAGATCACCGTCGAGGAGAGCCTCGGCGAGGCGGCGCTGGCCGAGCTCGTCCGGCGCGGCCATACGGTGGAAAGGGCTCCGGCCTGGACGGTGGGGCGGCTGACTGCGGCCGAACGCAGCGCCAATGGTCTCTTGCGCGCGGCCGCGACCCCGCGTCTGATGCAAGCCTACGCAGCCGGTCGGTAGGAGTTCTGCATCCATGACATGGTCAATCGTCGCCCGCGACGCCGCGACCGGCGCCTATGGCGTCGCCGTCTCGACCTGTGCTTTCGCCGTGGGGTCGCGCGTGCCCTATGGCTGCGGGCGCGTCGGCGCGATCGCGACACAGGCCTTCGTCAACCCGCTGTACGGCGTCGACGGCTTGCGGCTGCTGCAGGAAGGGCGCTCGGCCGTCGAGATCATCGCCAGCCTCACGGCCGCCGATGAGGGCCGTGCCCACCGCCAGATCCACCTGATCGACCGCAACGGCAAGACCGCCGCCTATACCGGCAACGCCTGCATCGACTGGTGCGGCGCCGTCGACGGGCCGCAGGTCTCGGTGGCCGGCAACATGCTGGCCGGGCCGGAGGTCGTCCAGGAGACGCTCAAGGCCTATGTGCAGAATTCGGGGCTCGACTTCGACGAGCGCCTGCTGGTGGCGCTCGAAGCCGGTGAGAAGGCCGGCGGCGACAAGCGCGGCCGGCAATCCTGCGCCATCCGGATCTGGGCCGACGACCCGGTGCCGAGCTTCGACATCCGCGTCGACGACCATGCCGATCCGCTCGCCGAACTCAGGCGGATCTGGCGTGTCGCGCATCAACGCTATGTGCCGTTCCAGAAGGCCTCGCCCTCGCGGACGCGGCCCGCTGGCGTCACCGACCGGGCGGAGCTCGACCGGTTGTGCTCGGAATATGCCGCAGCGTGGAACGAGCGGCATCCGGAGTGACGGGCGCGGCCTGCTCCCTCTCCCCTTGCGGGAGAGGGCTGGGGTGAGGGGTCGCGCGACGCTGATCGTGAGCCCGGCGTCGCGCTTCGAAACCTTCCAGGGCCGAGCGACCCCTCATCCGGCCCTGCGGGCCACCTTCTCCCGCAGGGGGAGAAGGAAAGCGCCGGCCTCAAGCCGCCTTCGCGGCCCTGCCCTCGCCGGCCCAGTTGGCGTACCAGCTCTTGAAGCGGCGCCATTCGGCCTCGACGAAATTGCGCTGGGCCAGCGAGAGCGCGTCGCTCTCGTTGAAGTGCAGCGCATAGGCCGCGTGGCCTTCGAGCACCATCAGGTGCTTGTAGAACAGCACGAGGTCGACGCCCTCGTCGAACTTCGAGAGGACGTAGAGGGCGCGCTCCAGTTCGAGCGCCCGGCGCTCGGCTTCCGGGTCGCCCGCCGCCGCCTTCTCGCTGAGGGCGACGAGGTGGAGCACTTCCTTCGGCCGGGCGTTGCCGATGCCGGTGATCGAGCCGGTCGCGCCGCAGCGGATGAAGCCGTGCGTGACCTGCGTGTCGACGCCGACCATCAGGGTCAGGGCGCGGTCCTTGCTGGTGATGTGCTCGGCCGCATAGGAGAGCGCCTCGCCGCCGCCGAACTCCTTGAAGCCGAGCAGGTGCGGATAGCGCTCGCGCAACGCGAAGAACAGGTCGGCGCGGGTTTCGTAGCCGTAATGCGGGCTGTTGTAGATCACCGAAGGCAGGTCGACGGCCGCTTCCAGCACCGCCTCGAAATGGGCGCGCTGGGCCGGGACCGAGGAGCCGCGCGAGAGCACGCGCGGGATGATCATCAGGCCCTGGGCGCCGATCTGCTTGGCATGGGCGGCAAGCGCGGCGGCCCGCTTCGGGTTCTGCGCGCCGGTGCCGACGATCAGCGGGATGCCGGCCTCGACCAGGCGCCGCACGCCTTCCATGCGCTGCTCGTCGGTGAGCAGCGGCCAGTCGCCCATCGAGCCGCAATAGACCACGGCCGACATGCCGGCGCCGATCAGGTGGCGGCCGGTGCGGACGAGCTCGTCATAATCGACGTCGCGCGAGGGGGTGCAGGGGGTCATCAGGGCGGGGATCGTCCCGCTGAAGATATTCTGGGTCATGACAAAAAAAATCCGCTTTGAGGGGGCAGACGGCCGCCGGGCGCGGCGGCCGCAATGTTAGCTCTGGATCAGGCCGTGATCGACTGGCCGGCCTTGCGCAGCTCGGCCAGAACCGGCGCCTTGGGCAGCCAGATCTTGTCGAACTCCGCGACAACGGCCTCCGCATCCTTGGGGTTGGCGAGCTTGAAGTTGGCACCCGCCGCCTTGAACTGCTCGACGAGTTTGGGCTCGTTGACGGCGAGTTCATCGATCTGCTGGTCGAGCGCCGCCTTGATGGTCTTGGTGATCAGCTCGCGGTCGGCGGCCGGCATGCCCTGCCAGACGCGGCCGGAGGCGAGCGCGATCACCGGCATGAAGATCGCGTTCATCTGCAGGATGGTCTTCGAGACCTTGTCGAAGCGCTGGTTCCAGGAGAATTCGAGATCGGCCTCGAGCCCGTCGACCTGGCCATTGGTCATCGCGTCGAAGACCTGCGGCGTCGGGATCGGGGTCGGGGCGGCGCCAAGCAACTGGTAGAAGTCGCGATAGACCGGCGTCGGATTGATGCGCAGCTTCATGCCCTTGATGCCGGCGACGCCATCGATCTCCTTGGCGGCGAAAACGGCGCGCATGCCGGTGATGCCCCAGGCCAGGCCGACGCAGCCGGTCTCGCGCGGCAGCACATCGAAGAGCTTCATCGCGACCGGATGGCGGACGAGCTTGGCGATCTTGGCGGTGGAATCGACGATATAGGGCGCGGTGATCGCACCGATCGCCGGAACGCGCGAGCCGAGCTCGGCCGCCATGATCCAGCCCATGTCGAGCGCCCCGGACTGCATCTGCTGCAGCATCGCCGCCTCGTTGCCGAGCTGGCCGGAGTGGAAGACCGTGAGGTTCAGCCGGCCATTGGTCTCGGCCTTGAGCATCTCGCCGACCTTAACCGCCGCGCGGTTCCAGGGGTGGCCGTTCGGGGTGAGGATGCCGAGCCGCAGCTCCTTGCTCTGGGCGCGCAGCAGAGCCGGCTTGGCGAGGGGCAGGACAGCGGCGGCGGCGATCAGGTGACGGCGCGAGATGGTCATGACGGAACTCCCCTTATTGGTTGATGGACGAACTCACTTCACCAGGGCCAGAGAGAGCCATGGGTAGATCGAGAGCAGAACCAGGAGGACGCAGGAGATGATGAAGAAGGGCAGCGTCACCAGGAACATCTTGCCGGGCTTGGCCCCCGTCACCGCGGCGGCGACGAAGAAGCAGAGGCCGACCGGCGGCGATAGCAGGCCGAGCACGAGATTGATCACCACGACCACGCCGAAATGGCGGGGGTCGATGGCGTAGACCTCGGTCGCGATCGGCAGGAGGATCGGCACCGTCATGATCAGGCCGGGGATGCCGTCGATCACCGTGCCGATGACCAGCAGGATGACGTTGACCAGCAGCATGAAGGTCACCGGATCCTTGGCGATTGCCTGGATCGAGGCAGCGACGCTCTGCGGGACCTTGCCGTAAACCAGCACCCAGGAGAACACCGCGGCGGCAGCGACGAGGAAGAGCACGATCGCGGAATAGACGCCGGCGCGCAGCATCATCTGCGGCAGCTGGTCGAAGCTGAGTTGCCTGGTCCAGTAGCGGCCGATCAGCAATGCCGCGACCGAGCCGACCGCCGCCGCCTCCGTCGCATTGGCGAAGCCACCGAGGATCGAGCCGACGATGACGATCGGGATCAGCAAGGTCGGGGCGGAGTTCAGCACGATCTTCGTGCGCTCGCGCAGGGTCAGCTTGTCGCCGGCCGGATAGTTGTAGACGAAGCCCATGGCAGCGATGATCAGGAAGAACAGGACGGTCAGGAGCACGCCCGGCACGATGCCGGACATCAGCATGTCGCTCACCGAGACCTGCGCCAGAACGGCGTAGACGACGAACATCACCGAGGGCGGGATGATCGGGCCGAGCATGCCGCCATAGGCGGTGCGGCCGGCGGCGAAGTCCTTGTCGTAGCCCTTGCGCTCCATCTCGGGGACCATGACCTGCGCCATGATCGCAACCTGGGCCGTCGCGGATCCCAGGATCGAGGCGACGAACATGTTGGCGAGGATGTTGACGTAAGCCAGCCCGCCCTTGAGCGAGCCGACGAAGGCCATTGCGAGGTCGACAATGCGGCGGGTGATGCCGCCGCCATTCATGATCTCGCCGATCAGGATGAAGAGCGGGATCGCGATCAGCCCGTAGCTGTCGACGCCGCCGAACATCTGCAGCGGGTAGTTCGGCAGGAGCTGCATGCTGCCGGTGGCGGCGATGAAGATCAGCGCGCCGAGGCAGAGGCAGAGCGCGATCGGCACGCCCGCCAGCATGATCCCGAGGAAAGCTCCGATCGTGAGTGCCATCAGTTCACCACCCCGTCTGCATTGGCGGCAAAGCCGGGCAGCTTCTGCTTCTCGACGAGGCCGAGATCCTCGAAGAGATTGGCGAGCGCATGCAGGCTCATCGTGAGCGCGAAGAGCGGCATGATCAGGTAGATGACCCAGGTCGGCCAGTTCAGCGTCTGGGTCCGGTCGGTGTAGATGAAGTTGAAGGACTGGCCGGCGTATTCCCTGGCGTCGAAGCCGGCCTGCGCGATGCCGACCGGATCGAGCCAGAGCCAGCACATCACCAGAAGCCCGATGCCGAACAGCAGCACGCCGAAAGTCGCGATCGCCCGGAAGATCGCAGCGCCGCGCTCGGAGAAGCGCTCGGTCAGCATGGTCACCGCGAAATCGAGCCGCATGCGGGTCATGGCCGAGGCGCCGATGAAGGTCAGCCAGACCACGCTGTAGACCGCAGATTCGTCGATCCAATAGATCGGATGCCCGGCATAGCGCGTCGCGACATTGAGCAGGATCAGGGCCGAGAGCAGGAACATCAGCCCCTGGATCGCCTTGTGCTCGAGCCGCAGCCAGCGCCCTGAGAGCGCGACCACCACCTCCGGAACAGCCATCGCACGGCTTTTCGCCGCCATCGCCTGGTTGGTCATTTTTGTGTCCCCTTGCGATGTTTGTAGATTGTATAAAATCTACATCTCAATGGCTTTTCGCCACGCAGCCCGCTAGGATGTGCCGGCCATGTCAACCACTCTGAAGCACCGGACGCTGTCCTCGGCGATCGTCGACCAGCTCCGCCAAGCCATCCTCGACGGCACCTATCCGGCCGGCTCGCAATTGCGGCAGGACGCGCTGGCGCAGGCCTATGCGGTCAGCCGGATCCCGGTGCGCGAGGCGCTGTTCCAGCTCGAGGCGGAAGGTTTCGTGAAGATCGTGCCGCACAAGGGCGCGATCGTCTCCGGGCTGTCGCTGGACGAGATCAACGACGTTTTCGAGCTGCGCAAACTGCTTGAGCCGCGGCTATTGGCGAGTTCGATACCGGCAATGACGGCGGCTGATTTCGAGGCCGTGGCGGGCATGGAGGCCGCCTTCGAAGCGGCGATGTCGGCAGGAGACATCAGCCGCTGGGGCCTGCTCAACGCGGATTTCCACATGGCGCTCTATGCCCGCGCGACGCAACCACGCACGCTCTCGATCGTCTCGGGGCTGCTTCAGACGAGCGACCGCTATACGCGGCTGCAGCTCCAGCGCGGCTCGTCGATCGAGCGAGCGCAGGCCGAGCACAACGAGCTGATCCAGCTCTGCCGCGGCGGGGAGCTCGGCGAGGCCGAGCGCCTGCTGGTCGACCATATCGAGCTGGTCCGGCGCGATCTGGTGGAGTTTCTCGAGGCCGGCGGGAAGGGGTAGGCGGAAGACACATCCGCTGGTGAACCCCTCTCCTGTAAGGAGAGGGGCAGGGGTGAGGTGTTCGTAAGAGAAATCGCGAGCTTGAACTCAACAGCGCGGTGAGGGTTCACGGAACTGGTCCGACGGCCTACACCTCACCCTGCCCTCTCCTTACAGGAGAGGGTTCCCCGCGCTTTTCTCTTCAGGTCAGCTTGCCGCGGGCGGCGACCGGCAACTCGCCGATCAGCTTGTCGCCGCGCACCGTCACCAGACGGTCGACCATGTTGACGACGACGCAGACATGGTTCGGCACCACGCGCACGACCTCGCCGACATTGGGCCGCTCATTGCTGCCGGAAAGGTCGAGGAAGCCGTGCTCCTCGGCAAACTGCGCGATCCGGGCCAGCGGGTATTCGAGGATGTAACCGTGGCCGTCGAGATTGCCCTTGTCGCTGGTCAGCGTCTTCGAGCCGGAATCGAGGATGCCACGCTCCGGCCCCGCCCGGCTGACGACGGTCGCGTAGACGGTCAGCGCGCAGTCCTCCAGCCCCGCCACCCCGGCCGCGATCTGCATGCGGTCGTTGAAGATCGAGGTGCCCGAGCGGTGCTCGGTCGAGCCCTTGAGCTTGCCGATGTTCGGGATGTTGGGCGAGCCGCCGGTCGAGACGATGCCGGCTTCAAGGCCTGCGTCGCGCAGCCCGGCATTGGCGGTGTCGAGGAAATCCTGCGTCGCCGGCCAGCCGTCTTCCGGCGGGTACATCAGGAAGCCGGCGAAGGTCAGCCCCTTGGACGCGGCGATCTGCCTCGCGAGCTCGACAGCCTCGCGCGGCGTCTCGACGCCGGCGCGCTTGCGGCCGGTGTCGCATTCGACCACGACCTCGAGATCGCGGCCGGCGATCTCGGCGGCCTTGGGCAGGCCGGCGATGGTGACGGGGTTGTCGGCGGCGACGATCATGCGCACGCGGCGTTGGAGCGCGCCCAATCGTCCCAGCTTCTCCTCGCCGAGGATGTTGTAGCTGATCAGGATGTCGTCGATGCCGCCATCGGCCATGACCTCGGCTTCGCCGAGCTTCTGGCAGGTGATGCCGCGCGCGCCGGCCGCGACCTGGAGCCGTGCCAGCTCGGGCGATTTATGCGTCTTGATATGCGGGCGGTTGGCGACGCCGGCGGCGTCGCAGGCCGCCTGCAGCCTGGCGATGTTTGCCTCGACCTTGTCGAGATCGATGACGACGGCCGGCGTGCCGTAGACGCGGGCGATTTCCTCGGCGAGCGCAGTCGTCATGGCAGCACCTTGATGATCACTTCGATCTCGACGGTCATGCGGTTCGGCAGCGAACCCATGCCGACGGCGGAACGGGCATGGCGGCCATTGTCCCCGAGCACGGCGACGAACAGGTCCGAGCAGCCGTTGATGACCTTGGGATGATCCGAGAAATCGGGCGCGGCGTTGACCATGCCGAGCAGCTTGATGACCTCGACCTTGTCGAGCGAGCCGGCCGCCTTCTTCATCGCCGCCAGCAGGCCGAGGCCGGTCTGCTTGGCATGTTCATAGGCTTCCTCGATCGAGACGTCGGCGCCGACCTTGCCGGTCGGATAGGTCCCGTCGGCGCGCTTGGGCCCCTGCCCCGAGAGATAGACCATGTCGCCCACCCGCTTGAAGCTGACATAGGTCGCGACCGGGCTCGGCACTTCCGGCAGGCTCAATCCGAGATCCTTGAGCTTCTGATCGGCACTCATTTGCATTTCCTCCAGGCAGGTTCCGGCGCCGTCTCGGCACCGGCCATCAAAGTTCGCGAGTCATGTAGCGGGCGTCATCGTCATAGCTCGCCAGCTTGCGATCAAGCGAGGCGTCATGCGTCAGGCGAAAGCCATGGCGTTGCCAGAAGCCGGCCGAGCGGTTGACGGCGATCAGCGCCATCCGGCGCAGCGCGGCCTTGCGCGCCTCCTCTTCCAGCAGCGCGACCACGCGCGACGCCGCGCCGCTGCCCTGCGCACGCGGCAGCAGAGCGAGATCATGGATGTAATAGGCGTCGGCATCCGGCGGGATCGCGCCGAGCAGGCTGTTCAGTGCCGGCGCCTGCAACAAGGGCCAGGGATGGCTGACGACATAGCCGGCGAGGTCGCCATCGGCGCCGGCAAGCGACAGGCATCCGGCTGGCGACAGCACCAGCCGTTCGGCGAAGACCGCCTCGTCCTCGGGAAAGCCCGGATGGACTTTCGCCGCGACGCTCATCACGCCCGGCAAGTCGGCTGGCGCCATGGGGCGCCAAAGGAGAGCAGTCGCAGTCATCGTCTTCTTCTACCCGGAACGATCCCCGGAGGCACCGCTCAGCGCCGCGTCCGGGGAAGTCGTGCCGGGTGTAGCAGGGACGCTCGGGCTGCGGCTACGCCGCCGCGACCTTCCTGAACTTGTTGCTGCGCTTGGGGTGCCACCAGGCGCCCTTCAGCACGACGCCTTCGGAGACGATCTTCTTGTCGCCGATCAGGTGCTCGCCCACGACGTCGACATAGTCGAACTTGCCTTCCTTGATCGTCAAGATCGTCGCATCGCCGAGCGAGCCGACCTTGAGCGAACCGTATTCAGGCCGCTTCAGCGCCATGCCGGCGTTCAGCGTCGAGGCGGCGATGACGTTGTTCAGGCTCATGCCCATGCAGAGGAACTTCGACATGGTAGTGACCTGGTCATAGGCCGGGCCATCGATGCAGAGCTTGTGCACGTCCGAGGAGATCACGTCGGGCTCGAAGCCGTTGGCGAGCATGGCGCGCGTGGTCTTGAAGGAGAACGAGCCCTTGCCGTGTCCGATGTCGAAGATGACGCCGCGCTTGCGGGCGGCGAGCACCT
>QFCS01004920.1_pt1 | contig 12990 bp, 15 predicted proteins | sample 3576561 | NCBI WGS metagenome assembly QFCS01 | reverse complement strand
GTACGCGTCCGGTGAAGGCCGCGGCCTGAAGAGTTGACGGACCGACTGGTGGTCAGGCAGCGGCGCGTTGCTCGAGCTGTCTGCGCCAGTTCCAGGGCAGGAGCTGGTCGATGCGCTTGGCTGGATAGTCTTGGAGACGGGCGAGCATGTCGGCGAGCCAGGCGAGCGGATCGACGTCGTTGAGCTTGGCGGTCTCGATCAGGGTGTAGATCGCGGCGGCACGTCGGCCGCCTTCGTCGGATCCGGCGAAGGTCCAGTTGCGTCGGCCGGTGGCGAGCGGGCGCATGGCGCGCTCGGCGGCGTTGTTGCTCATGCACAGGCGCCCATCGTCGAGGAAGCGGCCGAGAGCGTCCCAGGCGTTGAGGCTGTAGGCGATGGCCTTGGCGGTCTTGCCGTTGGGCGAGACCTTTGGATATTGCTCGCGCAACCAGGCGCCCAGCGCTTCGACCAGAGGCTTGCTGCGTTCCTGGCGCACGCGCTGCCGTTCGACAGGGGCCAGGCCGTTGATCTCCCGCTCGACGGCGAACAGTGCATCGATACGGGCGACCGCCTCGATGCCGATCGGCGCCTTGTTGAGGCGGGCAAGCTCGAAGAAGTAGCGCCGTGCATGGGCCCAGCACGCCACCTCGACGATCGGCCCGGGCTGCCGGCCCGGCTCATAGAGCCGGTTGAAGCCGCTATAGGCGTCGGCCTGCATGAGACCCTGCCACGACGCGAGATGCCCCTCGGGATGCCCTGCGCTGCGATCCGGCGAGTAGAAGTAGATGGCCGCCGGCGGGGCGGGACCGGCGAACGGCCGATCGTCGCGCACGTAGGTCCATAGTCGGCCGGTGCGCGTCTTGGGGGTGTCGAGCACCGGCACGGTGGTGTCGTCGACGTGCAGGCGCTCCGCCGCGAAGACATGGGCGCCGATCGCCTCGACCAACGGCATCAAGGTTGCCGCGGCCACCCCCACCCAGTCGGCCAGCGTCGACACGTCGAGCTCGACGCCCTCACGGGCATAGGTCGCGCTCTGGCGCGTGAGTGGCAGGTGCAGGCCGTACTTGCCGAACAACACGTGCGCCAGCAGGCCGGGACCTGCCCGACCGCGCGCAATGGGATGCGACGGCGCCGGCGGCTGCGTGATCTGCTCGCAGCTGCGGCACGAGTACTTCTCGCGCACATGCTGGATCACCTTCCACTGCCGCGGCACCAGCTCCAGCGTCTCGGTCACGTCCTCGCCGAGCTTGCGAAGGTCACCACCGCAGCACGGGCAGGCCGCGGGCACCGGATAGACGATGCGCTCGCGCGGCAGATGATCGGGCAACGGCCGGCGCGCCGGCTTGCGGCGCTCGAAGGACTGCACCGTGACGCCCTGGGGCGCGGCGATCTCCGCTGTCGTCTCGGCCTGGGCCTGGTCCTCCTCGAGCTCGAACAGCTGCAGCTCGAGCTGGTCCAGCAAGGTCCGCCGTTCCGACGACTGACCGAACCGATCATGTTGCAGCTTGGCAATCCTCTGCTTGAGCTGCTCGATGCGCAGGGCCTGCTCGCGCAACTCGGCGCGATAAGCCGCGCGCTCGGCCAGCAGGATCGCCTTCAGCGCTTCGACGTCGTCGGGAAGAGGAGCATCGCCAGCTTGCTTCACATCGCCATTAGCGATCCAACTGCCGGGCAACGCAACGATTTACAGAGCACCCGAGTCGCGATGCCGCATCGCCTTAGCCCGCCGCCTGTGGACGCCACGTATGCTGCGGCAGCCGCCAGTCGATGCCTTCCAGCAGGTAGCCCAGCTGCGCCGGCGTGATCGTCACTGCCTCGCCCTCCGTCCGCGGCCACACGAACCGCCCGCGGTCCAAACGCTTGGCAAACAGGCACATCCCCTGGCCGTCGTGCCACAGGATCTTCACCAAGCCACCGCGCTTGCCACGGAACACGAACAGGTGCCCGCAATGCGGGTCTCGCTTCAGCGTCTCCTGCACCAGCAGCGCCAGACCGTCGAAGCCGCGACGCATATCCGTCGGGCCGCTCGCCAGCCACACCCGTGTCTCGCTCGCCAGGCCGATCATCGGCCAAGCGCGCGCAGAACTCGACCCAGCGCCGCCTCGTCGACCCCGCTGTCGACACGCACTTGCACGCCGTTGCCCAACTCGATCTCGATCAATCCGCCAGCCGTAGCCGGCTTGCGATCCGCCGACACACTCACCGGCAGGAGGTTCACCTTGCGCTCCGACGCCCGTCTCACCTGGCGCCGCCAATGATGCAGCAGGTTCGGATGCACGTCGTGCCGTTCGGCTACCGCCTTCACCATCGCACCCGGCTGAAGGCTCTCCGCCACCACCCGCGCCTTCTCCGCCGACGACCAACGACGACGACGTTCCGGACCTGACAGCACTGTGACCGACGACATTAATGAGCTCGCTAACTTGCCAGTTAACGGCAACGCTTCCCATGACCCTCACCACTCAGCCAAGGCGGCCTTCACCGGACGCGTACCTTGCTATGGGCCTCGAAACGGTCGGTGTAGCCGTGATTGTGGGCGGGGCCATGATGGCTACCGTATTGTTCTGTCGGGACGGCCGCCTTCGAACGTGGGATACCGCATTCCGTAACTATAGGGCCAATCTCGGGCGTGGTATTCTTCTCGACTTGGAGTTCCTTGTGGCGGCAGACATCATAGGCACCGTTGCCATCACGCCGACCTTCCAAAGCCTCGGTGTGCTGGCCACTATTGTTGCAATTCGAACTTTCCTCAGCATTGCCCTCGAAGTCGAAATCGAAGGCCATTGGCCATGGCGGCGCCACGAGATAGAGCCGGGCGCTCCGAAATCAGAGTGAGGCTGCGCCATTTCACAGAAGCCCAATCAAGGTACCAACTAGCTAGCTTCGCCCGCTCTCTTGGGGATTTCCTGGGTCGCCTCCTATATCTGCTCTCTTTGGCTTGTGATCCTTGCATGCCTGCCGGGATGGCCGTGCTTTGCCACAAAATCAGGACGCCAACGCGATGTGCGTCGACATCTCGAATTCAAGCACCCCGTCGTAGCTATAGCGATCGAGGAGAGGCGCCAGTTCTCGAGTCACGGCTTCGACCACGGCCGACCGCTCCGAACGCGGGAGCTTCATAAAGGCCGGAATCGACGTCGCCGCGCCCTCCACAGTGATCTGCACGAAGCGCTCCGGCGTTGGCACGCGGACATTGAGGGCGCATTCCTCGATCTGGGGCCGGGAGAAGCCGGCATCGACCAGCAGCGTTTTCAGTTCCTCCGGCCGACCGAGCGAAAACGACACGTCGAGATCGGAGAGTGCAACCCCGAATCGTTGGGCGATGGCATGGAAAAGACCCTCGTATACCGGATGATGTTCGAGGCTACGCCAAATACTAAGAGCGAGGCGGCCATCAGTCGCCAGGACTCGCCGCATCTCACGCAGGCCGGCCGGACGGTCGGAGAAGAACTGCAGGCCTTGTTGGCAGAAGACGAGATCGAACGTCCCATCAGAAAAGCTTAGCGCACTGGCGTCGCATTGGCGCCAGTCAATCTCGGCGCCGGACGGGACGGGTAGGGCCCGGCCGACCTCCAGCATCGCCGGGTTGATGTCGACGGCGACGACTTTGCCGCCGACGCCAACAATTGGTGCCACGTGTCGGGCCACCACCCCGGTACCGCACGCCAGGTCCAGGACGTTCTGGCCGCGTCGTGGCGCCGCCCGTTCGAGCAGTAACCGTGTGAAAGGCTCGGCAATCGTTGGGCCGAGGTAGCGCTCGTAGGTCTCAGCCGGGCTGAAGTTCCCAATCTCGCCCATTATGGTGCTCTGCCCTAGATGTCGAACCGACGCAAACGGAGCGAATTGCCGACGACGCTGACCGAGGACAGGGCCATGGCGGCGGCCGCGATGACGGGCGACAGCAGGATGCCGAAGGCCGGGTAGAGCACGCCGGCTGCGATCGGCACACCGGCGGCATTGTAGATGAAGGCGAAGAACAGGTTCTGCCGGATGTTGCCCATGGTCGCCTGCGACAGTCGGCGTGCCTTGACGATGCCCAACAGGTCGCCCTTGAGCAGGGTGACGCCGGCGCTCTCGATCGCCACGTCGGTGCCGGTGCCCATGGCAATGCCGACCTCGGCGGCGGCGAGGGCCGGCGCGTCGTTCACACCGTCGCCCGCCATGGCCACGACGCGGCCCTCGCGTCGCAGCTTCTCGACCACGGCGCTCTTCTGGTCGGGCAGCACCTCGGCCTCGACCTCGGTAATGCCGAGCCGCCTTGCGACCGCCTGGGCGGTGGTGCGGTTGTCGCCGGTCAGCATGACGACGCGGATCTTCTCGCGCGCCAGCGCCGCGAGGGCGGCCGGCGTCGTCTGCTTCACCGGGTCGGCGATGGCGAAGATCGCGGCGGCGCGGCCGTCGAGCGCGAGGAAGATCGCGGTCGCGCCTTCCTGACGCAGCCGATCGGCCTCGCCCTCGAGCGCGGTCGTGTCGATGCCGAGTTCGCCGAGGAAACGCGCGTTGCCCAGCGCCAGCCGGCGGCCCTCGACCGTGCCGACCACGCCCTTGCCGGTGGGTGAGTCGAAGTCCGAGACCTCGGACAGGCCGAGCTTGCGTTCGGCCGCCGCGGCAACGATGGCGAGTGCCAGAGGATGCTCGCTCACTTTCTCGGCGCTGGCGGCGAGCCGCAGGACGTCAGCTTCGGCGAAGCCCGCCGCCGCGACGATCGCCACCACCTTGGGCTTGCCCTCGGTCAGCGTGCCGGTCTTGTCGACGACCAGCGTGTCGATCCGCTCCAGGCGCTCCAGCGCCTCGGCGTTCTTGATCAGCACGCCGGCCTGCGCCCCGCGGCCGACGCCGACCATGATCGACATCGGCGTCGCCAGACCCAGTGCGCAGGGGCAGGCGATGATCAGCACCGTCACCGCCGCCACCAGCCCGAAGGCGAGCCGCGGCTCGGGGCCCCAGATCGCCCAGGCGGCGAAGGCGGCGAGCGCGATGGCGATGACCACGGGCACGAACCAGCCCGAGACGAGGTCGGCCAGGCGCTGGATCGGCGCGCGCGACCGTTGGGCCTCGGCCACCATCTGCACGATGCGCGACAGCATGGTGTCGCGGCCGACCTTCTCGGCGCGCATGACGAAGCTGCCGGTCGTGTTTAGCGTGCCGGCGATCACCTTGGCGCCGACCTCCTTGGTGACCGGCATGGATTCGCCGGTCACCATCGATTCGTCGAGCGAGGAGCGGCCTTCGGCCACCTCGCCGTCGACCGGTACCTTCTCGCCCGGCCGCACGCGCAGCCGGTCGCCGACGCCGATGGCATCGAGCGCCACCTCCTCGTCGGTGCCGTCGGCCTTCAGCCGTCGCGCCGTCTTGGGCGCGAGGTCGAGGAGGGCGCGGATGGCGCCTGACGTCTGGTCGCGGGCGCGCAGCTCGAGCACCTGGCCCAGCAGCACCAGCACGGTGATCACCGCCGCCGCCTCGAAATAGACCGCGACTGCACCGTCGGGTGCGCGGAAGGCCGGCGGGAAGAGGCCGGGCAGGGCGATGGCGACGACGCTGTAGACCCAGGCGACGCCCGTGCCCATGGCGATCAAGGTGAACATGTTGAGATTGCGCGTCTTGAGCGACTGCCAGCCGCGCTCGAAGAACGGCCAGCCGGCCCACAGCACGACGGGCGTGGCGAGCGCGAACTGCAGCCAGTTCGACAGCTTCTGGCCCAGCACCATGTGCAGATTGGTGAGATGCCCGCCCATCTCCAGCGCCATCACCGGAACGGCCAGCACCAGGCCGATCCAGAACCGGCGCGTCATGTCGGCCAGCTCGGGGTTGGGGCCGCTGTCGGCGGAAACGACCTCTGGCTCCAGCGCCATGCCGCAGATCGGACACGAGCCGGGACCGACCTGCCGGATCTGGGGATGCATCGGGCAGGTGTAGATCGTGCCGGCTGGCGCGGGCTCGGCGGCCGTGCCTGTCCGCGGCTTCAGATATCGCGCTGGCTCGGCAGTGAATTTCGCGAGGCAGCGGGCGCTACAGAAATAATGGGGCTGGCCCTCATGGACCGCCGTGTGCTTGGCCCCGGCCACCTTCACCTTCATGCCACAAACCGGATCGATAGCAATCTGTTCTGCCTCGGGTCCGGGCGCGGAATGGTCGTGCGGTGCGTGATAGGGGCCGTGCTGGCAACGGGAATTCGTCATTCTTGATATCTATACGCTACGGGGGTATAGTTCAAGGTATGGATGAAAAACTGAAAAAATCCCAACTCGCGCGCCTTGGTCGCATTGAGGGCCAAGTCCGCGGCGTGGCGCGCATGATAGAGGAAGACCGCTACTGCATCGAGGTTGTGACCCAGATTCGTGCGGTGCGCGCTGCCCTCGACAAGGTCGAGCAGGAGACGCTCAGCGACCACCTGCGGCATTGCGTAGCGCATGCTTTTCACGCCGGCTCTGCGCGCGATCGCCAGACCAAGATCGACGAACTCCTGGAAGTTCTCGACAGTCGTCGCCGCTGACCTCAGCCGTCCTTGCCAAGCCAGGCCTTCATCTTGTCGCTCTCGGCCTGCTGGCTGGCGATGATGGTGGCGCACAGTTCTTTAATCTCCGGCGCCTTCAGGCGGGCCTCCTCGCACATCAAGATGGCAACGGCATGATGCGGGATCATCGACTTCAGGAATTCGCGATCGGTGATCGCAACCTGTTGGCGGATCGCCACCCAGAAAACCAGCAGGAGCGCGGTGCTGGTGGCGAGACGCCATTGCGATCAGGCGTAGGCGTAGGTATGGGTTGCCATGCATGGCTCGCCTCGATGCAGCGAAGCGCGCTTCGAAAACGGGCAGAGGCGAGGCGGTTGCCACCTTCGAGCCAGGTAACGCCATACCATGCGGGGGTGGGGTGCTCGGCACGATCCGGGTGCTTGTCCCTGGCTGTCGGCGCCTTGTGACGCAACTAGTTGATTGGCACGCGCTTTCTTGCCTGTGACAGTACGTTACCGCCCGGCCTTTCGGTTTTTGGCATGGTGAGATTGACAAGGATGAGGGCGAGAGCCATTTTTGCTGCGATGCGCAGGACCAATCCCGTTCGTTTGCTGGCGCGAGCACTAGCGCTCGCCGCGGTGGGATTCGTTTTCGCCGCTGGTGCGGCCGCCGCACATGAAAGGCACATAGCCACCGACGCTCAGGAGCGTCACGCGGTGATGCCGGCGGCGTCCTCAACACACCATTCAGACGACTACGCCGCATCGGAGCTCCCTGCGGATATGGCTGTGCAAGCCGACCACGATAGCCAGGGCTCGGCTCCGTGTTCGGAGGATCGTGCTGGTGGACACCCGTCGGGCACATGCTGCACGGTCGCCTGCCATGCGGCGTTGGCTGCCCCTCCAATCGGGTTTGTCGGAAGCTCCGAACTGGCAAACCCTCGCATCGTCGCTTTCGACGACATGCTTGAAGGGCGGTCAAGCGACCGTGCCGAACGACCTCCCAAATCGGCCTAGTCCGGTCCGCGCTCAGAGCGCGTGTCCGGTCGGGTAGGCGTGAGTTCCATACGGCCGAACACTTGATCTGCGCGGGCGTTGCTGGTCTCGCTGTCACATGACGGTGAGCTTCGCGTAGCCGTTTTCGGTCAACCTTCGTTCGGATCGTCGCAAATGAAGTTTTCCCTATGCTTGGCGCTCGCGCTTGGGACTGTAGCGTGCAGTTCGCCGCCTCTCCCGGAGCCATCTGGACCTGCTAATCCCGAGGCTCCGAGCTCAGCTATGCCGTACCTCCCCGTCATGGCTGGCACCGCTGCCCACGAGCCCGTCGGGCTCAAGCCGTGGCGCGAGTTGAACGAAGAAGTCGCGCCCCGCGCCGGGCGGTCGCCGTGACCGCGCCGTCGAAGGTCGCAATCGTCGCCCTGGTCGGCTTGCTGGCGGCGGGATGCGCCAAGTTCACCGGGGATGGCGGCATGGCACCGGTTGCGGACAACGTTAGGCGCGAGATTGGCAAAGACGCGATAAAGCTTTCCTCAATCGAGGACGCTCGACGTGCACGTGAACGGGTACAAGCCCTTTTGTCTGAACCGCTTAGTGAAGACGCGGCGGTACAGATCGCCCTGCTCAATAATCGCGGACTACAAGCCGCGTACAACGATCTCGGTGTATCCGAGGCAGCCTATGTGCAAGCGAGCCTGCCGCCTAATCCTTCCCTTGTACTCTCGCGCACGTTCGGCACAGGCGGCTTCGTAGGGTTAGGCCTTCAGCTTGTCGGCAACCTGCTTGCGATGGTTACGCTGCCACGAAGGACCGAGATCGCCAAGCGTGAGTTCGAGGAAGCGCGCTATCGAGCCGTCGCGACGACCTTGACTTTTTGCGTAGATACACGTCGGGCTTATGTCCGTGCCGTGGCCGCTCAGCAGCGCTTGGCACTGCTGGAGCAGTCTCGCCAGACCGCCGATGCTTCCGCCCGGATGATGAAGCAGCTCGGCGAAACCGGGGCTGCCAACAAGCTCGACCAGGGGCGCGTAGCGGCTTTCTACGCCGAGCTGAGTGCCCAGATCGCACAAGCTCGACTGAGCGTACATCGCGAACGCGAAGCGTTGAATCGACTGCTCGGCTTGTGGGCCAATGATCTGGACTACAAGTTGCCAGCCGGGTTGCCGGCGCTGCCTGCCGCACCGGAGGCGCTCACCGACGTCGAAGTGGAGGCCATGCGACGGCGCGTGGATCTGATCATCCTTCGCTACGAAATCGTGACGTTGGCCAAGTCGGTCGGGTTCGTGGAGGCGACGCGCTACACGTCGTTCCTGGAACTGGGCGGCGTCTACAACAACGAAGTCGAGACCAACAGCTCCGGCGAGCAGGAATCAAAAGACCGCTACGGCCTTAGGTTGGGCATCGTTATACCGATATTCGATACCGGCGAAGCCAGGGTGGGAACCGCGCGCGAGATCTACATGCGTGCGATCAACCGATTGACCGAGCGCTCCGTAAATGCTCGCTCTGAAGCACGCATTGCGTATGCCACCTATCGCGCGACCTACGACATCGCGCGCTACTATCAAACCCGCATAGTACCACTGCGTCGTCAGATCTCTGCCGAGGTCCTGCTGCGCTACAACGGCATGCTGATAGATGTCTTTGAACTTCTAGTCGATGAACGCGAACGCATCGCGGCCAACATCGCCGCCTTGGATGCGTTACGAGACTATCATCTGGCGATGGCCGACCTGGAGGCAGCACTTGTCGTGGGCGGTACCGTTCCACCCTCCGGCGTCATCAACACGACACCCGCCCCCGAAACTATTCCCCTCGGGCTCTAGCAAAGGAGATCAACATGAGTCTCTCCAGACGCGACCTCGTTGGCGCCTCCGGCCTCGCCCTTCTCAGCGCCGCCGCCGTCAGCGGCCGTGTCCAGGCGCAGTCCATTCCCGAGGCGCCGACGACGACGACCAACACCATGCAGCCGCCGCTATATCCAACGAGCGGGCCGGACTACCAGCCAGTCGTGACCTTGAACGGCTGGACGCTGCCGTGGCGGCAGAACGGCGACTGGAAGGAGTTCCATCTGGTCGCCGAGCCCGTGGAGCGCGAGATGGCGCCCGGCATGATCGCTCGGCTGTGGGGCTACAACGGCCAGAGTCCGGGCCCCACCATCGAGGCCGTCGAAGGCGACAAGGTGCGCATCTTCGTCACCAACCGTCTGCCTGAGCACACCACGATCCACTGGCACGGCCAGCTCCTGCCCTGCGGCATGGACGGTGTCGGCGGCCTCACCCAGCCGCACATCAAGCCAGGCAAGACCTTCGTCTACGAATTCCAGCTCCAGAAGAGCGGGACCTTCATGTACCACCCGCACGCCGACGAGATGGTGCAGATGGCGATGGGGATGATGGGCTTCTTCGTCGTCCATCCGCGCGATCCCAAGCTGCATCGCGTCGACCGCGACTTCGTGTTCCTGCTCTCGGCCTATGACATCGATCCCGGCAACTATATTCCGAAGGTCGCGGAGATGCTCAATTTCAACATGTGGACGTTCAACACCCGGGTGTTCCCGGGCATCGATCCGCTGGTGGTCGCCAAGGGCGATCGCGTGCGCGTGCGGGTCGGCAACCTGACCATGACCAACCATCCGATCCACATGCACGGCTACGACTTCGAGGTGACGTGCACCGATGGCGGATGGGTGCGGCCGGAGGCGCGTTGGCCCGAGGTCACCATCGACATCCCGGTGGGCGCCATGCGCGCCTACGAATTCGACGCCATCTATCCCGGCGACTGGGCGCTGCATTGCCACAAGTCGCACCACACGATGAACGCCATGGGTCACGACATCCGGACCTTCATCGGCGTGAACAAGCGCGAGTTCTCCCGGCAGATGAAGCGGCTGGTGCCCGACTACATGGCGATGGGCAGCGCCGGCATGGCCGACATGGGGGAGATGGAGATGCCGCTGCCCGACAACACGCTGCCGATGATGACTGGCTTCGCCCAGTTCGGACCAGTCGAGATGGGCGGCATGTTCACGGTCGTTAAGGTGCGCGATGGCCTGGCGGCGCGCGACTACAAGGACCCCGGCTGGTACCAGCACCCGCCCGGCACGGTAGCATGGGAATGGAAGGGCCCGGCGCCATCCACTTCTCGCGCGCCCGGCACTGCTGCCACGCCGACACCGACGACCAAGCCCGGCCAAACGCTGCGCGTCGTCAAGCCCAACGGCCACGGCTCCCACAAGTGACGTTCAACCAGGAGGCAATCATGAGACTGCGGACTTTGCTGGCATTCCTTCTGGCCGTTGGCCTGTTCCCGGGCGCGGCGATGGCCGGCCCTGGCCATAAGCCGGGCGAAGGGCATGGCCATCCCGAAGAGACGGCGTACGGGAAGCCGGGCGATCCCAAGAAGCCTGCCCGGGTTGTCCAGATCGTGATGCGCGAGGCCGATGGGAAAATGCTGTTCATTCCCGACAAGCTCAGGATTCGCAAGGGCGAACAGATCCGCTTCCAGTTGCGCAACAACGGCGAGATCGACCACGAGTTCGTCGTCGCAACGCTTGAGGACAATCTGAAGCACATGAAGGAGATGGAGAAGAACCCCGACATGGAGCACGACGATCCCAACGCCAAGCGGCTCAAGCCGAAGACCGCCGGCGAGATCGTCTGGCAATTCACCAAGGCCGGCACGTTCGACTTCTCGTGCATGATTCCCGGCCACCGCCAGTCCGGCATGTTCGGCACCATCATCGTCGAGTGAATTTCAACGGAAGGAGAAGGATATGCTGAAGATTCTGAAAGCCACCCTGATCGCGGCTGTTCTGGCAGTCTCTCCGGCGCTAGCCGACGGAGACATGGTGAAGGGCGAGGTCGTGAAAGTCGACAAGGCGGCTGGAAAGGTGACGCTGAAGCACGGCCCGATCAAGAAGCTCGACATGGACGGCATGACCATGGTGTTCCGCGTCGCCGATCCTGCAATGCTCGACAAGATGAAGGCTGGCGACAAGATCGATTTCGAGGCTGATCGCGTCAACGGCGCCATCACAGTCACGAAGATCGGCAAGGGTCACTAGCTCATATGGAGGGTAGCTATGCAGGATAACGCCAATGTCAAAATCCTGCCTTTGATCGTGCTCGCCGTGGCGTTAGGCCTCGGCATCCCGATCGCAATTGTTCTGCCGGAGCAACTATTGCCTGCGGAAGCCGCCGTTCCCCTCGGCGTCGGCGTTATCGCGTTCTCGGTGCTTCTGGTTGTCGCCGCCATGCGTGAGTTGAAAAGGGCAAAGACGGCGTTCGATGTGCGCAAACCCACATCGGCGATCGTCCGAACCGGCGTGTTCCGCCTGACACGTAATCCGATCTATCTGTCCATGATGTTGCTCTATGTCGGGCTCTCATTGTTGGTCAACTCGCCCTGGACACTGCTGCTTGCGATTCCGACCGGCAGTGCTCTGTGCTTGGCGGCGATCAAGCCAGAAGAACGCTATCTCGAGGCCAAATTCGGCGATGCTTACCGGCATTACCGCGCCGCAGTTCCCCGCTGGATCAGCTTGCGCTCCATCGGGATCGGAACTGCGGCATCGTGAATTGGCGGAGATTCGTCACGCCAACGTCGACAGATGTTTTTTGCTCTCCGGCGATGTCGAAGCGCGGCGTCGATTGCGCCATCGCCGCGACCGGAGGCGGCAAGCCGCCCGCTGAGTGGCTGGGTATTGGAAGTGACCTGTGTCAAGGAGCATCGCAACATACGCCGTGATTTGTCTCGGCATGGCAGGTGCCAGTGCGGCTCACGCCAGCGATCGAGAATTGCGCGCCATTCTCGATCGTCTGGCGTGCGTTCCCGAACGCATCACTTCTGCTACGACGTCGACAAACCTTGTGATCCACGAAGTTCTTTGTAAGCGCACCAATCGCATTCTGCAGATAGCGTGCTTGCAAACCCAATGCTGGCTTCTGACTCCAAGGCGCCAAGATGACGACGAGCGGGGCATTCGTCTCGAGCCCGAATGAGGACAAGCATGAAGCCCGTGTTTGCGCATGCGACCCAATCGAACAGGCGACGCGCCGTTTGGACCCTGGCTGCACTTGGCATCGGCCTCGTGGCAACCCTGACGGTCTTTGCGCTTGGCCGGCCTGTCCTTCCGCGCATTAACCCAAACGATGCGGACCAGGTCGAGGCGGGGAGGCGCCTCTATCGGGACACCTGCGCGAGCTGCCATGGCCCTTCGCTTGAGGGCCAGGCAGCGTGGCAAAGGCGCCTGCCAAACGGCCGACTGCCGGCGCCCCCGCACGATGCTTCGGGACACACGTGGCATCATTCAGACGAAGTGCTGTTCCGGATTACCAAGCACGGACCGAAGGCTTATCCCGCTGGCTACGAGACCGATATGCCATCCTTCGCAGACCGCTTGACCGACGGCGAAATAGCCGCCGTACTGGCCTTCATCAAGAGCACGTGGCCGGCCGACGTTCGCACCAGGCAGGCCCGGACAGATGCCGTCTCGCGGCAACGCTAGCTTTGGGTGGCATCGCGGCAAGGAGACTTGATCTATGTCAAGGATATGTTGGC
>QFCS01002173.1_pt1 | contig 12995 bp, 10 predicted proteins | sample 3576561 | NCBI WGS metagenome assembly QFCS01 | reverse complement strand
TACCACCGGCGAAGCGCATTGCGTGGCGGCGCCGTCCGCCCTGATCGGCGCCAGCAACTTCTTCGAGCTGGCCGTCGCCGCCGCCATCAGCCTCTTCGGCTTCTCCTCGGGAGCCGCGCTGGCAACAGTGGTCGGGGTCCTGATCGAAGTGCCGGTGATGCTGTCGGTGGTGAAGATCGTGAACGCCAGCAAAGGCTGGTATGAAAGCGGCGCCGCGGTTTCACGTCGTGTCGACGGTCCTGCCCACACAGCCGGCAAGCGCTGACGGGTCGGACCATATTTCGAATATACCGGAAATACGGTTTGACGATGCCGTTGCCATCGACTACGCTTAGTCTATGAAGCTCGATGATGCCGCTGCGCGCCTCGAAGCCCTGGGCAATCCGACCCGACTGAAGATCTACCGCATCCTGGTACGAGGGGGCGAAGAGGGCCTGGCGGTCGGCCGGCTGCAGGAGCGTCTCGGGATCGCCGCGTCGACATTGTCGCATCATCTCAAGGCGCTGGTCGCCGTCGGACTGGTCACCCAGACGCGTGAAGGCACGACCCTGGTCTGCCACACCAACTACGATCTCATGCGCAGTCTGATCGACTACATGGTCGAAGAGTGTTGCACCGAAGGCACCTGTCCTCCGCGCCTGGCGCGACAGTCGGAAGCCGCCGCCTGATTTTTTGCCCTTTATTTCGATGATTCTAGGAGAATAGGATAATGACCAGCTCGCTGGGCAAATCGAAGACCGTCGCCATCTTGGGGGCCGGTCCGGTCGGTCTCGCCGCCGCGGCCCATGTACTCGAGCGTGGCATGGAGCCCGTCGTCCTGGAAGCAGGTCCGACGGCCGGCCACGCCGTGCGCCAATGGCGTCACGTTCAGCTCTTCTCTTCCTGGGAATACAACGTCGACAGAGCGGCCGCGCGATTGCTCGACGAGGTCGGCTGGAATCGGCCACAACCCGATCGCTATCCCACAGGCGGTGAGCTGTTGGAGCAGTATCTCGAACCGCTGGCATCGCGGACGCGACTGCAGGAGCGTATCCGCACCAGCAGCCTGGTGACCGGCGTGACACGCAAGGGCTTCGACAAAGTGAAGAGCAGAGGCCGCGAGACCGCGCCCTTCGAGATCCGCTACCAGAACGGCAAAGGGCCGGAATCCGTCACCGCGGATGCCGTGATCGATGTCACGGGCACCTGGTTCTCGCCCAATCCGGCAGGCGCGGACGGCCTGCCGGCGATCGGCGAGCAGGAGGCACAGGAGCGCATCGCCTACGGCATGCCGGACGTGCTGGGTCACGACCGGCCGCGCTATTCCGGCCGAAGCGTCGCCGTCCTAGGGAGCGGCCATTCGGCCATCGGCACGCTGATCGACCTCGCCAAGCTCAAGGAGGACGTGCCTTCCACGGAGGTCGTCTGGCTGCTGCGTGGCGAGCACCCTGAAAAATCATTCGGTGGCGGCTCGGCGGATCAGCTCGCCGCCAGGGGCGCTCTCGGCTCGACGTTCGCGGCCCTCGTCCGCAGCGGCACGATCCGTGTGGAAGCTGGCTTCCGTGTTTCGCATATCGCCAGAGACGGCGACCAGCTGCGCATCGGTGCCGGTTCGGCCTGCTGCGGCCGTCATATGATGGCAGACAATCTGGTGGTATCGACCGGCTTCCGCCCGGAACTCGATTTCCTGCGCGAGCTGCGCCTGTCGCTCGATCCGGCCCTCGAATGTCCACCGTTCCTGGCGCCGCTGATCGATCCCAACCTGCACAGTTGCGGCACGGTGCGCCCGCACGGCGCACGCGAACTCGGTCAGCCCGAATCAGGCTTCTATTTCGCCGGCATGAAGTCCTATGGCCGCGCTCCGACCTTCCTCATGATGACGGGCTACGAGCAGGTCCGCTCGATCGCCGCCGAGCTCGCCGGCGACCGCGAGGCGGCGGCCAGGGTCGAGCTGGTGCTGCCCGAAACCGGCGTCTGCAGTGGCCCGGCGACACCGGCCGCCGACGGCGCAGCGGCTACTGGCTGCTGCGGCCCCGCCGCAGCGCCCGCACTGCCGGCAAGCGGCTGCTGCGGCCCCGGAAGCACCAAGCCCTGAACCCGTCTCAACGCCCCCATGCAGAGCGCCAAGTGAGATGATGACGGACAAGGGGCGGCTATCGACCGTCATCATCCTCGGTTCAACGCAGACGCTCGGCTGGGCATCGAGCTACTACCTGCCGGCCATCCTGGCCGACGACATTGCACGCGATACCGGAATCTCGACCAGCTGGCTGTTCGCGAGCTTTTCGGCATCGCTGCTGATCTCAGCCGTGATGGGGCCTCGCGTCGGCCGGATGATCGACCGCGGCAGCGGCAATGCGGTCCTGGCACTATCCAACCTGCTGTTCGCGGGCGGGCTGGTGCTGCTGCAACTGGCCAACTCGCTGTTGACCCTCCAGGCAGCCTGGATCGTGATCGGCATCGGCATGGGGCTCGGCCTCTACGAGGCTGCCTTCGCCGTGCTGGGCCGCATCTACGGCGCCGAGGCCCGGGGCGCCATCACCGGCATCACGCTGCTGGCGGGTTTCGCCAGCACCATCGGCTGGCCGCTCACGGCATGGGGCGCCGCGACGATCGGATGGCGCGACACCTGCCTCGCCTGGGCGGCACTGCATCTCTTCGTCGCGCTGCCGCTGAACTACTGGTGCCTGCCGCGTCCAGCCCAGCCGGCCGCCCGGATACACACGGCGCCCAAGCCCGTGCCCATCGACCGGCCGATGATCCTGCTGGCCTTTGCCTTCGCCGCAACCTGGGTCGTGGTCGCCGGCATGGCTGCGCACTTCCCGCGAATCATGGAGGCGGCCGGTGCCACGCCGGCCGAAGCGGTCATAGCCGGCGCCCTGATCGGGCCGGCGCAGGTCGCGGCGCGCCTGCTCGAAGCCGGCCCGCTGGCGCGCTTCCATCCGCTGGTCTCCGCCCGTCTCGCAACCCTCACCCATCCGCTCGGCGCTGCCGTCCTGCTGGTCGCGGGCGGCGGCGCTGCAGCGAGTGCCTTCGCTCTCCTGCACGGCTCAGGCGCCGGTATCATCACCATCGCGCGCGGCACGGTACCGCTCGCCCTGTTCGGTCCGGAGGATTACGGCTACCGGCTGGGCCTGCTCGGCATGCCGGCGCGCTTCCTCTCGGCTCTCGCCCCCCTGGTTTTCGCAGTGCTGATCGATCATGTCGGTGCAGCAGTCCTGCTGCCGACGGCTGCGCTGAGCCTGGCCGCCTGTGCAGCGCTGTGCGTGTTGCGAGTCCCCAAGCACGCACCCGCCCATGCCGACTGAACGCGCGATCGGCGCTCGGCTGGTCGCCCTGGTCTGCGCCGCGCAGGTCCTTGTGCAGATCGGCGCCTTCTACTGGCCGGCGCTGCTGCCGCAGATGATGCGTCACTGGTCGCTCTCCAACGGCGAGGCCGGCTGGATCACCTCCTCGTTCTACGGCGCCTATATGATCTCGGTGCCGTTCCTCGTGACGCTGACCGACCGCATCGACGCCAAGCGCGTCTACCTGGGCGGCGTCGGCTGCACCGTCGTCGCGCACCTCGCCTTCGGCCTCTTCGCCGAAGGGTTCTGGTCGGCGATGGCCCTGCGCGGGCTGGCGGGCATCGGCTGGGCCGGCACCTACATGACCGGTCTCAAGCTGCTGGCCGACCAGGTCGACGCGAAGATGATGTCGCGCGCCGTGACCGGCCATGCCGCCAGCATCGGCATCTCGGGCGCCGCCTCCTACCTGGCAGGCGATCTGCTGGCCGAGGCGTTCGGCTGGCCGACGGCCTTCGCCAGCGCTGGCGGCACCGCCGCACTCGCCTGGATCACCGTGGCGCTGGCGGTGCCGGGCCGCATCCCACTTGCGAAGGCAGCCGGCCAGCCGGCGCTGTTCGATTTCCGCCCGGTACTGCGCAATCGCTCGGCCTTCGCCTATTCGCTCGCCTATTGCGCGCACACGCTCGAGATGAACGCGCTGCGCGGCTGGGCGGTCGCCTTCCTCGCCTGGGTGGCGGCCTCCACCGGCGCAATGGAAGGCCTCCTGTCACCGGCGATCGTCGTGACGGCGCTCGGCCTGCTCGGCACGCTCGCGAGTGTGCTGGGCAACGAGGCTTCCATCCGTTTCGGTCGCCGACGCCTGATCGTGACCGCCATGCTGCTGTCGATCGCGGTCGGCGTCGTGATCGGCTTCGCCGGCGCGCAAGGCTACTGGATTGCCGTGCCGCTGGTCGTCCTCTACGGCATGATCATCTGGCTCGATTCGTCGTCGCTGACTGCCGGCGCTGCCGGCGCCGCCGATCCGGCGCGCCGCGGCGCCACCCTCGCCGTGCATTCGATGCTTGGCTATGCCGGCGGCTTCGTCGGACCGCTCGCCATCGGCTGGACACTCGATGCCGCAGGCGGCATGTCGGCGTTCGGCTGGAGCCTCGCTTTCGGTGCGGTCGCTCTTCTGATGGCGGCGGCGATGGTGGGCTTCATCGTCCTCCGGCCACGCGTCCTGGATGGTGATCGAGCGGACTGACCCTGCTCATGCTCCGTGATACCCTGCAGGCTACGATCTGACGAAACGAAGCGGAGACGTCGATGCGGCGATGGCAAGCGGCGGCGGTCGCCATGATGCTCATGATCCCGGCAGCATGGTCCCAGCACCAGCCCTATGGCGGGATGCAGACGCGTGCGATCAAGGCGTTGTCGGAGGAGCAGATCGCCGACCTGCGCGCGGGGCGCGGCATGGGGCTGGCCCTCGCGGCCGAGCTTAACGGCTATCCAGGCCCGGTCCACGTTCTGGAACTGGCCGAGCCGCTCGGCCTGAACGACGAACAGCGGGATCGGCTGCACCAGCTCTTCGAGGCCATGAAGGACGAGGCAACCCTTCTCGGCGGACGCCTGATCGCTGCAGAAGCACGGCTCGACCATGCCTTCGCAACACAGGCAGTCACCGAGAAGACCCTATCCCAAGATGTCGATGCCATCGGTGCGCTGCAGGCGGCGCTGAGAACGGCACATCTCAAGTATCATCTTGCCACCCGCGAGTTGCTGACAGAACGGCAGATTGCCCGCTACGCCGAACTGCGCGGATACGGCTCGGCAACCGCACCGCCCCACCACCATCGATGAAGGTACGCTGACCACCGTTCAGGGCTTCTTCTGCAGCCCCCAGGTCTCGGCGAGCTGCGCGGCCATGCGGGTGGCCATCAGCCGGTTGCCAGGGCTCTCCGACTTCGCATCACGCCAATAATGGATGTGATCGGCGTAGATCGAGCCCTTCTCGTTGGCGAAGATGTCGCCGAGATCGTAGACGGCCAGCCCGCGCTCGCGCAGCGTGAGCATGCCGGCGACGATCTTGCGATAGAGCGGACCGTAGGAGAGGTCGCCCACAAGGCGCTTCTCGTCCTCGGTCAGCACCTTGCCGTAGGCCGGCGCCGGTTGCAGGAAATAAGCCGACTTCAGACCGTAGTCGCGTGCCAGCGCCTCGGTCGCCCGCCAGTATTTCTGGTAAAGCCCGAGCTGCACGTTGAACTCCCGCTCGGTGTCGCGACGGATGTCCTCCGGCATCCTGAAGATGCTGTTGAGCGTGGTCTTCTTGGTCGAATTGAAGACGTCGTGGCCCTTGGCGACATCCTCGATGCCGCGCACGACCATGTAAGCAGCATGCGAACGGCTGAGCACCGGATTGGCAGCGAGCGCGCCAGAGATGCGCCCCATCACCCAGCCGATCGCCGCGTCGCCGAAGTTCTCGTCGGCGACGAAGGGATTGACCTCGATGAAGTTGCTGAGCGGCCTTTCCAGCCGTTCCTCCGCACCCGGCCAGAAGAAGTAATGTTCGTTGAAGCCGCTGAGATTCACGACAGCGTCAACCGAACTGGCATAGAGGGCGAACAGGATGAAGGGCTGCGGCTCCTTCCACGCGCCATCACCACCGTTGAGGATGCGCCAGGGCTTGCCGTTGGGGCTGACGTACTTCTTGTTCAGCTCCTCCTCGAGATAGCGAGGCGCCGGCGGCTGGGAATTCTGGGCGAGCTGCGAGGCGACCGACCCGCCAATCAGGATGACCGTGTAGTAGTTCGGATCGCGCACGGTCGGATAGTCGGGACCGTAGAGGCCGATATTGTTGACCCACGGCTGCCCGCATGGGGGATTGGCGTGGTGCACGAAACCGACATAGGGATGCGGGTACAGCGTGTCGACGTAGCGACACGTCGTTCCCTTGGTGGCATCGCGCAGATAGGTGTTCTGGGTGCGCTCGAAGAGTTCCGGCGCCGGCGTGTAGCGACCGTCCTCGAGATACAGCCACGCGATGGCGGCGACCTCGACAGTGGCGAGCGCCATCACGATGCCGAACAGGACCGACAACCAGCCGAAGATCCGCTGCTTCATTCCTTCCCTCGCGGGCGTGCCCACACGGGCCACGCTTCATCAGCCGGGGCCAGTCAGCCCCGGACGTTCTGAATGGCCTGCCAGACGCGCAGCGGCGTCGCCGGCATCTGGATGTTGCGCACGCCCAGCGGCCACAGCGCATCCATGATGGCGTTCATCACCGTAGGCGTCGAGCCCACCGTGCCGGATTCGCCCACACCCTTGGCCCCGAGCGGATTGGTCTTTGCCGGCACGCTGTCGTCGAGCGTGTTGGAGAAAGTCGGGAAGAGGTCCGCCCGCGGCATCGCATAATCCATGAACGAGCCGGTGATGAGCTGGCCGCTCTGACGATCGTAGACGTTCTCCTCGACCAGCGCCTGGCCGACACCCTGGGCGACGCCGCCGTGGATCTGCCCGAAAACGATCGGACGATGAAGCGGCCGGCCGACATCGTCGACGGTGGTGTAGCGCTTCAGTTCGACGTGGCCTGTCTCGGGATCGATCTCGACCTCGCCGACATGCGCGCCGTTGGGCCATGCGATGCCGTCGACCGTGTTGACGTTCTCGATGAAAATCCGCTTGTCGGGCTGACGGGCAGCCAGCTCACCCAGCCCGATGCTGCGGTCCGTACCCGCGATGGTGAAACGGCCGGCGTCGTAGACGATATCGGCAGTGCTCGCCTCCAGCGCATCGGCTGCCAGCTCCTTACCCTTGTCGACCAGCTTCTCGCTGCCCGTCAGCACGGCCGAGCCGCCGATATAGGCAGAGCGCGAGCCCATGGAACCGACGCCGCCGACGCGGTCTGAATCGCCCATGGCGATCTCGATCTGCGACGGGTCGACCCCCAGCAGCTCGGAAGCAAGCTGGGTGAAGCTGGTCTGCAATCCCTGGCCCATGCCCTGGGTGCCCATCCAGATCACGACCTTGCCGTCCTCCTTGACCTCGTAGTGCGCCATCTCGTTCATGACGTTGGCGCTGGTCCATTCGACGTAGGAAGCAAGGCCGCGGCCATAGAGCTTGCCGCGCTTCGCGGCATCCGCCTTGCGCGCATCAAAGCCGCTCCAGTCCGCGGCCTCGAGCGTCTTGGTCAGGAACAGGTTGAAGTCGCCCGAATCGTACTTCTCACCCATCGCTGTGGTGTAGGGCATCTGCGACGGCTTCACGAAGTTGCGGCGGCGCAGCTCCGCGGGATCCATGCCGATCTGGCGCGCCGCGGTATCCATCAGGCGCTCAAGGTCGAGGATGCATTCCGGCCGGCCGGCACCGCGATAGGCGCCGATGGTGGCCGAGTTGGTGAGCACGCAGTTCAGCTTCAGGTCGACCACGGGGATGTCGTACGTGCCGGTAGTGACCTTCGGGCCGACGAAGAGCGGGATCACGACGCCGGCGCGTGCCGGATAGGCCCCGATATTGGCGAAGGCCTCCATCCGCAGCGCAAGTATCCTGCCGTCCTTGTCGAGGGCGAGTTCGGTCTTGTGGAGCTGGTCACGGCCGGCGGTCGTCGCGGCGAATTCCTCGCTGCGTTCAGCGCGCCACTTCACCGGCCGCTTCAGGACCTTCGCCGCCCAGACAGCCACCGATTCGTCGGGCTGGATGCCGACCTTCATGCCGAAGCCGCCGCCGATGTCGCGCACCAGCACACGAACCTTTTCCTTGGGCATCTTCAGGATCACGTCGCACAGCGTGTCGCGTGTGACCGATGGATTCTGGCTGCCGATATGGACCACCATGCGGTCGCCGTCCCACTCCGCCATGATCGCGCGCGGCTCCATCGCGTTCACGATCAGGCGCTGATGCACAATGTCGAGCTTCACGACATGGGCCGCCTGCCCGAAAGCCTCGTCGGCCTTGGCACCGTCACCAAACCGGTTGAAGCCCGCACGGTTCCCAGGCGCGCCCTCCCAGACCAACGCCGCATCCGGGGCCAGGGCATCCTCGATCGTCGACACTGACGGCAGTGGATCGTAGTCGACCTCGACGAGTTCGGCGGCATCCTGCGCCTGCAGACGGCTTTCGGCGACCACGGCCGCGACCGGCTCGCCGACATGGCGAACGACCTCGTGGGCGAGAGCGCGGCGCGGCGTCATCGTCGGCTTGCTCCCGTCGGCGTTGGGGAACATGGTCGGAAAGGAGAAATCCCCCACTCCCTCTCCGGCCATATCCTCCCAAGTATAGACCGCGATCACGCCCGGCGACTGCCGGGCTGCCGAGACATCGATCCTCTGGATCCGCGCATGGGCATGCGGAGACCGCACCAGCACCAGATGGGCCTGATTAGGCCGCATCAGATTGTCCGTGAAGCCACCGGTGCCCGTCAGAAGCCGGTTGTCTTCGACACGCTTGATGTACTGAGCCTTACCGAACGCCGCCATACGCCACTCCTGTCGCCCCCGACATCGGATCGGTCGGAATTGCGCCGGACTATAGCGGCGAAGCGACGCAAGCTCGTATGGCTATTTCGCCGCTGGGGATGACGGCGTTTCAGTGCTTCAGGTTGGGCATCTCCGGCAGGGGTACGATGCGGATGCCGGCAGTCTCCAGACCCTCCCGCACCGCCCTGGCAACCGAGACGGCGGTCGGCCCGTCACCATGCACGCAGATGGAGTCCACCTGGCATGGGATACGTTTGCCCGACGTCGAATAGAGAGCCTGCTCGTCGACCATGCGTCGGACATGCGCGACTGCCTGGGTCGGGTCCTTGATCATCGAATTGGCCTCCTTGCGCGGCGTCAGGAACCCCGCATCGGTATAGGTGCGGTCGGCGAACACCTCTTCCGCCACCCTGAGGCCCGCCTTACGTGCCGCCTTCCCCTGCTCGGTGTTGGCCTGGGCGAGGAAGATCAGGTCGCGATCGGCGGCCCGGGTCGCACGGGCGATCACTTCTGACATCTCCGCGCTTTCGGCCGACATGTTGGCCATCATGCCGTGCGGCTTTATGTGCGTGACCCTGGCGCTGTGCAGCGCGGCGATCGCCTGCAATGCGCCGATCTGGTAGGCGATGTTGGCCTCGAGCTCCTTGGGCGTGAGCTGGATCACGCGCCGGCCGAAGCCTTGCAGGTCGGCGAAACCAGGATGAGCGCCGATCGACACGCCGTTCTCCTGGCAGAGCCTGACCGTATCGACCATGACGACCGGATCGCTGGCATGAAATCCGCAGGCGACGTTGGCAGACCTGACGATCTTCAGCACCTCGGCGTCGTTGCCCATCACCCATGGGCCAAAGCTTTCGCCGAGGTCGGAGTTGATGTTGACGTAACCGGCGTTGGTCGCGGCCATGCGAGACTCCTTGCGATGATGCCGCTATTCTAGCAGATGTGAGCGTACGGTACCTGTCCTGCGGCGATACTGCCTTCACCGTTGAATTCGGCAACGAGATCTCCCCCGACATCAACGGTCGGGTGATGGCTCTGCACGCCGCCATTACTCAGGCGGCGGACACGGGGGGCCTGCACGGTGTCGTCGAAACCGTACCCACCATGCGTTCGCTCATGGTGAGCTACGATCCGCTCGCAACCTCGCGGGCCGAACTCGAGCCAGCCGTCGATGCCCTGATCTCGCGCGGACTGCCGACCGCCGCATCGACGCGCCGCGTGACCATTCCCTGCTGCTACGATGACCCGGAATTCGCCCCAGACCTGCAGGAAGTTGCCGAACGCACCGGCAAAACCGTCGAGCAGGTGATCGCGAGCCACCTGGCATCGGCCTTCAAAGTCTACGTGTTGGGCTTCATGCCCGGCCTTGCCTATGTCGCCGGGCTCGAGCCGTCGCTCTATCTGCCGCGCCGCGCGCAGCCGCGCGTGCGCGTGCCGCGCTCGTCCGTTGCCATCGCCATGGACATGACGACCATCTACCCCTTCGAGAGTCCAGGCGGCTGGCATCTGATCGGCCGCACACCGCTCTGGATGTTCGACCAACGTCGCGATCAGCCGGTGTTCCTGGCGCCGGGCGATTCCCTTTCCTTCCAGCGCATCGACCGCAGGACCTTCGACCGCCTGGCCCGCGAGGTCGAGGACGGGACGCTCGACTGGTCGACGCTGGTGAACCGTCCATGAAGGTGTTTCGGGCATGAGCGCCGTGCTGAAGGTGGTCCGCGCCGGTCTGTTCGATACACTGCAGGATCTCGGCCGCGTCGGCTTCATGGCGCTGGGCATGCCGACGGCCGGCGCCATGGATCGCATCGCCCTGAGACTCGCCAACGCGCTGGTCGGCAATCCCGCCGCAACGGCGGGGATGGAGATCGGCGTGATGGGGCCCGACCTGCAGGTCGAGGCCGACAGCGTACGCATCGCCCTGGCCGGGCCGCTCTCGGCAAGCCTGATCGACGGGCCCGACGCGGCGCCCAAGCCGATCGAATCGGACCGCAGCCACCTCCTGAAACGCGGACAGGTGCTGCGCGTGGGCATGATCGAGGGATCGAGCACGGCCTACCTCGCGGTGGCTGGGGGCTTCGCCCTGCCGCCGTTCATGGGCAGTCTGTCGACCTATGCCCGGGCCGGCGTGGGCGGCTTCCAAGGCCGCAAGCTGGCGCCCGGCGACGCGCTGCCGCTCGTTCGCCAGCAGGCGCCGGCGGGCGACGAGAAGAAGCTCGCGCAGCCCTTCGACTACGGCAGCGGTCCCATCCGCATCGTCTGGGGACCACAGGAGGATTACTTCAGCGACGAGGGCCGGCGCACCTTCGTCGAGGCCGAGTATCGCGTCTCCAAGGAAGCCGATCGTATGGGCATCCGCTTCGAAGGGCCGACGATCGAGCACGCCACCCCCGTCGACAAGGGCGGTGCCGACATCATCTCCGACGGTATCGCACCGGGCGCCATCCAGGTGCCAGGCGCCGGCTTGCCCATCGTGCTGCTGGCCGACCGGCAGACGGTCGGCGGCTATCCCAAGATCGCCACCGTCGCATCCGTCGACCTGCCGCGGCTCGGCCGGCTGCTGCCCGGCCAGACGGTGCGCTTCACCCCGGTCACGGTAGAAGAAGCCGAGAAGCTCCGCCGCGAACAGGAGGCACGCCTGGCGCGCGCCATCGCCGACTTCCGGCCGGCACGTCCGCCCGGCGGAATCGATCTCGCCCGCCTTTACGAGGAGAACCTCATCGACGGCATCGTCTACGAAGCGACTTCGTAATACGCGGCGATCACCGTTCAGAACCTTGTGGCCGGTGCAGCCGGGCGTTGCTACGAACAAATCGAGAAGAAACGAGGAAACGTGATGAGCTGGCAACCTGAGATGGATGAGCTGCGCCGCCGTCAGGAGATGACGAAGCGCATGGGCGGCACCGACAAGGTCAAGCGCCAGCACGACGGTGGCCGGCTCACCGTGCGTGAACGTATCGATCGGCTGGTCGATGCGGATTCGTTCCGCGAGATCGGCAGCGTCGCCGGCAAGGCAGAATATGACGGCCGGAACGATCTGGTCGACCTCACACCGGCCAATGCCGTCATGGGACGCGCCAGGATCGATGGACGTCACGTCGCCGTGACCGGTGATGACTTCACGGTGCGGGGTGGCTCGGCGGACGCCACCATCAAGGAAAAGGACATCTTCATCGAGCGCTACGCCAACCAGTACCGCGTGCCGCTGATCCGCATGATCGAAGGCTCGGGTGGCGGCGGTTCGGTGAAGACCATAGAGACCACCGGCCGCGCCAACGTGCCGGGGGTACGTGGCTGGGAATGGGTCGTGCAGAACATGGGCGCCGTGCCGACGGTCGGGCTCGGTCTGGGCTCCGTCGCCGGGCTAGGCGCCGCGCGGCTGGCTGCCACGCACTATTCGGTGATGGTCAAGGAAATCTCGGCGATGTTCGTTGCCGGCCCGCCGGTGGTGAACCGGTTGAGCCCCAGGCAGTTCGACAAGCAGGAGCTGGGCGGCTGGGAGATTCAGCTGCGCGCCGGCGCCATCGACGAGGCCACTGACAGCGAGGACGAGGCCTTCGCGCTGGCGCGCCGCTTCCTCTCCTACCTGCCCTCCTCCGTGTACGATGCGCCGCCGCGCGGGCCGGTCACAGACGATCCGGCGCGGCGCGAGGAATCGCTGTTCGACGCCATTCCGCGCGATACCCGCAAGGTCTACCGCATCCGGCCGATCGTCGAGAAGGTGGTGGACCAGGGATCATTCTTCGAAATGGGCAGGCTCTACGGCCGTTCGGTCGTAACGGCCTTCGCGCGGATCGACGGCTGGCCCGTCGCCGTGATGGCGAGCGACCCGATGTTCTACGGCGGCGGCTGGACGGCCGATGCCTGCCAGAAGGTCGCTCGCTTCGTCGACCTCGCCGAGACCTTTCATCTGCCCATCGTCTATTTCTGCGACTGCCCAGGCTTTCTGATCGGCCTCGAGGCCGAGAAGAGTGGCGTCATCCGCCAGGGCGTACGCACGATGTCGGCGATGTTCCAGACGACGGTGCCGTGGTGCACCTTCATCATCCGCAACGCCTTCGGCGTCGCCGGCGCCGCCCACCAGAACGGCGCGCGGCTCAACTGGCGCTATGCCTGGCCCTCGGGACGCTGGGGCTCGCTGCCGCTGGAAGGCGGCATCGAAGCCGCCTATCGGGCAGAGATCGAAGCCTCGCCCGATCCCAAGGCCAAGATGGCCGAGATCGAAGAGCGCCTCAACAAGCTGCGCTCGCCCTTCCGCTGCGCCGAGACCTTCTGGATCGAG
>QFCS01001290.1_pt1 | contig 13054 bp, 9 predicted proteins | sample 3576561 | NCBI WGS metagenome assembly QFCS01 | reverse complement strand
GTCGCGGCCTCCGGCCTCGCCGGACCGGCCGGCATGGCGGTGGAGGACGCCGGCGTCCGGTCCGTCACGTCGTACCAGGACTCGAACGTGACCCGGCTGACGCCGTCGCCGGCGGGCTACACCCGCGACGTGATCGCCTCGGGCGGCCAGCTCGACGGGCCCGCCGGCATCGCGGTGGACGCCGACGGCGACCTGTACGTCGTGAGCAGGCCGACCTCGATGACCCAGGGCACCGTGGTGCGGCTGGTGAAGGCCTCCGGCTACGCCCAGCAGGTCGTGACCTCCGACCTGTCCTTCCCCAACCACGTCGCGACCGACGCGGACGGCACCGTGTACGTCACCACCTCCGACGGCGTCGTCTCCTTCACCCCCGCCGGCGGCGGCTGGGACCGCGCCGACGTCCTCACCGGCGGGCACCAGTCCTACGGGATCACCGTCGACGAGGCCGGAACGCTGTGGCTCGGCGACCCGTACGGCGACGGGATGCTCACCCTGACCAGGTCGGATGCCGGCTGGGACCGGACCCGCGTCGACGTGTGGGGCGACTCGAGCCCGCAGGCGATCGCCGTACGCGGCGACGGCGTCGTGTTCGCCACCGACGGCTTCGAGGACCTCGCCATGCTCGGCCCGGCGCGCCTGCGCGCCGTCGCCGACACCGCGACCGCGAGCACACCCCGGTCGGTGACCACCGACGTCCGGGCCAACGACGAGGCCAACACCGCCGTCGCTGCGCCCAGCGTGGTGGGCGGTCCGGCGCACGGCACCGCGACGGTCGAGCCGGACGGCACGATCACCTACACCCCTGCCGACGGCTTCGCCGGCACCGACACCTACTCCTACGAGGTCCGTGACACCGCGAGCCCGGCCCAGGTGTGCAGCGTCGCGACGGTGACCGTCACCGTCGAGGCGGAGAACGGGTGCGCTCTGCCCGCGACCGGCGACTTCTTCCGAGCCCCCGGCACCACCGGGCTCGTCGGGCCCACCGGAATCGCCGTCGACGCCCGCAAGATCATCTACATCTCCGACGCCTCGGCGCAGAGGGTGATCGCCTGGTATCCGGGCAGCGGTGCGGCGCGCGTGGACGGCAACGACGACCTCGACCCGCAGGGCGTCGCCGTGGACGCCGACGGCAACGTCTACTACGCCGACGAGGGCGAGCACGAGATCGTGCGCCTGACCTGGTCGGAGACCGAGGAGGGCTACGTCGACCGCACGGTGCTCGCGAGCGGCCTGCAGCGACCCTCGGGCATCGCCGTGGACGCCGACGGCGACGTGTTCTTCGCCGAGAACTCCAGCGGCCAGGTCGAGAGGCTGACCCCCTCGGGCGGCGGCTGGACCAAGACGACCATCGGGTCCGGCCTGGACCGGCCGCGCGGCCTGGCCCTGGACGCGGACGGCAACGTGTTCGTCGCGGACAGCACCAACGACCGGATCGTGCGCTTCACGCCGACCGGGACGTCGTACCGGATGTCGGTGGTGTCGACGAGCGTCGACAACCCGACCGGCGTCGCCGTCGACCCCGCCTCAGGGACGATGATCATCGGCGACACCGGCAACAAGCGGGTCCTGCGCCTCGTGCCCGACGGCGCCGGCTACCGCCAGGAGACGATCTCGGTCTGGGGCGACCACACCCCCACGTGGGTGGCGAGCGCCGGGAACATCACCTTCGTCGTCGACCGCGACACCGCCGAGGTCGTCATCATGGGTGCGGCCACCGTCGACGCGGTCGACGACCCGGCGAGCACCACCGCTCCCGACCCGGTCACCACCGAGGTACGGGACAACGACGGGATCGAACCCGAGGGCGGGGCCCTCGCCGACCCGACGGTGGTGTCCGGCCCCGAGCACGGCACGGCGACCGTCGAGGACGACGGACGGATCACCTACACGCCTGAGGACGGCTTCTCCGGAACCGACCGCTACACCTACGCCGTCACCGACGGCGAGGACCCGGCCGTCGCCTGCGACACCGCGGTCGTCACGGTCGCGGTGGCCAACGTGTTCACGCCCGGCCCGGGGGTCGGCACCGGCCAGAACCAGCCGGTCGAGACCCCGCTGTCGGGCATCGCCACCACCGAGGGTGCCGACCTGGACCCGACCGCGGTCAGCGTGGAGACCGATCCGGAGCACGGGGCGATCTCCGTCGACGCGACCAGCGGGGCGGTGACCTACACGCCCGACGACGGCTACAGCGGGGACGACTCCTACGTCGTCCAGGTCTGCGACACCGCGACGCCGGTGGAGTGCGCGGAGATCACCGTGCCGGTCACGGTCGGCGCCAACACCGTCACGACCACCGACGTCCAGGAGACGACGGACGTCGCGACGCCGGTCACGACCGACGTGCTGGCCGGCACCACCTCCGGAACCGGCCAGGACCTGGGAGGCCCGACCGTCGAGGCCGCACCCGGCCACGGCACGACCAGCGTCGGCGAGGGCGGCATCACCTACACGCCGGAGGACGGCTTCTCCGGCGAGGACTCCTACGGGTTCGAGGTGTGCGACACCAGTACGCCGATCCAGGTCTGCGACACCGCCACGGTGACCGTCACCGTCGAGAACGCCTTCGCCGGCGCCGCCCCGGTCACGACGGAGCAGGACACCGCCGTCACCACCGGGCTCGGCGACATCACCCGCACCACCGGCCGGCCCGTCGACCCGACCTCGGTCGACACCGTGACGGCACCGGCGAGCGGGGCGATCACGATCGACCCGGTCACCGGCGCGGTGACCTATACGCCCGACACCGGCTTCCACGGCGAGGACGTGTACGTCGTCGAGGTGTGCGACACCTCCGTCCCGGTCCAGTGCGCCGACATCGAGGTCCGGGTCCGCGTCGGCCGCGCGGCCGCGACGCCGACGATCACCACGAACGCGCCGGCGCGGGCGACCCTGCAGGTGGACCGGAACGGCCGGCCGAAGGTCGTGCGGCTCTCCGCCCGCGTCACCGTGTCGGGCTTCCGCGCCCGGGCCGCCGCCAACGGGCGGGCGACCCTCTACGGCCCGGTCGCGAAGGTCACCGCGAGCTCGTGCATCCGCGCGAACGCCGTCGCCACCGTGGAGTTCACCACCGGCAACGGCACCGTCACGACGCCGTCGGTCGCGGTCGACGAGCCCGGCTACTACCTGTGGGTCGCCTCCACCACCGCCGACGGGCAGAACCAGGCGGCCACGCACGCCTGCGGCGCGCGGGGGACGACCACGCTGGTCCACCGGCCCGGCCTGGGACGGCTGCGGTTCGACACCGGGTTCACCGGCATCGACCCCTCCGTGCGCGGCCGTCAGGTCCGCCCGACGCGGATCGCGGTCCCCGCCCTGGGGATGCGGGCCCGGATCGACACCGTCGGCGTACGACGCGGCGCCGTCGTCATCCCGCGCCGGATCACGCGCGGGGGCTGGGTGGCCGGCTCGGCCGCACCCGGCGAGACCGTCGGCGCGAGCGTGATCGCCGGCCACGTCTCCGACCGGCGCGACCGCCCCGGTGCCTTCGGGAAGCTCCGCAAGGCGCGGAAGGGGCAGGTCGTGAAGGTGCGCCGTGCCGACGGGACGGTGCAGCGCTACCGGATCACCGACGTACGGGCGCAGCCGCGCGGCAAGGGTCTCGCCGGGATCCCCGTCTCGACCACGGGCCCGCACCGGCTGACGCTGGTGACGTGCACCGGGAAGGTGACCTACCGCAACGGACGGTTCCACTACACGAAGAACCTGATCGTGACAGCGACCCCGATCCCGTGACCAGCAGGTCCGGCACCGGCTCCCGTGACGCGTGTGGGGCGGTGACCGCGGGGTGCTCCGCGGTCACCGGCGCGCGTGTGCGGCCGGTGCCGGACCCGCTCCCCCGGCGCCTGGCTAGGGTCGGGCCATGCCCGTCGTGAAGATCAACGCCATCAACGTCCCCGAGAACGCCGGCCCCGAGCTCGAGAAGCGCTTCGCCGCTCGCGCCGGCGCCGTCGAGGGAGCGGCCGGCTTCCTCGGCTTCCAGCTGCTGCGGCCCACCGCCGGGGAGACCCGCTACTTCGTCGTCACCCAGTGGGCCGACGAGGAGTCCTTCGCCGCGTGGCGCGACGGCGACGCCCACACCGCCCACGCCGCCGCCCCGGGCGAGGAGCCCCGCAAGCCCGTCGCCACCGGCGCCGACCTCCTCGAGTTCGAGGTCGTGCTGGACGTCCAGCCGTCCTGAGGCCGCCCGGTCCCCGCGACCGGCCGCGCGATCAGCGCTCGCGCGCGGCCAGCCGGGCCGCGCGCCGCAGGTCGGCGGCGATCGTCCGGCGGCTGCCGACGGTGACCAGCCGGCCCACCCCGAGTCCGCGGACCGCGAAGTCCGCGATCACCCGCGTGCCGTCGCCGTCCGGTTCGAACCGCAGCTCCAGGTGCGCCCGGAAGGGGCCGCAGGACCCCTCCTCGACCCAGCGCTGCGGCGCCTCGGCGTGCGTCGTACGCATCCGGGGGCGGACGCCCGGCACGACCGTGACGTCGGTCCAGGTCACCCCGGCGGCGGTGGCGTCCGCGAGCTCGCCGGCGGCGTCCGCGGGGACCACGAGGTCGGCCACCGACCGCAGCGTCGACTGCCACGCGGGCCGGTTGCCCGGGTCCGCGAGGTAGCCGAACGCCCGGTCCACCGGGACCGGGAAGTGGACGACGATCGGCGGGTCGCTCAGAGGATCGCCCCCGGCGTGTAGGCGGCGGCCTGCGGGTGCCGCTCGACGACGGCGGCCACCTGGCGGCAGACCTCCTGGTTCTGCGCGACGGCGGCGCCGGTGAAGGTGATCGGCTCGGCGACCAGGGACTGCAGCTGCTCGGCGGTCAGGCCGAGACGCTCGTCCGCGGCGAGCTTGGCGAAGACGTCGTTCTCCGCCTGGCCCTGCCGCATCGCCAGCGCCGTGCCGACCGCGGCCTCCTTGATCGCCTCGTGCGCTGCCTCGCGGCCCACACCGTTGCGCACCGCCGCCATCAGCACCTTGGTCGTGGCCAGGTAGGGCAGGTAGCGGTCGAGCTCGCGCTGGATGACGGCCGGGAAGGCCCCGAACTCGTCGAGCACCGTGAGGAAGGTCTGGAAGAGCCCGTCGACGGCGAAGAAGGCGTCCGGCAGCGCGACGCGGCGTACGACGGAGCAGGAGACGTCGCCCTCGTTCCACTGGTCGCCGGCGAGCTCGCCAACCATGGAGAGGTAGCCGCGGGTGACGACCGCCAGGCCGTTGACGCGCTCGCAGGAGCGGGTGTTCATCTTGTGCGGCATCGCCGACGAGCCGACCTGGCCCTCCTTGAAGCCCTCGGTGACGATCTCGTTGCCGGCCATCAGCCGGATCGTCGTGGCGAGGTTGGACGGGGCCGCGGTCAGCTGCACCAGCGCCGAGAGGACGTCGAAGTCCAGGGAGCGCGGGTAGACCTGACCGACGCTGGTGAGCACCCGCTCGAAGCCGAGGTGCGCCGCGACACGCTGCTCGAGATCGGCGAGCTTCCCGGCGTCGCCGCCGAGCAGGTCGAGCATGTCCTGGGCGGTGCCCATCGGGCCCTTGATGCCGCGCAGCGGGTAGCGGACGAGCAGCTGCTCGATCCGCTCGATCGCGATCATCAGCTCGTCGGCGACGGTGGCGAAGCGCTTGCCGAGCGTCGTGGCCTGGGCGGCGACATTGTGCGAACGGCCCGCCATGACGGTCGTCTCGTGCTCGGCCGCGAGCCGGGCGAGGCGGGCGAGGGTGGCGACGGCGCGGTCGCGCAGCAGGTTCAGGGACTGCTGGACCTGCAGCTGCTCGACGTTCTCGGTGAGGTCGCGGGAGGTCATCCCCTTGTGGATGTGCTCGTGCCCGGCGAGCGCCGCGAACTCCTCGATGCGGGCCTTCACGTCGTGGCGGGTGATCCGCTCGCGGGCCGCGATCGAGGGCAGGTCGACCCGGTCGACGACGGCCTCGTAGGCCTCGACGACACCGTCCGGAACCTCGATGCCGAGGTCGCGCTGCGCCCGGAGAACGGCGATCCAGAGCCGGCGCTCGAGGACGATCTTGTGCTCCGGCGACCAGATCTGCGCCAGGTCCGCGGCGGCGTAGCGGGTGGCCAGGACATTGGGGACGACGTTCGGCGCGCTCACGAGCGTCCATCCTCCCATGGCGGGTGGGGGCGACCCAATCAGACCACCGCGCCCGGGGTCAGACGTGGACGACGGTGTCGATGTCCGACAGCAGGATGCGGGTGCGCAGGTCGCGTTCCCAGGTGACCTCGATGCCGTGCCGCTCGAGGACCGGCAGCACGGCGTCGACCATGAGGTCGACGGTGATCCGCTCGTACGTCGCGTCCTTCTCCTCGTCCGAGAGCGCCTCCCACTCCTGCTCGGTCAGGAACGAGTCCAGGAAGGCGCCGTAGCCCAGGTAGGTCGAGCGCGAGCTCAGCAGGCTCTCGGTGTCCTGCTGGTGGTAGTAGACGTAGCCCCGCCAGTCGCGGCTGTCGTCGCGCTCGTCGTGGATCTCGCCCGACGCGCAGGTGCCGCAGCAGGAGAAGTGCTCCCGCGCGACGATGCCCGCCTCGGCGAGCGCGTCGAAGGCCGCCGTGAGCGGCAGGACCTCCTCGCCGTCCCAGGCCGCCTGCTGGGCCCGCCGCGCCGTGAGCACCGCGTCGAAGGCGCGGTCGGCCTGCTCCTCTCCGATGCCCTCGGCGGCCAGCTCCTCGCCCCAGATGTCGACGACGTCGGGCTCGGCGGTGGTGAGCACCTGGTCCCACAGGAACGCTCGCAGGCGGGGCTCGACGTCGTCGGGGATGCAGAGCGCGGCCGGCAGCCGGAAGCCCTCGGGCTGCTGGTTGCGCGGGTGCGCGGGCGGGTCGACCTCCGGGAGGTGGACGATCGCCGCGTCGGCGGGCGCCCGGTCCTCGCGCGGCGCGTCGTCCCGGCTCCCGCGGAGCCTGTCGAAGAACCCCATCGTGTGTCTCCCCTCGCCCGAGTGCTACTCGGCCGACCGTAGCCCAGCCCCCCGCACGAACCACCCCCGACGGATCAGCGCGCGGGTCGCACCAGCACCAGCTCGCCGTCCTCGGTGCTGCCCCGCACCTGCGTGAATCCCGCTTTCGCCGCCACCCGCAGGCTCGCGGCGTTGTCGGGGGCGATGCTCGCCCGCACCCGCGCGCCGGCCCGGTCCACGGGCCCGAGCAACGCCAGCAGGGCCTCGGTCGCCAGGCCGTAGCCGCGCGCCGGCGCGACCAGCCCGAAGCCCACCTCGACCTCGGGCACCTCGTCGGCCGCGGGCTCCGGAGGCCCGAAGAAGCCGATCGACCCGATGACCACCTCCTGCTTGCGCGACACGATCGACCGCGGCCCCCACGGGTCGCCCGCGCGCCACAGGATCGCGGCCCCCTCGTCGTCGCGCCGGGGGAAGTCGGCGTGCCAGCCCGGCAGCCGCCGCCCCTCGCGGATCGCCGCCACCGTCGTCGCGTCCCACAGCACCAGGCGCAGGCGCGGCGTCGTCACACCCGCCGCGTGCGCGCCGGGCGCGCCTGCGGGGACCTCGGCGGTGGAGTCGGCCATGGGTCCACCCTTTCATCCGGGCGGGTCGCACCGTGCGACCGATCGCCCTCATTCCCACGCGCGACCGCTCGGCGATCAGGGGCCGCGCCCGATCGGGTGAGGTCACCGTGGAGCGACGACGAGTCCCGGGGAAGTCCTCTAGAGGATCTTGTAGCTCTGGAACTCTCCGCGCTGCTGACGCTCCTGGTCGTCCTGGATGAATCGCCGTCTGGCGGCCTCGGTCAGAGGCGCCGGCAAAGAAGCGGCGAGGGAGTCCCAGGTGTCGAGGGGACTGTCCAGCAGCGCGGTGACGAAGTCCCGTGCAACCGGCTCACGACCGGGGTCGCTTCGACTCGGGTCGATCCGCCGGCCGCGGGAGTCCTCGACGAAGTACAGCCCCCGGGTCTCGTTGGTGGCTTTGAATCCTGCAAGCGCTGCGTTGACGCACCTCGGGGCTGCCTGGGCCACGTCGGTGCGCTCGAGGTTGAGCAGGGCTTCGCCTGCGTGTGCCTTCTGGTTGAGGTAGGAGCCTTCGAGGGCACCGAATGACTCGGGATCGGTGATGGCCTTCAGCTGCCACTTTCCGGCCTGGTCGAACAGCACGTTGAGTTCGAAGACCTCGGCGGGGAGGAGCCGATAGGGGGTGATGCGGGCTTCGAGACGGTCGCACGGACCGACCATTGCAGGAATCTCCCTGAGTCCAGCCTCCCTCACGAGGGCACGGGTCAGGTGATAGGCAAGGCCAGCCTGGGTCGCTGGGTCGGATCGTCTGATGCGCTCGGCGAGGGCGGGGCTGTTCCGGTCGAGCAGGGTGGGTTCTTCCTCCGGCGTCGCTGAGGCTGACTCGTCGCGCAGACCGGTCAAGTGGCCCGCCGGCGTTCGGTTGATCAGGTCAGCGATGCCGACCTTGGTGTAGGTCTCAGCGGCCTGCAGGGTGCGCTCCCATACCTGCTGAGTGGTCGCATTCGCGGGTAGGTCGGCGAGAACCGGGCGAATGCTGCGCGGCAGCTTGCCCACTCTCGTGCCGGGTGTGAGCTTGATGCGGGACACGACCATGCCGTCTCTCGCAAGGGTCAGCAAGATGGACCCAGCCTCGTCGCCGACTGCCACGCAACTTGCAGCTGCGGCTCCACCGGTGGACGTCAGCGACTCGAGGAGGCCGGTCCTGCAGCCCCATGCGGACGCACGCTCCACGAGCGCGCCTTCGGTCTGATTCATGCCGGCGAGGATCGATCGCATCCAGTGTCGGGCTCGGCGCATACAACCGGACCGACCGGACCGCCCGAGCGAGCGATGCCTTTGAGAACAAAGTGACGCAGTCCGTGCCGGGGTCGGCCTCGAGCATCACGATGGCTCACAGAAGGCAAGCTGCTCTCCTGTGGCGGATGGGTCGAAGTCAGTGGGATGACAGTCCGCGAAGTCGGGTCCTCCGCCTGCCGCAGCGCATCCCTCGCCGGCCACTGCCGCCCACTGCTCGCCGTCTCGCAGCGTGCGGTACGTCCCGTCGACGTCGTCGATACGAACGACGACATCCGTCTCCGTAGCACTCACCTCCTTCACCTCGACAATGTCGACCCCTTCGAGCGCGACCAGTTCGACCGCCGCGCGTGGGTCGCTCGCCTTCCGCGACTCCACCACGGCATCGATCGCGATGTCCCGGCCGCTCTCGAGAAGGCCGCAGTCGGCGGGGTCCTTCGCGTTCGACTCGGTCGACTCGCCGTCTCCGCATCCGGCGAGAGAGATGAGGCAACAGAGAACAGCGACCTTCCCAACGACTCTCAGCGATCTCACGGGGCCACCTTCACACAGAATTGTCCTTCCCACTGGCTCAAGACGCGCCGGCGAGGAGGTTGCGGTCCGGCGCAGCAGACAGCAGCCCGTCGTCCTCACGCCCGGCCCGAACGGCCGGGCCTTCAGTCGGCCAGGATCCGCTGCCACCACACGACGTCGATCCACCGGTCGAACTTGCGACCCACCTCGCGCAGCTCGCCCTGCCGCCGGAACCCGCACGCGCGATGCAGCGCCTCGCTCGCCTCGTTCGGCAGCGAGATGCAGGCCAGCGCCGTACGCACCCCGCCGGCACTCATCCGGGCGAGGAGGTCGTCGTACAGGAGGCGGCCGAGGCCCTGCCCGGCGGCGGCGGGATCGAGGTAGATGGTGGTCTCCCGGGTGGCGTCGTACGCGCCCTTGTCGCGGAACGGCGAGGAGTAGGCGAAACCGAGCACCCGCTCCCCCGCGACCGCCACGATCATGTGGTCGCCGGGGTGGGGCGAGGCGAGCAGGCCCTCCCACTTCGACCGGGGCGGCGCGACCAGGTCGAAGGTCGCCGTCCCCTCGCGGACCTCGCGGGCATAGATCGCCGCGATCGCGTCCAGGTCGGCGTCGACGGCCTCCCGGATGAGGGCGGCCACGCTCACCCGTCCGTGAGGGAGGCGCCCTCGACGACCCCCAGCGGCTCCGCCGCGATGTCGGTACGACGCTGCAGGCCCTCGAAGGAGATCAGGTCGGCCGCGGCGTAGGCGCGGGCCCGGGCGTCCGCCACGTCGTACCCGGTGGCGCGGACGGCGAGGACCCGGCCGCCGGCGGTCACGAGGGAGCCGTCGGCCAGGGCGGTGCCGGCGTGGATGACGTCGACGTCGTTGACGCCGTTGGCGGCGCCGACCCCGGTGATGACGTCGCCCTTCGAGGACGACTCGGGGTAGCCGGCGGAGGCCAGGACGACCGTGACCGACGCGGCGTCGCGGAAGCGCGGGGCGGCGACGTCGCCGAGACGCCCCTGGGCCGCGGCGTGGAGCAGCTCGCCGAGCGGGGAGTCGAGCACGGCGAGGACCGGCTGGATGTCGGGGTCGCCGAAGCGGCAGTTGAACTCGATGACGCGCGGGCCGTCCTCGGTGAGGGCCAGGCCGACGTACAGGCATCCGACGAACGGGCTGCCGCGACGGGCCATCTCGACGAGGGTGGGCTGCACGACGGTGTCGAGGACGGTGCGGGCGAGATCGGCGGGCGCCCACGGGAGCGGCGAGTACGACCCCATGCCGCCGGTGTTGGGGCCGCGGCCGCCGTCGAAGATCCGCTTGAAGTCCTGCGCCGGCTGCAGCGCGTGGGCGGTGGTGCCGTCGCAGATCGCGAACAGCGACACCTCGGGCCCGTCGAGGAACTCCTCGATCACCACGGTGCCGCACGCGGCGGCGTGCGCCTCCGCCTCGGCCCGGTCGAGCGTCACGACGACGCCCTTGCCGGCGGCGAGCGCGTCGTCCTTGACGACGTACGGCGCCCCGAACTCGTCGAGCGCGGCGGCGACCTCGCCGGCGTCGGTGCAGGTCCGGGAGCCGGCGGTGGGGACGCCCGCGGCCGCCATGACCTCCTTGGAGAACGCCTTGGAGCCCTCCAGCATCGCGGCGGCGCGCGAGGGCCCGAAGACCGCGGGACCGGCCGCGCGGACGGCGTCGGCGACGCCGGCGACGAGCGGCGCCTCGGGGCCGACGACGACCAGGTCGGCGCCGACCTCGGTGGCGAGGGCGGCGACCGCCGCGCCGTCCATCGGGTCGACGGGGTGCAGCGTGGCGAAGGCGCCGATGCCGGGGTTGCCGGGGGCGGCGTGGACCTCGCTCACCCCCGGGTCGCGGGAGAGCGCGAGGGCGAGCGCGTGCTCGCGGCCGCCGGTGCCGATGACGAGGGTCTTCACGGACGTCGATCCTAGGGCGTGCCCCCCGGGCCGGCGCCGTGGTCCCGGAGGGCACGGCCCCCGGCGTACCTGTGGGTCGCCGGGGGCCGTGCGCGCGTGCGGGTCGCGGGTCAGCGGCGCACGCGGACCGAGACCTTCGTCGTGGTGGCCGCCGCGTAGTCGGTGCCGGCGTAGCGCACGTTGAAGGTGTAGGTGCCCCTGGGCAGCTTGTTCGCGAGGACGACCTTGACCTTGCCGCCGGCGAGCACGCCGGTGCCGAGGACCTTGCCGTTGCGCCGGACCTCGACGGCACCGCCGTCGGCGACACCGGTGGAGGCGACCCGCACGACCAGCTTGAGCCGCTTGGCCGCGGTGGGCCGGACGGGCTTGACCTGCACCGTGGCCTTCGAGGTGGCCTTGGCGACCTGGACGGTGACGACGCCGGAGGCGCTGCCTCCGCGGCCGTCGTCGGCGGTGTAGGCGACCGGGATGGCGCCGACGAAGTTCGCCGGGACCGCCAGCGTCACCTGGTTGCCGGTGACGGTGCCCCGGTCGACCTGGTAGGTCAGCGGGTCGCCGTCGGGGTCGGTCCCGGGCAGGGCGAAGGTCACCGTGGCGCCGGCGCGGGCGGCGACGCTGGCGACGGGTGCCTGCGCGGCGCGGTTCTGGCCGGTGAAGGTGTAGGTGACGGTGCCGAGGGTGATCGACTCGACGACGCCGTCGCCCTTGACCCCGGAGCCGAGCGACCAGCCGGACTCGAGCACGGTGGCGGTCACGGGGAGCGCCGCGCGCCACTCGGCGAGCGTGCCGTTCCACTGCGAGCCGTTGCCGCCGTCGTCGGAGGGCGCGAGGTCCTTGAAGGCCTGGGTGGCCGAGCCGCCGGAGAGCCACCAGTTCGTGGCGACCGCGATGTCTGCGTAGATCGGCTCGCCGACCAGGATGCCGTCGGCGACGCCGTCGCCGTCGATGTCCATGACCAGCTGGAGGCCGGGGCGGGCGGTGCTGCCGGGGTTGTTGCGCCAGGCCATCGAGGCCTCGCCGACCGCCGCGAGGCGCTTGCCGACCGGGAAGTAGCCGGTCGCCTTGTCGGTCGACGTCGCGCCCTCGGTCCAGACCCGGACGCCGGAGGTCAGCCGGAACTCGTTGTGGCCGGTGGCGCGGGTGTCGCGGTGGACGACGTCGGAGGGGTACAGCTTCTTGGTGGTGCGGGCCTCCTCGTTGCTGAAGAGGTACTCGTTGCCGCCGACGGTGATCTCGGTGATCACGCCGTCGCCGAGGGCGCCGGAGCCGAGGGACCAGCCGGACTGGAGCACCTGCGCGTCGGGGAACAGGGCGCGCCACTCGTCGAGGGTCGCGATGTTCTGGCGGTACGACGGCTGTCCGGCGTCGACCGGCAGGGTCACGCCGGGGCTCTCGACACCGGCCTTGCGGTCGGCGCCGCCGGCCAGCCACCAGCGGTTGCCCAGGAAGGTCGTGCCGTCGGCCAGGATCGGCTCGCCGACCAGGATGCCGTCGACGTCGCCGTCGCCGTTGAAGTCGGTCTTGAGCTGCAGGCCCGGGCGGTAGTTCTGCGCGGGCATCCGGTTGTTCCAGCCCATGCTGGGCTCCCCGACGTCGGCGAGCGGCAGGTGGACGTCGAAGTAGCCCGCGGCCTTGTCGGTGCTGGTGCTGCCCTCGGTCCACACGCGGACTCCGTCGAGCAGGAAGTCGTTGTGCCCGGTGGCCCGCGTGGCGGAGGTGTCGACCTGCGACGGGGTGACCGCGACCTGCTCGGCCGAGGCGGGCGCGGCGCCGGCGACGGCGAGCCCGGTCGTCATGAGCGCGGCGGCGGCCAGGCCGGCGCCGAGGCGCCGGCGTACGGCGCGCGGGGTGGTGCGTGGGGGGTGTGTGCTGTGCATGGC
>QFCS01001289.1_pt1 | contig 13095 bp, 5 predicted proteins | sample 3576561 | NCBI WGS metagenome assembly QFCS01 | reverse complement strand
GGACCGCGCGCGGCGTACGGGTGTCGTCGGACAGCACGATGATCGCCAGCATCACGACCTGCCATCCGGCCGAGCCGAGCAGCAGCGCGCGACCGGTGGTGCGGGCGAGGGTCGCCGACGCCCAGCCCGCGTCCGCGGTGTCGTCGATCCTGACGGCCCGGCGGAGGAGGGCCGTGACCCTCGACGCGGGCGCGGCATCCATCGGGCGCTGAGGCTATCCGACCCCCGCCGGGCGGCCCGCGGTCGGCCGGGGAGGGTGATCCGGGCTCGCCCGGGTGATGCCACCTGTCGGACAGGTGCGGGGTCCCGGTTCACCCCGCCGCGCGCACTGCCAGAATCGGGCACTGTGGGACGCAGTCCAGGAATGCAGAGGGAGACCACCGAGCCGCCCGCCGTACGACGCATCGCGCTGGTCGAGGACCATCTGCTCCAGCGTCGGCGGACCGAGGAGATCCTCGGCCGCGAGGCCGACCTGGTGGTCGTGGCGAGCTGCAGCACCCTGCCCGAGCTGGTGGCCTGGCTCGAGCGGGCCCCCGCGGCGAACCGTCCCGACCTGGTGGTGCTCGACCTGAGCGTCGACCGCGGCCCGAGCGTCGACCCGGCCACCGTGCGCGACCTGGTCCGGGGAGGCATCCGGGTCCTGGTGCTCTCCGCCCTCGCCTCGCCCCCGCTGGTCCGCGCCGTCGTCCGCGCCGGGGTCTCCGGGGTGGTCGGCAAGCGCGACTCCGAGCAGGACGTGATCGACGCCGTCTGGACGATCCTGGAGAGCGGCGAGTGGATGACGCCGGAGCTGGCCGCCGTCATCGCCGGCGACGGCGAGCGGCCGCAGCTCAGCGACCAGGAGGAGCGCGCGCTCGTGCTCTACGCCTCGGGCCTGACCCTCGGCGGCGTCGCCGCCGCCCTCGGGGTGAAGCCGGAGACGGCGAAGACCTACCTGTCCCGGGTGAAGTCGAAGTACGCCGCCGTCGGCCGGCCCGTGCGCACCAAGGTCGACATCAGCCGGATCGCCTCCGAGGACGGGTACGTCGACCGCGGCTGAGTGCCGCCACCCTCCGGGTGACACCCGGGTGACGACCCGGGGGTGACAGACCGTCCCCCTAACGGGGGTCAATTCCGCTCATCCCCGCGCTCGCGTGCGCGCGGTCCGCCGCCGATGCACCAGTCTCGACCTCACTGCCCATCGTGGGCGCCGGCATGGGGGCCGGGCGGACACCGTCCGCACGCGCCCGGAGCGGTAGAGGAGCGGACGGGTGATGACCGCGGAGGCGAGCCTGGGGGCGATCGTCGACCTGGTCGACGGGGGAGACGTCGAGACAGCAGTCGACCGATTCGAGCACGACTGGATCGAGCTGACCTACACCGAGGACGATCAGGCGTTCCATGCGCTGTTGAGCCGGCTGCCGGCCACGCTGATCGCCGAACGGCCCGGACTGCGCTTCGTCGCGGTCGCGTCGGGCTACCTGCCGGTGACCGAGTCGTGGGCGGTCGTCGACGACGCCGTGCGCGAGACCCGCCGTGGCAGCGGCGGCGACGAGGAGACCGTCCTGGCCTACCTGCTGTCGGCGGTGCAGTACCGCCGGGAGGGGCAGCTGGTGCAGGCGCGCCTGCTGCTCGACGGCGTCCGGCCCGTCATCCAGCGCCTGGGGGGCGACGGGATGCCCGGCTTCGCGACCTTCGCGCGCGCCCAGTACGCGACGGCGGCCCTGCTGTCCGGCGACATGACCGGCGCCCGCAACCACCTGGTCGCCGCGCTCGAGCTCGCGGGGGGCAGCGCGTCCCGCACCACGTCGTACCTGGTGGGTCAGCTGGCGCTGATCCACGCGATGAGCGGCGAGGGCGAGGCCGCCGACCGGCTCCTGGTCGAGCTCGACGGCCAGTCGCCGCTCGATCTCGGGCGTCGTACGGCGGACGCGGTCCACCTGGTGCGCATGGTGCGTGCGCTGGACCGCTGGGAGCTGCCGCAGCTTGAGGCGCTGGTGCGCAGCCGCCCGCCGGCGTCGTTCGGCGCGTGGTGGCCCTTCGCGCTGTGGGCGCACTCGGAGTTCCTGCTGCTGAGCGGGCGCTACGAGCAGGGCCTGCGGCTGATCCGGCAGGCCGAGGAGGCGCAGCCGCCCGGAACGCGCGACGAGGGTCTGGCGCGCGAGATCATCCGCGCCGTCCAGGCCGACCTGCACACCGCAATGGGGGACCTGCGCGAGGCGTGGATCGCCGTGGAGCCGGGCAGCGCCCGCAGCTCCTGGTCGACGGTCGCCGAGGTCGCCGTCCTGTACTGCAGCGGCGAGTTCGACACCGTCCGCTACGCCTCCCGGGTCGCGCGTACGTCGCGCGACCTGCCGGTGCGCCAGCAGGTGCGGCTGGGCGCGGTCGAGGCCGCCGCGGCGTACGCGCAGGGCAACGAGCCGCTGGCGCGCGACCTGCTGGCCGCGGCCGAGCGCCTGGCCACCGCCCACGGCTGGTCGGCCTTCGCCTGCCACGTGCCGCGCCTCCTGCTCGACGCGGCGCTGCGCCTGGGCTGGCTGGACGCCGAGGCGCTCACGTCCCGGCTGCCGGCGCCGACGCCGTGGATCCCGCGGCCGGCGATCGCCGCGCCGCTGTCGCCGCGCGAGCGTGCGGTGCTGCGGCTCCTCGTCGCGGGGGAGTCCCGTGCCGGGATGGCCGAGCGGCTCGGGGTGTCGGTCAACACGGTCAAGACCCAGATCCGCAGCATCTACGCGAAGCTCGGCGTCACCAGCCGGTCCGAGCTCACCCGCAAGATCGCGGCGATGCCGCCCGCATGGACGTACGGCGTCCTCCAATGACGCGTTCCCACCCTCCCCTGGGATGACGAGGGTGAGCGCTGCTCACCTTCGTTCACCCCTTCCCGGGAACGTCCGCAAAGTAAAGAACCCCCTCCCTAGCATCGCGCCGACAGCGGTGTGCTCGCCCTAGAAGTGGAGTCATGATGGTCGCAACGGTCAGAGAACGCCTGCAAGGAAAGGGCTCGGCGACCGTCCGGTGGTTCACGGCGCTGGCCGTGGTCGCCGCGGGGCTCGCGATCTTCGTGGCCCAGCAGGCCGAGGCAGCTCCGGGTGACGGCACCGTCGAGGTGCGCGTGGTCCAGGACTACAACGCCAACGGCAACTGGGACGACCCGTTCGTCGAGCCCGGCCTGGCCGGCGTCGAGGTGCGGTTCACCCACACCGACGGCAGCACCGTCACCGCGACCACCGACGCCGACGGCCTCGCCGTCCTGGTGGGCACCCCCGGTCAGTACCGGGTCGAGGTCGACAACCCGGACCCGGCGAAGTTCCGCCCGGCGTTCGCCTCGGAGAAGTCCGGCACCGCGGACACGCCCGACGACAACCGGTTGTCGAGCAACGAGGAGTTCGTCAACGTCAACGCGAACCAGACGATCGACGTGACCACGGGCTTCTGGGAGCCGCGTGACTACTGCCAGTCGAACCCGCTGATCGTCAACGCCTGCCAGCAGCCGATCTTCAACCCCAACGGCTCGCTCGCGAACAACGACTCCGCGCAGACCCTCTTCACCGCCCCCTACCGCGCCTACGGCAACGACCGCGGCGTCACCAAGCTGGCGTCCAAGGCCGACACCGGCTCGGTGTACGGCATCGGCTACCGCAAGCAGGACAAGCGGATCTTCTCGGCTGCCTACGCCAAGCGCGGCATCGCCTACGGCCCCGGCGGCCCCGGCGCCATCTACGTCACGCCCGCCGCGGGTGGCGCGACCACCCTGTGGGGCACCGTTCCCGACCCGGGCACGCGTGAGCACAGCTTCGTGACCGCCGGCCTGCGCCAGGACTGGGACTTCGCCCCGGCTGTCGGCAAGGAGTCGCTGGGCGACCTCGACGTCTCCGAGGACGGCGAGGACCTGCAGGTCCTGAACCTGAACAACCGCACCCTCTACGTGTACGACGCCACGGCGGCCACGATGGGCGCCCCGACCCACACCGTCGACCTGTCGGCGAACCCGGGCTGCGCGGCGGCCTCGGACTGGCGTCCGGGCGCGCTGGGTGAGCGCAACAACGTGCTGTACGTCGGCGGTGTCTGCTCGGCCGAGTCGACGCAGAACCCGACCGACCAGCGCGCGATCATCCTGACCTTCGACGCCACGACGTACACCCAGACCGGTGTCGTCATGGACGAGACCATCAACCGCAAGCGCGAGGCGCAGTGGTTCCTGGCGAACCCGTGCAACCCGCGCGACACCGCGGACGGCGTCCAGAGCACCACCTTCCGCCCGTGGGGCGACCAGGGCATCAGCTGCGCGATCAAGAGCGGCGGCCGGATCCCGGACCCGCAGGCGTGGATGAACGACATCGTCGTGGAGAACAACGGCGACCTGGTCATGTCCTTCCGGGACCGCACCGGCGACCAGCAGATGGGCGCGAGCTCGCGCTACTACGCGAACACCGACGGCACCGGCGCGCTCGTCGGCGTGGTCGACTACGTCGTCGCGGGTGACATCAACAAGGCCTGCCCGCCCGTCGGCGGCGGCCAGCTCGTCCTCGACATCAACGGTGGCTGCGGCGTCCAGAACAAGCCCCAGACCCAGGTCTCGGGCGAGTACTTCGGCGGCGACGGCGGCGTCCACGAGGAGGAGGCCTACGGCGGTCTCGCGCTGAGCCGCGGTGAGCGCGGCATCGTCAGCAGCGCGATGGACCCGGCCGGCGGCATCTTCACGCAGGGCTACTTCCGCCTCGACCGCAAGACCGGTCAGCCGCTGCGCTCGAACGACGGCGGCACCCTGCCGACGTCGCCCGAGGTGCTGCAGGGCAATGGCGACAACAGCGGCGGCAACCGCATCGTCGCGGCCGACAGCTTCAGCAAGGGCCAGGGCATGGCCGACATGGAGGTCCTCTGCGACCTGGCGCCGATCCAGATCGGCAACCGGGTGTGGAACGACGCCGACGGCGACGGGGTGCAGGACGCCGGTGAGGCCGGCATCGCCGGTGTCACGGTGAACCTGTACGACGAGGCCGGCACGCTGGTCGCCACGACGGTGACGAACAGCCGTGGCGAGTACTACTTCGACTCGATCAACGACGGCGTGAAGTTCAACACCGCGTACGTGATCCGTCTCGACAAGCCGGGCGACTACGACGCCGGGAAGCCGCTGGACCGGAACACGGTGCGGCTGACGGGCGCGGACCGCGGCTCGGGCGCGACGCAGGATCGTCTCGACTCCGACGGCCGGATGGTCGGTGGGTATCCGCAGTACTCGTTCTCGACGGGTGACCGCGGCGACGTGGACCACACCATCGACTTCGGCTTCCGCCCGATCCCCCCGGCATCGGTGTCGGTGGGCGACTTCGTGTGGGTCGACACCGACGGCGACGGCATCCAGGAGGCCGGCGAGCCCGGCATCCCCGGGGTCGTGCTGACGCTGGTGGGCCCGACGGGCAACCCGGTGACCGACATCAACGGCAACCCGGTGGGTCCGGTGACCACGGACGCGAACGGGAAGTACTCCTTCGACAACCTGCCGACGCTGCCGGCCGGGCAGTCGTACACGGTGAAGGTCGACCAGACCGCCCCGTCGACGGTCACGGCGCTGGCGCCGTACGTGCCGACCCAGGCCGGTGCGGGCACCGACCCGGCGCTGGACTCCTCCCTGTGGGAGGCGACCTCCGGCGACCTGGTCAACGACGGCGACCGCGACCCGACGCTGGACTTCGGCTTCATGCCGCGCCCGGTGTCCGTGGGCAACTTCGTGTGGGTCGACCGCGACGGCGACGGCATCCAGGACCCGGGCGAGCCCGGCATCCCCGGTGTCGTGCTGACCGTGGTCGGTCCCGACGGCAACCCGGTGACCGACGTCGACGGCAACCCCGTCGGCCCGGTGACCACGGACGCCAACGGCCACTACGTCTTCACCGGTCTGCCGATCCTGGCGCCGGGCGAGTCGTACACGGTCAAGATCGACCGCGACGCCCCCTCCACGATCACGGCCCTGGACCCCTACGTCCCGACCCAGCCGGGTCAGGGCGGGGACCCGGCGCTCGACTCCTCGACCTGGGAGGCGGTGTCGGGCGACCTGACGACGCCGCTGTCCAGCGACATGACGCTCGACTTCGGGTTCACCCCGAAGCCGGTCGCCGTGGGTGACTTCGTGTGGGTCGACACCGACGGTGACGGCGTGCAGGACCCGGGCGAGCCCGGCATCCCCGGTGTCGTGCTGACCCTGGTCGGCCCGGACGGCAACCCGGTCCCGGGTGTCGGTCCGCAGACCACGGACGCCACCGGCTGGTACGCCTTCACGGACCTCCCGGTCCTGGCGCCCGGCCAGTCGTACACGGTCCGCATCGACCGCGACGCTCCGTCGACGGTCACCGCGCTCGCGCCGTACGTCCCGACCCAGGCGGGTCAGGGCGGGGACCCGTCGAAGGACTCCTCGACGTGGGAGGCGGTCTCGGGCGACCTGTCCACCCCGGACGCGCGTGACTGGACGCTGGACTTCGGGTTCGTCCCGGCGGCGGTCTCGGTGGGCGACTTCGTGTGGGTCGACACCGACGGCGACGGCATCCAGGACGCCGGCGAGCCCGGCATCCCCGGGGTCGTGCTGCTGCTGACCGGTCCGGACGGCGACCCGGTCGTCGACGTCGACGGCAACCCCGTCGGCCCGGTCACGACGGACGGCAACGGCGCCTACAGCTTCGACAAGCTGCCGGTCCTGCCCGCGGGCCAGCACTACACGGTCTCCATCGACCGGCTGGCTCCGTCGACGGTGACCGCGCTGGCGCCGTACGTCCCGACCCTGGCGGGTCAGGGCGGCGACCGTGGCGCGGACTCCTCGACCTGGTCGGCCACCTCCGGTGACCTGACCCAGGCCGGGGACCGTGACGCGACCTTGGACTTCGGGTTCGTCCCGGCCAAGGTCTCGGTGGGCGACTTCGTGTGGGTCGACCAGGACTTCGACGGCATCCAGGACGCCGGCGAGCCCGGCATCCCCGGGGTCGTGCTGCTCCTGACCGACGCCAACGGCGACCCGGTGACCGACGTGTTCGGCAACCCGGTCGGCCCGGTGACCACCGACGCGGACGGCAGGTACTCCTTCGACGACCTGCCGCCGCTGGCAGCAGGCGAGTACTACACCGTCAGCATCGACCAGACCGCCGCGTCGACCATCACCGCGCTCGCTCCCTACATCCCGACCCAGTCGGGTCAGGGCGACGACGACGAGGACTCCTCGACGTGGACGGCGAACTCCGGTGAGCTGACCGCCAACGGCGACCGCGACCCGACGCTGGACTTCGGGTTCATCCCGCGGCCGGTCTCGGTGGGCGACTACGTGTGGGTGGACACCGACAAGGACGGCATCCAGGACGCCGGCGAGCCCGGCATCCCCGGGGTCGTGCTGACCCTGGTGGGCCCGACCGGTGGACCGGTGACCGACATCGACGGCAACCCCGTCGGCCCGGTCACCACCGACGCCAACGGCTTCTACGTGTTCTCGGGTCTGCCGGTGCTGGCCGCCGGCGAGTCGTACACGGTGAAGATCGACCGCGACGCCCCCTCCACCGTCACCGCGCTCGCGCCGTACGTCCCGACCCAGTCGGGCCAGGGCGGGGACCCCGCGAAGGACTCCTCGACGTGGGAGGCCTCCTCGGGCGACCTGACGGTGCCGGACGCCCGCGACATGACGCTCGACTTCGGGTTCATCCGCCCGTCGGTGTCGGTCGGGGACTACGTGTGGCTCGACAAGGACCGTGACGGCGTCCAGGACGCCGGCGAGCCCGGCATCGAGGGTGTCGTGCTGGTCCTGACCGGACCCGACGGCAACCCCGTCACCGACACCGACGGCAACCCCGTCGGCCCGGTGACCACGGACGCCAGCGGCGCCTACTCCTTCGACAACCTGCCGGCGCTGCCGGCCGGCCAGTCGTACACGGTGTCGATCGACCGGGACGCCCCGCAGACGGGCCTGGCTCTCGAGGGCCTGCGCCCGAGCCCGGCCGGCCAGGGCGGCGACCCGGCCAAGGACTCGTCCACGTGGACGGCGACCTCCGGTGACCTCACCGGGGACGGCGACCGCGACGCGACGCTCGACTTCGGGTTCTACCCGGCGGCGGTGTCGGTGGGCGACTTCGTGTGGCTCGACAAGGACCAGGACGGCATCCAGGACGCCGGCGAGCCGGGCATCGAGGGCGTGGTCCTCACGCTCACCGGCCCGGGCGGCCTCCCCGTGACCGACATCGACGGCAACCCCGTCGGCCCGGTCACCACGGACGGCAGCGGCGCCTACTCGTTCGACAACCTGCCGGTGCTGCCGGCCGGCCAGTCGTACACGGTGTCGATCGACCGCACCGACCCGTCGACGGTGACGGCGCTCGCGCCGTACGTCCCGACCCAGTCGGGTCAGGGCGGCGACCGCGGCAAGGACTCCTCGACGTGGACGGCGACCTCCGGTGACCTCACCGAGGACGGCGACCGCGACCCGACGCTCGACTTCGGGTTCATCGCTCCGGCGGTGTCGGTGGGCAACCTGGTGTGGGTCGACCGCGACCGCGACGGCGTCCGCGACCCGGGCGAGCCCGGCATCGGCGGTGTCGTGGTCGTGCTGACCGACCCGAACGGCGACCCGGTCGTCGACGTGTTCGGCAACCCGGTCGGCCCGGTCACCACCGGTCCGGACGGCAGCTACGCGTTCGTGAACCTGCCGCCGCTGCCCGCGGGCCAGTCGTACACGGTGTCCGTCGACTTCGACGCCACCAAGGCGGCCGGTGACCCGCTGGCGGGCTACGAGGTCCTCACGCCGGACGGCAAGGCCGCCTCGACGGGCGACCTGTCCGGCAACGGGGCGGTCGACAACACCCTGCTGATCGCCTTCGCGCCGCTGGCGGGCCACCCGGTGCTGAGCACCGAGACGTCCAAGGCCAAGGCCGAGGTCGGGGTCAAGCTGTTCGACAAGGTCACGATCTCCGGGTTCACCACCGGTGGCGACGCCCAGGGCATCGCCACGCTGTACGGCCCGTTCCCCTCGCGTGCAGCAGCCCGCTGCACCCCGGCGAACGTCGCGGGCACGGTGAGGTTCACCCCCCGCAACGGCACGGTGCGGACCCCGGCGATCTCGATCGGCAAGCCCGGCTACTACACGTGGGTCGTGCGCACGACCAAGGACCTCTACAACGAGGCCGCGACCCACGCGTGCGGGCTGAAGTCCGAGACCAGCCTGGTCCACCGCCCGGCCAACCCGGTCCGGGTCATCGACACCGGCTTCGAGGGCACCGAGGTCGGCACCAACGACCGTCGTACCTCCGACGTGCCGGTGCGGATCAAGATCACCTCGATCGGCGCGAACGCCAAGGTCGCCTCGATCGGTGTGACGGGCAAGAAGGCCAACGTGCCCGGCAAGCGCAAGCTCGCCGGCTGGCTGCGGACCTCCGCACGCCTCGACGACGTGATCGGAACCTCGGTCATCGTCGGGCACGTCTCGGACAACCGCGACCGCCGCGGGGTGTTCTTCGACCTGAAGAAGGCCAAGAAGGGCGACGTGGTGTCCGTGATCGGCGCCGACGGCAAGGCACGCAAGTACAAGGTGGTCCGCTCGCGCACCTTCAGCCGCGCCAAGGCACTGCCCGCCGGGCTGTTCTCGATGACCGGCAAGGCCCGCCTGCAGGTGGTCACCTGCACCGACAAGGTGACCTACGGCAACGGCCGGTTCCACTACCGCAAGAATCTGGTGGTGACCCTGGTCCCCGTGAAGTGACGGGACCCGGGGGAACCCCCGGCAGCAGCAGATGACGACCCCGGGGAGTCGTGCCCACCGGCACGGCTCCCCGGAGTCCGTCCCCCCACCATCAGCGGAGTCCTCATGAACCAGCCCGTGCGCGTCACCCGGCGCCCCACCCGGCGCCCCACCCGGCGCCCCACCCGGCGGGCCGTCCTCGGCGGCATCGCCGCCGCGGTCCTCGCCTCCGGAGTCCTCACCGCCTGCGGCGGCGACGAGCCCGCCGCCGACCCCGACCCCCGCCCCCTCAGCGGCGAGGAGGCCGAGCTGCTCGCGCTGGTCCGCTTCCGCCTGTACGACGCCGGGACGGTCCCCGTGCGGATGACCTGGCCCGGCTCGCCGTCCTCGCGCTTCGACGCCGAGCTCGACCTGGTGAAGCACGCCGCCTACGGCACCTACCGCACCGAGGAGTCCGGCGAGCGCGACGACCGCGAGGGCTTCGTCACCTGGAACCTCGCCACCGTCGCCACCGCCGACGCGGGCGGCGACCTCGCGACCGTCCCCGACCTCGACCGCTGGACCCAGCGGGCCCTGTCCACCGACGTACCGCACGACCTGTTCCTCGCCCTCGCCCTCAACCTCGGCAGCGACCGGCCCGAGAACCCCGTGCTCCTGCAGCAGAGCTCGGCCCGCTACCTGCGCGACGACGAGGTCGACGGCACCGCCGTCTCCGTGTTCGAGGGCCCCTCCCCGGCCGGCGGCGAGTCCGCCTCCGAGGCCGCCGGCACCGGCCGCACCCGCTACTGGATGACCGACGACGGCGACCTACTCCGCTTCGAGGCCTACCTCGGCCAGGCCGACGGGGAGCTCGCCTCCATCGACATCCTCGACCAGGCGGACGTCGTACCGGGCCTGGTCGAGGTGGCCGGCCAGGTGCTGCTCGCCGGGGGCTGAGCCACGGCGCCCGGCCGCCGCGTCAGCCGAAGAGCGTCGCGCCCAGGGGCCGGTCGGTGTCGAAGCCGGGGAGCACCAGGAAGGATGCCTCGGCGGTCGGGGTCGCGAAGTCCATCAGCCGGTCCTCGCGGTCCATCCGCAGCTGGGTCTTGTTGAACGCCGCGACATCGCTCTGGAAGCTGAGGAAGAGCAGCCCCGGGCCGCTGGTGCCGTCGGGGCGCAGGTCGCGGTAGGCGTAGCTGCGGCGAGCCATCAGCGCCGAGCCCGTGAAGGACGGGTGGGCGGCGCGGGCGTGGGAGCCGTCGGGTGTCAGGTACTGCCCGTCGGGGGTCTTGCGCACGAGGTCGACGTCGTCGGTCGGCTCGCCGCCGCTGAGGGGCGTGCCGTCGGCCCGTCGGCCCATCACGGCGTCCTGCTCCTCGGTCGGCAGCGCGGAGAAGCCGGTCGCGTCGAGCGTGAAGCGGCGTACGACGCCCACGGAGCCGTCCGCGCCCGGGCCGTCGCCGATCCACACCGGCGGCTGGGTGCCGGGGGCGCCGGCGGGCTGGACGATGCCGTCGAGGTAGCCGAGCGGGTTGCGCACGACCGTGCCGGTGCCTGGGGAGCGGAACGCCCGCTGCGCCGACTGCACGGTGAAGCCCGGCAGCGTCGCGAGCAGCAGCTCGGGCACGTGGTCGGGCAGGCCGGCGTCGTCCGCGGCCGCGGAGAGGACGAGGTCGCCGCCGCGGTGGTGGTCCGGCAGGTCGTCGCTGCCCGCGAACGAGGCGAGGCGCACCCGCTCTGCGAGCGCCCGGTCGGCCAGGGCGACCCAGTCGGCGCCGATCCCGACCTGCACCGTCAGGTTGCCGGCCGGGTCGGGAAGCCGGTCGCCGTCCGGGTCGGTCAGCGCGAGGACCTCCTGGCCGAGCGTGCGCAGCAGAGCGCCGGCCCGCCCGGGCCCCAGGTCGCGGGGAGCGCGGAGAACGGCCAGGACGAGGTGGTGCGGGGGAGTCCCGGGACGGTCGACGCCGGCCTGCGTCGTACCGGCTGCGGGGACGGGTGTGCCGCGGCCGTCGGCGGCGGGCGCCGGCGTCGGGGTGGGCTCCACGGGTCCGGGGGAGCCGGCGTCGCGGGTGGCGAGCAGGGTGCCGCCCGAGCCGACGGCGACGCCCGCCGCGCCGGCGGCCCCTCCGGCCAGCAGCTGGCGGCGGGTGGGTCGGGTCGCTCGGGTCGGTCGGCTCACGCGCCCAGGTCGGCCAGGAGCCCGGCCGCGGGGACGTCGATGCCGGCGAGGTCGGGGTGGGCCACCTGCGCCGGCAGCGGCTCGGGGATCTGCGTCGACGACGGCAGGGACGGCAGCAGGCCGGGGAGCGGGACCTTGAGGAAGCTCATGCCGGGCGCGGCCTCGCCCCCGGGCAACGTGGTCGTCGCGGCGGGGTTCGCCTGCGCCGGGCAGGCGGTGGCGAGGGTCGCGGGGATCGCGACGATCGTGCTGATCGCGGCAGCGTCGCCCTCGACGCAGTTGCCGGTCGCGGGGACCTGCTCGCTCGAGATGTTCGCCAGATCCGCGCCGTTGCGGGCGAAGGAGTTCGCGGTGAACGTGTTGCCGGTGCTCGGCACGTCCTCGACGCTGTCGAGCAGGATGCCGGCCCGCGGGTTGCCGGAGACCAGGTTGCGCACCAGGCGGTTGTCCTGGCCGCCGCCGATGCCGATCCCGATGCCCCAGCCGCCGTCGGCCTGCGCCGGCGACTCCGGCTCCGCGTTGTCGGTGACGACATTCCCGGCGACCAGGTTGCCGTGCTGCGGGACGAACGCCTCCTGGTAGTTCGACGTCAGCGTCATCCCCACCCGGTTGCCGCTGAACCGGTTGCCGACGATGCTCAGCGACGTCGACGCGTTGGCGTTCTCGAAGCCCACCGCGTTGCGGGTCGTCACGTTCCCCGTGACGAGCGTGTCGCAGTCCTGGCACTGGCCGACGTAGATGCCGCTGTCCGCCGACCCCGACGCCCACGAGTCGGCGATCACGCCGTGCTCGGCGTTGAACGCGTAGATGCCGTACAGGCCGTTGTTGGTCGCCGTCACGTGGTCGATGCGGAAGCGCTCCAGCGGCGGGAACGCGCTCGGGTCGAACGACTCGTAGCCGTTGTCCGCCGGCGTCATCGCCTGCTTCCCGTCGTGGACGCCGGTGAACAGCACGCCGTACAAGGTGGTGCTCGTGACGGTGAGGTTCTCCACCCGCACGCCGTCGGCGATCACCACGATCCCCGAGCCGCGCCGACCCTCGCCGTCCACGACCACCTCGTTGCGGTCCGTCCCGCGGATCGTCACGCCCTCGACGTCGACCAGCACCTCCTCGGCGTAGGTGCCCGGTCCCACGAGGACCAGCCCGCCCTCCTCGACCCGCGCCACGGCCTCCGTGATGGACGCCGCGTCCTGCGGCACCTGCACGACCGGCACCCGCTCGACGTCCCTCTCAGCGGAAGGCTCGCCGGGAT
>QFCS01001288.1_pt1 | contig 13097 bp, 10 predicted proteins | sample 3576561 | NCBI WGS metagenome assembly QFCS01 | reverse complement strand
CTGATGGAGGTGTCCTCGACGACGGCGTAGAACTCGTCGGCGCCGTAGGCCAGGACGTACAGGTCGGCCTGGACCCCGTTGGAGGCGGTGAAGTCGCGTTGCTCGAGCACCTCGGCCTCCGGGTTCACACTGACGCGCCCGTCGATCTCCACGCGGAGCAGCTCGTCGGGTCCCCACGGCTCAGGCTGGGGGGCCGGGCTGGCCGCGGCCGACGTGCCGGGGTCGCCGGCGACGTTGCCGCCTCGCCCGTCGGCGGCGTCGTCGCCGGGGGTGAGTGCCCAGGCCGCCCCGCCGAGGGCCACCGCCGCCGCGAGACCGGCCGCGCCGGCGGCGAGTCGCCGGCGTCGTACGGCGCGGCGGCCGGCGACGAGGGTGGTGGCGATGTCGAAGGTGGGTTCGGGGCTGTGCCGCAGCTCCGCGTCGAGCCGTTCGAGGACGTCCTGCATGGTGGTGGGCCTCCGCGTCGTCGGGGTCGTCGGGGTGGATGGTCGCGTACGAGGGGAGACGAGGCTCACCGCCGATCGGTTGCCACGGTAGGTTGAGGAATGTCGTCGACCCGACCCCGCGCAGGAGCCTGACACCCATGCCGATCGCCACCCCCGAGAAGTACGCCGAGATGCTGGACGCCGCCAAGGCCGGCGCGTTCGCCTTCCCGGCGATCAACGTGACCTCGTCGCAGACCCTCAACGCCGCGCTGAAGGGCTTCGCGGACGCCGGCTCCGACGGCATCGTGCAGGTCTCGACGGGCGGTGCGGAGTACCTGTCCGGCCCGTCGGTGAAGGACATGGTGACCGGCTCGGTGGCGTTCGCCGCCTACGCGGCGGAGGTCGCGAAGAGCTACCCGGTGAACATCGCGCTGCACACCGACCACTGCCCGAAGGACAAGCTGGACGGCTTCGTGCGTCCGCTGCTCGACATCTCCGCGCAGCGGGTGCAGCGGGGCGAGCTGCCGCTGTTCCAGTCGCACATGTGGGACGGCTCGGCGGTGCCGCTGGAGGAGAACCTGCAGATCGCCGAGGAGCTGCTGGCCCTGGCGGCCGCGGCCCGGATCATCTTGGAGATCGAGGTCGGCGTGGTCGGTGGCGAGGAGGACGGCATCGTCGGCGCGATCGACGAGAAGCTGTACACCACGCCCGAGGACGCGCTCGCCACGGTGCGCGCGCTCGGCGTCGGCGAGAAGGGCCGCTACCTGACGGCGCTGACGTTCGGCAACGTGCACGGCGTGTACAAGCCGGGCAACGTCAAGCTGCGCCCGGAGATCCTGCGCGACGCCCAGGCCGCGATCGTCGCCGAGCTGGGTCTGGCCGACGGCGCGAAGCCGTTCGACCTGGTCTTCCACGGTGGCTCCGGCTCGACCGCGGAGGAGATCGCGGCGGCGGTCGACTACGGCGTGGTGAAGATGAACGTCGACACCGACACCCAGTACGCCTTCACCCGTCCTGCCGTGGAGCACATGTTCCGCAACTACGACGGCGTGCTGAAGGTCGACGGCGAGGTCGGTGACAAGAAGGCCTACGACCCGCGCGCCTGGGGCAAGGCGGCCGAGGCCGGCATGGCGGCGCGTGTCGTCGAGGCGTCGGAGAACCTGCGTTCCGCCGGCAAGACCGTCGGCTGACGGTGTCCGCGCGCCCTCTCCCGAACCCGGAGGACGTCGACCGGGCGGCCGCGCTGCTGGCTCCCGTCATCCCGCCGACCCCGTTGCAGCGGGCCGACCGGCTCTCGGCCCTCACCGGGCTGGACGTGTGGCTCAAGCGTGAGGACCTCACGCCGGTGCGCTCGTACAAGGCGCGCGGGGCCTTCACCGTCCTGGCCGGCCTCAGCGCGGAGGAGCGTGCGCGGGGCGTGACCTGCGCCAGCGCCGGCAACCACGCCCAGGGGGTCGCCTTCGCGTGCGCGAGGGCCGGCGTGCAGGCGACGATCTTCCTGCCGCGTACGACGCCGCGCCAGAAGCGGGACCGGGTGGCGGCGCTGGGCGGCGACCAGGTCGAGGTCGTCATCGCCGGCGAGGCGTACGACGACGCGGCGGTCGCGGCGGCCGAGTTCGCGGCGGCCTCCGGGGCGACGGTCATCCCGGCCTTCGACCATCCCGGCATCATCGCCGGGCAGGGCACGGTGGCCGCCGAGATCCTGGCGCAGTCGGGGCAGCTCGGCTGGCAGCCGGACGCGCTGGTGCTTCCGGTCGGTGGCGCCGGGCTGATCGCGGGGTGCCTGACGGTCCTCGCGGCCCGCCTCCCGGGGGTCGCGGTCGTGGCGGCGGAGCCGTCGGGGGCGACGTCGCTGGCGGCGGCGCTCGAGGCCGGTGGACCGGTCACCCTCGACAACGTCGACCCGTTCGTGGACGGCGCCTCCGTACGCCGTGTCGGCGACCTCACCTATGCCGCCGTCGCGGGCGCCCGCGACGCGGTGGACCTGTCGGTCGTGGCGGTGCCCGAGGGCCTGATCTGCGTGGAGATGCTGGACCTGTACCAGGTCGACGGGATCATCGCCGAGCCTGCCGGCGCGCTCGCCGCCGCGGCGCTGCGGCTCGACGGGCTGGGACTCGCGTCCGGCAGCAGGGTCGTCGCGGTCGTGTCGGGCGGCAACAACGACGTGTCCCGGTACGCCGACATCGTGGAGCGGGCGTTGGTCCACGAGGGGCTCAAGCACTACTTCCTCATCGAGTTCCCGCAGGAGCCGGGTGCGTTGCGGCGCTTCCTCGACGACGTACTCGGCCCCGACGACGACATCACGCTGTTCGAGTACACCAAGCGGAACAGTCGGGAGACCGGTCCGGCGCTGGTCGGCGTGGAGATGCAGCACCGTGACGACCTCGCGGGCCTGCTGAGCCGGATGGAGTCCTCGCGCCTGCGGGTGGAGAAGGTGTCGCCCGACAGTCCGCTGTTCGGGTTCATCCTCGACTGAGGAGGCGCGGTCATGCCTCCGCGACAGGAGCCGGAACGGCATCCTGCGGGGATGGCGACGTCGCCCGGGGGCGGGTGAACAGGAGCACCGCCGCGAGCCCCAGCAGCAGCACGGCGGGGGCGATGAGGATCGACTGTCCCATCGCGGTGCTGAACGGGTCGAGCGCCGCGGCGGGCAGCGCGGCGCCGCCGGTGCTGCCCTCGGGTGCCTGCGAGGGGTCGAAGTCGACGCCGTTGGCGGCCAGACGTGCGTCCATGAACACCGCGATCGCGGCGGCGCCGAGCACGGCGCCGATCTGGCGCGTGGTGTTGTAGACGCCGGATCCCGCGCCGGCGACCTCCAGGGGCAGGTTGCGGGTCGCGGTGGTGGTCACGGGAGCCCAGATCGCCGCGCTGCCGGCGCCCATCAGGCCCATCGGTACGGCGATCTGCCAGACCGCCGAGTCGGGGGTGGTGACGGCGGCGAGCCACAGCAGGCTGATGCCGACGGCGGTGAAGCCGGTGGCCGTCAGCGTCCGCGGGTGGACCCGGTCGGTGAGCTGGCCGATCGGGCGGGCGAGTGCGATCGACGCCAGGGCCATCGGCACCATCAGCAGCGCCGACTGGGTGGGCGTGTAGCCGCGCACGAGCTGGGCGTAGAGCATCAGCGGGAACCCGAGGGCGGTGAAGGTGAAGCTGATGGTGCTGATGGCGACCGTCGCGAGGGCGAAGTTGCGGTCGCGGAAGAGCTGCAGGGGCACCAGCGGCTCGTGGGAGTTGAGACGCTGCCAGAGCACGAACAGGGCGAGCACCACGACGCCCGAGCCGATCAGCAGCGGGACGGTGACGAAGCCGGTGACCGTGCCCCAGTCGTACTGGTGGCCCTCCTGGATGCCGAAGACCAGCAGGAACATCCCGACGCCGCTCAGCGCCACGCCCAGCCAGTCGAAGCGGTGCGGGTGCGTGGCGAGGGCCGGGATGTTGCGCACGGCGAGCGCGAAGCCCACGACGCCGACGGGGATGTTGATGAAGAAGATCCACTCCCACGAGAAGGCGTCGACGAGGATGCCGCCGAGCAGCGGGCCCACCAGCATCGCCACGCCCGCCGTCGCGCCCCACAGCGCCATCGCCTGCCCACGGCGGTCGACGGGGAAGATCCGGGTGATGATCGCCATCGTCTGCGGGGAGATCATGCCCGCGCCCAGCCCCTGGACCACCCGCGCGACGATCAGGCCCTCGACCGAGGACGTCAGCCCGCACCACAGGCTCGCGGCGGTGAAGACCGCGAGCCCGGCCAGGTAGACGTTGCGGGGCCCGAACCGGTCGCCGAGCCGGCCGGTGATCATCAGCGGCACCGCGTAGGCGAGGAGGTAGGCGCTGGTCACCCAGACCACCTTGTTCACGTCGGCCTGCAGGTCCTCGATGATCGCCGGCGTCGCCACCGTCACGATCGTCGTGTCGACCATGATCATGAAGAAGCCGAGGACCAGCGCCCACAGGGCGGGCCAGGGGTTCGCGGGCAGGGCGGGCGCGGTGGGGGAGGCAGTCCGAGGCACGAACAGGTACAACACCCGCCCGCCGGGTTCCCTTCCCCCGGAGGGGAGAATGGTGCCCATGAGCCTCACCCCCGGCGCCGACCTGATGGCCGGCCCCCCGCCCACGCACCTGCCCGTCGACCCTGCCGCCGAGCTCCTCGCCGCCGGCGAGGCGCCCGCGGCCGTCGTACGCCGGCTGCCCGCCTCGCCCTTCGCCTGGGCGGCGTTCGCCGAGGAGGCCCGCGACGGCGGCGCCGACGAGGTCACGGTCTACGCCTACTCCCGGGTGGGCTACCACCGCTCCCTCGACATGCTGCGCCGCAACGGCTGGAAGGGCCACGGCCCGGTGCCGTGGGAGCACGAGCCCAACCGCGGCTTCCTGCGCTGCCTGGCCCTCCTCGCCCTGTCGGCGCGCGCCATCGGCGAGGACGACGAGTGGGAGCGTTGCTCGAGCTTCCTGCGCGACTCCAGCCCCGCCGCGTACGACGCCCTGCTGGCCTGATCCCGCCGGCTCAGCCGGTCACGGCCCCGGACCGCCGGTGGGCGGGCCGGGGATCGCGACCGCCGAAGGCGGACACGCGGCCCCAGAACCAGTCGGCGAGCGTCGCCGCGACGACGACGTCGTCGGCGCCGGAGCGCCGGACCACGACCTCCTCCAGGGTCTCGATGAGGTAGCCGCCGGTGTCGTCGGTCATCACCTGGACGTAGTGGTCGCTGAGCTCGTTCTGCTCCCAGCCCGGGTAGGCGGACGGGTCCGCCTCGATCGCCTCGTCCATCGCGGCGACCTCGGCGCTCGACAGCAGCCGCAGGCCGCCGTCGACACCCCACAGGTGACCGGTGCCGGGCTCCTGTCCGTCGTGCCAGGCGGCGATCGCGGCCTCACCGGGCGACGCGGCGGCGGCCTCGTCGTCCAGGGGCGGGCGCAGCGCGGCGCGCAGGTCGGCGGGCAGCACGGTCTCGAGGGCCGCGAGGGCGGAGACCAGGTCGGTGCCGAGCAGCTCGTCGCGCTTCTGGGCCCAGACGAGGTCGACGATGCCGGAGGCGTGGATCTCGGGGAACGTGACGTCGCCCCGGTCGACCACCACCTGCCACTCGCGGAGCACGGTGAGCACGCCCGCGGCCAGGCCGTCGGTGGGGTCGATGCGCAGCAGGCGCAGCGCGAGGTCCTCGGCGTCGCGGAAGCGGCCCTGCTGGAGATAGGCCCAGCCGAGCAGGCCGCCGATGAACTCGGCGGACGGGTCGGCCTGCATCGCCGCCTCGGCGGCGGGGACGAAGCGCTCGGGCGGTGCCCAGCTCTGCATCAGGTAGACCGCGCGGCTCATCAGGGCGTGGTCGAGGCGCTGCCCGGTCCGCGCGCACAGCGCGACACCGTCGTCCATGAGCGCCCAGCCGGCCTCCAGGTCGCCGCTGAGCGCGGTGGCGGCGCCGAGCTCGACCAGGTCGCGCCCGTTGTCCTGCTCCTCCCGCAGCACCGCCTCGGCCCACTGCCGGGCGCTGTCGAAGTCGCTCTCGGCGAGCTCGAGGTCGCGCAGCTCGCGGGCCGCGTCGACGTAGAACGGGTCCCGCTGGCCGGCGATGTCGTGCAGCAGGGCGCGTGCCCCGGCGGCGTCGTCGCAGGCGACGAGGTGCATCGCCAGCAGCATCCGGATGCCGTTGCGGCCGGGCTGCTGGGCGAGGACCCGCTGCGCCAGCCGGCCGACCTCGGGATGGCGCGGCTGGGCCTCGAAGAGCTCCCATGCCAGGTCGACGTCGTGCTCCAGCGGGTCGCCGTCGCGGTCCCCGGGCCGGCCGTCGCCCGCGCTCATCGCATGCCCCGCTGCACGCGGTAGGCGCGCAGCTGGTCGAAGGTGCCGTCGTCGACGCCGTACTCCAGGACGGGCGCGACCTGGTCGAACCACGACGACGTGGACGGGGTGACGTCGCCGGCCGCGGCCAGCAGCGCGTCCGTGGTCACCGGTACGACGGAGCCCGCGGCCATCGACGCGGTCATCGCCTGCTGCAGCGCCACCTTCACCACATGGGCGATGTCGGCGCCGGAGAAGCCCTCGGTGGCCGCGGCGACCCGGGCCAGGTCGACGCCGTCGGCGGGCTTGCCCTCCAGGTCGTGCTGGAGGATCGCGGCCCGTGCGACGGTGTCGGGCGGCAGGACGAGCACCGTCTTGTCGATGCGGCCCGGCCGGCGCAACGCCGGGTCGATGTCCCACGGCCGGTTCGTGGCAGCCAGGAAGTAGACGCCCTCGTTGGCGCTGGAGACGCCGTCGAGCTCCTCGAGCAGCTGGGTCACGATCATCCGCATCGACTGGGACCCGCCCCCGCCGGAGGTGCGCCGCCCGCCGAGAGCGTCGAACTCGTCGAAGAAGATCACGCACGGTGCGGCGGCCCGCGCGTTGCGGAACACGCTGCGGATCGCCTTCTCGCTGTCGCCGATCCACTTGCTGAGCAGCTCGGCGAGGGTGACGTGGAGGAAGGACGCGCCGAGGTCGCCGGCGATCGCGCGCGCGATGAAGGTCTTTCCGCAGCCCGGGGGACCGTACATCAGCAGCGAGCCGCCGGGGGTCTGGCCGAACGCCGCGGCCAGCTCGGGGTTGCGCAGCGGCGCGAGGAAGGTGGAGTCGAGGTGCTGCTTGACCTCCGCGAGACCGGCGACGTCGGCGAGGGTGACCGCCGGCCGCTCGGCGTCCCACAGTGCGTGGTCGGCCGGGGCCTCGTGGTCCTGGTCGTCGGACGACGGGGAAGGTACGGGCGCCGGCGCCGGTGCGCTCGCCGGTGCCGCGGGCTCGGTCGGGGGCGCGACGGCGCCACCGCGCAGGCGGGCGGCCATCACCCGCGCCCGCAGCACCTGGGCGCGCGCGGCGTCCCCGCCGCCGGCCTCGAAGGCGGCCAGCTCCTCGGCGGCCCGGTCCGGGTCGGCCTGCAGCAGCAGGGTGATGAAGTCCTCGCGCAGGCCGAGATTGTGCGGATCCCTGCGCACCTCGGTCTCGATCACCTCGAGGAAGTCCTCGTCCGCCACGTCTCGCCCTCCGGTCCTCGGCCTGCTGATCGGTGCCCCGCTGATCGGTGCCCGCCGCCGTCGGCGGCCGAGTCGCACCCTTCCCGCTGAGCCGCCGGTCAATCCCCGCGGCCGGCGCGGGCTACGCGGAGTCCTCCGCTGCGCGAGCGGTCCACTTCCACCAGGTGTAGTGGTACTCGCCCTCCTCGACCTCGTAGCGACGGTCGCAGTCCACGCAGACGCAGATCCGCCGGGGCCGGTCGGGACGCCCGTTGTAGAACACCGGGATCTCCTCGACGATCCGCACGTGCCCGTAGGACTCCTCCTTCGCGGGCTCGTAGCGCACGTGGCCGGCGTACGCGGTGCACAGGCAGCGGCCCTCCCCGAAGATCCGGATCCGGTCCAGGGCGTGCGCGAGGTTCGATCCGTTCGAGATGAGCATGCCGCCGAGGTCGAGGTCGTCGGTGGCCCGGTCGATCCGGGCGTAGGCCCGCGCCAGCGGTCGCAGCACCGCCGGGTCGCGGGTCGTGAAGACCTCCCAGACGGCGTGCAGGACGCGGCGGCTGTCGCGTGAGACGAAGTCGGCGATCAGGCCGTCGGCCACGCCCCCGACAGGCAGCGGAGCCACGTCGTCCGCCGGCTGCGCGAGCCACTGCGCGTCCAGCACCAGCACGCTCGCCGTACACGTGGGCGGCGCGGGGCGGGCGGTGCTGGTGTCGACCAGCAGGACCGCGTGGTCGCGGAAGCGCCACCAGATCGCGGTGTCGGCGCCGAGAGCGCGGACGGCGGCGCCCGGTGCCTCGCGCCGGTCGGCCGGCTCCATCGCGGTCGTGTCCGTGCGTTCCCGGGCGTCGAGGCGGAACCGGATCGACCAGCGCCGGTCGGCGGCCGACGTGAAGGCGCGGGTCAGCGCACGCAGCGCGCCCGGATCCGTCGTCGTCCCCAGCGGCAGCGTGTGCGCGAGCGTGTCGGTGCTGCCCGCCAGGCCGTCGATCTCCCAGGCGGGCGACCCGCCCGCCTCCGGCCAGGGCAGCGCGGCCATCCGCTCGACGACGCCGACCAGCCGCTCGCCGGTGGTGTCGACGACGCCCTCGCTCACGCTCCGGTCCCGCCGTGCGCTCAGCCGACGGGGGTGAGCAGGGACCGGACCTTGTCCGGCCCCAGCGCCGCGAAGAGCGTGGGCAGGCGCGGACCGCGCTCGGCGGCCACCAGCAGCTCGTAGAGCAGCCTGAAGAACGCCTTCTGGTCCGCCTTGACCTCCTCGGTCGGCGCGTCGTCCACGGCCAGGCCGCGCGCGAGCTTCGGGACGCCGTAGATGAGGGTCGTCATCTCCTCGGCGTCGGCGAAGGACGCGGGCAGCCGGTCGAGGAGCTGGGTCAGCCAACGCTCCTCGTCCGCGGCGAGGGCGCCCAGGCGGTCGGTGTCCGGGGACTCCCGCACCGTGGTGCGCTCGTCGGGGTCGACGTAGGCGGTGATCCAGGTCGCGGCCTTCGACAGCCGCGGCTCGAGGTCGGCCTCGCTCGCCCCCACCGTGCGGGCCGTGATCTCCCGCGAGCCCGCGGTGACGTCGGCGACCGACGACAGCATCCGGAACGGTACGACGACCGCGGGGGTCGGCAACGTGCCCGCGGTCGACGTGGCGGACGCCCGCTCCCAGGCGAGCACCGCGGCGTCGCGCTTCTCGGGGATCGCTGCCTTCTTGGTCAGCGCGTCCCACTCGTCGTACAGCCGCAGGACCTCCTGGCCGAAGTCGACGTTGAACGCCTGCTTGGGCTGGCGGCGGACGTAGAGCCAGCGCAGGATCGGCGCCTCCAGGATGCGCAGCGCCTCGGCCGCCGTCGGCACGCCGCCCTTCGAGGACGACATCTTCGGCATGCCGGCGACACCGACGAAGGAGTAGCCGACGAACGACGGGGCCGAGCCGCCGAAGACGGGCCCGACGATGTCCTTGCCGACCGTGTACGACGACCCGGGGGTGGCGTGGTCGACGCCGCCCGGCTCGAAGTGGACGCCCTCGAACGTCCAGCGCATCGGCCAGTCGACCTTCCAGACCAGCTTGCCCTCGTCCTGGGTGGCGACGTTGGTCACGAAGGACTCGCCGCAGGTGTCGCAGGTGTAGGCGAGGTCGGTCGTGTCGTCGTCGTACGACGTGAGGGTGACCGTGTCGCGGCCGCAGCCGCGGCAGTAGGGCTTGTACGGGAAGCGGGCGAGGTCCTCGCTGGCGCCGTGCCCGGCGTCGTCGTCCTCCGCCGTCGACCCCTCGGCCTCGGGGTCGGTGGCCTTCTTGGTGCGGAACCGGGACATCACGGTCTCGATCTCGCCGCGCCGGCGGATCGCGATGAGGATCTGCTCGCGGTAGGTGCCGGCCCGGTACATCTCGGTCTGGTTCACCTCCACCATGTCGCAGCCGAGGTCGGCGAGCGCCGCGCGCAGCGGCGCCTTGTAGCGCTCGGCCCAGTTGGCGTACTCGCCGCTCGGGTCGGGCACGGCCGACAGGGGCCTGCCGATGTGCTCGCTCCAGGACTCCTCGACCCCGGCGGGCACCTTGCGGAAGCGGTCGTAGTCGTCCCACGAGTGGAGGTGACGCACCGTGACGCCGCGGCGGCGGATCTCCTCGGCGACGAAGTGCACGGTCAGGAACTCGCGCAGGTTGCCCAGGTGGTTCGGCCCCGACGGGCTGATGCCGGAGGCGCAGGTGACGACGTCGGGCAGCGTCCCGCCGTTGACGGACTCGGCGTGCCGGAGCGCCAGGTCGGCGGTCCGGGTCACCCAGTCGCTGGGGGCCTGCTGCTGGTCGCGCTGTCCTCGTGCCACGACGGGCAAGCCTAGTCGGCGGCGGTCCCCGGATCCGATTCGTCCCGGCCCCGACCCGGTGCGGCCTCGGCCGGCTCGGCATCGGCATCGGCGTCGGCCGCCTCGGCGTCGGGCACGAGCATCGCGTACGCCGCGGGCAGCACCCGCCAGGTCCGCGCCCGCACCGGCCCGTCGATCTCGCCGTCGCTGTTGCAGTCGAACGGGCTGCCGGCCACCCGGACCTCGCGGCCCCGCACGATCCGTACGTCGTCGTGCTGCTCGTGGCGCGCGAAGGGCAGCCGCAACGCGTATCCGAGCCGGGCCGGCACCGAGGCAGGGGTCGCGACGAGGACGTCGACGAGGCCGTCGTACGGCACGGCCTCGGGGGTCAGGCGGGTGCCGCCGCCCACGGACGCGCCGTTGCCGACCGCGACCATCAGCACCCGCTCGTCGGGGCGGGCGACGACGGCGCCGTCGACCTCCACCCGCACGTGGACGGTGGGCGGGCGCAGCGCGGTCTGCAGGGCGCCGATGGGGTAGCCGAGGCGGCCCAGGTTGACCTTGCCGACGCCGACCGCACCCAACCGCTTCTTCCAGCGGGCGCCCTTCGCGCCGGCCTCGGCGCCGGCGCCGAGGTGCACGCTGTTGACGGTGACGTCGTCGCGGTCGTCGACGACCAGGTCGACGGGGCGGACGTGTCCGTCGAGGACGACCCGGGCGGCCTCGGCGGGATCGAGCGGCAGGCCGAGCGTGCGGGCGAAGTCGTTGCCGGTGCCCAGCGGCACCAGGCCGAGCACCCGGCCCCCGAGGTCGCGGCGCCCGTGAAGGCACTGGACGACGGCGTGGATGCTGCCGTCGCCGCCGACGACGACCACCTCCCGGTCCCGGGCGTCGGCGAGGGCGTCGCCCAGCTCGTCGGGAGAGCCGGTCGCCTGGACCTCCACCGCGGCTCCCTCGCGCAGCACGGTCACGGCGGCGTCGAGCGCCTCCTCGCCGGCGGTGCCGGCGTCGGCGTTGGCGATCACCAGGATCGATCGAGAGGGGGCCACGGGCACAGCCTAGAGTTCCACCGCATGGGAACGAGTCGGCGCTGGAGCGCACGTGAGCTGATCGACCTCGTGCTGGACGAGGGCTCCTACACGTCGTGGGACCTCCCCGTCGACATCGACGGGCATCCCGTGGCCTACCGGGCCGAGCTGGTCGCGGCCGCGGAGAAGGCCGGCACCGACGAATCGGTGCTGACCGGCCGCGGCACGGTGCGCGGCCGGCCGGTGGCGTTCGTCGTCAACGAGTTCCGCTTCCTCGCCGGCTCCATCGGCGTCGCCGCCGCGAGCCGGATCGCCGCCGCCGTGAGACGCGCCACCGCCGAAGGCCTGCCCGTGCTCGCCAGCACCTCCTCCGGCGGCACCCGGATGCAGGAGGGCACCCGGGCGTTCGTCCAGATGATCGAGATCTCGCGCGCCCTCATGGAGCACCGCGCCGCCGGCCTGCCCTATCTCGTGCACCTGCGCCACCCCACCACCGGCGGCGTCTTCGCCTCCTGGGGCTCGCTCGGCCACATCACCGTCGCCGAGCCGGGCGCCCTCGTCGGCTTCCTCGGCCCCAAGGTCTTCGAGGCGCTCAACGACCGGCCCTTCCCCGACGGGGTCCAGCTCGCCGAGAACCTCGCCGCGAAGGGCGTCATCGACGCCGTCGTACCGGCCGACGAGCTGCCCGCCCTCGTCGACGCCGCCCTCGGCGTACTCGTCGACCCGGCGGGGGAGCGGACGCTGGAGCGTCGTACGCCGATCCCCGCCGGCACCGTCCTCGACCACCCCGTGTGGGAGGACATCGAGGCCACCCGGTCCGGTGACCGGGCCGGGGTGCGCGACCTGATCCGGTACGGCGCCGCCAGCACCCTGCGCCTCAAGGGCACCGACGAGGGGGAGCGCGACGACACCGTGCTCATCGCCCTCACCCGCCTCGACGGTCAGCCGTGCGTCCTCGTCGGCCAGGACCGCTCCCGCCAGACCCCCGCGACCCCCATGGGTCCCGGCGCGCTGCGCGAGGCCCGGCGCGGCATGAAGCTCGCCCAGGAGCTCGGCCTGCCGCTGGTGACCGTCATCGACACCCCCGGCGCCGAGCTGTCGCCGGAGGCCGAGGAGGGCGCCATCGCCGGCGAGATCGCCCGCTGCATCGCGACCCTCGTCACGATGACCGTGCCGACGGTGTCGGTGATCCTCGGCCAAGGCTGCGGCGGCGGCGCGCTCGCCATGCTCCCCGCCCGGACCGTCCTGGCCGCCCAGCGCGGCTGGCTCTCCCCGCTCCCGCCCGAGGGTGCCAGCGTCATCGTGCACGGCGAGCCCAGCCGCGCCGCCGAGATGGCCGAGCAGCAGAAAGTCGGCGCGCTCGACCTGCTCGCCGCCGGAGACGTGCACGGCGTCGTACCGGAGGGTGACGACGACACCGCCGAGACGCTCGCTCGCGCGGTCGTGGCCGAGGTCGCCGCCCGCCTCGCCGAGGCGGGGTGAGGCGACAGTTTCGTCGGTCAGCCGACAGTTTCGCCGGTCGACCGGCGAAACTCGCGTCGCCTCGACAAATCTGTCGCCTGACCGATGAAACTTCATCGGTCAACCGACAGTTTCGCCGGTCGACCGGCGAAACTGTCTCGGGCTCGCCAGCCTCAGGCCGACCCGACGACCATGTCCTCGCCCGACCAGAACGCCCGCATGCTCGTGATCTTGCCGTCGTCGTCGAAGGTCATCACGTCGATCGGGGCGAGGGTGTAGGTCTCCTCGCCGGCGACGGTGACGAGCTCGAAGGCGAAGGCGGCCTCGTTGCCGGCGACGCGGGCGTGGAGGAGCTTCGCGCGCTGCTCGAGCCCGTCGAGGGCGCCGTAGAACTCGGCGATGGACTCGCGGG
>QFCS01002172.1_pt1 | contig 13140 bp, 21 predicted proteins | sample 3576561 | NCBI WGS metagenome assembly QFCS01 | reverse complement strand
CGCCGATGTAGATGATGTTGTCGTTCTTCAAGCAGTTGGCCGAACGGACCGACAGCTCGAGCTCGTCGACCTTGCGCAGCAGGTTGCGGTTGAACGGGAAGTCGTCCGGCTGCTCCTCCTTGCGGACCTCGCGCGGCTCCTCGAAGTTGATGAAGAGCTGCAGCTGGTCCTGCAGGATGCGGGCGGCCAGCGCCACCGCGTCGTCCGGACGCGTCGTGCCGTTGGTCTCGACCGTCATCGACAGCTTGTCGTAGTCGGTGACCTGGCCAACGCGGCTGTTCTCGATCTTGTACGAGACGCGCTTCACCGGGCTGAACACCGAATCAACCGGAATCAGGCCGATCGGCGCATCCTCGGGACGGTTGGCCGAAGCCGGCACATAGCCCTTGCCGGTGGCGACCATCAGTTCCATCGAGATCGACGCGCCATCGTCGAGCGTGCAGATCAGGTGCTTGGCGTCCATGATCTGGACATCGCCCGGCAGTTCGATCATGCCGGCCGTCACCTCGCCCGGGCCGACCGCACGCAGATAGAGACGCTGCGGGCGGTCGCCCTGCATCTTGACGGCCATCGCCTTGATGTTCAGCACGATGTCGACGACGTCCTCGCGGACGCCGGGAATCGACGAGAATTCATGCAGCACGTTGTCGATCTTGATCGACGTCACGGCGGCACCCTGGAGCGAGGAGAGCAGCACGCGGCGCAGCGCATTGCCGAGCGTGAGACCGAAGCCGCGCTCCAGCGGTTCGGCGACGATCGTCGCAGTGCGACCTGAATCGACGCCGGCTTCGGTGACAAGCTTCTCCGGCTTGATCAGGTCCTGCCAGTTCTTCTGAAGCACGGGGGCTACCTCTCTAGACCGGTTGGTTCAGGCGGGCCCGCGAGGACCCGCCGCAACAATTCCTGGGCGGCGCAAGGAATGCGCCGACACAAACTCAGACGCGACGACGCTTGGGCGGCCGGCAGCCGTTGTGCGGGATCGGCGTCACGTCGCGGATGGCAGTGACGGCCAGCCCGACGGCCTGAAGCGCGCGCAGTGCCGATTCACGGCCGGAGCCCGGGCCGCGCACCTCGATCTCGAGCGTGCGCATGCCATGCTCCATCGCCTTCCGGCCGGCGTTCTCGGCGGCCATCTGGGCGGCGAACGGCGTCGACTTGCGCGAGCCCTTGAAGCCCTGCTGCCCCGACGACGACCAGGCAATGGTGTTGCCCTGCGCGTCGGTTATCGTGACGATCGTGTTGTTGAACGAGGCGTTCACGTGCGCGACGCCGGCGATGATGTTCTTGCGTTCCTTGCGACGGGGACGCGCGCCAGCGGCACCCGCGGCAGCAGCAGCTTTGGCCATGATCGGATTCCCCTCGACTTACTTCGTGACTTTCTTCTTGCCGGCGATCGGCTTGGCCGGGCCCTTGCGGGTGCGCGCATTGGTATGCGTCCGCTGGCCGCGAACCGGCAGACCACGGCGATGCCGCAGGCCGCGATAGCAGGCGAGATCCATCAAACGCTTGATGTTCATCGCCACTTCGCGCCGCAGGTCGCCTTCGACCGTGTAGTCGTGATCGATGGCTTCGCGGATGCGAATGACCTCGTCGTCGGTCAGCGTGTTGACACGCCGCGATTCATCGATCCCCACCTTCGCAAGAATCTCCTTGGCTTTAGCCAAGCCGATTCCGTGGATATACTGAAGACCCACGACCACCCGCTTGGCGGTCGGAATGTTAACACCGGCTATACGAGCCAAAGTTCTAACTCCTTCAATGGCTTACGGCGCGCCTCAGCGCGCCTGCAACATGATCCGCTGGCCCCGGAAAAGCGCGCGATTATAGGGAGAAGCGCTCCCGAGTCAACGGAACTCCAACTTGTCAAGTCCCGTCCAATATCCCCAAGATCTGGCGGTAAACTTCATCCATGGGCGCCATCCCGTCGACCGCCCTCAGCACGCCGCGCCCCCGGTAGTAGGGCAGCAGCGGCTCCGTCTGGGCGCGATAGGCCGCCATCCGTGTCTTCATCGTCTCCGCATTGTCGTCCTTACGGCGCGTGAATTCCTTCGAGCCGCAGACGTCGCAGACGCCCTCGACCTTCGGCTGCTTGAACCTGTCGTGGTAACCGGCCCCGCATTTGGCGCACGAGAACCGGCCGACGATGCGTTCCGTCAGCGCCGCCTCGTCGACCTGCATCTCGATCACTCGATCGAGCTTCCGGTCGATCTTGGCCAGCATCTGATCGAGCGCCGCGGCCTGCGCCTCGGTGCGCGGAAAGCCGTCCAGAATGAACCCTTTGGCGCAGTCCGGCTGAGCGATCCGGTCCTCGATCAGCCCGACCATCAGGGCATCGGGGACGAGCTCGCCCCGTTCCATGATGCCCTTGGCCTTCTGGCCCAGCTCGCTACCCGACGCGACGGCGGCACGCAGCATGTCGCCTGTCGACAGCTGGACCATGCCCCGCTCCTGCTGCAGGCGTTGTGCCTGCGTGCCCTTGCCGGCGCCGGGCGGTCCCAGGAGAATGATATTCATCGACCGCGGCCTCTCAAGCGGGCCTTCTTGATCAGGCCTTCATATTGGTGGGCCAGCAGGTGAGCCTGCACCTGAGTGACCGTGTCCAGCGTGACGGACACCACGATGAGCAGGCTGGTGCCCCCGAAGTAGAAGGGCACGCCGCCGCGAGCGATCAGCAGTTCCGGCAGAATACAGACGGCCGACAGATAAAGAGCACCGATCACGGTCAGACGGTTGAGAATGTACTCCAGGTACTCCGCGGTGTTCTTGCCGGGGCGGATACCCGGCACGAAGCCGCCATTCTTCTTCAGATTGTCGGCCGTGTCGTTCGGGTTGAAGACGACCGTCGTGTAGAAAAAGCAGAAGAAGACGATCAGGGCGATATAGGCCAGCAGATAGAGCGGCTGGCCATGGCCGAGATAGGTCGAGATCCATTGCATCCAGCCCGGTTCGCCGGCGTTGCCCTGGAACGACGCGATGGTCGCGGGGAACAGCAGCAGCGAGGAGGCGAAGATCGGCGGAATGACGCCCGCGGTGTTGATCTTGAGCGGCAGGTGGGAAGCCTCGCCGCCATACATGCGGTTGCCGACTTGTCGTTTGGGGTACTGCACCACGATGCGCCGTTGCGCGGTCTCGACGAAGACCACGACCGCCACGACGACCACGACGCCGACCATCAGGGCGATGATGAACAATGCCGACAACGCGCCGGTGCGGCCGAGTTCCAGGGTCTGGATGAGTGCGCCCGGCAGGGCGGCGACGATGCCGGCAAAGATGATCAGCGAAATGCCGTTACCGACGCCGCGCGCCGTGATCTGCTCACCCAGCCACATCAGGAACAACGTGCCGCCGACCAGGGTCACCACGGTGACGAAGCGGAAGAACAGGCCGGGATCCAGTACCACGGGCCCCGCGTTTGCGACCTGACTCTCCAGGCCGACCGAAATGCCATATGCCTGGAAGGCAGCCAGCACCACCGTGCCGTAGCGCGTGTACTGATTGATCTTCTTGCGGCCGGCCTCGCCCTCCTTCTTGAGCGCCTCGAGCGACGGTACGACCGTCGTCAGGATCTGCATGATGATGGAGGCCGAGATGTACGGCATGATCGACAATGCGAGGACCGACATACGGCCGATCGAACCGCCGGAGAACACATCCAGCAGGCCCGCGATGCCGCCGGCGTTCTGAGCAAAGATCTCAGCCAGCGCATGGGGGTCGACGCCCGGTACCGGAATGTAGGCGCCGATGCGGAAGACCACGAGCGCGCTCACGGTAAACCACAGGCGCTTCTTCAGCTCGGTCGCCTTACCGATCGCGCCCCAGTTCAGGTTGGATGCAAGTTGCTCGGCGGCGGATGCCATGGAACCTCACGCTGGAACGACGCAGACCGGAGGGCGCACCTGCGCCCTCCTCGACGCGGTCGGACCTAGGCCGCCTCGGCCACAGGCTTGGGCGGCAGCTCGACCTTGCCGCCGGCCTTCTCGACGGCGGCGACCGCCGACGCCGAAGCGCCTGCGACCTTCACTTCGATCTTGGTCTTGATCTCCCCCTTGCCAAGGAGGCGCACGCCGTCGAGCGCCTTCTTGAACAGGCCGGCCGCCTGCATGGCGGCCGCATCGATCGGCTTGCCGGCATCGAGGCGGTTCTCGTCAATCGCCTTCTGCAGCGCACCGAGATTGACCACCTGCCAAGACTTCTGGTGTGGCGGGACGAAGCCGCGCTTCGGCATGCGCCGATAGAGCGGCATCTGGCCGCCTTCGAAGCCCTTGATGGCGACGCCGGTACGGGACTTCTGGCCCTTGACGCCGCGTCCCGAGGTCTTGCCCTTGCCCGACCCGATGCCGCGGCCGACGCGCATGCGCGCCTTGCGGGCTCCCGGGTTGTCGGCGATCTGGTTGAGTTTCATCGTCAGTCCCTTTTAGGCCGCCGGCTCGTCCTCGACGCGCACGACGTGGCGCACCTTGTTGATCATGCCGCGCACCTCGGGTGTGTCCACGAGCTCGCGGCTGCGATGGCGCTTGTTCAGGCCGAGGCCCACCAGCGTTGCACGCTGATCCTGCGTGCGGCCGATCGGGCTGCCGGTCTGAGTGATCTTGATCGTCTTCTTGCCGTCAGACATCGCCTGTCCCCTTAGGCCGCCGCTTCGGCAGTGACGGCGTCGTCGCGCCGGCCGAGCAGGTCGCCGACCTTCTTGCCGCGGCGGGTGGCCACCATGCGCGGCGAGTTGAGCTGCGTCAGAGCCGCGAACGTCGCCTTGATCATGTTGTGCGGATTGGAGGTGCCGACCGACTTGGCGACGATGTCCTTGATCCCAAGCGTCTCGAAGACCGCGCGCATCGGACCGCCAGCGATGATGCCGGTCCCGGCCGGTGCCGCCCGCAGCGTGACCTTGCCGGCACCGAAACGTCCCTTCACGTCATGGTGCAGGGTACGGCCGTCGCGCAGCGGCACGCGGATCAGACCCCGCTTGGCCGCCTCCGTGGCCTTGCGGATCGCCTCCGGCACCTCGCGCGCCTTGCCGGCGCCATGCCCGACGCGTCCGCGCTGGTCGCCGACCACTACAATCGCCGCGAAGGCGAAACGCCGACCGCCCTTCACCACCTTCGCGACGCGATTGATGGTGACCAGCTTGTCGGTCAGTTCGTTTTCCTCGTCGCGATCCCGATCACGTCCCCGATCGCGCGGGCCACGGCCGGAACCTCCGGGTGAACGAGCCATCTCTCAACTCCTCAGAACGACAGGCCGCCCTCACGGGCGGCGTTGGCCAGCGCCGCGACGCGGCCGTGGAACAGGTAACCGCCGCGGTCAAAGATCACCTCCTTGACGCCGGCCGCCAGCGCACGCTGTGCGATGAGCTTGCCGACCTCGGTGGCGGCATCCTTGTCGGCGCCGGTCTTGATCTTGCCCTTGACGTCGGCGTCGAGCGACGAGGCGGATGCCAGCGTCGCTCCTTTCCGGTCGTCGATCACCTGGGCGTAGATGTGCTTGCCCGAGCGGAAGACGCTAAGCCGCGGACGGCCATTGGCGGCCTGCCGAAGGCCGTACCGCGTGCGCCGCTGACGGCGGGCAAAGAGGGCGTTTCTTTTTGACATGGTTCGCCTCTACTTCTTCTTGCCTTCCTTGCGCCGGATCGTCTCGGTCGAGTACTTGATCCCCTTGCCCTTATAGGGCTCCGGCGGGCGCAGGCTCCTGATTTCGGCTGCGATCTGCCCGACACGCTGACGATCCGCCCCCGTGATCTCGATCTCGGTCGGCTTGACCGCCTTGATCTGGATGCCGGTCGGGATCGGGATCTCGACGTCGTGACTGAAGCCGAGTTGCAGCTTCAGGTTCTTGGCATCGGCCTGGGCGCGATAACCTACGCCGTTGATCTCGAGGTTGATCGTGAAGCCCTCCGACACGCCTCGCACCAGATTGCTGGCCAGGTTGCGCGCCGTGCCCCACTGCATGCGCGCGCGGCGGCTCTCGCCGCGCGGCTTGAAGACGAGCGCCTCGCCCTCGCGCACGACGGACACGTCGTCATGCACGGTGAACTCCAGCTCGCCCCGCTTGCCCTTGGCCTTGAGATGCTGGCCCTTGAGGTCGATGGTGACTCCGGCCGGGATGGGGACCGGATGCTTGCCGACGCGCGACATGGTCAGAACACCTTGCAGATGACTTCGCCGCCGACATTGGCAGCGCGTGCCTCGGCGTCGGACATGACGCCGCGCGGCGTTGACAGGATCGAGATGCCGAGCCCGTTGAAATGGCGCGGCAACTCGCGGATCTTCGAATAGACGCGCCGGCCGGGAGTCGAGACACGCTTGATCTCGCGGATCACCGGACGGCCGTTGTCGTACTTGAGCTCGACGCGGAGCTCCCTGACGCCGGGGCGCAGCTCCTCCTCGAACCAGCCGCGGATATAGCCCTCGCGCTGGAGCACGTCGAGAACGTTGGACCGCAGCCGCGAGGCCGGCACCGTCACGCTTTCGAGGCGTGCCGCCTGCCCGTTGCGGATGCGGGTGAGCAAATCACCGACAGGATCTGTCATCGCCATGGTCTACGGTCCCCCGTTACCAGCTCGACTTCACGACACCGGGCAGAGCGCCCAGTGAAGCGAGCTGCCGCAGCGCAACGCGCGACAGCTTGAACTTGCGATAGACCGCACGCGGACGGCCGGTCAGTTCGCATCGATTGCGGATGCGCGTCGGCGAGGAATTGCGCGGCAGCTCGGCGAGCTTGAGGCGCGCGGTGAAGCGCTCCTCCGGCGTCAGCTTGTCGTCCACCGCCATCGCCTTAAGCTTGGCACGCTTTGCAGCGTACTGCTTCGCCATCTTGGCGCGGCGATTGTTCTTCTCGACTGAACTCGTCTTGGCCATATTCGTCTCCGGCCTCAGTTCACGAACGGGAAGTCGAAACTGCGGAGAAGCGCCCTGGCTTCCGCGTCCGTCTTCGCCGTCGTGCAGATGATGATGTCCATGCCGCGCACCTGGTCGACCTTGTCGTAGTCGATCTCCGGGAACACGATCTGCTCCTTGAGCCCCATGGCGTAATTGCCGTTGCCGTCGAACGACTTGCCGTTCAGGCCGCGGAAGTCCCGCACACGAGGCAGTGCGATGTTGATCAGGCGATCAACGAATTCGTACATGCGGTCGCGACGCAACGTGACCTTGGCGCCGATCGCCATGCCCTCGCGCAGTTTGAAGGTCGCAATCGACTTGCGCGACTTTGTCATCAGCGGCTTTTGACCGGTGATGGCCGCGAGGTCGGACATGGCGCCTTCGACGGCTTTGCGGTCATTGACCGCTTCGCCGACGCCCATGTTGATCACGATCTTGTCCAGGCGCGGCACCTCGAAGGCGTTCTTGTAGGAGAACTCCTTGATGAGGGCCTCTCGGACCGACTTGGTGTAGTGCTCTTGCAGTCGCGCGGGCATGGCCCGTTCTCCTAACGGTCGATGGTCTCGCCGGAGGCACGCGCGAAGCGTACTTTCCGGCCATCTTCGAGGAACTTGAAACCGATCTTGGTCGGCTTGTCCTCCTTGGGGTCGAGCAGCGCCACGTTCGAAACGTGGATCGCGGCCTCGCGCTCGATGATGCCGCCGGCGTCAGTCCGGCTGGGCTTGGTGTGGCGCTTGATGACGTTCACGCCTGATACGACCACCCGCTGTTCGGTCGGCAGCACGCGCAACACGTCTCCGATCTTGCCCTTGCTGCGACCGGCGATGACCTTCACGCGGTCACCCTTCCTGATCTTGAGCTTGTTGGTCATGGTCTTAGAGGACCTCCGGCGCAAGCGAGATGATCTTCATGAACTTCTTGGCACGCAGTTCGCGCGTGACCGGTCCGAAGATACGGGTGCCGATCGGCTCGTCCTGCTTGCTGATCAGGACCGCGGCGTTGCGATCGAAGCGGATCGCACTGCCGTCGACCCGACGCAGCGGGAACGATGTCCGTACGACGACGGCGCGATGGACCTCGCCCTTCTTCACACGGCCGCGCGGGATGGCCTCCTTGATGGAGACGACGATGATATCGCCGACGCTGGCATATTTGCGGCGTGAGCCGCCCAGCACCTTGATGCACTGGACCCGACGGGCGCCGGAATTGTCGGCGACCTCGAGATTGGTACGCATCTGGATCATGACCGGGCTCCGTCCCTAGGCCTTGGCTTCCTCGACCAGAACTTCCCAGCTCTTGGTCTTGGACAGCGGACGGCACTCGCGGATGCGCACATTTGCACCGACCTTGCCCTTGAAGGCATTGGCCTCGTCATGCGCATGGTACTTCTTCGAGCGCCGGATGAACTTCTTGTAGATCGGGTGCTGAACGCGCCGTTCGACTTTGACGACGATGGTCTTGTCCATCTTGTCGCTGACGACGACGCCCTCGAGAATTCGCTTCGGCATCGATAACTCCCTAACCGGCGGCCTTCTCGCCCAGCACCGTCTTGATGCGGGCGATGTCACGGCGCACCTGGCGCACGCGAGCGGTCTTGCCGAGCTGACCGCCGGCCTTCTGGAAACGCAGGTTGAAAGCTTCCTTGCGCAGGTTGCCCAGCTCATCCTTGAGCTGGTCGTTCGTCTTGGCGCGTAGATCGCTGGCCTTCATAGCTCTCTCCCTCCGCCTCAGGCGCTCACACGCGCCACGAAGCGCGTCTTGATCGGCAGCTTGGCCGCGGCGAGCGCCAGCGCTTCGCGCGCGATGTTCGCCGGCACGCCGTCCAGCTCGAACAGCACACGCCCTGGCTTCACGCGGGCTGCCCAGAACTCGGGGGCACCCTTGCCGGAGCCCATGCGGACCTCGGCCGGCTTCTTTGAGACCGGCACGTCCGGGAACACACGGATCCAGACTCGGCCGGCACGCTTCATGTGACGCGTGATGGCGCGGCGGGCAGCCTCGATCTGGCGAGCCGTCAGGCGGTCGGGCTCCATCGCCTTCAGGCCGTAGGCGCCGAAGTCGAGGTTGAACCCACCCTTGGCAACGCCATGGATGCGGCCTTTGAAGGCCTTGCGGTACTTGGTGCGCTTGGGTTGCAGCATGATTGTTACGCGTCCCTCTGCTCCGTGCGCTCGACCCGGGCGGGCGTGCGCTGCGGAGCGGCTTCCTCGGCGCGCTTGTCGTGCGCCATGGGGTCGTGCGCCATGATCTCGCCCTTGAACACCCAGACCTTCACGCCGCAGGTGCCAAAGGTGGTGAAGGCCGTGGCCGTGCCGTAGTCGATGTCGGCTCGCAGCGTATGCAGCGGCACGCGACCTTCGCGATACCACTCCATGCGAGCGATTTCCGCACCGCCAAGACGGCCCGAGCAGTTGATGCGGATGCCCTGGGCGCCGAGGCGCATGGCCGACTGCACGGCACGCTTCATCGCGCGACGGAAGGCAACGCGACGCTCGAGCTGCTGGGCGATGTTCTCCGCGATCAGCGTAGCGTCGATCTCGGGCTTGCGGATCTCGACGATGTTCAGGGCCACCTCGCCCTTGGTCATCTTGCCAAGATCGGAGCGCAGCTTCTCGATGTCCGCGCCCTTCTTGCCGATCACGACGCCCGGACGGGCGGTGTGGATCGTGACGCGGGCGCGCTTGGCTGGACGCTCGATGACAATCTTCGCCACACCCGCCTGGGCCAGCCGCTTGCGCAGCACCTTGCGGATATCGATGTCCTCATGGAGCATCTTCGAATATTCGGCACCTTCAGCGTACCAGCGGGAATCCCAGGTGCGGTTGATGCCGAGCCTGAGGCCGATCGGATTGACCTTCTGACCCATTACTTGTCCTCCGCCTCGGCGCGCTCGCGCACCACGATGGTGAGATGGCTGAACGGCTTCCTGATGCCGGCGGCCCGTCCACGACCGCGCGTTTGGAAGCGCTTCATGACGAGGCTCTTTCCAACAGAGGCCTCAGCCACGACCAAGCGGTCGACGTCGAGGTTATGGTTGTTCTCGGCATTGGCGATCGCCGAGTTCAGCGCCTTCTTCACGTCCTGCGCGATGCGCTTCTTGGAGAAGGTGAGCTCGTTGACGGCCGAGGCCGCCTTCTTGCCACGGATCGTGGCGGCCACGAGGTCGAGCTTGCGCGGGCTGACGCGGATGGTGCGCAGCACGGCCTTGGCCTCGTTGTCAGCCTCGCGGCGGGGAGCGGATGGCTTGCTCATCGGTTAGTCCTTCGAGACTTTCTTGTCGCCCGCGTGGCCGGGGAAGGTGCGCGTCGGCGAGAATTCGCCGAGCTTGTGTCCGACCATCTCCTCGGTGACGTTCACCGGGATGAACTTCCTGCCGTTGTAGACGCCGAACGTCAGGCCTACGAACTGCGGCAGGATCGTCGAGCGCCGCGACCAGGTCTTGATGACCTCGCTGCGCACGGTCTGCCGCGACTTCTCGGCCTTCTTGATCAGGCTCGCCTCGACGAACGGACCTTTCCAAACGGAACGTGCCACTGCCTATCTCCTCGTCAGCGCGCCGCGTGACGGCCACGGATGATGAACTTGTCCGTTGCCTTGTTCTTGCGGGTCTTCTTACCCTTGGTCGGCTTGCCCCATGGGGTCACCGGATGGCGCCCGCCCGAGGTGCGGCCTTCACCGCCGCCGTGCGGATGGTCAACCGGGTTCATGGCGACGCCGCGCACGACCGGGCGGCGGCCCAGCCAGCGATTGCGTCCGGCCTTGCCGATCACGATGTTCTGGTTGTCGGGGTTGGACACGGCGCCGACCGTGGCGAGGCACTCGCCCGACACGACACGCAGCTCGCCCGAGTTCAACTTGATCTGGGCGTAGCCGGCGTCCTTGCCGACCAGCTGAACGTAGGTGCCCGCCGACCGGGCGATCTGGCCGCCCTTGCCCTTCTTGAGCTCGACGTTGTGCACGATCGTACCCACCGGCATGTTGGCCAACGGCATGGCATTGCCCGGCTTGATGTCGACCCGCTCGCCCGACACGACCTCATCGCCGGCCTTGAGCCGCTGCGGTGCGAGGATGTAGGCCAGCTCGCCATCGGCGTACTTGATGAGGGCGATGAAGGCCGTCCGGTTGGGATCGTACTCCAGCCGCTCGACCGTCGCCGTCACGCCGAACTTGCGACGCCGGAAATCGACCAGCCGCAGGCGCTGCTTGTGACCGCCGCCCATATGATGGCTGGTGATACGGCCGTGATTGTTGCGGCCGCCCGACTTCTTCTTGCCCTGCGTCAGAGACTTCACGGGCTTGCCCTTCCAGAGGCCCGTGCGGTCGACGATGACCAGCTGCCGCAACGACGGCGTGATCGGCTTGTAACTCTTCAGAGCCATTGTCCTGTCCCCCGTCTCACAGGCCCGTGGTCACGTCGATCTTGTGACCGTCGGCAAGCGAGACGATTGCCTTCTTCCAGTCGCTCCGCACGCCGGGACGGCCGCGGAAGATCTTCTTCTTGCCCTTCACGGTGACCGTGTTGATCGCCTTCACCTTGACCTTGAACAGACCCTCGATGGCCTGCTTGATCTCGGGCTTGGTCGCGTCCGAGGCGACGCGGAAGGTGACCTGCCCGTGCTCCGAGCCGTTGGTCGTCTTCTCGGTGATCAGCGGTGCGCGGATCACCTCGTACATGCGCGCGCGAGAGACAATGGTCCCCACGGCGGCTCTGTTCGCCTTGACGCTCATTGCAGGCGCTCCTCGAGATGCTTGACGGCATCCTTGGTAAGCACCAGCGTATCGCGGCGCAGGATGTCGTAGACGTTGGCGCCCTGCTGCGGCAGCACGTCGACGTGGGCGATGTTCGCCGCGGCGCGGGCGAAGTTGGTGTCGACCTCGGCGCCGGCGATCACCAGGGCGCTCGAGATGCCGAGATCGCCCAGGTGTGCCTTGAGCTTGGCCGTCTTCGGCTCCTGCAGCGCCGCCGCCTCGACGATGATCAGCTTGCCTTCGGCTGCCTTGGCAGACAGCGCCGTGCGCAGGGCGAGCTTGCGCACCTTCTTCGGCAGGTCGCTGGCATGGCTGCGCACGACCGGGCCGAAGGCCTTGCCGCCGCCGCGGAACTGCGGCGCCGCCTCGTTGCCGTGGCGGGCACGGCCAGTACCCTTCTGGGCGTACATCTTCTTGGCCGTCGCCGTGACCTCGGAGCGCCCCTTGGTCTTGTGCGTGCCCTGCTGCCGGTGGGCGAGCTGCCACACCACGCAACGCTGCAGGATGTCCTTGCGGACCGGAACGGCGAACACGGCGTCGGCGAGATCAATCTCGCCTGCGCTGCCGCCTTCTATGGTCTTGACCGCGATCTTCATGTTTCAGTCCTCAGGCCGACGGCCCTTCGGCCGCGGGAGCATCCGCTGCAGGGGCAGCCGCCTCGGCGGCCTTGCGCAGGCCGGCCGGATAGGGAGCATCCTTCGGGCGGGCGCGCTTTGAAGAATCCTTGACGATGACGTAGCCGCCACGTGGACCAGGCACGGCACCCGATACCAGCAGCAAACCCTTCTCGTCGTCAGCGGCAACGATCTTCAGGTTCTGAGTGGTCACGCGCTCGTGCCCATAGTGGCCGGCCATCTTCTTGCCCGGGAAGGTGCGGCCGGGATCCTGACGATTGCCGGTCGAACCGTGGCTACGGTGCGAGACCGACACGCCGTGGCTGGCTTCGAGACCGCCGAAGTTCCAGCGCACCATAGAGCCGGTGAAGCCGCGTCCGATCGTGGTGCCGACCACGTCGACGAACTGGCCTGCCACGAAGTGGCTGGGCACCAGTTCGGCGCCGACCTCGAGCACTGCGTCCTTGGCGACGCGGAACTCGACCAGCTTCTTCTTCGGCTCGACCTTGGCCTTGGCGAAGTGACCCCGCATCGGCTGGGTCACGTTCTTCACCTTGGCCTTGCCGTAGCCGAGCTGCACAGCCGTATACTTGTCCTTCTCGTCCGAACGGACGGCGACAACCTGGAGCTGATCCACCTTCAGAACGGTCACGGGCACATGTTCGCCAGCGTCATTGAAGACGCGGGTCATGCCGACCTTCTGGGTGAGGAGACCGCAACGCATGGTCCTGTTCCTTCTTCCCGCTTGCGTCCGCCTAGGCGCCGAGCTTGATTTCGACGTCCACGCCCGAGGCGAGGTCGAGCTTCATCAGCGCGTCGACCGTCTGCGGGGTGGGATCGATGATGTCGAGCACGCGCTTGTGAGTGCGGATCTCGAACTGCTCGCGCGACTTCTTGTCGAT
>QFCS01002432.1_pt1 | contig 13166 bp, 13 predicted proteins | sample 3576561 | NCBI WGS metagenome assembly QFCS01 | reverse complement strand
TCCCAGGTGCGGGCGGCGCGGCCGATGCCGCCATAGACCACAAGCTCGCCAGGCTTCTCGGCGACATCCGGGTCGAGATTGTTCATCAGCATGCGCAGCGCCGCTTCGGTCAGCCAGGACTTGGCGGTGCGGTCGGTGCCTTTCGGGCTGCGGATGACGCGGCTGTTGTCGATGCGGGTCATGACTTCGTCCGTTCGATGTGGCTGGCCGCTGCGAGCGCGGCTTCGATCATGGCGGAGAGGGCGGATTGCAGGCTGGCGGCGCGGGCCGCGTCGAAGGTCCAGGGCGGAGCTTCCTCGGCGAGGTAGGCGCTGAGCGCGATCTCCATCTGGAGCGCGTGCACATGGTCACTGGGGTGGCCGTAATGCCGGGTGATCCAGCCACCCTTGAAGCGGCCGTTGACGACCTGCGTGAAGGCACTGCCGGCCATGGCCTTGACCGCGGCGGCTTCGACTGCGGCCGCGGCGCTCCGGCCGGAATTGGTGCCGAGATTGAGCGTCGGCAGCGTGCCGGGGAACAGCCGCGGGATCACCGACTTGATCGAGTGGCAGTCCCAGAGCAGGCAGAAGCCGTGCTGCGCCTTGGCATGCGCGATCTCGGCGGCGAGCGCGTCATGATAGGGCTGGAAATAGGCTTTTCGCCGCCGCTCGATCTCGGCCTCGCCGGGAGGCATCGTCCAGATCGCTTCGCCGGAAAAGGTCGTGGTCGGCACCAGCTCGGTCGTCGCCTGGCCGGGATAGAGCGCGACCCCGGCCGGATCGCGGTTGAGGTCGATGACGAAGCGCGACAGCGAGGCCTCGACGATCGTTGGTTTGAAACGCTCGGCAAAGCCGTAGAGCTGGCGCATGTGCCAGTCGGTGTCCTCGACCTGGGTGCCGCGCATGTTGAGCTGCGCCGCGACCTCGGCCGGCAGGCCGGTGCCGGGATGCGGCATCGACAAGACGAGCGGCGAGGAGCCGCGCGTGACGGAGACGACGTGGGCGCTCACGCCGAAAGCTCCCCGTAGCTGTCCACCCCGGCGGCCTTGCCGAGCGCGCCCGAGAGCACGAGCTCGGTCGCGGCGGCGAGGTCGGGCGCTAGATAGCGGTCCTCGGTCAGAGGCGCGATCTTGGCCCGGATCAGCGCCAGCACCGGTTCGAGCCGCGGCGAGGTCTTCATCGGGCGGTGATGCTCGATCGCCTCGGCGGCGGCCATCAGCTCGACCGCGACGATGCTCGCCGCGTTCTTCGCCATCTCGATCAGGCGGAAGGCGCCATGCGTCGCCATCGAGACATGGTCTTCCTGGTTGGCCGAGGTCGGGATGGTGTCGACGGAAGCCGGATAGGCCTTCTGCTTGTTCTCGGAGGCCAGCGCCGCCGCCGTCACCTGCGCGATCATGAACCCGGAGTTGAGGCCGGCGTCGCGGGCGAGGAAGGGTGGCAGGCCGCTCATCACGGGATCGACCAGGAGCGCGATCCGGCGCTCGGCGAGGTTGCCGATCTCGCAGACCGCCATCGCCAGCATGTCGGCGGCAAAGGCGACCGGCTCGGCGTGGAAATTACCACCCGAGACGATCTCGCCGGGCCCCAGCACCAGCGGGTTGTCGGTTACGGCGTTGGCCTCGATCGCAAGTGTCGCGGCGGCATTGCCGAGGAGGTCGCGCACCGCGCCCATCACCTGTGGCTGGCAGCGCAGCGAATAGGGGTCCTGCACCTTGCTGTCGCCGAAGCGGTGGCTCTCGCGGATCTCGCTGCCCGCGACGAGGTCAAGCAGCAGGGCCGCGACCTTGATCTGGCCGGGCTGGCCGCGCAGCTTCTGGATGCGTGGATCGAACGGCGTGTCGGAGCCCTTCAGCGCATCGACCGAGAGCGCCCCGGCGATCAGCGCCGCATCGAAGACGCGGGCGATGCTGGCGAGGCCGGCCAGCGCCAGCGAGGCTGAGACCTGCGTGCCGTTGATCAGCGCGAGGCCTTCCTTGGCGCCTAGAGCGAGCGGCGCCTGGCCGATGCGCTTCAGCGCCTCGGCGGCCGGCAGCACCTCGCCCTTCAGCCTGATCTCGCCGACGCCCATCAGCGCGGCGGTCAGATGGGCGAGCGGGGCGAGGTCGCCGGAGGCGCCGACCGAGCCCTTGGCCGGCACGACCGGCAATGCGCCGGCCCTGAGCGCGCCGACCAGCGCCTCGACCACGACGGGGCGGATGCCGGAGGCGCCGCGCGCCAGGCTCGCCGCCTTCATGGCAAGGATCAGCGCGACGACCTCGTCCGGCAAGGCAGGACCGGTGCCGACCGCATGCGAGAGGATGAGGTTGCGCTGCAGCGTGGCGAGGTCGGCGTCGGCGATGCGGACGCTGGCGAGCTTGCCGAAGCCGGTGTTGACGCCATAGGTCACGGTGCCCTTGGCGACGATCTCGTCGACGATCGCCTGTGCGCCGGCGATCGCGCCGGTGTTGGAAAGAGAGACGGCGGCGCCGTCGAGGACATGGCGCCAGTCGGCGAGGCGGGCCTCGCCGGGGGTGAGAGAGAGCGTGGTCATTGTCCGTTCCGGATGCGGGCGTGAAGCGGGTTAAAGCCGATGCGATAGGCGAGCTCGGCCGGACGCTCGATCTCCCAGATCGCGAGATCGCAGGCCTTGCCGGTCTCCAGCGTGCCGGTCTCGGCCTGGAGGCCGAGGGCGCGCGCGGCATTGCGGGTCATGCCGGCCAGCGCCTCCTCCGGTGTCAGCCGGAACAGGGTGCAGCCCATGTTCATGGTGAGCAGTGGCGAGGTCAGCGGCGAGGTGCCGGGATTGGCGTCGGTGGCGAGCGCGATCGGCACGCCGTGCTTGCGCAAGAGCTCGATCGGCGGCTTCACCGTCTCGCGCAGGAAGTAAAAGGCGCCGGGCAGGATCACCGCGACGGTGCCGGCCTTGGCCATCGCGATCACGCCGGCCTCGTCGAGGTGCTCGAGATGGTCGGCCGAGAGCGCGCCCATGCCGGCGGCGAGCGCCGCCCCGCCGAGATTGGAGAGCTGCTCGGCATGGATCTTGATCGCCAGACCCTTCGCCTTAGCCGCGGCGAAGACGCGCGCGGTCTCCTCGGGCGAGAAGGCGATACCCTCGCAGAACACGTCGACGGCGTCGGCAAGGTCGCCGGCCGCGACGGCGTCGAGCATCGGCCCGGTGACGAGGTCGATATAGTCGCCGGAGCGGCCCTTGAACTCCGGCGGCACCGCATGCGCGCCGAGGAAGGTGGTGACGACCCGGACGGGACGTTCACGGCCGAGCCGGCGCGCGACGGCCAGCACCTTGACCTCGCTTGCGGTGTCGAGCCCGTAGCCCGACTTGATCTCGACGGTGGTGACGCCCTCGGCGATCAGGGCGGCGAGGCGCTTGTCGGCGCTGGCGAAGAGCTCGTCCTCGCTCGCGGCGCGCGTCGCCTTGACTGATGAGACGATGCCGCCGCCGGCGCGGGCGATCTCCTCATAGCTTGCGCCCTTCAGGCGCAATTCGAACTCATGGGCACGGTCACCGCCATAAACGAGATGGGTGTGGCAATCGATCAGGCCGGGCGTGATCCAGCGGCCCTCGCAATCGATGGTCTCGGCCGCCGAAAAGGCGGGCGCCGTGGCGCGCGGGCCGACATGGACGATGCGCCCGTCGCGTGCTGCAATGACCCCGTCCTCGATCGCGCCATAGGCGGAGGCGGCGCCTTCGGCCATCGTCGCCAGTCGCGCATTCAGCCAGAGCCGGTCGCAGCTCAAAGACGTTTCCGCCACCATTGCCCGTCGCACCCTCTCGACTTCGCTTTCGTTCCGGGTAAGCTAGCCAATTGCATATGCAAAAGGCAAGCGCTTAATTGCATATGCAATTAGAGAGGTGGATGGCATGGCGATCAGGCAGGAACTGTATCTCGAGGAAGCGTTACTGCCGGAGGGGTTTGCCCGGGGCGTCACGCTGCATGTCGAGGACGGCGTCATCGCCTCGGTCTCCCGTGATGGCGCGGCCCGGGCGGCAGCGATCCGCCTACCGGGGTTGACCTTGCCCGGCCTGCCCAATCTGCACAGTCACACCTTCCAGCGCGGCATGGCCGGTCTGTCCGAGCGGCGCGGCGCTTCCGAGGATTCGTTCTGGACCTGGCGCGAGGTGATGTACCGCTTCCTCGACCGGCTGAATCCCGACGATGTCCAGGCGATCGCCGCCCAGGCCATGGTCGAGATGCTCGAAGGCGGCTTCACCGCACTCGCCGAGTTCCACTACCTGCATCACGACAAGGATGGCCGCGCCTATGCCGACATCGCCACTATGGGCGGGGCGATCGCGGCGGCGGCCGGAGAGACCGGCATCGGTCTGACGCTACTCCCGGTGCTCTATCGCTACGGTAATTTCGGCAAGGCGCCGGCCGCGCCCGGCCAGCGCCGCTTCCTCAATGACCGCGACGCCTATCAGCGGCTTCTCGAGGGCAGCGAGAAGGCGGTCGCCTCCCTCCCGGACGCTCGCGTCGGCGTCGCCCCGCATTCGCTGCGGGCGGTGGCGCTCGACGATTTGCCCTGGATCGCCGCGCTCAGGCCGGAAACCCCGGTCCATATCCATGTCGCCGAGCAGATGCGCGAGGTCGAGGACAGCATCGCCATCACCGGCCGCTGCCCGGTCGAGCTCCTGCTGGAGAGCGTCGCCGTCGACGGGCGCTGGTGCCTGATCCATGCGACGCATCTGAGCGACGCCGAGCGCGACGCCATGGCGCGTAGCGGTGCGGTGGCGGGTTTGTGCCCGATCACCGAGGCCAATCTCGGCGATGGCATCTTCGACGGCGTTCGCTATCGCGCCGCCGGCGGGCGCATCGGTGTCGGCAGCGATTCCAACATCGAGATCGGGGCCGGCGGTGAATTGCGCCTGCTCGAATATTCGCAGCGCCTGCGCGACCGGCGCCGGGCGCTTTGGGCCGAACCCGGCACATCGGCCGGCGTCAGGCTCTGGCAGGATGCCTGCGCCGGTGGCGCCCAGGCTTGCGGGCGGGCCATCGGCGTCATCGCCCCGGGCGCGAGGGCCGATCTCGTGACGCTCGTTGCCGACCATCCGGCCGTGGTCGGCAAGTCCGGCGACTTCGCGCTCGACAGCGCGGTCTTCGCGGCGCCCGCCCTGCCGGTCGAGACCGTGATCGTCGGTGGAAAGCCTGTGGTCAGCGGCGGCCGGCACATTGACCGGGCGCGCATCGCCGCGCGCTATGGCGCAGTCATCCGAAATCTGCTCGCCTGAGCCGGAAAGAGTCCATGTCCGCAAGCCAGATCGACGCCGTAGCTCTCGATGGCGCCGGTCCGCTCTATGACCAGATCCGGCGCGCCATCCGTGATCTGATCCTGAACGGCGCCTGGCCGCCGGGGACGGTCGTGCCGCCCGAGCATGCCCTGATGGAGCGCCTCGGCGCCTCCCGCATGACGGTGCACCGCGCTTTGGGCCAGCTGGCGCGCGAAGGGCTGATCACACGCCGGCGCCGCTCCGGAACCATCGTCGCGAGCCCGCCGGCGAGCCATGCCATGCTCGACATCCTCTCGATTCCCGAAGAGGTGCGCGGGCTGGGCCATGAGTATTCCTACAGGATCCTGGCGCGGCGCGACGGCCGGGCGCAACGGCCGGTCGTCGCCCTGTTCGAACTCGGCCGAGCCGTCGAGGTGGTGCATCTGACGGTGCTGCACTTCGCTGACGGCGTGCCGCATGTGCTGGAAGAGCGGGTGATCCATCTCGCCACCGTGCCGGCGGCCGGACAAGAGCAGTTTGCCGCCATGCCGCCGGGGGACTGGCTGCTGCAGAACAGCCTGTGGTCACAGGCGGAGCACGCGATCAGCGCCGTGGCCGCGGAGGGCGATCAGGCGGAACGCCTCGCCATAGGCGAGGGTGAGCCCTGCCTCCTCGTCGAGCGGCGTACCTGGAACCAGCGCGACCCTGTCACGGCGGTGCGTCTGCTTTATCCCGGCGGCCGCCACCGCTTCATCGGCCGTTTCGGCCCTTACGGCAATGTCTGAGACCGACGAGGGGCGGCCGAGCGCCGACCCTCGTCCCTTAAATCATCCAATCAGGCTCGCTCAGCAGGCGTAGCTGACGCGGCGACCCCATTCGTCTCGCCCGACGCAGACTCGGTCGCGGGTGGTCGCATTGCCGATGATGGCGCCGCCGACGCCGCCGATCGCGGCGCCCGCCACCGCGCCACCGGCGCGGCCGGTCGCCAGCCCACCGATAAGGGCGCCGGTGCCGGCGCCGATCACGGCGCCCGTCGCCGTGTTCTCCTCACGCGCCGTACAGGCGCCGAGAGACGCGGCGGCCAGGGCGACGATGATGAGTTTTTTCATGGCTTTAGTCCTCGCTTTGAGCCGGAGGCGGGGAGGGGCTGCCTCGCCTCCTCGGCTGGGTCGTCATTCGCCGGGGCATGATCCGACACGCTCCGGGCAGCCACCGCAGGAGGCGGCGACGGCCCATCACCTGCGGCATCAACGAGTCGCACCGGCAAAGGTTCCGGGTCGGGACCAGGCCCGCCGGCGACGGGCCGGAATCCGGATGCGGCCACCGTAGCGGCCATGATCGTCCAGCCGGCGAGGCTCGTCGAATTTGTCTCTCTTGCCGTGGAACAGCGACCGCATTGCGGCGTTGGTTTGGCAGGCCCATTGAAACTGGCCCTGTGAATTCGACGGAGGGAAAAGATGAGCGCAACGATGACCGCGGCTGCGACTGCTGCCAACCCGCTGATCGCCGGCGCCCGCGTCGCCGGCACCGACGTCTACAACGCCTCAGGCGAGCATCTCGGCTCGATCTATGACGTCATGCTCGACAAGGCCACTGGCAAGGTCGCCTACGCCATCATGTCGTTCGGCGGCTTCCTCGGGCTCGGCGAGAAGTATCATCCCGTCCCGTGGAGCATGCTCGACTACGATGTCGACCGTGGCGGCTATGTCGTGCCGCTGACCCGCGAAAAGCTCGAGGCCGCGCCGATGTACGGCAGCGATGGCGAGCCCGATTGGCACGACAAGGAATACGGCAAGCGCGTGCACGACTACTACGGCACCATGCCCTACTGGATGATGTGACGGCCCCTGCGGCTGTCGCTTCTCCAAGGCGCCCGTCGCGGCGATTGCTATCCCCCCAGCCGGATCGCTGCGACAGCGTGATGCGGGCCGAAAGGCCCGCATCTTTTTTTAGGGCAGGCGCGCGTGGCTCCGGGCAGGCGCGCAGGGCGGTGTCCGCAGAAGACGCGCTGGCGACCCACCGGCGAATTCCAGAGTGACAGAGGAGACGGGAATGCAGATCCGCTACGGCTATCGCATCGAGATCGTCTGTGACCGGCCGACCCCGCTGGTGACCATGCTCGACGTCCACCCTTCTCGGCGTCACGACCGGTTGGCGCCGGACGAGATGTGCGCGACCGGCCTTGCGGACGCTGGCGTTCCGCTGCGTGTGGAGCGGCATTTCGACATGTTCGGCAACATTTGCCGCCGCATGGTTGCGCCGGCAGGCGGCGTTCGGCTCGAGGCGAGCGGCCTGATCTATGATGGCGGTCGGCCCGACGTCGTTGCGCCCGCTGCGCGCCAGCTGTCGCCCGCCGAGATTCCCGCCGACTTGATGGTCTTCCTGCTCGGCAGCCGCTATTGCGAGACCGACAAGCTGATGGACACGGCCTGGAACCTGTTCGGCCATCTCCAGCCGGGCTGGGGCAGGGTGCAGGCGGTGGTCGATTTCGTCCATAACCACCTGACTTTCCTCTATGCCTTCGTGCTCAGCACCCGCACCGCCGTCGAGGCCTATGCGGTGCGCATCGGCGTCTGCCTGGACTTCGCGCATCTCGCCGTCGCCTTCTGCCGCTGCCTCAACATTCCCGCGCGCTACTGCAACGGCTATCTCGGCGACATCGGTGTGCCGCCGAACCCGGCGCCCATGGATTTCAACGCCTGGTTCGAGGTCTGGCTGGACGGGCGCTGGTACACGCTCGACGCGCGGCACAACCAACCCCGTATCGGCCGGGTCGTCATCGCGCGCGGCCGCGACGCCACCGACGTGCCGATGCTGAATTCCTTCGGCTCCCACCTCCTGCAGCGCTTTGAAGTGGTCACCGAGGAAGTCGCAGAGGAGATTCCGCTGCGCGCGTCGTCGCCGCGGCCGCGCCTTGTGCCGGACGAAAGGGGTGCCCATATCGCCGCCTAGCCATGCCGGACCTGTCGGAACCATCGGTCGAGCCTGAGGCGAGGGCGCAGCTCCGCTGCTTCCGGGTCATCGCCAATGCGCGTGCCGGTACCGTGCTCGAGGCCGGGGCCGATAATTTCTCGCATCGCCTCGAGGAGGCTTTCGCCGCGGCCGGCTGCAGGGCCGCGATCGAGCTGCTGCCGCCGCGCCAGCTTCAGGAGCGCCTGCGCACGGCGATCGAGGACGAGAACATCATTCCCGTGATCGCCGGGGGCGATGGCACCGTCAACGGCGCCTTGCCCGTGCTGCTCGGTTGCCCGCGGCCGGTCGGCATCCTGCCGCTCGGCACCGTCAACGTGCTCGGCCGCGATCTCGGCCTGCTCGGAACGATCGAGGAGCGGGTCGCGGCGCTCTGCCGGGGCGAGCCCGTTGCCATGGACCTCGGCAGCATCAACGGGCGCCCGTTCCACTCGATCTCCGGCATGGGCTTCTTCAGCCTGATGGCCCGCGAGCGCGAGCATGCCCGCCGGCGCTTTCCCTTCAGCCGCACCATCGCCTTCGCCTTCGCCGCGACGCGCTCGATCCTGTTCACCCGGCCGATCCGCGTCGCCATGGAGATCGGCGGCGAGCAGCGCCAGGTCGAGGCCGACGCCGTGCTGGTCACGGTCAACCAGTTCGACGGCGCCGAGTGGCGTCGCAACCGGCTGGATGGCGGCCAGCTAGAGGTGCACATCCTCGATACCGGCGGCCTGCTCTCGCGCGCCAAGGCGGCGCTTTCGATGCTGACCGGAAGCTGGCGCACCTCGCGGAACCTGATCTCGCTGACCGCCGAGGCGGTGACGCTGACCCGCCGCGACAAGAAGCGCGGCCATGTCACCTTCGACGGCGAGGTCGAGCGTCGCGCCGGCTCGCTCGAATACCGCTTGCTGCCCGCCGCACTGCAGGTCATCGCCGCGCGGCCGGCCGAAATCTGACCACGCTTCCGTCATAGGCCGTTGCCACACTCCCGCCTGGATATCCTCGATGTTCCTCCTGCAGCCGCGTTTCCTCCTGCCGACCGCCGCGGCTTTCGGCTTCCTCGGCCTCGCGATCTTCGTCATCGCCGGCCGTGACTTCGCCTTCGACACCAGATTGGTGATGCTGTTTCGCGACGCCGCCGACTCGTCGACCCCGCTCGGCCCGGCCTGGTTCCGCGAGATGATGCGCGATGTCACCGCGCTCGGCAGCTTCGTCGCGCTCGGCACGATGACGGTGGTGGCGGCCCTCACTTTGCGGCTCTGCGGCCATTGGCGCCTGGCGCTCGGGCTCATCGTCACGGTGCTGTCGGGGGTGGCGGCCAGCACGCTTCTGAAGATCGCGATCGGGCGCGAACGCCCCGACATCGTCGAGCATGCGGCCCTGACCTTCACCGCGAGCTTTCCCAGCGGGCACGCCTTCCTCTCGGCGGTCGTGCTGCTCGGCATTGCCGGCTTCGTCGGCATCGCTTCGCGCCGGGCCGATATCTCGCGGATCTGTCTCTGGGTCGCCTGGGTCCTGATCATCGCGATCGGCGTCAGCCGCATCTATCTCGGTGTGCACTGGCCGAGCGACGTGCTCGGCGGCTGGTGCCTCGGCATCACCTGGTCGAGCGTCGCGGTCGCCTGGCTCGGCCGGCTTGCAGCCCGGGCGGAGGCACGCGAGGCGGGGGCAGGTGGCGCCGAACTCGGCATGGCCCGGGGAACCGCACGCGAATAAGCGCGTTCCAGTCAGGGCGCCGCGCGAGAGCGGCGCTTTTTCATGACTGGAGTCCTAATTCATGACCGTCTCGCGCAACCTTCTTTTCCTCCTCGTCGGCCTGCTTATCGCGGGCCTCGCCGCGACGAGCTACGCGCTCTACCAGGAGAAGAAGCAGCCGGAGGGCGTCGAAATCTCGGTCGGCAAGAACGGGCTCTCGATCAAGGAGAAGTGAGGCTGTTCAGGCGGCGAGCGGCGCGGCCTGTACCACGCGGTTCCGCCCGTCCCGCTTGGCGGCATAGAGGGCGTCGTCGGCCTGCTTCAGCAGACCCTGAAGCGAGGCGGTGGCTGCCGGGCGGCATACTAGGCCGATGCTCATTGTGATGCGAACAACCCTGCCATTGTCGAGCATGAGTTCGATATTGGCGCAGGCTTCGCGCAGGCGCTCGGCCACGGCCAGGGCGTCGACCGGCTCGATCTCCGGCAGGACGATCGCGAATTCCTCGCCGCCCATCCGCCCGAACAGGTCTTGTGATCTGAGCAGAGTGCCGATCTGCCGGGTCAAGGCGACCAGCGCGGCATCGCCGGCGGCATGACCGTGCTCGTCGTTGATGCGCTTGAACTGGTCGGCATCGAGCATCAGGAGGGCGAGGCTGGTGCCCCGGCGGGCGCTTTCCGCCAGCACGGCTTCGCTGCGCTGCATGAAAGCCCTGCGCGACAGGGTCCCGGTCAGGGAATCCTCGTTGGCGGCGCGGTTTAGCTCCTTCACCAACTCGCTGCGCGCGCTGTTGATGCTGGAAACCATGATCGGCCCAAGCGCCAGCAGGGCGAGACTGAGACGATGCGCGATCACCGCGGGCAGGAACTCCGCCGCGCTCGGCGGCAGGTTGGTCACCAGAGCCGTGCCTTGCCAGAGGCCGGTGGCGAAGGTCAGCACCGCGGTCGGGAAGACGCCATAGCTCAGCGCGCACCAGAGCAGAGCGGGCATCGGGGCCGAGATAGCGCCCGATCCGCCGATCATGCTCCCCGCCGCGATCGAAATGAGCAGCGCAGCTACCGGCAGCAGGGGGCGGACCGAGTGGCCGAGCGCACTGGCATGCTGGCGCAGGGTCCGTAGCGGCGGCGCCGTCAGCACCATCGGCAGCACCACGAGATTGCTGGCGAGCTCGCTGGTCAGGTAGAGCTCGACGGCGTGCCGCAGGCTCCCGCCGAAGTAAACGATGATGCTGCCGCTGCCGACGATCGTCGCCGCACCTGCGGCGGCGGCGCTGATCAGCAGCAGGAAGAGCAGCGATTGCGGCCGTTCGAGCCTGCGATCTGTCGGGTCGATGCGCTGGAACAGCACGAAGCCGGCGACGACGCCAGCGAGATTGGCGGCGGTCAGCCAGAATGTCAGCAGGAGCCCGCCGCCCATGGCGAAGTCGGCGGCCAAGTAACCCGCAGCAATGGCGAGCCAGCCCGACGGCGTGGCGAGTTGCGGGGCGCGGACAAGGATGCCGATCAGCAGCGCATTCGCTACCCAGAACGAGGCGAGGAAGCCGACGGGCCGCGTGAGATGGCCGAACAGCGCGGCCCCGAAGGTCATGGCCGCGAGCAAGACGGCGCGGCGCAGGACGAGGACTGCCGGAGACGGGGTCTGTCCGGTATCGACGGCGCTGGCTTCGCGCGAAAGGGAAGGGCCCCGGCCTGCGGTCATATCGCTTCGAACCGTGCCCGCAAAAGGTTAAGAGCAAGCTGCCGCGTCGCAGCGAAAGCGCCTCCGGCATTTCGGCCAGCATGCGCTGGCGGCGCGACCACCGGGCATTTCGGCAGGTGCTGCGGCATGGCCTTGACTGGCCAAAGGCGTTAAGACCGGCTCCTCTTCCGATCAGGCGCGAGGTTTCTCGATGAATGCTCCCTTCAAGAATTTGATCGCCGGCGAGTGGGCCGGTTCGCAGAACGCCTCGCGCAACATCAACCCCTCCAACACCAACGACGTCGTCGGCGAGTACGCCCAGGCGACCGTCGAGGATGCCAACAATGCGGTCGCCGCCGCCAAGGCCGCCTTCCCGGCCTGGAGCCGCACCACGCCGCAGGAGCGCTACGAGATCCTGAAGAAGGCCTCCGACGAGATCCTCGCCCGCAAGGACGAACTCGGTCGCCTGCTGTCACGCGAAGAGGGAAAGACCCTCGCCGAGGGCATCGGCGAGGCCGGCCGCGCCGGCCAGATCTTCGCCTTCTTCGCCGGTGAGTGTCTGCGTCTCGGCGGCGAGAGCATCCCCTCGGTCCGTCCGAGCGACGGCGTCGAAGTGACGGGCGGGCCGGTAGGCATCGTTGGCATGATCACGCCCTGGAACTTCCCGATCGCGATCCCGGCCTGGAAGATCGCGCCGGCGCTGGCCTACGGCAACTGCGTCGTGATCAAGCCGGCGGACCTCGTTCCGGGCTCCGCCTGGGCGCTGGTCGACATCATCCAGCGCGCCGGCCTGCCCAAGGGCGTGCTCAACCTGGTGATGGGCCGCGGCTCGGTCGTCGGGCAGGCGCTGCTCGAGCACAAGGACGTGCATGCGATCAGCTTCACCGGCTCGGTCGCGACCGGCCGCAAGGTCGCGGCGGCCTGCATCGCTTCGAACCCGATGAAGAAGGTCCAGCTCGAGATGGGCGGCAAGAACCCGCTCGTCGTGCTCGACGACGCCGACCTCAAGGTCGCGGTCGAGGCCGCCGTCCAGGGCGCCTTCTTCTCCACCGGCCAGCGCTGCACCGCCTCCTCGCGCCTGATTGTCCAGGCCGGCATCCATGACCGCTTCGTCGAGGCCGCGATCGAGCGTCTCAAGGGCCTGTCGATCGATGACGCCCTCAAGGCCGGCACCCATATCGGCCCGGTGGTCGACCAGAGCCAGCTCGACCAGAACCTGAAGTACATCCAGATCGCGCGCGACGAAGGCGCCAAGCTGGCCTGGGGCGGCGAATTGCTCAGCCGCGAGACGCCCGGCTTCTATCTCCAGCCGGCGCTGTTCACCGAGACCACCAACGCCATGCGGATCTCGCGCGAGGAGGTCTTCGGCCCGGTCGCCAACATCGTCCGCGTCAAGGACTATGACGAGGCGCTCGCGCTCGCCAACGACACCGATTTCGGCCTCTCGGCCGGCATCTGCACCACTTCGCTGAAGCATGCGACGCATTTCAAACGCAACAGCGAGGCCGGCATGGTGATGGTCAACCTCGCCACGGCGGGCGTCGACTATCACGTGCCGTTCGGCGGCCGGAAGGGCTCGAGCTACGGCCCGCGCGAGCAGGGTGCCTATGCCAAGGAGTTCTACACCCCGGTGAAGACCGCCCACACGCCCGCCTGAGCC
>QFCS01002170.1_pt1 | contig 13174 bp, 14 predicted proteins | sample 3576561 | NCBI WGS metagenome assembly QFCS01 | reverse complement strand
TCTCGCCCCAGCGCGACGGCGCCGTCGTCGGCTTCGCCGCCAACACCGCCCTCGCCGACGCCACCAACCTCTACCTGCGCTACGAGGCCACCGTCGCAGGACAGGACAGCGCGCACGCCCTCACCGCCGGCGTCCGCATGATCTGGTAGGAAGACGCCAGGTTACGCCGGAACATCCGGCCGGCCGGCCATGCAGATCAAGGTCTGCTGGCCGGTCGCTACCAGCATCTGACTGCCGGCGCTCTCGGCGAACACTTCCAGTCGGCACACGGTCAGCGTCCTTCCCGACTTGACTACGTGCCCGACCGCTTCCAGGACGTCGCCTTTCGCGGGATTGAGCAGGTTGACCTTGAACTCGACCGTCAGCACCGAACTCTGCTGCGGAAACAGCGTATACCCCGCATAGCCGCCGGCAGAGTCGGCGATTGCCGACGCGCCACCGGCATGGAAATAGCCGTGCTGTTGCGAAAGCTCGCTTCGGAATGGCATGCGGATCGACACCACGCCGCGGCGGATCACGTGTAGCGCGGCGCCCAGATGCGCCATGAGACCCTGCCGGTCGAAGCTCTCACGTATGCGCCGCTCGATTTCTGCCTCCACCGGCGCGCCGATCTCGTTTCCCACCGCATCCTCCTGTTCCGTCCGTCGCTCGAAACAACAACGCTGAATGAACACACGGCCCTTCGCGCGACGATGGAGCGCTGCTCACGATGGCCTGACGAATTCTCAGCAGCATCCGGCTCCCTCCCGGGGTTACCTGCCGGAGCGATGGACCCTGCGACGATGACCGCCTTGGCGCTCTACGCCTTCGTGATGTCGATCACGCCAGGGCCGAACAAACTGATGCTCACGACGTCGGGCCTGCTCTTCGGCATGAGCAGGACGTGGCCGCACCTCCTCGGCATACCCTTCGGCGTCACCCTTCAGCTCGTTGCGGTCGGAGCCGGTCTCGGGGCGGTTTTTGCCGTCGAACCACGCCTCCAACTCGTCCTGAAGATCGTCGGAACCCTGTATCTGCTCTGGCTTGCCGCCAGGCTCTGGAAGGCCGCCAGCGTCCAGGATGCAACGCTGGCGCGGCCGATCGGCTTCCTGCAGGCCGCGGCCTTCCAATTCGTCAACCCCAAGGCATGGCTGATTGCCGTCACCGTCATCGCTGCCTTCGTCGCGCCGGGAGACGGTTATGCTCTCCGGCTTGCGCTCGTCTGCCTCGTCTTCGCCATCGTAGGGCTCCCCTGCATGGCGGTATGGGTAGCCTTCGGTGCCGGCCTGCGGCAGCTGCTGCACGATCGCGCGAGACTTCTCTGCGTCAATCGGACCATGGCCGCCCTCGCGGCCGCAACAGCAGGACTTTTCTGGCTATGACACAGCTGTCCCGAAGCGACCTCGAGCGCCATGTCGGTGAATGGATCGAAGCGTGGAACCGCCATGACGTCGCAGCCGTGCTCGAGCCGTTCGCGGAAGATGCCGTGTTCGTCAGTCCGCGGGCGGCAAGCGTCACCGGCGACGCCACGGTTCGCGGCCGGGATGCGTTGCGAGCCTACTGGCAGACGGCTCTGGCCGTGGTGCCCGACTTGCACTTCGAGCTGCAGTCCGCCGTCTGCGACGAAGCCGGCCAGGCGCTCCTCGTCCACTATGTCGCGCGGTCGGGCGGTCGCCTCGTCCGGGCCTGCGAGCTGATGCGGTTCCGCAATGGGCGACAGATCTACGGCGAGGCATTCTACGGCGCCCTCGCCCAAGGCGAGGCTACGGCTATCACTGTTGCGGATCCTCCAGATCGATCTGATAGGTGACGGTCGCCCGTCGCGTGGCGATCCTATCGTAAAGCCGCCGCGCAACAGCATTGTCGACGTTCGTTTCCCAGTAGAGCCGCCGCCAGCCTTCCCGCCTTCCGACATCGGCAAGATGGTCGATCAGTGCCGTGGCCGCGCCCGTGCCGCGGGCCCCGGGCGCCACCCACAGGTCCTCCAGGTAGCATACCTGCCGCAGGGTGAAGGTGTGCGGGTGGACGATCGTATGGGCGAAACCGATCGGCTGTGCCTCGCGCAGCGCGAGCCATGCCGTCATCGGATGCGCGGCATCGAGTACACGCCGCCACAGGCCCTCGACCACTGCCGGTGTCATGCCATCGGCAGCGAAGTGCGCACAGTTGGCACGCCACAACGCTTCCCATCCCGTCCGATCGGACGGTGCCGCCGGCCGCACCGTCAGCATCGATCGTCCCGTCGCGGCACGGCCGTACGCCACAGTCGACCGGGTGCCGCCGCCGGCACCTCTCCGGCCTGAAGCCAGGCCAGGGCGAGCGGCCAGAGGCTCTGTTTGAAGCGATCGTGGAAGAACGAGAAGTGTCCGATCGAAGGCACCCCGATGTCAGCCGGCGCGATCCGCCAGTGGCGCCACGCACTCGCCGTGAAATAGGCGAGCAGCCGTTCGAGCGCTGCCGGCGTCCCGTATGGGTCGTCGTCGAGGCCGATTGCGAGCAGAGGGGCCGTCACCGCGCCGAAGCGTCGCACGAGACCTTCCACCTCGCGCTTGTCGGTGCGGGCCTTTCCCGGCCTCACCGTATCCTCGAAGCGCGCCGTCATCCGGCTCCAGTCACGCACGACGCCGGCCGGCGTGTCTTCCATCCAGCCGAGTCGACCTGCCGGAAAGTAGCCCCAGAGCTTCGTCAGCATCGGCATGACGATGTGCCACCTCACATACATGCGCCGCCGATGTGCGGCGCCATAGTCACGCCAGTGGGCGTACTGCGCACCGACGGTAAGGATACGATCGATCCGATGGCTGGAAGGGGCGAGGCCGACCGCAAATCCGCCGATCGAATGCGCTACGACGCGGATCGGCTGTCCCGGGTAGTTCGCCTCGGCGAAGCGAATCGCCGCCTCTAGGTCGTGCTCTCCCCAGTCGACCCAATCGGCCCGGAAGCCGCGTAGCGACCCCGGGCGGGATTCACCGATGCCACGGTAGTCGAAGGTCACGACATCGAAGCCATTCTCGAAGAGATGGTCGGCGAAACGCGAATAGTAGCGGCAGCGCACCGATGTCGCGGCGGCGATGATCACGATGGGACGCGACGGCGAGCGATCGTCGTGGCGCCACGCGAATCCCCCGATCGGCACACGGTCTGGCGCCTGCGTCCGGAACGGCATGCCGGACGACTTGCGCGCCTGAGCGGGCATCTGACGGGCAACTTGCTGCACGTCGGTCATGTGGCGTCTATGGCGTCAACGGGAAAGCGCGTCGTGGCTCGCAGGATCCTGCAGAGTCACGCCCATGTCGAACGAACATGTCTGGCGCCGACCTGAACTCTTTTCATCCGCGCCGCTCGGGCGAAGCCTGTCGCGCTGCCGCTTGGCGTGCCCTTGGCTGCTGCGGCGAGCATCCAGTTCCTGAGATTGCGCACGCGCCGGTCGCGTTCGAGCGCCGGCGGATAGACGAGATAGTAGCCCGCCTGCGCCTCGACGCGGTGCTCGAATGCCGGAACAAGGCGCCCGGCGGCAATATCGCATTGTGCGATCTCGAGACCGGCGAGCGTGAAGCCCGCTCCATCCATCGCCGCTTTCAGTCCGAGACCCGCCGAATCCGTAACGGTAATGGCAGCTGGCTTGATCGGCCCACCGGGAAGCGTCGCGTTCCAACGCTCGAAGTCCGCCCGCCGATGTTGCGACAGGAACAGGTTGGCGCAGCCGATCGCTTCGCGCACATGAGCGTCGCCGCCTGACGGTGTCCCCGGCGGTCCGAGAAGCCCCATGCTCTCCTCGAAAAGCAGTTCGGCCGTCAGGCCCGGCCATTGACCCTTGCCATGCCGTACCCCGGCATCGGCGACGCCCGCGATGAGATCGACCGGCGCCTGGCCCGTCGCTATCAGCAACTCGAAGCCTGCCCGCGCAAAAGGATAGGAGACCAGGCGCGGCGACAGCCAGTGCGTGGCGAAGGTGGGCAGCATCGTCAGGCGCAGCGGCCCCTGCTTTCGTTCCGCTTTCAATGTCCCCACGGCCCTGACGATGCGGGCAAATCCTGCCGTCAGGTCCGGCGAAAGCGTGACACCGGTTTCTGTCAGCTCCAGCCGCGCTCCGACGCGCCGCATCAATTCCACACCGAGCACGTCCTCCAGAATGCGAAGCTGATGACTCACGGCCGACGGGGTGACACCGATCTCGTCCGCCGCCTTCTTGATCGAGAGATGTCGAGCCGCGGCCTCGAATGCTCGCAAGGCATTGAGCGGTGCGGCCAGGCGCGTCGGATCAGGCATGTGTCGGACCAATTCTCATGTTCTTCTGAAGATTGCTCATTCTCTTCGGACGCTACTCGACGAGACGCTTTATCAAAATTCCTATAGTGTCATGGTACACTCTTCAAAGATCGTCATGCGCCTTCAATCTCCCTGGCAGCCGCGCCTCGCCCCCGTGGAAGAAGGATCATCCTGCAACCGGCTGGTGAGCGCACTCTCGGCGGACATTCTGGCAGGCCGCATCGATGTTGGAGCGCGCCTGCCGGCACATCGCGATCTCGCCTGGCGCCTCGGTATTGGCCTGGGCACGGTCACCAAAGCCTATGGCGTCCTGGAACGTCGAGGCCTGGTGCGTTCCACAAAGGGCAGCGGCACGTTCGTCTCCGCTACAGAGTCCCGGCGCGGCCCGCTCGTCGACCTGTCGCGAAACGCGCCGCCGGCCGTCATGACCGAACGGCTTCTCGCACGCTCTCTGGCCGCAGTCGCCAGGCGCGTGGACGCCAGCCTCTTCAACGACTATCCGCCGGCCGCCGGCCACGGCCAGTACCGCCGCGAGCTTGCCCGCTGGTTCCGGCGTCTCGGCATGGACGCCGATCCGGCGCGGCTGCTCCTCACCACCGGCGCGCAGCACGCCCTCTCCATCGCCTTCGCGACGGCCTGCGGCTCGCGCGGAACGCTGTTTGTCGAGACGCAGACCTATCCCGGCGCCATCGCACTCGCGCGGCATCTCGGGATTCGCCTGGCAATGGTCGCCATGGACGAGGAGGGCCTCGCGCCGGATGCGCTCGACCGCGCGCTGGCGCGGCGCCGGCCGGGCAATGCGGCCGTCTATGTGACGCCGACGATGCAGAACCCGACGACGAGCACCATGAGCCGCGCCCGGCGCGTCGCGATCGCTGCGATCTGCCGCGCCCGCGACGTCACGATCATCGAGGACGACGTCTATACGCTCAGGGCCGACGCGATGCTGCCGCCGCTGGCCACCCTCGCGCCGGAACGCACGCTCTACGCCAACAGCCTGTCGAAGACGCTCAACCCGTCACTTCGCATCGGCGGTCTCGTCGCGCCCGACAGTCTCTTCGACAGAGCCGAGGCCGCCCTGCTGGCGACCGGCCTCACCGTGTCGCCGCTGAGCTGTGCGGTCATGGAGCAATGGATCCTCGACGGCACGGCCGATGCCGTGAGCGGCGCCATCGAGGAAGAAGCGCGCCGACGCAACGGCGTGGCGCGCGCCTCGCTGGCCGACGCGATGCGCCATCCGACACACAACGGGTACCACGTATGGATCCCCTTGAAGCGGCAGGATGCCGAGCGGCTCGATCTTGCCGCCCAGGCGATGGGCATTCTCGTTACGCCGCCCGCCGCCACCGCCGCCGGCCCCGAGGCCGAAGGAGCCGGCATCCGTCTGTGCATCGGCGCGCCTTCGTCTTCCGAACTGACCAGTGCCCTTGGCTCCATCGCCGGTCTCCTCAAAGGCCTGCAGCACACCGATGCGACGCGGCGAATCAGAGAGAGTGCCAGGTAAAGCAGGACCGAGAGCGGTCGCGAGCCCGGCGCCGGCCGTCAGGACGGGCTCCCTGTCACCTTCCGAGCCCGGCGCAGAAAGCTTGCAGAAGCATGGCTCCCTGGGGCCAGGTCCCGAGGCCGCTGGCGACGTTGATGTGGCCGAGTGCACCGGCCTCGACGAAGCCGGCTCGCCACGCACGGGCGGTCCGTCGCGCATGGTCCGGCGAACCATACGGATCGTTCGAGCTTGCGACGACCAGCGCGGGAAAGGGCAGCGGCCGCATGGGAGCGTCCCCGAACGATGCCGCCTCGCGCGGGAAGCTGGGCCCGAGGGGATCGGGGACCGCGACGAGAAAGGCCCCGCGCGCACGGTCGGCGATCCGATCCGCCACATGCGCCACCAACAGGCAGGCGAGGCTATGGGCGACCAGCACCGGTGGCGTCCGTGCAGCCAAGACGGCGGTGGTCAGCGCGGCCGCCCAGTCGTCGAGAGCCGGATGATTCCAATCCTTCGGCCGGAACCGACGGATGGACGGGTTTTGCGCTTCCCATAGCGTCTGCCAGTGCCCGCTTCCCGATCCGCCGATACCGGGCAAGGACACGAACTCGCCGACGATCACTGCCCCCTCGTCCGCCCTGATCGCCTGCATCGTCCGATCTCCTATTGCCCGGCGAGATCGATGCTCGGCTGGTATTCCAGCCCGGGAACCTCCTTGACGATGGCCTGGCCGCAGATGATCGCTGCCCGCTGCGCATCATAGGTCAGGCTGGGTGACCCGTGAAGGTGCCAGCCGCGATTGAGCGCCTCGGTCACGCGATGACAGAAGGCAGCGTCATCGATACCCGTCAGATAGCGATACACGATCATGGCCGGCTCCTTGCCCGTCGCACCAGGGCAGGAGCATAAGCCGGACCGTCCCCGGTAAAACTGAGCCGATCTCAGCCCATCGGCAGCTTTCCTCATCCGCGCTGGCGGCCGCCGCCGTCGATGAGGCGCACCGCGCGAGCTGCCGCCGTGTGGCAACGACAGGTGCGTCGGCTACTCCGGCTTGATGCCGATCTCCTTCAGAACCGCCATCATCAGCTCGGTGTCTCGCTTGAAACGCGCGTTGGTCGCCTCGAAGCTGAGCGGCCCGACGATCATGTAGTTGGCAAGGAGGCGCTTCACCTTCTCGTCGGTGCCCGCCTCGATCAGCGTGTCGGAGAGCTTCTTCACGATATCCTGCGGCGTCGCGGCCGGGACGGCGAAGGCGGCGAAGGCGCGCGTTTCGTAGGAACCGCCGACCGCGCCCTGCTCCGTCATCGTCGGCACGTCGGGATAGGCAGGCAAGCGGTCGCCCACGACGGCGATGATCCTGCCCTTGCCGGACGTGATCACCGGCGCCGCCCCGGCGGGGCTGCCCGACGCGCCGTCGAGCACCTGGGCCGCCACGTCGGCGAACATCGCCGCCTCGCCGCGATACTGCACCACCTCGACCTTCAACCCGTACTGCTTGGCCATCGTCTCGATCAGGACATGTGGGGTCGAGCCGACGCCGTACGAACCCCAGTTCAGCTTGTCGACCTTCTTCGCATATTCGACGAACTGCTTGAGGTTGGTCGCGCCGGTCTTCTCGGCCGCCACCACCGGTCCGCCGAGACTGGTCGTCATCGTCAGGTAGGTGAAGTCCTTCTCCGGGTCGTACGGCAGGTCCTTGATCGTGACGCGGTTCTGGATCAGCGACGAAGAGATGGTGCAGAGAATCGTATGGCCGTCGGGCGCCGCGCGCTTGACCTCCGCAACGCCGATGGTGCCGCCAGCGCCGCCCTTGTTCTCGACCACGACCGTCTGTCCGAGCTTGCGTGACAGGACCTCGCCGAAGGAGCGGGCGATGCCGTCGGTCTGGCCGCCGGCCGGATAGGGCACGACGATGCGGATGGGCTTGGATGGGAAAGTACCCTGAGCGGATGAAGCAGTGAAAAGGGCGGGCGTCGCCAGGACACCCGCGCTGGCCGCCATGAGGCGGCGGCGCGTCGACTTCAGAATCGTTTCCTCCCTGATCCACGAAGCCCTTCCGGGATTCGTTCGCACCGGAACCTAGTGCGGGATGGAAGAGCGCTGCAAGCACCGGCCGGAAGTGCGCGCTCGCGCAGCGAACCGGCGTGGTCCGAGCGCATCGGGTAGAGGGCGAGGCGACGTCGCCGCGAGAGGGAGCGGGACGATCCCGCCCCTCTCGGTCTCCCCTACTTCGGCAGCAGCGCCTGCACCTGCGTCGCCGAACGCTTCAAAGCCTGCTCCGGGGTCGCTTTACCCGCGACGACGGACTCCATGGCATCGTAGATGATCTGGATCGCCTTGAGGCTGTTCTCGCCCGGGAACCCCAGCCAGGCGGTCGTGCGCTCGCGCTGGGACATTGCAGTGCGCATGTTGGGATTGTCCCTGTAGTAGTTGCCCAGAAGATCAGGCGTATCGATCGCGATCTGGTTCGACGGCATGTAGCCGATATTGCGGACCATGATCGTCTGGCCGATCGGCCCCGCCGCGAACTTGATGAATTCCCAGGCCGCTGCCTGCTTCGCCGGGTCGTTGGCGAAGATCATCATCGTCGCGCCGCCCGAGACGACCTTCGAGTCGGGCCGCGGGCTGGGGAATGGCGCGGTGCCGAGCTCGAAGCGCTTGCCTACCTTGCTCGTCAGATTGTTCACGCGTGCCGACGAGGCCAGATAGAAGCCGACCTGGCCGGCGATGAAGGCCTGCGTCCCCTGCTCGTCGGTGAGGTTGGGCATGCCGCCCTCCTTCACGAGATCACGCAGGACCTCAAAGGTCTTGAGGCCGGCCGGCGTATCGAAGCCGACCGCCTTGCCATCGTCGGAGAGCATCTGGCCGCCGTGCGTGAACAGAAGCTCCTGCCAGAGGTAGTTGCCGGTCGTCGTCCACAGTAGATAGGCGCCGTGCGTGTTGCTGCCCGGATCGGTGATCTTGCGGGCGAGCGTCAGCAGCTCGGGCCAGGTCTGCGGCGGTGCCGCCGGATCGCCGCCGGCCTTGCGCAGGAGATCGGCGTTGAAATAGAGGATCGGCGTCGAGAGCGCGAACGGCATGCCGTAGAGCCGACCGTTCACCATGCCAGTCGAAATCATGCCTGGCACATAGCCCTGCTTGTCCCAGGCCGGCTCCTTGGACACGAAGCCGTCGAGAGGAATCGCAAGCTTGCGGTCGACGAACAGGTGCATGAGGTTGGTGCCGTTGAAGGCCACGTCCGGCATGCTGCCCGTGACGGCGCCGCGCAGCACGGCGCTGGCCGTCTCCTCGTAGGCCTTGGTCGGCGCGAGAAGCTTCACCTGGATGTCCGGGTGCTTCTCGGCGAACGCCTTAGCGATCGCCTCGAGAGGCGCCTGGTAGAGATAGGGCTGCGGATAGAGCACCGTGATCTCGACCGCGGCGGCGACGCGTATCCCGGTGAACGCCGTGAGCAGCATGGCGGAGAGGAGGAGGACAAGTCGTTTCATCGATGGCTCTCTGGTTGTGGATGTCGGGAGCCGGCGGGCGTCACTTCGCCCCCAGCCAGGTCATGCCGTCGAGGAAGCGCCGCTGCGCCAGCACGAACAGGACGAGCAGCGGCGCCGCGATCATGAGCGCACCGGCCAGCAGGGGGCCGTAGTCCGAGCCGATCTCCTGGACCTGAAACAGCATCACGCCGAAGGGCGGCGTCGCCTTGGCACTGGAGGTGATCACCACCGAAGGCCACAGAAGGTCGTTCCAATGGGCGACGAGCGAAATCATGACGAGTGCGCCGATGGCCGGCGAGATCATGGGCACGAGCAGACGCACCAGGATCTCGGCCTCGCCCAGGCCGTCGAGCCGCGCCGCCTCGATGATCTCGTCCGGCACGCGGAGGAAAGCCTGTCGCAGCAGGAAGATCCCCAGCGGTGAAATCGTCCACGGCAGCACGAGGGCGGCATAGGTGTCGATCAGCCCCGCCTGGGCCACCATGATGAACAGCGGCAGGGCCAGCGCCGCAGGCGGAACCACCAGCGCCACCAGCACCGCAAGCCAGATGAGCCGCAAGCCGGGGACGCGCGCCTTCGCCAGCACATAGGCGCAGGGAACCGCGACCAGAATCTGGCACACGATGATCGCCAGGCAGACGATGGCGCCGTTCGCCAGGAATCGCGGCAGCGGCGACGCCGTGAGCGCACGCACATAGTTCTCGAAGCCGATCCAGCGGCTGGGCAGGAAATGAAACTGTGGCGAGAACACATCCTCCGCCGGCAGGAAGGAAATCCGCACGGCCCAGAGGATCGGCAGCAGCACCAGCGCGGCGCTGCTCGCCAGCACGAGGTGACGCCCGGCGTCCATGAGGCGCCTGCCCGTCATCGGGAACGCCCCGCCCGCGTGACGTGAAGCTGGACCAGGCTCAACACCAGAACCACCGCGATGAAGAGAACAGTGGCCGCGGCCGCGAGATTCGTCCGGAAGAGCGAGAAGGCTTCCTGATAGATGAAGTACAGTGCGACCAGGGTGGCCTTCTCCGGCCCGCCGCGGGTGATGATTGCGACTGTGTCGAAGACGCGCAGCGCGTGGATGGTGCTGAAGACCACGACGAACGCAGTGATCGGCGCGAGGTGAGGCAGGGTCACGTGCCACAGCCGGTCGAGGAGCGAGCCGCACCCGTCGAGCGCGGCTGCTTCCTTCAGTTCGAGCGGCACGGTCTTGAGGCCCGCCAGGAAGAAGAGCATGGCGAAGCCCGCCTCGCTCCAGATGCCGATCATCGCCAGAGTGGGCAGCGCCGTCTGCGGGTCCTGCAGCCAGTTGGCCGGTGCGAAGCCCAGCAGACGTAGGATCTGCGGCACGGCGCCCACCGAGGGGCTCAGCAGCATCTGCCACGCGACCGCCATCGCTGCGAGTGTCGCCACCGACGGCAGGAAGAAGATCATGCGGTAGAAGGCCTGGCCGCGGCCGCATTCGACGATCAGCAGCGCCACCACCAGCCCCGCCGCGGTCGTTGCCGGAACGACCATGCCGACGTAGCAGACCGTGTTCCAGACCGAGACCTGGAAGTCGGGATCCTCGATCAGGGCGCGGAAGGTCTCGAGCCCCACGAACCGCGGCGCGCCGCCGCCGATATGCCAGTCGCTGAAGGCGGTGGCGGCCACGATCGCCACCGGTGCCAGGATCAGCACAAGCAGCAGCAGAACGGCCGGCGCGACCATCAGATAGGGGCCGAGGCGCGGCTCCCGCCAGCGCGCGGAGCTCCTCTCAGCCACGGGCATATTCCGCGGTCCGGACAGGCATGGCGCCAAGTCGGAGGCCTTCCCGGGAAAAATAGAGCGCATCATCGACCGGGATCGTGACGCGAACCTCGTCTCCGGGCCGCCACGCGACGGCCCGGCCGGTACGCGCGACGAGAGACGCAGCCTTGCTGTCGCCACAGGCAAGATGGACGAGCCCATCATGGCCATGGTCCTCGATGCGCGTGATGCGCAGCATCGCCCCCGGTTCGTCCCGGCCGGCCCCGATCCGGACATGCTCGGGCCTGACCGCCACGGCAATCGTCCGCCCCGCCGAGGCGCCGAGCCGGGCGTCGAACAGGAAGCCGGCGGCGCGCACGCATCCCGCCGCATCGACGACACCCTCCAGGACATTGATCGTCGGCGTACCTACGAAGCGCGCGACTGCCAGCGATGCCGGATCGCGGTAGACCTCCGCCGGCGTTCCCAGCTGCGCGATTCGTCCTTCCAGCATCACGGCGACGCGGTCGGAAATCGCCAGAGCCTCGCCCTGATCGTGGGTGACGAAGACGCAGGCCACGCCGAAGGCCCGCTGGATCTGCACGATCTCGTCGCGCGCCTGCACCCGTACCTTGGCGTCCAGGCTGGAGAGCGGCTCGTCTAGCAGCAACAGCTTGCTGTCGCGCACCAGCGCACGGCCGATCGCCACGCGTTGCCGCTGGCCGCCGGAAAGGCGTGCCGGAACACGATCGACAACGCCACGGATGTCGAGCCGCTCGGCGATGCCGTCCACGGCAGCGTCGATCTCCCGCTCGATCGCCCGCACCGACGGCAGGATGCGCAGCGGGCTCGACAGGCGCTGCATCCGGCTCAACCGGCGGGCACGCAAGGGAAGCGCGATGTTCTGCCGGCCGGTCAGATGGGGATAGAGGGCGAGAGACTGAAACACCATTGCCACATTGCGAGCGCCCGGCGGCAGGCCGGACACGTCGCGGACGCCGATTTGCACCTTGCCGCGATCGGCGCGCTCCAGGCCGGCGACGATTCTGAGAAGCGTCGACTTTCCGCATCCTGACGGACCGAGCAGGCTCACGATCTCGCCCTCCCCGATGTCGAGATCGATGTCGGAAAGCACGGGGACAGCACCGAACGACTTGGAAACGCCGCGAACGATCAGAGCGGACACCCGACCTCCCGATGCAGAGAAAATGCGCGGACCGAACCGAGGCGGGAAGGAACTGGCCCTTCTCGCGCCGCCCCTTCAGGCGAAGGCCGGCGTCAGCGGCTCCATCGGAATGGTGAGCGCCTTGCGGTTGGGAATGTTGACGCCGCCGCGCACGGTGCCGCGCTCGATATGTACCCAGCGTTCGGCGATGGCGGGATGCAGCTCGCGTCCGTCCGGCAATGAGATCCAGACGCGCATCAGATGGCGCTTCTTCGCAGGATCGGGCCAGTCCTCGAACGACGTGCGGGAATGGAAGACAACGTGATTGTGCACGAACTGGAAGTCGCCGGGCTCGAAGGGAATCTTCACCGAGAATTCCGGATCGTTGCAGATCGAGAAGAACAGCTCGACCGCCTGCCATTGCCGGTCGGTCATCGGCGGCGCCTCCTCGAAGCGGCGCGCGGAATTCAGATATTCCTGCAGCGGCGCGTAGCCGGTGAAGCTGCCGTCCCGCCACATGAACACCGGAATGCGCATCCAGGGGAATTTGCCGGCCGGCACCTCGCCCCGCCGATCGACGGTCACGGGCTGATACAGCGCGCGGCAGAGATCAGGGGCGCGGCGCATCATCTCGTCATGTACCGCTATGCCGCTCACCAGGGCGCTCTCGCCACCCGCCATGGCCGTATGCAGGCAACAGAGGCCAACCACGTCGCAGGAGTCGGAATGGAACGACAGGCTGGCCGAGGTCTGGGTGAGACGCTTGTTGTAGTCGTCGACCCGCGTTCCGATGTCGATGACATGTCCGATCATGTGACCGTTGCGGTTCTGTGGAACGATGTCGCCGATATGCGAGGCCAGCCCCCAATAGATGCGCATGACCGTGTCGCGATCATATCGGTCGACCGGCAGGCCGCGCAGATAGCCGAAACCGTAACGGTCCATGATGTCGCCGCGCAGGACGCCGATCTTTTCAGCGAGAGACGGTAGCGGGAAATGGTCGCGCTGCAGGTCGAGTATATCGCCGGCCACCGCACGGGAGTGATGGGCCGCGGCCTCCAGCTCCGC
>QFCS01001287.1_pt1 | contig 13182 bp, 13 predicted proteins | sample 3576561 | NCBI WGS metagenome assembly QFCS01 | reverse complement strand
GGCCTGACCCGCCCGACCCGCACCACCCGCACCACCCGTGGGAATCAGCCGCCCAGACCGCCCGGGGCGGGCGCCGCGAACCTCGCGAGCTCGGCCCGGGCGTGGGCGACCCGCTCGTCCTCGACGCCGCCGGAGCGGCCGATCGCGTCGGCCAGGTCGTGTGCCGCCTCCAGCCGGTGCCCGCGCCGCCGCCGGTCGCCGACACCACCGGCCCGGCGGAACGCCCGGCGCTGCTTCCAGGCGCCCGCGAGCGCCCCCAGCTCGTCGGCGCTCAGCCGTCCGGCCTCCACCTCGGGCGCCATCAGCGCCCGCATCGCGGCACGCTCCGTGCCGACCGTGAGGTGGAAGACCCACACGACCGTGGCGATCGCGACGAGCACCGAGGCGACCAGCAACGAGAAGATGACGCGGCCGTCGCCGTCCCCGATCGCCGCCGTCGAGTCCCACACCAGGTGGAAGCCCATCGCGATCGCGCACAGCAGCAGGCCGCGCCCGACCCGCCGGTTCTCCGCGCGGGTGCCGATCAGGTACACGATGCCCGCCCCGAAGATCGCCGAGTACAGGATGTGCGAGGTGAAGCCGGTGCCCAGGCGCAGCGCCAGCGTGTGCAGGCTCGAGCCGACCGGATCGGCGCCGAAGCCGTCCGCGGCCGCGTTGAAGGCGTACAGCACGTCCTCGATGATCTCGAACCCGAGACCCGCGAACGCCCCGATCACGAACCCGTCGAACGCCGTACGGATCACGCGCGGCGCGATGAACAGCAGCAGGACGACGCCCGCGCCCTTCGCGGTCTCCTCCACGAACGGCGCAGCCAGCCCGGCGCCCCACGCGATCGCGAACTCGGGGCTCACCAGCTTGCCGTAGAGGCCGATCAGCGCGGTGTTCGCGTGGATCGCCATCGTCCACGTCGCGCCGAACCCGCCCCACACGAACGCCGCCACCCGCAGGTCCAGCGGCTGGCGCGAGTAGCGGTCGATGCGCGTCGTGAACCACCAGAACAGCACGGCGTACAGGGCGAACACGACCGCCGAGATGGCCAGCGGCTCGCCGTACATGGCGCCGCCGGTGCGGACCTGGCCGACGGTGTACCAGAGGCCGTAGCCGATGACGGCGACGAACACCCACAGGCAGGCGTTGCGCGGCTGCAGCCAGTGCACCCGCGCGTCCCAGCCGACCGCCTCGATCGCCGACGCGCGGTCCCGGATCACGGTGTGCTCCTGCGCGCTCATCGGCCGGCTCCGTCCACGGGGCGGACCGAGCGGACCATCGCGGCGACATCCGCGGCCAGGTCGTGGTTCTCCGCCAGCTGCTTCGCGCCGATCACGACGACCTCCACGCCCGTGCCGTCGAAGACGTACGCCGCGAGGAGGCCCTCCGCGTGGGAGGCGTCGAAGCGGGCGATCACGCCGCGGTCCCCGTCGGTGTTCTCGAACGTCGACGGCTGCCCGGTGACCGTCAACGCCGTCTCCTCCGACAGCTTCTCGTTGTTGTCCTCGATCTGGGCCAGCAGCTCGCGGGGCGTGCCGTCGAAGTCGGAGGCGATCACGTAGAAGGAGAGCCCCTCGCCCGTGAGCGTCGCCTGCTCCGGGTAGGTGATCGGCGGGTCGTCGACGTTCTGGCGGACGCCGGCGGTGATGTTCCAGCCCGCCGTGGGCACGAACTCGACCTCGCCGACCTGGATGACGTCGCCCGCCTCGACCGGGTCGTCCACGCTGACGCGGGCATCGACCGCGGGCAGGCCCCACAGCATCAGCGCGACCAGCGCCGCGACGATCCCGGCCGGGAGGAGCGTGGCTCGGTCCATGCCGAGCAGGCGGCGCTCGACCGGCACGAAGCCCGGCGGCGGCGCCGGCTCGAGACCCGGAGCCTGAGGAGGGGAGGAGGAATGATCGGCCATGGCGTGACCTTTCGCGTGGGGGAGCGCGGGTGGTTCCTGGGTGAGGCAACCCTAGTCGCGCGCCGGCACGGCGTGCTGGGGTCGGTGCTTCGACAACGTCGGGCGAAGCCCGAAAACGCCACCGCGCCCACCCACCCCGAAGAGGGCGGGCAGGCGCGGAGACGCGTACGACGCGCGGTCAGCCCGCCTGCGCGCAGCTGACGCCGGCGTCGGCGAAGGCCTGGGCGTCGGTCGGGTCGATGCCGGTGGCGTTCTCGTCGGCGAGGGCCTGGAGCGTCGCCGCGGACACGTCGTTGTAGATGGCGTCGACGAGGCAGGTGGCGGTGTCCTCGACGACGTCGGCGGGCAGGTCGACGGGCGACTCCTTCGTGATGATCGAGGAGTAGCCGGCCACGACGTCGTCCCTGCTCGGCTTGTCGCCGTCGCCCGCGTCGGCGTCACCCTCGGCGGCACCGTCCTCGGCGGGCGTCTCGCCGGTGGCGGCGCCTGCGTCGGCGCCGTCCTCGGTGCTCTCGTTGGGCGTGGTGGAGGACGACGTGGTCTCCTCGTCGCTGCCCGAGTCGTCGCTGCTGCAGCCGGCGAGGCCGGCGCCGGCGGCGAGGCCGAGGGCGAGCAGGAGGCCGGGGAGGGCCTTGCGCATGGTGGGTCCTTTCGTCGGTGCGGCCGCCGGCACACCGCCGACGGCCGTACCTGCAAGGACTGGCGGCGGGCCGATTCCTGTCACCCGCCGCGTCCGGACCCGTCAGCGCCCGTCAGGACGCCTCAGGACACCTCGAGCGCTCCGTCCACCCGCCGCGGCAGCGTCCACACGTTGGCCTCGCCGACGGCCGGCGGGAGCAGCGCGTCGTCGAAGCCCTGGTAGGCGACGGGCCGCTGGAAGCGGAGGATCGCGGCGCTGCCGACGGAGGTGCTGCGGCTGTCGGAGGTGGCGGGGAACGGGCCGCCGTGCACCATCGCGTCGTTGACCTCTACGCCGGTGGGCCATTCGTTGAGGATCAGCCGGCCGGCGCGGCGCTCCAGGGTCGGCAGAAGCCGGGTGACCTGCGGGTGGTCGGCGGGGGCGGCCTGGATGCTGATCGTCAGCTGGCCCTCGAGGGCGTCGAGGGTGCGCTGGAGGTCGGCGACGTCGTCGTAGGCGACGATCAGGGACGCGGCGCCGAACACCTCGGCGTGCAGGTCGTCGTCGCCGGCGAAGTCGGTCAGTGCCGCGGAGAAGACCACCGGGGCAGGGGCGTTCGCGGTCGTGCCCTCGGCGCCGGTCGCGACCAGGGTCGCGGCGGGGGAGGACTCCCAGCGGGCCACGCCGTCGGCGTACGCGGCGCTGATGCCGGGCGAGAGCATCGTCTGCCCGGCGGTGCCGCTCAGCTCGGCCGCCACCGCGTCCCGGACGGCGTCCGCGACACTCGCGGGCACGAACAGCAGTCCGGGGTTGGTGCAGAACTGCCCCGAGCCCAGCGTGAGGGAGCCGACGAATCCGGCGGCGATGCCGGCGCCGCGCTCGTGCCAGGCCTGCTCCAGCAGGACGACCGGGTTGACCGACGACATCTCGGCGTACACGGGGATCGGCTCGGGGCGCGCGGCGGCGGTGCGCATCAGCGCGGTGCCGCCGCCCTGGGAGCCGGTGAAGGCGATGGCCTTGACGCCGGGGTGGGCGGCGAGGCGCTGGCCGACGGTGGTGCCGGGGCCGTAGACGAGGGAGAAGACGCCCGCGGGCAGGCCGCACGCCTCGACGGCGTCGACGATCGCCCAGGCGGCGAGCTCGGCCGTGCCGGCGTGGGAGTTGTGGGCCTTGACGATCACCGGGCAGCCGGCGGCCAGCGCGGAGGCGGTGTCGCCGCCCGCGGTGGAGAAGGCGAAGGGGAAGTTGCTGGCGCCGAAGACCAGCACCGGGCCGAGCGGCACCTGGCGCTGGCGCAGGTCGGGGGCCGGCGCGGGCCGGCGCTCCGGCTGGGCGTGGTCGATGCGCACCCCCTGGTGGGCGCCGAGCTCGAGCTCGCGGGCGAAGAGGCGCAGCTGGTTCGTGGTGCGGCTCAGCTCGCCGTCGAGGCGGGCCTGCGGCAGGCCGGTCTCGGCGCCGGCGCGGGCGACGAGCGCCTCCCGGGCGGCCTCGAGGTGGTCGGCGACCGAGCGCAGGAAGTCGGCGCGGACCGCGGGCGGGGTCGCGCGGTAGGCGTCGAAGCAGGCGGTGGCCTCGGCGACGGCGCGCTCCACCTCGGCGTCGGTGGCCGGATGGAAGGCCGGCGTCATCCGGTCGTCGGTCCGGGGGTCGACGGCCAGGAACGGCTCGCCCGAGCCGTCCGGCGTACCGGTCGTCCCGGCGATGATCGAGAGCCCGTGCGGGCGAGCAGAGGGGAGGGGAGTGGTGGGGGTGGGCGTGGTGGTCATGCGGCGAGCCAGCCTCCGTCGACGTTGATGAGCTGTCCGGTGATGTACGACGAGGCGTCGCTGAGCAGGAACACTGCGGCGGTGCCGACGTCGGCCGGGTCACCGAGGTGCCCGGCGGGGATGCGGCCGAGGATCCGCTGCGCGTGCGCGGGCTCGGCGAGGAGGTCCTCGGTCATCTCGGTGCGGAAGTAGCCCGGACTGAGGATGTTGGTGCGCAGCCCGCGGGCCGCCCACTCGGTGGAGAAGGCGCGGGCGACGCCGACGAGGCCGGTCTTGGAGGCGACGTACGGCGACACGTTGGGCAGGCCGATGCTGCTGTTCAGCGAGCCGATGAGCACCTGCGAGCCGCGGCGCTCCGCGTCGAGCTGGCGGCGGGCGACGGCGGCGCCGAGGAAGTACGGCGCGTCGATGTTGAGTGCCTGCACCTGGCGCCACTCGGCGACGCTCACCTCGACGGCCGGCTTGCGCAGCTGGGTGCCGGCGGCGTGGACGACGCCGTCGACGGGGGCGATGTCCCACAGGCGCCGGGCGAGCGTGTCGAGGCTCTCGGCGTCAGTGAGGTCGTGGGCGACGGTGTCGCAGGTGCCGCCGGCGCCGGTGATCTCGGCGGCGGCCTCGTCGAGCTGGGCCTGCGAGCGGGCGACGAGCGTGACGTGCCCGCCGCTCGCGGCGGCGCAGCGGGCGATGGCGCGGCCGATGCCGCGTCCGCCGCCGGTCACCACGACGTGCTTGTCGCGCAGGCCGTAGATCGCGGGCAGCGACTGCTGGGTGGTCAGGTCCATCGGGGTCCTTCTCCGGGTGGGTCGGTGGGAGGCGGGTCAGTCGAGGAGCGCGTCGGTGTCGGCGAGGACCCGCAGCAGGTGCTGGCGGGCGTGCCTGCCGGCGGCGGCGACGTCGCGGGCGAAGACGGCCTCGGAGATCTCGCGGTGCTCGCGCTGGGTGTTCTCCCGGGCCGCCTCGTAGCCGAGGGTGGGCCGGTAGGCGCCGCGCAGGTAGTCGTTGATGGGGTTGATGATGTGGGTGAAGAACGGGTTGTGTGAGGCGTGGGCCAGCGCCGCGTGGAACTCCAGGTCGGCCTCGAGCGCGGACGCGTGATCGAGGTCGGTGGCGTCGAAGGAGCGCAGCGCCTCCTCGATCAGGCGCCGGTCGTCGGCCGTGTAGCGCTCGGCGGCGTGCTCGATCATCCCGACCTCCAGGGCCAGGCGCATCTCCATCAGCTCGCGGAAGCTGCCGCGCTTCATCTGCAGCAGCAGCTCGAACTGGCGGGCGAAGCCGGTGCCGTCGAAGTCGGCGACGACCATGCCCGTCCGGGGGCGGATCTCGACGAGGCCGCGCTCGACGAGGATCCGGCCGGCCTCGCGGATCACGGTCCGGCTGACGTCGAACTGCTCGACGAGCTCGGGCTCGGTCGGCAGCCGGTCGCCCGCCTTGAGCTCCTGGCTGACGACCTGCTGGATCAGCGCGTCGGCGACCTGCTCGGACAGGCGGCCGCGCAACGGCTTGCGTGCCGCCGGGCTGCCGGGGGTGCTGGTGGTCATGCGGTGACTCCTCGGGTCGCGCCGGCGACGGGGCAGCGCAGGGGCTCGCCCCGCAGGGCCCGTCCGGCCTCCTCGCTGGCGAGCAGCTGGAGCCGGTCGAGCGAGTCGACAGCGTAGAACGCGGCGTGCGGGCTGAGGACGAGGTGGGGAGCCGAGCGCAGCGGCGAGTCCGCCGCCCACGGCTCGGGGTCGGTGACGTCGAGCGCGGCTCCGGCGAGGTGGCCCTCGGTGAGCGCGGCGGCGAGCGCGGCCTCGTCGACGAGTCCGCCGCGTGCGGTGTTGACGAGGATCGCCCCTCGGGGGAGGGCGGCGAGGAATGCGGCGTCGACGAGGTGGCGGGTCTCCTCGGTCAGCGGCGCGTGCAGCGAGACGGCGTTCGCGCGGGCCAGCAGCTCGTCGAGCCCGACCGCCTCGACGCCCGCGTCGGTCATCGCCGACGGCGGGCAGTGCGGGTCGCTCGCGATCACGGTGCAGCCGAAGGGGAGCAGGCGCTTCGCGACCTCCTGGGCGATCCGCCCGAAGCCGACCAGGCCGACCGTCATCGTCGACAGGCCCATCAGGGGGCCGACGTCGGCGGGGCGTGCCCATCCGTGCGCGCGGACCAGGGCGTCGTACGACGTGCGCCGGCGGGCCAGGGACAGCAGGCTGGCCGCGGAGTGGTCGGCGACGGTGCTGACGCCGTAGTCGGGGACGTTGGCGACCTGGACGCCGAGGTCGTCGGCGGCGGCGGTGTCGACGTTGTCATAGCCGATGCCGTAGCGCACGACGGTGGCGCCGGGGGCCAGGGCGGCGAGGACGGGGCGGGTGACGGGGGCGAAGTTGACGAAGGCGACGCTCGCGCCGGCGACGGCGGCGACGGTCTCCTCCTCGGTGGTGCAGGAGTGCAGGGAGAACGTGCATCCGTGGGCCGCGGCGACCCGCTCCTCGTGGGCGGTGTCGACGAAGGCGTGGTCGGTGACGACGACGCGGCGGGACTGCTCGGCGGCCATGCGTTCTCCAGTCGGTTCGGGAGGAGCGATCTCGTTCTGGGGCTTGATCCTATCATAGTATGATTGATATGTTCCGGATCACAGCCGCTGTCGCACCGTGCCTGGCGGCCGATCCATCCGCTGAGGAGAGACCGATGACCACCACCCTGTTCTCCGCTCCCGCGAACCTCCGCCCCGTCGTGCGCAAGGTCGGTGTCGTGGCGACCGCGGCCGTGCTCGCCGTCGGCCTGACCGCGTGCGGCGGCGCCAAGCCCAAGGCCTCGGGGACCGACGACGAAGGCCTCTCGGTCGGGATCTTCGTCGACAACGCCTTCGGCGACGGCGACTTCTTCGACCAGGCCGCGGCCGCCGAGGGGACGCTGGAGTCCGACCTCGACGCCACGGTGAACACCTACGAGGGCCAGCTGCAGGCGCAGAACTTCGAGCCGCTGCTGCAGGACGCCGCCGACGCCAACGACATCGTCTTCGTGCTCGGCTTCGAGGCCATCGACGCCCTCATCAAGGTCGCCGACGAGAACCCCGACACCCAGTTCGTCTTCGTCGACGGCACCGTCGACAGCCCCGACGTGGTCTCCGCCGAGTTCCGCACCGCCGAAGGCTGCTACATGGCCGGCGCGCTCGCCGCGACCGTCAACAAGACCGAGGGCGCGAAGGTCGCCGGCTTCGTCGGCGGCGTCGACGCTCCCGTCATCAAGAACTGCGAGTCCGGCTACACCCAGGGCGTCGCCGAGGTCGACCCCGCACAGAAGGTCTCCCCGCAGTACGCCGGCTCGTTCGTCGACCCCGCCAAGGGCCGCGAGATCGCGCTCGCCCTGCAGCAGAAGGGCGCCCGCTCGATCTTCGCCTACGCCGGCCTCACCGGCGCCGGCATCTTCGACGCCGCCAAGGCCGACGGCGAGATCTCGCCGATCGGCGTGGTCGCCGACAAGTCCGGCCTGGCGCCGGGCAAGACCCCCGGCAGCCTCGAGATGGGCGTCGACACGGTCATCCTCTCGCTCGTCGAGGACTTCGACGGCGGCGACCTGGAGCAGGGCAGCCAGCACACCTACGGCTTCGCCGAGGGCGGCTGGAAGATGATCTACGACGAGGCGCTCGTCGGCGCCGACCAGGTCGCGGAGCTCGACGCCCTCCAGGAGCGGATCGCGTCGGGAGAGCTGCAGATCAGTGAGTGACACGACCACCTCGCCGGACGCCCCCCTCCTGGAGGCGTCCGGCATCACCAAGCGGTTCGGGCCCGTCGTCGCCAACGAGGACGTGCACCTGGACCTGCGCGCCGGCGAGGTCCACGCCCTCGTCGGTGAGAACGGCGCCGGCAAGACCACGCTGATGCGGATGCTCTTCGGGATGTACCAGCCCGACGAGGGCGTCATCCGGGTCGACGGCGAGGAGCGCCGCTTCCGCCGCCCGCAGGACGCGATCGACAGCCACATCGGCATGGTCCACCAGCACTTCATGCTGGTGCCGACCTTCACCGTCGCCGAGAACATCACCCTCGGCGCCGAGCCCGGCCGCCCCGGCCTCTACAGCCGGGAGCGTGCGGGCGAGGCCATCGCCGAGCCGATGCGCCGCCTCGGGGTCGACATCGACCCCGAGGCGGTGACCGGCAAGCTCAGTGTCGCGACCCAGCAGAAGATCGAGATCGTCAAGGTCCTCTACCGCGGCGCCCGGGTCCTCATCCTCGACGAGCCGACCGCGGTCCTGACCCCGCAGGAGACCACCGAGCTCTTCGGCCTGCTGCGCCGGCTCGCGGCCGAGGGCTCGGCGATCGTCTTCATCTCCCACAAGCTGGGCGAGGTCTTCGCCGTCGCCGACCGGATCACCGTGCTCCGCCGCGGCCGCACCATCGGCACGTACGACGCGGCCGCCACCGACGCCGCCGAGATCGTCGCCGCGATGACCGGCCGCTCCGACGTCAACCTGGGCCGCGTGGTCCGCGAGGTGCCCGCCGAGCAGCCGCCGGTCCTCGTCGTGGAGGGCCTGTCCACCGAGAAGCCCGGCCACGACGCGGCCCTCGACGACGTCACCTTCACCGTCCGGGCCGGCGAGATCCTCGGGATCGCCGGCGTGGAGGGCAACGGTCAGACCGCGCTCGCCGAGGCGCTCGTCGGGACCCTGGGACTCACCGCGGGCGGCGTACTGATCAACGGCGTCGACGTCGCCCCGCTCAGCGTCGCGGCGCGCCGCGACCAGGGCCTCGGCTACGTGCCGGAGGACCGCCACCACGAGGGCCTGCCCATCAACGGCACCGTCCTGGAGGCCATCGCGCCCTGCCAGGTGCGCCGGCGCACCGGTCTCGGGGTGCTCGCCAGCGCGTTGAGCGCGAAGGTGCGCAGCACCGCCACCGGCCTGGTCCAGGAGTACGGCATCAAGGCCTCCGGCGTGGACGCCGTGTGCAGCACGCTGTCCGGCGGCAACCAGCAGAAGATCGTCGTCGCGCGCGAGCTGGAGGAGGAGCCCTCCTGCCTGGTGCTCGCGCAGCCGACCCGCGGCGTCGACCTCGGCGCCATCGAGTACCTGTACACGCGGATCGCCGAGGCGACGCGGCGCGGCTGCGCCGTCCTGCTCGTCTCCGCCGACCTCGACGAGATCCTGCGGCTCTCCGACCGGGTGCTGGTGATGTACCGGGGCCGGGTGGTCGCCGAGACACCGACCCTGGAGACGACCCGGGAGGAGCTGGGCATGCACATGATGGGTGCGACGGCGGGAGGTGCCGCCTGATGGACGTGCAGACCACCTCCCCGCAGGAGACGAACGCGACGGCCCCGCAGCCGCCGGCCCGCCCGGGCTGGCGCACGCTCGTGGGACGCCAGGCGCTGGCGATCGGCTACACCGTGGTCATCGGCCTCGTCCTCGCCGCGGTGCTGATCTCCAGCCAGGGCTACGACCCCTTCCTGACCATCCAGGCCGGGCTCGAGTACGCCGTCGGCGACCCGACGCAGATCGCCCGCACCTTCGCGTGGGGCCTCCCGCTGTACGTCGCCGCGCTCGGCGTCGCCATCGCCTTCCGGTCCGGGATGTTCAACATCGGCGCCGAGGGCCAGATGTACGCCGGCGCGCTGGCCGCCGCGCTCGCCGGGGCCTACATCGGCCCGATGTTCTCCCCGTTCCACCTCGTGGTGTGCACCGTCGCCGCCGGGGTGGCCGGCGGACTGATCGCGGCGGGCCTCGGCTGGCTGCGGGCCGCGTGGGGCGTGGACGAGGTGCTCTCGACCCTGTTGTCGAACTACATCGTCATCCTGTTCTGCGCCTACCTCGCGATCGGCCCGCTGCGCGACGCGACGCGGCAGAGCGGCACCACCAAGGAGGTCGCCGACACCGCCCGCTTCGACGAGATCGTGTCGCGCTCCGGCCTGACGACGGCGGTCTTCGTCGTCGTCCTGGTCGCGATCGTCATCTGGTGGCTCAGCGAGCGCTCCGTGCTCGGCTACCGGTGGCGGATGACCGGCGAGAGCCCGGCGTTCGCCTCGTCCGTCGGCATCGACGTCTTCCGTGCCCGGGTCTCGTCGATGGCGCTCAGCGGCTTCGTGTGCGGCATCGCCGGCTCCCTGCTGGTCACCGCCTCCCAGGGCCGCTTCTGGACCGAGATCGCCTCCGGCATCGGATGGGACGGCGTGCTCATCGCGCTCGTCGCCCGCTCGCGGCCGGTCGCGACCGTCATCTGGGTGAGCGTCTACTGCGTGATGCGCTCCGCCGCGCGCGGCATCGAGCAGGCCTCCGAGGTCCCCTCGGAGCTCTCGCTGGTGCTCATCTCGGCCATCATCATCGCGGCCGCCGCCCAGGCCCGTGTTTTCCACCAGTTCGCCCAGCTGCGTCACCGCCTGGGCTCGTTGCGGAGGTCGTGACATGGATTGGCTCGACGCATTCCTCGGATCGGGCATGCGGTTCACGACCCCGATCCTGCTGGCCGCGCTCGGCTGCCTGGTCACCTCGTGGACCCGGGACCTGAACGTCGGCCTGGAGGGCGCGATGATCTTCGGCGCCTTCTTCGGGGTCGCCTTCGGCCTCGAGCTCGGCTCGGGGATCGGCGCGATCGTGGTCACGCTCGCCGCCGCCGCGGTGGCCGGCCTGCTGTTCGGCATCCTGATCACGACGTACCGGGTGAACGTGTTCGTCGCCGGCATCGTGCTCAACGTGTTCGGCGCCGGCGCCACCGTGTTCCTGCTGCGCTCGATCTACGGCGTGAAGGGCGCGCTGGCCGACGACGGCATCCCGCGCCTGGCGCGCATCGACATCCCGGTGATCGGTGACATCCCGCTCCTGGGCGGCATCCTGTCCGGCCACACCGTGCTGACCTACCTTGCGTGGGTGCTGGTCGGGGTGACCCTGTGGGCGGTGCGCAGCAGCGTCGTCGTCCGCCACCTCAAGGCCGCCGGCGAGCATCCGGAGGCCCTCGAGACCGCGGGCGGAAACGTCCAGCTGATGCGGATCGTCGCGCAGGTGTGGTGCTTCATGCTGTGCGCGCTGGCCGGTGCCCAGATGAGCATCGGGCAGCTCTCCCTCTTCACCGAGGGGATGACCAGCGGGCTCGGGTTCGTCGCGGTCGCCGCCGCGATCTTCAGTCGCGGCAACGTCTTGTGGCTCGCCGCCATCTCCACGGTCTTCGGGCTCTCGTCCGCGGCCGGTGTCCAGATCAACGAGGACGTCATGCCCCCGCAGTTCGCCCAGATGATCCCGTACGTCGTGGCGCTCGTCGGCCTCGTCGTGCTGGCCCGTACGTCGAAGGTGGACCAGGTCCGCATCGCCACTCCGCAGCTGCAGGCCGACTGATGAGGTGCGCAGCGCTGGAGCCGGCGGACGTGGCCCTGTACGAGCGCGCGGTGGAGGTGCTCGCGGCGTCGTTCGACCCGGTGGTGCACCAGGTCGCCGCGGCGGCCCTGACCTCCGACGGGAACGTCTACGTGGGCCTGCACGTCGGCTCGCGCCGGGTCAACGTGTGCGCGGAGGCGTCGGCCATCGCGAACGCCGAGATGAGCGGCGCCGGACCGGTCCTGACGATGGTCGCGGTGTGCCGCGACGAGGCCGGACGCACCGTCGTCACCAACCCGTGCGGGCTGTGCCGCGAGCTGATGGGCCACTACGGCCCCGACGCGTGGGTGCTGGTCGACCGCGGCGGCGAGGTCGTCAAGGTGCCGTCGGCGGACCTGATGCCGTCGCCGTGGATGTTCCCGCGCGAGAACGACTGGGAGGTCGCCGACCCGGCGGCCGGTCCCACCACCCCCTGATCCCTTCCCTTCCCGACCCGTCCGAGAGGAGCCGCGTCCATGCCCGGACTGCAGCTGACCGACATCTGCCTGGTGACCCGCGACCTGGAGGCGAGCATCGCCTTCTACACCGAGAAGCTGGGCTACCGGCTGAAGTCCCGGATGCCCGGCTTCGCCGACTTCACCCGCAACGGCGTCATCCTGGCGCTGTGGGACGCGAGCCTGATCCGCGAGTCCACCGGCGTGCCCGCCGCCCTCGAGGCACCCGCCGGTCACGGCGTGATGATGGCCGTCGAGCTGGCGAGTCCCGCCGAGGTGGACGCCGAGCACGACCGCCTCACCTCCCTCGGCGTGGAGTTCTACGCGCCGCCGAAGGACTACGCCTGGAACGCGCGCTGCGCCTACTTCGCCGGCCCGTGCGGGGAGTTCTGGGAGCTCTTCGCCTGGCACGAGGGCGGCGCCCCCGGTGCCGTCGACCCGTCCTGACGGCGTCCTGTTCCTGTCCTGACCCTGTCCTGATCCCGTCCTGCCTCTCCACCCCCTGCAAGGAGCACCCCTGTGCTGACCACCGACCGACTGCTGCCGACGGACCGGGAGCGCGCGACCCTCGTGGGGCGCGTGTGGGACCCGGTCGCGCAGGGTCCGGCCCTCGTCGTCGTCCACGGTGACGACGCCGTCGACGTCACCGATCTCGGCCCCACCTGCTCGACGCTGCTCGAGCGTCGTACCGCCGGCGAGCTGCGGGCCGCCGCGGCCGAGCCCGACCGCCGGCGCTGGTCGCTGTCCGTGCTGATCGGCGCCTTCGGCGACGAGCGCGACCCGGCGGTGGCGCGGCTGCTCTCGCCCGTGGACATGCAGGTCATCAAGGCCGCGGGTGTCACCTTCGTCGAGAGCATGATCGAGCGGGTCAGCGAGGCGCGGGCAACGGGCGACCTGCAGCAGGCCGAGGCGAGCCGCCGGCACGTTTCGGCGGCCATCGGCGGCGCCATCGCCCAGATGAAGCCCGGCTCGGAGGCAGCCGCGAAGGTCAAGCAGATCCTGCTCGCCGAGTGCCTGTGGTCGCAGTACCTCGAGGCCGGCATCGGCCCCGACCCGGAGATCTTCACCAAGGCGCCGGTGCTCTCGTCGGTCGGCGTCGGCGCCACCATCGGCGTCCTGAGCCGCTCGGCGTG
>QFCS01000742.1_pt1 | contig 13216 bp, 11 predicted proteins | sample 3576561 | NCBI WGS metagenome assembly QFCS01 | reverse complement strand
GCCGGCCTGAATGACCAGTTGAGCCGCTTCAGGGATGGTCATGAAGAAGCGCGTGATGTCGGGGTGCGTGACCGTGATGGGTCCGCCCGCGGCGATCTGCTCGCGAAACAGCGGCACCACCGAGCCGCTGGAACCCAGCACATTGCCGAAGCGCACCATGCTGAAGGTGGTGGCGCCATCCCGGCGTTCGGCCAGGGCCTGCAGCACCAGTTCGGCCAGGCGCTTGCTGGCACCCATGATGTTGGTGGGGCGCACCGCCTTGTCGGTACTGATGAGCACCATGTGCCGCACGCCGGCGTCGAGCGCGGTGCGGGCCGTGACCCAGGTGCCCCAGACGTTGTTGCGCAGGCCTTGCACGGCGTTGTGCTCCACCAGCGGCACGTGTTTGTAGGCGGCGGCGTGGTAGAGGGTATGCGGCTGCCAGGCCTGGAGGATCTGGCGCATTCGGTCTTCGTCCTGGACCGAGGCCAGCAGGGGCACGATCTCGACGGCGTCGGTGTTCACGTGACGCGTGAGTTCCTGGTGGATCGCGTACAGCGCGTACTCGCTCTGTTCGATGAGCAGCAGGGTGTGGGGCTGCAGGGCAGCGATCTGACGGCACAGTTCGCTGCCGATGCTGCCACCCGCGCCCGTCACCGCCACCACCTGGTCGCGAACCAGCTTGTCCAGCAGTGTGCTGTCGGGCGTCACGGGTTCCCGCCCCAGCAGGTCCTCGATGTCGAGTTCGCGCAGGTCGCTCAGGTTGACGCGGCCCGCGGCGAGGTCCGACATGCCCGGCAGGGTGCGCACATGCAGCGGCAGGTGGCGCAGCGATTCGAGGATTTCACGGCGGCGCCCCTGCGAGGCCGACGGCAGGGCCAGCAGCACGTCGGTGGCGCCGATGGCGGGGACCAGGTCGTGCAGCTGTTCGGGACGATAGACATTGCGACCGTCCAGACTGTTCCCCTGCAGGGTGGGATCGTCGTCGATGAAGCCGAGCAAGCGGTGCTCGCCGCTGCGCGCCAGGGCGGCGGCGAGCTGGCGGCCGGCGGAACCCGCGCCGTAGATGAGCACGCCGGGCAGTTCCTCGCGGGCGAGCACCTTGCGGTACAGACCTCCAAGCCAGACCCGCACGAGCAGTCGGCTCAGGCCGACGAATATGAACAGCAGCAGCGGCTGGATCACGCCCACGGACCGCGGCACGCCGGGCACGCCAATGGCGGTGAACACTGTGGCGTAGAACAGGCCGTACAAGGCCATGGCCTGGCCCAGGCTGAGCATGGCGTTCCAGCCGGCGTAGCGGAAGATGGCGCGGTACAGGCCGAACCGGGTGAACAAGGGAATGGCGATCGGCACCGAGCCGATGACGGCCCAGAGGTAAGGCATTTCCAGGCGAAGCCAGACCTCGAGGCGCAGGTACAGGGCGACCCAGACGGCGAGCACGCAAAGGGTGATGTCCACCGACACGGCGAGCGCGCGCTTCACCGGGCGGGGGATGTGCAGGAGCGCGTTGGCGAGCCCGTCGTCGGTGGCGGGCGGGGGAGGCTCGGGGCGCAGCGGACTCATGCGCGACCCTCACCAGTGCCCAGGATCGCGTCATCGGGCAGGCGCACGCCATAGCCCAGGGCGGAACCGGCTTGCAGCCAGGCGCGTGCACCGATGCGAGTACCACCGGCCATGGTGGCATTGGTGCCCAGGTGACCGTACGCGCCCACCTGGGCGTGGTGGTCCACCACCGCGCCCATGTTGACGATGGCGCCGTCGCCCAGCACGGCCTCGGTACCGATCGACGCCAGGGCCATGACGGCGCTGCCCACGCCCAGTGCTGCACTGGGTGAAACGAAGGCGCGTGGGTGGACCAGGTTGGCCAGCAACAAGCCGGCGGCGCGGACCCGGTCGGACAGTGCCTGGCGCGCACGGTTGTTGCCGATTGCGACGTGAGCTGCTTTCACGCCGCGCGCGGGCAGGTCATCGAGGAGGGCGCTTGCGCCCCAGACAGGAACACCCATGATGTCGGTACCGGGGGACTGCTGATCGTCCAGGAAAGCGACCACCTGATGGGTACCGCTCAGCCGAACGAGTTCGAGCACGCTGCGGCCGTGTCCGCCGGCCCCCACGATGACCAGCGGTATTGGCTGGCTCATTCGATCATGTCTCCCCGGGAATTCTGTTGAAGTCAGTGCTGCACGCCTTCGCGCCGCAGCACCTTCAGGGCTGTAAGCCAGAGGATGCGCAGGTCAAAGGCCAGGCTGCGGCGCTGAAGATACTCGATATCGAGCGCCACCTTTTGCGGAATCGGCAGTTCGTCGCGGCCATTGATTTGCGCCCAACCGGTGAGGCCTGGCACCAGGGCGTCCACGCCGGCCTGGGTTCGCAGTGCAATGAGGTCGTCCTGGTTGAACAGCGCCGGACGGGGGCCGACGAAGCTCATGTCGCCCTTGAGGATGCTCCAGAGTTGCGGCAGCTCATCCAGGCTGCTCTTGCGCAGGAAGGGGCCGATGGGCGTGAGCCAGCGTTTGGGGTCGTCCAGCAGGTGGGTGGCCACGGCGGGCGTGTCCACGCGCATGCTGCGGAACTTGGGCATCTTGAAGATGCGGTTGTGGCGGCCGACGCGGTCGCTCCAGTAGAGGGCGGGGCCGGGGGAGGTTAGGCGCACGGCCAGGGCCACCAGGGCGATGGGCACGATCAGCACCGATGTCGCCGCGAGGGCGAGCAGCAGGTCGAACAGTCGTTTCATCGGGTGTCCAGTCCGGCCGCGGCGCGCCGCAGGCCTTCGTCCACGTCAACGGGCGGCGTCCAGTCCAGCGTGTCGCGTGTGTGCGTGATGTCCACCTGCAGGTTGCCGAGCAGCCGTTGGGCAATGGCTGCCTTGCCGAGCACGGTGGCGCCCAACTGCAGCAGCGACGGTGGACAGGGCAATAGGCGGGCCGGGCGGTTCAAGGCCTGGCCCATGCGGCGCAGCAGTTCCGCGGTCGAAAGGTCTTCGCCATCGCTGACCAGGAAGATCTGCCCGGCGGCGGCCGGGTGCTCGGCGCAGGTAAGGAGCAAGTCGGCCAGATTGTCCAGACCGACCAGGCTGCGGCGGTTGCCAGTGACCGATCCCAAGGGCAGTGGCCAGCCGCGCGCCACGGCCTGCATCAGGCTGCGGAAGTTGGCCTTCACGCCGGGGCCATAGACCAGGGGTGGGCGCACGACCGCCACCTCGAGGCCAGTGTCGCTGGCGATGCGTCGCAAGCCCTGTTCGGCTTTGGCCTTCGACACGCCGTAAGCGTCCTGCGGTGCGGGCGCGTCGCTGGCGGTGTACGCGCGCCGCGCGTCGGTGCCTTCGCCGTTGACCTTGATCGAACTGACGAAAACAAGGCGCTTGACACCCGCCGCGGCCGCTTGGCGCGCCAGGTTCAAGGTGCCTTCCACATTGACGCGGCGGAACTCGCTCAGTGGATCCGCGGACGATTCGTTCATCACATGCACGCGGGCGGCTGCGTGCACGACAGCGCCGCAGCCCCGCAGGGCCTCGGTCCAATCCGTGCGCCCGTCCATGTCGCCCACGGTGACCGCGTGGGCGTCGGTGCTGCCGGGCGTGCGCACCGCGCCGCGCACCGGCCGTCCGGCGGCCAATGCGTGACGACACACGGCCGAACCCACGAAGCCATTGGCGCCGGTGACCAGCAGGGCGCTCATGGCGTTTTGCGTGCCCGAAGCTGCACGGCCTCGGCCAGGAGTTGTTCCAGTCGATCCATCAGCGTGTCGCGGTCGAACGCGCGCTGCGCATAGGAGCGGCCGCGATGGCCCATGGCCTGGCGCGCCTCTGACGTCGTGGCGGCCATGGCGAGGACGTTCTCCACCAGGCGGTCCGGGTCGCCCGCATCGCCGACCAGCCCGGCCTGGGCTTCCCGGATGACCCGCGCGCCCTCGCCGTCGAGCATGCCCAGCAAGGGTATGCCGGACTGCAGGTAAGACTGCACCTTGCCGGGAATGGTGAGGCTGAACACGGGATCCTTCTTCAGAGAAACGAGCAGGGCGTCGGCGTGGGCGTAGAACGACGGCATGCGCTCGACCGGATGCCGACCGAGCAGCAGCATCCGTTCTTGCAGGCCCCGGCGACGCACTTCTTCCTGCAACCAGTCCGACTTGCGTCCATCGCCAACGATCAGCCAACGAATGGCGGGATTGTCCTTGAGCCGGGTGGCCGCTTCCACCACGGCGGGCAGGTCCTGCGCCTCGCCGATGTTGCCGGCGAACAGCACGCTGAACACGCCGGGTTGCGGCAGCACCTCCGGCGCAGGGGGCGCATCTGACGCAGCGAACACCTGTTCCGACCAACTGGGGAAGTAGCGGATCTTGCTGTCGTCCTTGCAGTACTTCGCGATGCTGCCCTTGAAGCCCTGCGACTGGCCCAGCACCAGCGTGCAGCGGTTGTAGATGAAGGACACCAGGCGACCGACCGCTGCCAGCACGCGCGGCGAGCGCACTACCCCGATGGCGGCGAGCGTCTCGGGCCACAGGTCGAGCACCCAGAACACCACCGGGGCGCGCTTGAGGCGGCCCATCAGGATCGCGGGCAGGCCGACGGTGATCGGAGAAGGCTCGAAGACGAAGACCGCATCGAATGCCTCACCGCGCAGGCGCCAGGGGCCGGCCAGGCTGGCGCCGACGACGTAGCTGAGGTAGTTCAACATCAACCGCAGCGAACCTTGGGCGCGCGCCAGCATCGGCGCACGCACGACGCGCGCGCCGTGGTAGCTGTTGAACTGCTCCGGCTGATCACGGTAGGCGGGGAAGACGGTCCCCGCCGGGTAGTTCGGCTTGCCGGTCAGCACGGTGACGGCGTGGCCGCGCGCCGTCCATTCCTGCACGAGGTCGTTGATGCGGAAGTTCTCGGGCCAAAAGTATTGGCTGACCACCAGGATTCGCAAGGCAGGCCCGGATCAGTATTTTTTCCAGACCACGCGGTTCACGTAGTCGGTGTAGCTGTGGACGATGCGCACGACCTTGTCAGACACGTTGGGCATGCTGTAGTCGGCCACTTGGCGCAGCAGGCGCTGCGCGCCGCGCGGCTGCGACGCCAGGATCGCCAGACCCTGCAGCACCCGCTCGGCTTCGAGGCCCACCATCATCACCGCGGCTTCCTCCATGCCCTCGGGACGCTCATGCGCCTCGCGCAGGTTGAGTGCGGGGAAGTTGAGGATCGACGACTCCTCGTTGATGGTGCCGCTGTCGGACAGCACGGCCCGCGCCTTGATCTGCAGGTGGTTGTAGTCGGTGAAGCCCAGCGGCTTGAGCAAACGCACCAGCGGGTGAAACGCGAGTTGCCGGCTGTCCACGCGCTTTTGCGTGCGTGGGTGCGTCGACACGATCACCGGCAGTCCGTGCTGCTCGGCCACCTGGTTCAGCACGTTCGCCAGCTTGGCGAACTGGGTGTCCGAGTCGATGTTCTCTTCGCGATGGGCGCTGACGACGAAGAAGCGGTCTTCTTTCAGGTCCAGCGCATCGAGCACGGACGAGGCCTCGATGCGCGATCGGTGGTGCGCGAGCACTTCCGCCATCGGACTGCCCGTCTTGATCACCATGTCGGGCGGCAGACCTTCACGCAGCAGGTACTCGCGGGCGATGCTGCTGTAGGTGAGGTTGATGTCGGCCGTGTGGTCCACGATGCGGCGGTTGATCTCCTCGGGCACGCGCATGTCGAAGCAGCGGTTGCCGGCCTCCATGTGGAAGATCGGAATCTTGCGCCGCTTGGCCGGGATGACGGACAGGCAGCTGTTGGTGTCACCCAGAACCAGCAGCGCCTCGGGCCTTTCCTGTACCAGCACGCTGTCCATGGCCGCAATGATCTTGCCGATGGTTTCAGCCGCGCTGCCGCCCGCTGCGTTGAGGAAGTGGTCGGGCTGGCGGATGCCGAGGTCGTCGAAGAAGATCTGGTTGAGCTCGTAGTCGTAGTTCTGCCCGGTATGCACCAGCACCTGCTCACAGTGCTCGTCCAGGCGCGCCATGACGCGCGAGAGCCGGATGATCTCGGGCCGAGTGCCGACGACCGTCATGACCTTCAGTTTCTTCAAGGCAGTTCCTTCAGACGGGGCAGGCATAGGTGTCGGGCCGTTCGCGGTCAAAGATCTCGTTGGCCCACAGCATGACCACCATCTCCTGCGTGCCCGTGTTGGTGATGTCGTGCGTCCAGCCCGGCACGGTCTCCACTACCTGCGGCTGCTCCGCGTGGGTGTGCAATTCGTGCGTCTCGCCGGTGAGCATGTGGCGGAAGCGGAAGCAGGCCTGCCCCTGGATCACCAGAAACTTCTCGGTCTTGGTGTGGTGGTAGTGCCCGCCGCGCGTGATGCCGGGGTGGGCGGTGAAGAAGGAGAACTGGCCGCAGTCCGGCGTCTTCAGCATTTCGACGAAGACGCCGCGCGCGTCGCCGTGCCGCGTGAGCCCGTACGCGAAGTCTTCGGGCGGCAGGTAGCTCAGGTAGGTGGAGTACAGCGCCCGCGTAAGGCCGGTGCCCACACGATCGGTCACGAGCGTGTCGCGGCTCGCGCGGAAGCCCTCGATCTGGCGCGCAACGTCGCCCACGGTGGTGCTGTACTGTGGCGTGAGCGTGGACAGGCCCTGCGCGTCGACCGAGGCCAGGGAGCCGTCCATGATCTGCAGGAAACGCGCGATGACGTCGTCCACGTAGACCAGCGTCAGAGGCGCGGCCGGGTCGTGGACGTTGATGGGCAGGCCGCGCGCGGTGTTGTGGCAGAAGGTGGCCACGGCCGAGTTGTAGTTGGGCTTGCACCACTTGCCGAACACGTTGGGCAGGCGGAACACGTGCACCGGCACGCCTTGCGCCTGCTGCAGGTCGAACAGGGCCTGCTCGGCCTCGCGCTTGCTGCGTCCGTACGGGTTGTCGTTGGCGGCCTGGGTGGACGAGGTGTAGATGACGGCGGACGCTGGCTGACCTTGCGCTGCGCGCGCTTGGAGCGCCGCGCACAGCGCGCGCGTGAGGTCGGCGTTGCCGGTGGTGAACTCCTGCGGATCCTGCGGGCGGTTGATACCAGCCAGGTGGAACACGGTGCTCACGCCGTCCAGCAAGGCCGGCAGATCCTCCCGGCGGTTCTCGCGCGTGAAGGAGACAACTTCCACGTCGCGCCGCTCGGCCAGGTGCAAGGCCAGGTTCTTGCCGATGAAACCCTGTGCGCCGGTGATCAGGACCTTCTTCATGCGCGCCTCATTCCTCGGCCACGGCAGTCTCGCCGCGTGCGATGCGCTGCATGAAGTCCAGCTTGAGCAAAAGGCTCCTCATGCCCGTCACGTCGAGCTGTTCGGTGTTGTGCGAGTGGTACTCGTCCGCGTGAAGGGCCTGCGTGAGACGTTCCTCGCCCTGGTCCACGAACTTGGCGTAGTTCAGGTCGCGGCCGTCGGGTGGCACGCGGTAGTAGCGGCCCAGATCCTGCGCGCAGGCCATTTCCTCGCGGCTGAGCAGCGCCTCGTAGAGCTTCTCGCCGTGACGGCTACCCATCACGTGCACCGGGTGATCGGGCCGGCCGAGCAACTCCAGCAGGGCGCGCGTGAGGATCTCGACCGTGGCCGCCGGCGCCTTCTGCACGAAGATGTCGCCGTTGCTGCCGTGCTCGAAGGCGTACATCACCAGGTCCACCGCGTCGGCCAAGGTCATCATGAAGCGCGTCATCGCCGGGTCGGTCACGGTGATCGGCGTGCCGCTGCGCACCTGATCCACGAACAGGGGGATCACCGAGCCGCGCGAGGCCATCACGTTGCCGTAGCGCGTGCCGCAGATCACCGTGCCGGTGCCCTCCAGGTTGCGGCTGGCGGCCACCATCACCTTCTCCATCATCGCCTTGCTGATGCCCATGGCGTTGATCGGGTACACAGCCTTGTCGGTGCTCAGGCAGATGACGCGCTGCACGCCCGCGGCCACGGCCGCGCCGAGCACGTTCTCGGTGCCCATGACGTTGGTCAGCACCGCCTGCATGGGGTGGAACTCGCAGGACGGCACCTGCTTGAGCGCGGCGGCATGGAACACGAAGTCCACGCCGCGCATGGCCTGGTCCAGGCCGTTGCGCTCGCGCACGTCGCCGATGTAGAAGCGCAGCTTGGGGTGGGCGTAGCGCTTGCGCTGGTCGTCCTGCTTCTTCTCGTCGCGGCTGAAGATGCGGATCTCGCCGATGTCCGAGTCGAGAAAGCGCTTGAGCACCGCGTTGCCGAAGGAGCCGGTGCCGCCGGTGATCAGGAGGGTCTTGTCTTTGAACATGCTCGGGGAAGTCGTCATGCGTTACCTCGGCAGCGCCGTCGCGAACAGTGCGTCCTTCTGCTGAGGGGTGGGGTAGTTGATCAACACGGCGCGGTACTGGCCCTTGAAGACGAACAGGCTGCCGGCCGCAGCGCCCACCACGCCGCAGCGACGGATGAGCTCGCCCATGTCGTCCAGAGAGCCGGCGCCGCCGAGCACGGTGAGCGGCACGCTCAACGCGGAGCGCAGGCGCTGGGCCAGGTCCAGGTCATAGCCCTTCATGCCGCCGTCGCGTTCCACCGAATTCACGACGATTTCACCCGCGCCGGCGGCTTCCAATTGCCTCGCCAACTCGACGGGATCCTGCGGATGGGCCCGCTTGGCGTTGTGCGTGCAGACCTCGATGCCACTGGAGAACAGGCCGGACTTCTTGCGCACGTCGATCACGGCCACCACGCTCTGGCGGCCGATCGCCGTCGCCATTTCGCCCAGCAACCCGGGGCGCGCCACTGCGGCGGCGCTGACGGACACCTTCTCCACACCCAGGTCGATGATGCGCGAGGCCTGCTGCGCCGACGTGATGCCGCCGCCGTAACAAAGCGGCATTCGACACTCGGCGGCCAGCTTGGCGATCAGCGCGTAGTTGGGTTCGACACCCTTCACGCTGGCGTCGATGTCCAGCACCACGAGCTCGTCGGCCTCCTTCTCATTGAAGATCTTGACGGCATTGATGGGGTCGCCGACGTACTTGGGATCCTTGAAGCCGACGGTCTTGACCAGGCCGCCGTTGTGCACCAGCAGGCAGGGGATGATTCGGGGACGCAGCATGCTCGGGCTCAAGTCGTGGCGAAGTTCTTCAGCAGCTGGGCGCCAAAGTGGTGGCTTTTCTCGGGGTGGCACTGCACGCCGTGAATGTGTCCGGACGACACCACGCAGTCGAAGTCCAGGCCGTACCTGGCCGAGGCGGCCACGTGGGCCCGGTCCGCGCAGTCGAAGTAATAGGAGTGCAGGAAATAAAAGCGCGGCTGGGGCTCGAAGTCGGCGAACAGCGGACTGTCGGGGCGCACCTGCAGGTCGTTCCAGCCCATGTGGGGCTGGGGCAGGTCGGCCGACGCGGGCGTTTGGGCGAAGGCGCGGACGCGGCCGGGAATCCAGTTCAGTCCGGACAGTTCACCCTCGTCCGAGCTGCCGGCGAGCATCTGCATGCCGACACAAACGCCCAGTACCGGCACTTTCTCGCCCTGCACCCGGGTCTCCAACGGTTCGCGCAGACTCGACTGGTTGAGCAAGGTCATCGCATGGTCGAACGAACCCACGCCGGGCAGGATCAGCCGCGTGGCATCGGCCAGGTCGGCGGGGACCTTGGCGCGCTCGGCCGGCAGGCCCAGGCGTTTGAACATGTTCAGGAAGGCCTGGATGTTGCCCACGCCGTAGTCGACGATGCGGATCATCGGAAGTGCCTTTTTTCCAGGCCCAGCGTTCGCAGCACCGTGGTGCCCAGGCCGATCATCCAGCGCTTGTTGCGGTAGTCGCGATAGGTCTTCTTGGGTGCATCGAAGATCTGCTGGAGCTCATCGACGGTCATGTCGAGCTTGTGGGCCACGTACTCGAACTCCTGCTTGAGGAAGTGCTCGTCCATCTCGGGTTTCGCCAGGCGTTCGAGTGCCGCCTCGCGGGTCATCTGACCCGTCATGATCAGGCTGGAGAAGTGCGCGCGGCGCTTGTGAAAGCCGAAGCGGCGCGGCAGCCAGTAATCCTCGTAGAAGCGGGTGAAGCGCGACTCGTGGTGCTTGTGCTGGAAGCGTTGCCAGCCGAAGCGGCGGTTCAATTCGTCCTCTGCATCCTTCTTGACGTAGGGCACCAGGTTCAGCGGGTGGTGCACCGTCGTGCCCAGGACCTTCTGGTAGTACAGCTTGTAGACCAGGATGTCGGTGAGGGGGAAGGTCTCCAGCGGCCGTTGGCCGAACTGACGGTGGATGTCCTTGAACAATGTGGTGTCGATGCCCAGGTAGCCGCCCCATTCCTCGGGCTCGCGACAGCACTCGGTGGAGAAGTTAGACCCCGTGATGATGTGCTTGACCTTGTACTGGCGGGCGAACTTGTACAGGCCGGAGAAGAACGCGGCGTCCTGGGGCAGGTCCTGATCGGGGATGCCCGAGCGCAGGAAGGCGGCCTGCAGGTCCTTCATCTCTTCCCAGTTGATGACTTCGGTGAACAGCTCCAGGCCCAGACCGTCGACCAGCTTCTCGATGTTGCCCACGGCCTGGTCGGTGTTCCAGCCGGCATCGACGTGGAACAGAAGCGGGCGCAGGCCCATCTTTTCCTTGGCGACGTAGGCGGCGTAGGAGCTGTCGAGACCACCGGAGAGGCCGATGATGCAGTCGAAGTCTTTGCCTTGGCCGTCGGTTTTGATGCGCTCGGCCAATTGGGCCAGGGCATGCGCGCCGCCCGAGCCGGTGTCCCAGTTGGGTTTGATGGTTTGGTCGAAATTGCCGCAGTACTCGCACACGCCGTTCGAGTCGAACGTGATGTGGGGGTCTGAGGTGTCCATGACGCACCGGGTGCAGGTCTGGAGGTGTCGAGTGATCATGGAGCGGGGCGGTTTTAATTGCGCTTATTGTATCTGCCGCTTCGATTGCGAGTGGCGGGCGTAAAGGAAGTACAGCAGCCAGAATAAGCCGCCGAAAGACATCATGGCGGTGAAGAAAGGCCCATTGACCAGCACCAGCCCCAGCGGAATGGAAATCAGGGTGGGGAAATAGAGCCCGAATCCTCGGGACAGCCGGTCCAGCGCGGCAAGCCAGGCGGCGAGCAGTACGCTGACCACAAGAATGCCCCATGTGCCTGCGCCGGCAACGCCGTCGTAGGCAAACAGGTTGGCATTCGAATTGATATCGAGATTCAACAGATGAATGGCCACTATGCGCCCCAGCTGGGGCCAATTGGCGTCGCCGTCAAGCGCAACCGGCATGGAGACAATTGAAGCAATGCCGCGCACATGGCTCCAGAACGTGTAGCCGTACTCCGAAAACACCTCTTGGTACTGCCACAGCATGGCGCCCGGGACGGAAAAGGTTCTGAACACCAGGTAGAGAGATGAAAGATTGGCAATTCGACTGCTGTCCCGAAAATAGATCGACAGCAAAAAGAGCAGCGAAACGGCGGCCAATGCAGCCAACATGAGGAGGGGATGCGGGATGCGCGACCGGAGGAGGAAGAAGCCGATGACCATGGCCAGTGGCAGCAGAAACACAGTCCTTTCGGCGGTGATGGAGTAGACCAAGAGGAAGCCCCCCAGCGCCATGATGATGCACAGGAGGTTTTTCCGTATCAGTCCAATGGAAAGAAGAGCCGGTGAAAGCACGAATGCCAGGTAGGTCTGACCATAGGCTTCCAGCATGTTTCTGCTTCGCCCGGCCTCCCTTTGTTCGTAGGTGCCGCTCAGGCCCACGAAATTGATCGAGTCCTGAAATGCGTAGACCAGATATGCGGCGCAAACCACTGTGAGGAAAATGAACGCACGCGAATGGATATCACCTGGTTGTTCCTGGCGGTTCACACTCGCTGACAGTCGGTCTGTGACGACCAGGATGAACAGGAATCCAATGGTCAGTGCGCAAAGATTGGCGCCGAATTTCATCAATGCACCGTCTTCCACCGCCACGGTAATGACCTGCGTTGGCACATAGACCAAAACGTAAATCATGAACACAATCACGGCGGATGGGCGCAGCAGATTCAGAGGCAGTGCCTGGGTGATCAGCAATAGTGAAGCTGCGATGAACGCCCACTCCTTCATGCCGATCGGCACAAAAGGAAATCCCAGATAGGCGTGCTCCGGATACAGATATCGCGCGTGCGTCAAATGTATGGTGGCGGCAAAGGCGAGGGAGAAAACGAACAGCCAGAGCTTGGGCGATTTCGTCTGTCTGACAAACCAGGGGGTCAATGTGGCGGTGAATTTCATTGGGCTATTGCGCTTCGGGCGCGCGGCCCGCAATGCGGCGGGCCATCATTTGGTAATCGAGGTGCCGAGCGGCGAATGCGTGCGAATGTGCCGCCATCCGCTGAGCTTGCTGCGGCGCGAGGGCAATGTCCTCCAGCACACTGTCCAAGGTCGTGTCCTTGTTGAGGAGCCAGCCATTTTGGTCGACATAGCGCTTGTGGCTGGGTGCGTCGTCCAGGATGACGGCGCAACGGGAACACAGACTCATCTGCATGGTTGCGGATTGGGACCCGGGCTGCAGGTAGACATCGGCAGCGCACAGGATCGCCTGCAGCTCCGATGCGCTTTTCCACCCGGCAAAGAGGATGCGCGAGTCGCTGTTGATCAATGCCAATGCCTCTTTGGCAATGTCATCCTGCAGGTGGCCAACGACCAGAAATCGCAGCAAGGGGCTTGGATTCTTCACGAAGGCCCGCAGGGATTCCAGCAGCTTCTTCTGGGCATCCATTTTTCCCGATTGCACGATCAGCACGTGTGAATCCGATATGCCGTGCAGTGCGCGAACGGCACGACGTGCCTCGAAGTACTCGCCGTCAGGCAGCACGGTGCCGCCCAATGGAAAGAACTCGATCTTGCTGGCCGGTACTCTGTAGAAGTCCCGCACAAAGGCGATGGTTTCGTCGGAGATGCAGAGGACCTTGTCGATCAATGGCAACGCCCGGCCCAGAATGGGGCGGTAGTAACTCCAGTGGAGCAGGAACTTCGATGCGAACGAACGGGCGCTGTTGTTGAAATCTTCATGGCTGTCAGCGAAGAATCTGGTCTTGGGGTGCGCCGCTTTGTATCGGCGCGCAGCGAGCAGCTCCCAGCCACACAGGCCGTGAAACAGGATCACATCCGGGCGCTCCGCAACGAGGGTGCGGTACACGCCGGGATGCAACCGCAGCTTGGGCTGAAGCCTGGCAGGCACCCAGCGGCGATAGGGCAGCCGAATCACCTTGGCCTGGTCCGTTCCCATGTATTCGCCCGGGGCGACATACGCCAGTTTTCCGTCCGGTCCG
>QFCS01000740.1_pt1 | contig 13241 bp, 8 predicted proteins | sample 3576561 | NCBI WGS metagenome assembly QFCS01 | reverse complement strand
GCGCCTGTATTCCTTTGAGTTCTTCCGCACCTTATACAGATAGGGGGTAGTTGAGCCCACAGGTTTCGGCTGGTCTTCCCCCAAAACTAACGCTTTTACGATGGTTTTCTGAATATCGGAGGCCGTCTCCACTGATGCAACATGGTCGTAAAGGCCATCGTTCGAGAAGACAATAGGCGTCTCGAATGGAAGGGTTTCCGTGATGAGAACCCGGTTGTAGTCACTGCGCTTAATTTTGTTTTTCTTCTTCATTGTTGCCTCAATTTTTCCAGATTTCTTGGATTTGCTTTAGCCTCTCGCCCGAAAAATGAACGAAAGCCCTATTTGCGTGACCCCGTGCAAAGCTATGCGAAAGAATTTCCCGTTTTTGAGATGCAGTTAGCTTTGTTGAAGATAGGCTGGAGGTGCGTCCACTCTTTGATAAGGTGGCGTTTCTAAGGAAGTGATCGAGGTTCTTCAATCCGTCGGCGTCGTTGGTTACCAGTGGATAGCTGTGATAGATGCCTGCAATTTTTTTGCCCCCTGCCTTTGCGTTATAGACGCTGAAGTTTTTCGTGAGAAACTTGATGCGGTCCTTCAGTAGCGGCCAGTCTCCGGTCTTGCTGAAGTCAAGGAATGCTCTCGATATGCGCATCTTGAAGCGCATTATTTTTCTTGCTGCAATATCGACCGTGACAGAGCGATGGTAGTCAGCTGGTTTCTTTTTCTTGTCCTGTCGCACAGGCTCGCGTACGTGGAATGCATAACCTAAGTAATCGAAGTTGAAAAGCGTTGGGGCGGGAGCCCCTGGATTGGTGGGCGCCACCTTTTCCGATGCGCCTACGACCTGTCGCTTTGCGGGGCTTAGAGTAAGCCCTCGAGGTAAAGCTTTCTCCACAGATCTTATGAACTTTGACGACTCCTCTCGAGAGGAGGTAATTATCATGATGTCGTCTACGTATCTTGAATAAAAGAATACTTCATCATGTGCTTGAATTTCACCATCGAAAGATTGCATTAACAGATCGGATAGGGTCGCGCTCAATGAGAGTCCCCGAGGCAACCCCGTGCCCCCAATCGGCGTATGGCAGGTTAGAAGATGGTGCATAAGTGTCCTGCTTTGAGGACTGAGGCGGTGAATCCCATTGATTGCCGTGGTGATGGCTGCGGACTGAAAGGATTCATAGAAGCTCTTGATATCTAGTCGATACACCCGAAAAGGAATTCCTTCTTCGAGTAGAAGCTGCAAATTGGAGACGATCTGGGAGCGTCCGGAAAGGGATATTTTGTGTGATCGTTTTATGTTGTCAGAGAGCTTTCGAGCGACGAGTTCGTCGGCGAGCTTTGAAAACATAAATACCGTTCTTCCTTTCAAAGGGAAGCTGATCAACGGATTCGCTGGCTTGTTAAAGCATGTATTTGCGGAAACTACTGCCTCATTGAGCAAATTTTCCCGGAAAATTTCTTGATCGTGGGGCGTCTTGATGCCGCGAAAGTCCTTCTTTTGAAGTACGCCCGCGAGAGCCTTCTTGCCAAATGATTGGTCGTACAACGTTCCCTCCCTGTTGTGTCTATGCGAACCAATGCAACAACTTCTTTACTTGCTTTGCGCTCCGACGCTCCGTGGGAACGAAACGGGGAGGGCGGCGGATTCGATTCCGTACTCTGCTCGACATCGCATGCCCTGATTGTTCCAGATGATGGAGCACAGAGTCACGCCGCCATATCTTAGCCGCGATCTCGGAAGACCGCCGTCGCCGCTCCACAGTGTCATCGTGCACGGAAGTCGTGCGGCTGCTGATTTGACGTTCATTGCGTGCGCGCTTAATGAGCCCCTGTAATGCCGCAGAGTAGCTAATGTAAACGCAATCCCTCTGCATGGCCTATTTCAAATCCAATCCACTGCAAGAAACCACAAAACTCCCCGCACAGGACGCCGTCTTGTCTTTACCCAGCTGCCTAGCCCTCGCCAAGTAATTCCTCCCCGCCCCCTCGAACCCCATCCCCTTCGCCGCCACCCCCAGGTAGTGGTAGCTCAAATCCAAGCGGTGATCCAGGTCCATCACCGTTGACGCCAGATCCCGCCAGCGCGCCTGGTCGTGCATCTCCTTCAGCGCCCGCTGCTTCATCACGAACCCCGGCGTGTTGCTGCCCTTGAGTTCGATGCGCCCCAACTCGAAGTCCTCCCACCGCGGCGAATAGAGCGCGATGGCCTTGGACTCGTCGATGGCGGGCCGGCTGGCTTTCGGTGCGTTCAGCCAGTCGTGCTCATGGCCGTGCCCACGGTTGTTTGCATGGCCCTGGCCCGGCGCCTGCCCGGCCTGCGCCTCCAGCGCGCGCGTCTGAAACTTGCGCATCGGCGTCTGCATGTCGTTCAGCGTTTGCGCCCGCTGCTCGCTTGAAGGGTGGGTGGACAGGAAGTGCGCGCGCTTGTTGCCGCTGAGCTGTCCCATCTTGTCCCACAGCGTCACGGCGGCGGCCGGGTCGTAGCCGGCGCGCGCGGCCAGTTCAATGCCGATGCGGTCGGCCTCGTGTTCGGTCAGGCGGTCGTTGGGGCGGTTCACGAAGGCCAGCGCGCCCACGCTCAGCGCAGCGTGGGTGCCCTGCATGTCGCGCGCGTTCTGCGCCGTGGCGGCTGACAAGACCATCACCACCAGGTTGCTCGTCAGTTGCAGCGACATCTTCTCGGCCCCGTGCCCGGCCAGCGCATGGCCGATCTCGTGGCCCATCACCTGCGCGATCTCGTCGTCGCTGGCGTTCAGCTTTTCCATGAAGCCGGTGTAGATGCCCATGAGGCCACCGGGCATGCAGAAGGCGTTGACGGTCTCGGGGTCGTCGATGACGGTGACGCGCCAGTCCCACTGCGCGGCGGCGGGGCGGTACAGCACGGCCTGGGCGATGAGCCGGTTGGTGATGCGCTCCACGCGCTCCTTCACCGGGCCGGCGTCGATCACCTTCTCCTTCTTGCGGTAGTCGCCCACCATGGCGCTGTAGTAAGAGAGGCTTTGCTGGCTCACCGCCGCGTCGCTGATGAGGCTCATCTGCGTGCGGCCGGTCATGGTGTTGGTGGCGCAGCCAGTAAGCAGCGCAAGCGCTGCGGCGGCCATGAGGGCTGGTGCCCTTCTCAAGCGGTTCCACTGCATGTCTCTGCCCCCTGGTGGATATCGGGGGGAAGGCTAACGCGGCTTGGCGGGTTGGTGCGCGCTCGCGTGGGGCGATGGGCAAGGATTCAGTGGTTTGGTGTGCGACGCGTGCAACAGCGCACGCCTTGGCTGGCGGTGTATGGCCTCGAAGCAACGGCGCGCTGGAGGGCAAACGGCTGACTGCCCGAGGCGAATCATGAACATTGAGTCACGGCCCGCCCACGGTGAGCGGAGATCTGTCCATCAGGCCCAGAGAATGCGCGACCTTTTTGCTTGGAGGGAGCGCATGCGTATGTGGGAGATCAAACTTGACTACGTGTTTTCAGATGAAGCCAATGAAGCGCTGACCCGGCGCTTGTTGGAGATTCGGACCAACCCCTACAAGAACTATGCAGGGTTTCAGGCCGATGTTCTGCGGGTGATGGCCGGACCCGGCCCCATTCCCGAGGACTTCCGCCACCTCTGCGGCGCCAAGAAATGCGCCAATCCGTTTGACGACCCGTACGTGCTTCTCAAGAACTGCCCGGTCGACCCCGAGCTGCCGATGCTCGACCTTGACAACCCGGTCGTCGACAAGCGAAACCGCAAGACCACCTACGTTGCCGAAGCCTTCCTGGTGCTCTATGCCGAACTGATGGGACAGAACCCCATCGGCTACATCAACGTGAACGACGGTGACGTCTTCCAGGACATTCACCCAATGCGGTCGATGATGGCAACGCAATCCCAGAAGGCGGCCAAGTCCATCTTCTTCCACAAAGACCTGGCGAACCATTTTGTCCGGCCCGACTGGGTGAACATTCTCGGGCTGCGCGCCTCTGCGCAGAATCAGATCCACACCTCGTTCGTTCGCAACCGCGACTTGCTGGCGTATCTCGACGACCGCGTGCTGAAAGGCTTGCGCGAGGAGAGGTTTCACACCCCCTACGACGACTTGACCCTGTCGTCGTCGAACAAGAGGTTGGGCCAAGCGCCCAACCACCCCATCTTGGGCGGGGCAACCGGCCACGACATTCGCTTCTTCGAGAACAGAACGGTCGGCATCGACGCGCAAGCCCAGGAACTGGTGAACGAAGTCGTTCGCGCCCTGCATGTGCTGAAGAAGCGCCTTCTGATCCTCAAGGGCGACTTCGTCGGGTCGGCGAACAACGAGTGCATTCACAGCAAGGAAGTCGGTCGCATCAGCGACGAAGGCGCACTCATGAACCGCTGGCTGATGAAGACGGTGAACGTGCGGTCACTGGACGTGCACAAGGTGCACATGTTGCCGGCCGAAGACCGCATCGTGAACGGTTGACGGGGCGTTGATCAATGGGACATTCGATGACACCTCCAGACTGCTTTCGGCTCGACCGCTTCGTCGGGCCCGCACAGTTGATGCAACCCTGCATGGAATGCGACGGCCGGACCCTGTCGTATGGGGAACTGATCGCCCGGATCGATGCGCGTGCGCAAGAGTTGGCGCCCCTTGTTCGCGACGGCGACGTCGTCGCCATTCGCCGCGAGAAACCCGAGCGGTATGTGGTCGATCTTCTGGCGGTCCTGGCGTGCGGCGCCGTGGCCATGCCGATTGACGCCCGACTTCCCGACGCCCGCGTCGAAACCATGATGGATGTCGTGCCACCCCAGGCCGTCATCACGGACGACAGTGTGCGCGCGACCGGGCGGCCCAGTGCCATTCCTGGCCACTCGAACCACGGAGAGCGGCCCGCCTATGTCATGTTCACTTCGGGCAGCACCGGCAAGCCCAAGGCGATTCTCGGTTCGGTGTCGGCGCTGCTGCATTTCGTTCGTTGGCAAGGTGCGGAGTTCGGCGTGTCGGCGGGCGACCGTGTCTCGTTCCTCACGCCGGTCGGGTTCGACGTGTCGCTGCGCGACATCTTCCTGCCGCTGCTGCACGGTGGGGTGCTGGTCATTCCCTCGGACGAGCACGTCGCCACGCCGGGCGCCACCGCGCACTGGTTGGCCCGCGAGAGGATCACGGTCGCGCACGCGGTGCCGTCGGTGGCCAAGCTCTGGGCCCGCGCGATGGGCGACGCGGTCCCCAGCCTGCGGCTGTTCTTCCTGGCGGGCGAGAAGCTCTACCCCGCCACCGTGGCCGAGTTGCGCGCGGCTTTTGCGGGAACCACCGAATACGTCAACCTCTACGGCCCTTCGGAAACCACACTGGCCAAGTTCTTCTTTCGGGTGGGGCCGGTGAATGCCGGTGACCTCGCGCCGATCCCGGTCGGCCGACCGCTGTCGGGAACCTCGTTCGAGCTGGTCGGCGCCGGCCCGGGGCGCGAGGTGGTGATCAGGTCGCGCCATGCCACGCTGGGCTACGTCAATGCTCCTGCGGCGGAGGCCGCGCGCTTCGTGCGTCACGGCGACGGGACCGTGTCCTACTGCACCGGCGACCTGGGCGAGGTGACCAGCGCGGGCGATCTGGTGATCGTCGGGCGGGCCGACGACGAGGTGAAGGTCAATGGGGTTCGGGTGCACCCGAACGAGGTCACGCAGGTGCTTCAGGGCTATCCGGGCGCGCAGGATGTCTGCGCCTTCGCCACCACGCCGCGCGGCGGGTCCGAGCCACGGCTGGCGGCGGTCTGGATCGCCGGACCGGCAGGCAAGGCCCTGCCCGACAACGCCCCGCGCGAGCACGCCCTACGCCATCTGCCGCAGGCCATCGTTCCGACGATCTGGCGCAAGGTGGTGGCATTCCCCAGGAACGCCAACGGCAAGATCGATCGCGCGCGTCTGGCGGATCTGCTCACGCCGTCCGACGACGGGCGCGAGGCCGCCGCGACCGACACCGAGGCCTGGTTGTGCCGCACGGTCAGCGGCATCCTCGGCTGTGAACACCCCAGCGCGACGGCCGACCTGTTTGGGCTGGGCGCCACCTCGATCCACGTCGCCTTTCTGATCGGCAAGATCGAGGAATCGCTGGGCAAGTCGCTGGCCTTTGCGGACGTCTTCGCCCTGACCCGCCTGCGCGACATCGCCGCCCTGATTGACCGTTCGCCCGTGCGCGCGCACGTCGCGATGCCCGATCCGCCCAAGGGCGAGACCTACGCCTTGTCGCCGCAGCAGCGCCGCTGGTGGAACATCTACATGCCCGAGGGCAACCGCTCCTGGGCGACGATGGTGCGGGTGCTGAAGTTCGACCGTGCGATCGACGCCAGGCGGCTGGAACGCGGACTGCTTGATCTGGCGCGCCACCAGGATTCGATGCGGCTGAGCTTCGTGCAGCGCAACCGAGAGGTGCTTCTGAAGGCAAGGTCTGTGACGGACACCACCTCGCTCAACATCGAGGTGCGGGATTTCTCGGGCCAGCCCGCCGAAACCGCCGCCCGCATGCTGGACGCCCTGCGGCTGGACGTGGCCAACGCCGAAATCACCACGGACACCTGGCCGCTGTTTCGCGCCACTGTCGCGAACCTGCCGGGTGGTCGGTCGGCGGTGGTGTTCGCCATGCACCACATGATCGGCGACGGCTTCTCGATGAACCTCGTCGAGACGCAACTGCGCCACTTCCTCGAAGAGGGCAGGGCCATTCCCGTGCCGTCGCGGTTCAACTACCTCGGTTATGCCGACTGGGCCGCCCGCGAGGAACCCCTGCGCTTCGGGCCAGGGTCCGACGCGCAGGCCTATTGGGCGCGGGTGTTCGCCACGCCCTACCGCAAACACGTCTTCGCCGAGAAGTGGACCGGGCCGGGCCACGACCGGGGCCAGGGCTATTGCGTCAAGGTGCCCGACGCCACCCGCGCGGCGGTCAAAGCCTACGCGCGCGCACACAGCGTGACCGAGTTCAGCCTTTACCTGAGCGCCAAGTTCCAGGCCCTGCACCGCCTGCTGGACCAGCCAGACCTCGTGATCGGCACGCCCGCAGCCGGGCGCGAGCTCAAGGGCGCCGAGGAACTCGTGGGCAACTTCATTTCGCTCGTCTGCGTGCGCAGCCGCCGCGACGCTGGCCAGAGCGCGCTGGACCACGTGCGACGGACCATGCAGGACTTGGCCTGCGCGATGACGCACCAGGGCTACCAATACGACAAGCTGGTGGCCGAACTTGGACTGCCGTTCGAGCAATCGCGGTTTCCGCTGACCACGGTCTTCATCAGTTACCTCAACTTCAGCGGCGCGGGGCGCAGCCCGCTCGACTCGCGCGAGTTGGGGTTCTCGGACCTCGGCTTCGCCGTGAAGTTCGACAAGATGTCCTATGTGCGCGAGCACGATGGCGCCACCAGTTTGCTGGTCCAGTACCGCAACAACCTGTTCGAACGGGCCGACATCGAGGCCTTCACCTCGGCCTGGATCGACGCGCTGGATGCGGTCGTCGGCACCCAACGCCCCGAATGTCCCGAACGCACCGACGAGGGCGCCGCGGTCCTCGGGGCAGAGCTTTGATGCCTGTTCCTTTCCTGGGCGAAGGCTTCGCCCTGGGGGCCTCGGTGTGCTGGGCCATAGGCCCCTTGGTGGCCTACAAGGGCGTCGAGGCGCTCGGCACGTTCCGGTTTTCGATGGTCCGGTTCTTCACGGCGGCCCTGGCGCTGCTGCTGATCGCTTTCGCGCTCGGGCAACTCCAGTTCGACAACACGCGAGCGATGGCCTATCTGGCGGCGTCCGGCGTGATCGGCGTGGCGCTGGGTGAGGCGGCCCTGTTCCAGGCGGTGTTCCTGCTGGGGCCGCGCCGCGCTTCGCTCATCTTCGCGCTGCACGCGCCGCTGACCGCCGTGCTGGGCAGCATGCTGTTCCGCGAAGCGGTGATGCCCCTGACCGTTCTCGGCCTGTCGTTGGCCTTCGCGGGTGTCTATGCGGCGGTCATCTTCCGCGCGCCGACGGAGAAGGCGGGTGGGGCGTATCACAAGCCCGAGGCGATCCGCCTGGGCTTCTTGCTGGTCGCCGTGGCGCTGACCTGTCAGGTGGCCGGTGCCTTGCTGGCCAAGGAAGTGGTCGATGTGGTGGCGCCGTTCTTTGCCTCGTTCATGCGGACCTTCGCTGCCGCCATCGCCTTCTTTCCCGTGTTCCTGCTCTTGCGGGGCGCGCCGCGCGCCAAGGGCGGCGCGCACCTGCCTATTGTTCTGGTGAGCGCGCTGGTCAGCACCATCGGCGGCATGACCTTTCTGCTCGCCGCATTGGCCAGCACAGGCATCGTCCGCGCCGTGATCCTGTCGTCGATGTCGCCGGTGATCTATATCTTCCTGATGTCGGTGTTTCGCGGGGAACGCTTCCCGGGTCCGGCGTGGATCGGCAGCATCGTGGCCGTGGTGGGCGTGGCCATTGCGGTTCTTCAGTGACCGGTATCAGGGAGTGGACGAGTGACGAAGCAGCAGACGCGCGAAAGCCCTCAAGCCCCAGCGCCCAGCAGCAGCACCTCGTGCACGGTGCTGGCGTGGTCGCCCCCCACGCGCGTGCCGCCGCCGAACACGTGAATGCGGTCGCCCACCGTGGCCGCGCCCAGGCCGTGGCGCGGCGTGGGCAGGGGCGGCAAGGCGCTCCAGCGGTCGCTCGCCGGGTCGTACACCCAGGCATCGGCGAAGACCTTCTGCTCGGGCACCCACTGCTCGCCACCGAAGACGTACAGGCGCCCCCCGTGCGCCGTGGCGGCCAGGCCGCCCTGCGCTTGCGGCATGGGGGCGCGCGTGGTCCAGCGGTCGCGGGCGGGGTCGTACACCTCCAGGCTCGGCACGTTCACCTGGCGCAGCGATCCATCAGCCTGCTTCAAGGCCTGGCGCCCGCCCACCACGTAGAGGCGGCCGTCAATGACGGCGGCGGCCGCGCTGTTGCGCGCGGTGGGCGCGTCGGCGATGGGCGACCAGCGCGCGCTGGCGGGATCGAACACCAGGCCGCGTGCGGTGTCGGCGTGCTGGTTGAAATGCCGCGCGGCCTCGTGCTCGCGCACGCGCCCGCCCACCAGGTAGAGCCGGCCCGCGATGCCGGCGAACACGCCCTCGGCGCAGGCGTAGGGCAGGGGAACGCCCTCGCTCCAGCGGTTGGCGGCGGGGTCGTACACGTAGGTCGACGCCTGGGCGCGCCAGTTGGGGAAGCCGCCACTGAAGCCGCCCACGCCGTGGATGAACCCACCGGCCGCGGCCAGCGCGATGTGGTGGCGCGCCTCGGGCAGCGTGGCCAGGCGCGTCCAGCGGTCGGTGGCGGGGTCGTAGGACTCGACGTGCGCGGAGTAGCCGGTGTTCGGGTTGAGCAGGCCACCGGCCACGTAGATGCGGCCGTTCAAGACCTCGGGGTAGAGCTCCTGCCGCGCGAGCGAGGGCGCGGCGGCGGCGGTCCAGCGCGGCGCGGTGGCCGGGGCCTGCGCCAGCGCGGGCTTGAGAAGGGGCGTTGCCGCCAGGGCGGCGGCGAGCCGGAAAGTGTCGCGTCGTTGCATGGTCGGGCCTGGTGTGTTGCGGTGAGGCGCATGCTAGGCAAGCCACCGCAAAAGACCAGACGCGCAGGGCCGAACACATTGATCGGCCTGAACGAACAATGCCGCATGAGGCAGCGGGCGCGCCCAACGCGCAGGCAGGAACGTGCTTTGCCGGCGATGCCCTTTCCAGTTCGAAGGGAGACCGCCATGCCCACCGCCGCGCCACCGCATGTCCCATCGCCTCCACCGCCGCCGCTGACGCAACACGGGCTCACTTTGCTGCTGGTGGTGCTGTTGGCCTTGGCCGCCCTGGTGCTGTTCGCGGGTGGCGGCTGGCTGCTGATGCTGGGCGGCTCGCCGTACTACGTGCTGTCGGGCGCGGCGTTGGGCTTCGTGGCGTTGTTGCTGGTGCAGGCGCAGCCCATGGCCTTGTGGGTGTACGCGGGCTTCGTGTTGGCCACGCTGCTGTGGTCGCTGTGGGAGGTGGGCATGGCCTGGTGGGGCCTGGCCGCGCGCGGTGATGTGTTCTTCGTGCTGGGCCTGCTGATGCTGCTGCCCGCCGTGGCGCGGCGCCTGAGCCACGACCCGCAGGTGCGCGGCACGGCACCGTCAATGGGCTGGCGCGGCGGGCGCGGCGCGCTGGCCGGCGTGCTGGTGCTGTACCTGGGCGTGGCTGTCGCGTCCTGGGTGGTGGACCCGTTTGCCACCCAGGGCAGCCTGCCGGGGCCGCGCGGCTCGCTCGCGCAGGGCAATGGCGTGCCGGCGGGGGAGTGGCACGCCTATGGCCGCACGGGCCACGGTCAGCGCTACGCGCCGCTGGCGCAGATCACGCCCGAGAACGTGGGGCAGCTGGAAGAGGCCTGGCACTTCCACACCGGGGACCTGCGCGGCCAGCCCGGTGACCCCGAGGAAACCACCTTCGAGGTGACGCCGCTGAAGGTGGGCGATCATCTCTTCCTGTGCACGCCGCACCAGCAGGTCATCGCACTGGACGCAACGACGGGTGAGGAGCTGTGGCGCTTCGACCCGAAGATCCCCTCGGGCCTGGCGCTGCAGCACCTCACCTGCCGGGGGCTGTCGTACTGGTCGGGCCAGGGCGGCTCGGCGGTCGAGAGCGTGGCGCCCGCCACCCCCGGCGAGGCCCCGGTGGCCGCCAGCGGTGAGCCGCCCGCGGCAGCGGCGCTCAGCGGCCCCGATCTGCCCATCGCTGCGCAGGACAGCCCCGCCACCGACAACTGCCCCGCCATGCTGTACATGCCCACGGCCGACGGCCGCGTGATCGCGCTGGACCCGCGCAGTGGTGAGGTGTGCAGCAGCTTCGGCGAGGGCACGGGCCAGATCAACCTGTGGCGCGGCATGCCGAACGTGAAGCTGGGCGGCTACTACTCCACCTCGCCGGTGGTGGCCACGCAGCGCGTGCTGGTGGTGGGCGGCACGGTGCTGGACAACGTGTCGGTCAACGAGCCATCCGGCGTGGTGCGCGGCTACGACGTGCGCACCGGCGCGCTGCTGTGGGCCTGGGACCCGGCGCGCCCCGATGACCAAACGCCCCTGCAGCCGGGGCAGACGTACTCGGCCAGCTCGCCCAATGTGTGGTCGATCATGAGCGTGGACGAGGCGCTGGGCCTGGTGTACTTGCCGCTGGGCAACCCGCCGCCGGACCAGTGGGGCGGCAAGCGCAGCCCGCAGGTGGAGCGCGTGGGTTCGTCCGTGGTGGCGCTGGATCTCGCCACGGGCCGGCTGCGCTGGGTGTTCCAGACGGTGCACCACGACCTGTGGGACTACGACGTGCCCTCGCAGCCCACGCTGGTGGACTTGAACATTCAGGGCGCCAGCGTGCCCGCGCTGGTGCAACCCACCAAGCAGGGCGAGCTGTTCGTGCTGGACCGCCGCACCGGCAAGCCCGTGCACCCCGTGCGCGAGGTGCCCGTGCCGCAAGGCGCGGCCGAGGGCGACCGCACCGCGCCCACGCAGCCCGTCTCGGCCATTTCCTTCGAGCCTGAGCCCTTGCACGGCGCGGCCATGTGGGGCGCCACGCCGTTCGATCAACTGGGCTGCCGCATCGCCTTGAAGCGGCTGCGCTACGAAGGGCGCTACACGCCGCCCTCCACCGAGGGCTCGCTGGTCTACCCCGGCAACTTCGGCGTCTTCAACTGGGGCGGCATCGCGGTGGACCCGGTGCGCCAGGTGGCCTTCACCACGCCGGCCTACCTGGCGTTCACCTCACAACTGGTGCCCCGGCCGGACGACACCGCGCTGATGGTGCAGGGCGACAACCAGCCCAAGGACGACCTGCCCGCGCTCAACGAGAACTTCGGCGCTCCCTTCGCGGTGAAGATGGGCGCGTTCACCTCGCCCCTGGGCCTGCCCTGCCAGGCGCCACCCTGGGGCTACGTAGCGGGGGTGGACCTCGTCAGCGGCGAGGTCGTCTGGCAGCACCGCAACGGCACCGTGCGCGACCTGGCGCCGGTGCCCCTGCCGTTCAAGATGGGCGTGCCCAGCCTGGGCGGGCCGCTCATCACGCAGGGCGGTGTGGCCTTTCTCTCGGGCACGCTGGACGACTACCTGCGCGCCTACGACCTGAGCACTGGCGAGACGCTGTGGAAAAGCCGCCTGCCGGCGGGCGGCCAGGCCACGCCCATGAGCTACCAGGGGCGCGATGGCCGGCAGTACGTGGTTGTGGCGGCGGGCGGGCACGGCTCGCTGGGCACCAAGGCGGGGGATTCGGTGATCGCGTACGCCCTGCCCAGGTGATGGGGTGGTGAGTTGACGTGCCTCAAGGCCCGCTCACGCGCGTGCGCTAAGGTGGGGTCCAAGCCTTGAACCCATCGAAAGAACCCATGAGCGACACCGTCAGCATCACCGTCACCCGCCAGCAGGGCTACCAGTTCCTCGTCGATTTCGGCGCGGCCATGCCGGCGCTCAACGCCGACCTGCCCGCCCCGCTGGGCCAGGGCGCCGGGCCGTCACCCGAGCACCTGCTGCTGGCGGCCGTGGCCAACTGCCTCGGCGCCAGCCTGCTGTTCGCGCTGCAGAAGTACAAGCAGGACCCGGGAACGCTGAGCGCCACGGCCACCGCCACCATCGGCCGCAACGAAGACAAGCGCCTGCGCGTGACGGGCGTGGACGTGGCGCTGAGCCTGGGCAAGCCCGCCGCCGAACTGGAGCACCTGGAGCGCGTGCTCGCGCAGTTCGAGGATTTCTGTACCGTCACGCAGAGCGTGCGCGCCGGCATGGACGTGCGCCTGAGCGTGAGCGACGCCACCGGACAGCGCCTGGGCGGTTGACCGTCCCGTCGCTTCAGTGCTGCAGGTAGCCCTGCAGGATGTGGGCTTCGACGGCGTTGGCGGCCTGGTAGAGGGTTCGCATGCGCCGCATTCTGGCAGCCCGCGCATCCCCCATTCGTCCATTCGCCGTCGTCCGCGCCGTCGAAAACCGGGACATGCTCGCCGGGCCCCAACCACCGGATCGAGTTCACCCATGAACGACAAAGACCTGTTGCTCGGCCCCGTGCTGTCCTTTCGTGGCAGTGCCAGCGGCCTGTGGAAAGTCACCGCCCTCATCGGCCTGAAAGAGGCCGCGCCCATCCCCACGATGGAGCTGGACGGCAAGCCCTGCCCCAAGCCGCGCGAACTGCTGCTCGCCAATGGCGAGCGCTACCTGCGCTACGACCTGTCGTGCCGCTTGCTGAAGACCGAGCGCATGGTCGGCTATGGCATCGCGGGCGGGCCGCGTTGGGCGCTGACCGTGCCCGCCAAAGGCGAGGCGCCACGCATGGC
>QFCS01001286.1_pt1 | contig 13278 bp, 13 predicted proteins | sample 3576561 | NCBI WGS metagenome assembly QFCS01 | reverse complement strand
GCGGCCTCGAGCAGCTGCTCGGCACGCTCGCCGAGCCCCGCGTTCAGGCCCGAGCAGGGGGGGAGCCCGGCGGACTTCGCCTGGCGGATGGTGTCGACCCGGTCGTCGTACGTGTGGGTCTGGACGATCGTGTCGTGGTGCGACGCGGCGGTGTTGAGGTTGTGGTTGTACGCGTCGACGCCGGCCTGCTTGAGCCGCTCGGCCTGGCCGTCCTGGAGCAGGCCGAGACAGGCGCAGACCTCGACGTCGGGGTACTCGCCCTTGAGTGCCTCGGTCATCTCGGCGACCTTGTCGATGTCGCGGTTCGACGGTCCGCGGCCGGACGAGACCATGCACACCCGGGTCGCGCCACCGCGCAGCCCGGCGCCGGCCTGCTGGAGGGTCTCGTCCGTCGACAGCCAGGAGTACTTGAGGATCGGCGCGTCGGAGCCGAGCGCCTGGGAGCAGTAGTTGCAGTTCTCCGGGCACAGCCCGGACTTGAGGTTGACCAGGTAGTTGACCTTGACGGTGTTGCCGAAGTGCGCCCGGCGCAGCCGCCCGGCCGCGGCGACCAGGGCCATCAGGTCCTCGTCGGGAGCGCGGAGGACGGCCAGCGCCTCGTCCGGCGTGGTCGCGCCGCCGTCCAGCACCCGCTGTGCGATCGCGTCGTACGTGGTCATCCGGCTACCCCCTGCGCAGAAACTGAACACTGTTCAGGAAGGGAGAGTACGCGGGATCGTGGGGGACCGCCACCCCCGATCCGGCGCGCAGCCGCGCAGGTCAGTCGTCGCCGATGCCGCGCGCGTGGAGCGCGTCACCGGTCGCCCGCGCGTGCGCCACCACCCGGATCACCAGCGGCGTCAGGTACGCGCGCGGGTTGCGCTCCAGGCCGCGCGCCCGCGCCGCATCCCGTGTCTCGGAGGCGATCTCGAGGGTCAGGGGGATGCCGCGGATCATCAGCGAGAAGGCCAGCGCCACCAGGTCCGGGCGCACCCCGAAGCGCCGGAAGGGCTCCAGCCACCGCGTGATCGCGTCGATCATCCGCTCCACCGACGTCGTCGTGGTGAAGATCGTGGCCATCAGGACCAGCGCGACCAGCGCGCCCACCACGACATAGGCGTGCTCCGCCCCTCGCTGCCAGGCCTGGAAGGCGGCCAGCAGCGTCATCGCGATCAGTACGCCGCGCAGTGCTCGCGCCGCCCGGCGCAGCCGCACGCCCGCGATCAGGCAGCCCACCGGCGCGGCGACGAGCAGCGCCGTCGTCGTCTCGGGGCCACGGAAGACCACGGCGAGGATGCTGAGGACGAACAGGATCCCCAGCTTCGCTCCCACCGGCAGCCGGTGGAAGATCGACGTCCCCGGCTGATACTCGCCGATCGGGCTGATCGCCATCACGGGCCTCGGGAGGCGCCGGCGCGGTAGCGGGCGACGACCTCGGCGGGCTCGCCGTCGGCCACCACCCGGCCGTCCTCGACCAGCAGGGCGCGGTCGCAGCGCTGGGCCAGGTCGAGGTCGTGCGTGGCGAGCACGAGCTGCTGGTCCAGGCCGAGCAGCAGGTCGGCGATCATCTGCCCGTTGCGCAGGTCCAGCAGTGTCGTCGGCTCGTCGGCCACGAGGATCGCGGGGTCGGTCGCCAGTACGCCCGCCACGGCGAGCAGCTGACGCTGGCCGCCCGACAGGGTGTGCACGCTGCGATCGGCCAGCTCGCTCAACCCGTACGACGCCAGCACCTCGCGCGCTGCCGCCGCCCGCTCCTCGCGGCCCTTGACGACGTGGCGCAGCGAGAGGGCGATGTCCTCGACGACGGTGGGCATCACGAGCTGGGCGGTCGGGTCGGTGAAGACGAAGCCGACCCGGCGTCGTACCTCGCGGCCCTTCCTGGCCACGTCGGTGCCGTCGACCAGCACCCGTCCGGAGGTGGGCTCGACGAGCCCGTTGACGAGACGGGCCAGGGTGGACTTGCCGGAGCCGTTGGGGCCGATGAGGGCGATCCGGTGCTCGGTCAGGTCGAGGGTGGTCTCTCGCAGGATCGTGACCTCGGGGGTGGGCCCGCCGGGCGTCGCCGCCCGGACGACGACCCGGTCGAGCTGGATCCGGCTCACTCCGCGGACGCGGCCGCGAGCTCGTCCCCGGCGCCGTGGGCGCTGTCGGCACCGCGGCGGGCCCGGCGGGCGGCGAGGTCGGGGAAGGCGCGGTGCACGGCGGTGGCGACCAGTGCCATGACGACGTTCTTGGCGATGTCGCCGGGGAAGTAGGCGGCGTCGGCGGCGAAGGCGGCCTTGAGGCTGATGTCGGCGCGCCAGGCGATGTTCAGCGGGCCGAGGGTGTGGACGAACACGAAGCTGCTCAGCAGGCCGCAGGTGAAGACGAGGGTGAACTGGGTGGCGTTGTGCCGGTTGCGGTAGACCAGGTAGCCGCACAGTGCGGCGGCGAGCGGGAAGGCCACCAGGTAGCCGGCGGTCACGCCGCTGTAGTGCGAGATGCCGGACGCGCCGCCGGAGTAGATCGGCAGCACGAGCCCGGCGACGAGGTAGAGCACGACGGCGAGGGAGCCGCGCACCGGACCGAGGACCGCGCCGGCGAGCAGCACGCCGAGGGTCTGCAGCGAGTAGGGCACGCCGACCCCCGTCTTGATGTCGGGCAAGATGGCGCACACGGCGATGAGGGCTGCGAACCCGGCGATCAGGGCGACATCGGTGGTGGGGGTACGACGCGTCATCGGTCACTCTCGGCAGTGGATCGGGGGAGCCGGGTCGCGACAGCGACCCAGTTGAACGGTGTTCAGGTTAGGCCGGACCTCGGTAGCCGGTCAACATAAACGGTGATCAGAAAACGGCGATCGGGTTGCGGTCGGGACGAGGAGTGCGGGTGCGGTACAGGCGGGCCGACGTGGTCGAGCGGGCGATCGGCGTCCTGGACGAGCGAGGGCTCGACGACCTGACCATGCGGCGTCTCGCCGCCGATCTCGGCGTCCAGCCCGGGGCGCTGTATCACCACTTCACCAACAAGGACGCGCTGCTGGCGGCCGTCGCCGATGCCCTGCTCGACCGAGGGCGCCGGGCGATGGAGATCGTCACCTGGGAGGCCGAGCTGCGGCTGGTCTGCGTCGAGCTGCGCGACGCCATGCTCGCCGCTCGGGACGGGGCCGCGCTCGTGGCTCGCGTTCACGCCCTCGGTCTCGGCGCGGCCGAGCCGCAGCAGCGGATGGCCGGCGCACTCGCGCGCGCCGGCGCCGACGACCACCTGGCCCGGATCGGCGCCCGCACCCTGCTCCACTTCGTCTTCGGCCACGTCGTCGAGGAGCAGGTACGACGCGACGCCGACCTGGGTGCCGACCTGGGTGCCGACGTGGGCGGGGACGCCCGGGAGGGCGACGACTTCCACCTCGGCCTGACGCTGCTGCTCGACGGGCTGCGCGGTCAGCTGCCCTGATCGGCAGCGCATCCTTCGCCTGTCGTTATCGTGAGGGAAACACCCGGGAGGCACAGTGGACGACATGGCTCAGAAAGCTCAGAAGCCGGTCACGGTCGTGCTGTTCGGCGCGACCGGCGACCTCGCCCGGCGCAAGCTGCTGCCCGGCCTGCTGCACCTGTTCGAGACCGGTCTGCTGCCGGAGCTGCGCATCATCGGCACGTCGTTGGACGAGCACACCGACGAGTCGTTCACCTCCTTCGTGCACGACGCCGTCATGGAGTTCTCCGGCGACGACGGCGACAAGGCGGCGTGGCCGGAGTTCTCCCGGCTGCTGCGCTGGGCGCCCGGGGCGGACGGTCCGGCGGGCCTGCGCGCAGCGGTGGAGAAGGCCGAGTCGGACTGGTCGGGTGACCGGGTCCGTCTGCACTACCTGAGCGTGCCGCCGAAGGCCGCACTGTCGGTGGTGCGCACCCTCGACGAGGCGGACCTCGCCACGGGCAGCCGGATCATCATGGAGAAGCCGTTCGGCGTGGACCTGGCCAGCGCCCAGGCGCTCAACGGCAAGCTCCACGAGACCTTCGACGAGTCGCAGATCTACCGCATCGACCACTTCCTCGGGAAGGAGGCCGCGCAGAACATCCTCGCGTTCCGCTTCGCCAACGGCCTCTTCGAGCCGATCTGGCACCGCAACAACATCGACCACGTGCAGATCGACGTTCCCGAGGAGCTCGGCCTCGAGCAGCGCGCGGACTTCTACGAGTCCACCGGCGCCTACCGCGACATGGTCGTCACCCACCTCTTCCAGGTCCTCGCCTTCACCGCGATGGAGCCGCCGACCTCGCTGTCGCCCGACGCGATCAACGAGGAGAAGAACAAGGTCTTCCGCTCGATGCTGCCCATCGATCCCGCGAACGTGGTGCGCGGTCAGTACCAGGGCTACCGCGACATCCCCGGCGTCGCGCCGGAGTCGGAGACCGAGACCTTCATCGCGCTCAAGTGCTTCATCGACAACTGGCGCTGGGCCGGCGTGCCCTTCTACCTGCGTACCGGCAAGAGGCTCGCCGAGGGCGCGCGGATCATCTCCATCGCCTTCAAGGAGCCGCCGCGCTCGATGTTCCCGAAGAACTCCGGCGTCGGCGATCACGGTCCTGACCACCTCACCTTCGACCTGGCCGACAAGGCGAAGATGTCGCTGTCGTTCTACGGCAAGCGTCCCGGTCCGGGCATGAAGCTCGACAAGCTGTCCATGCAGTTCGCGATGGGCGACACCACCTGGGCGGGCTCGGTCCTGGAGGCCTACGAGCGGCTGATCTACGACGCCGCCCGCGGCGACCAGACCCTGTTCACCTCCGCGGAGGGCATCGAGCGACTGTGGGAGGTCTCCGCGCCGCTGCTGGAGAGCCCGCCCGTGGTGCGCCCCTACCGGCAGGGCAGCTGGGGACCCAACCAGATCCCCCAGCTCGTGGCGCCCTACGCGTGGCGGCTGCCGTTCGAGCGGCAGTGGCGCAACCCGAACGCCGCGGGCGGCTGAGCCGACGCGACGTCAGGCGGCGCGCGGTCGGGCTGGTCATCCCGCACCACGTCGCGGAGATGCCTGGGGAGGACGAGCGGGCTGCTGCCCGGAGAGCCGAGGCGCGCCTCGTCAGTCGACGACGCCCGCCTCCCGCGCCAGTCGTACGGCGTGCACCCGGTTGCTCGCGTGCAGCTTGCGCATCGCGTTCTTCAGGTAGGACTTCACGGTGCTCTCCACCAGCCCGAGCGCATCGGCGACCTCGCGGTTGCTCTTGCCGAGCGCGACCTGCCGCAGCACGTCGATCTCGCGGGCCGCCAGTCCCGTCGGGACCGACGGGATCGTCGCGCGCGACGACAGGGCGGGGGAGCGGCCGTGGTCGACCTTGCTGCGTACCTGCTCGAGACGGGCGCGCAGGGCGTCGTCCTCGACCAGTGCCGCCAGGTCGGCGAGCTCCGCGGAGATGTCGCGCAGGTCGCGGCGGGTGAGGTGGACGTCGGTGGCCGGAGCGCGGGTGACGGTGTCGACGGCGGCGAGGCGGCGTCGTACCTCGTCGTCGACGGCGATGTCGCGCTCCACCCGCCGCACCAGGGGGAGGAAGGCGTCGTACCAGACGTCGCCGAGCACGACCTGGGCGCGGTGCGCGACGTAGACGACCATGCGGGGCGCCCGGTCCACGACGATGGGCAGGGCCGTCACGGTCTCCAGCTGCTCGGCGCGCACCGGGCCGTCGTACTGGTGGGTGATGCCGCGGGCGTCGTAGTAGTTGGTCACCGAGACGGGGCGCGCGATGGACAGCGCCTTGCCGCCCAGGCCGAAGCCGGCGCGCACCCGCAGCCCCTGCAGCGAGCGGGTGTAGGTGCTGTGCAGGCCGGTGATGTCCAGGGCGGTGCCGCCGGCGACGACGGGACCGCCGAAGGCCACGTCGGAGCGGCCCGTGGTCCGGAAGTCGGCCAGGGTGCGCACCAGGCGGGCCCCCTCGTAGGGAGCCTCCTGGGCGAGGTCCGTGCTCATGGATCCCACGGTAGGTGACTGCGGTCACAGCGGGCAACGGACCTACCTCCCTTCGGGGGTACGCCCTCCTTCGGGGGGTCCGGAGCCGGTGTGGCCGCCCTCACACTCGGCGGCACGTCACGACCTTCTCAGGAGCTGATCCATGACCGACCGCCCGACCGACCACCCGCCCACGCCGATGCGCCGGGTCGCCTTCGCGAGCTGCGCGGGCACCACGATCGAGTTCTACGACTTCTTCATCTACGGCACCGCGGCGGCGCTGGTGTTCCCGACCGTGTTCTTCCCGGCGCTCGGCGACTCCGCCGCCACGGTCGCCTCGTTCGCGACCTTCGCGGTGGCGTTCATCGCCCGCCCGCTCGGCGCGATCGGCTTCGGGCACTTCGGCGACCGCCTCGGCCGCAAGAAGACGCTCATCAGCACCCTGCTCCTGATGGGCGCGGCCACCGTCGCGATCGGCCTGCTCCCCAGCGCCGACAGCATCGGCGTCGTGGCCCCCGTGCTCCTCGTCGCGCTGCGCTTCCTGCAGGGACTGGCCGTCGGCGGCGAATGGGCCGGCGCCACGCTCCTGGCCGCCGAGTACGCCCCGCCGAACAAGCGCGGCCTGTACGCCGCCTTCCCGCAGCTCGGTCCCGCCATCGCCTTCGCGCTCTCCAGCGGCACCTTCCTGCTCATCAACCGGGTGGCGGGCGAGACCAGCCCGGCCTTCCTGGAGTGGGGCTGGCGGGTGCCCTTCGTGGCCAGCGCGCTCCTCGTCCTCATCGGCCTCTACGTGCGTCTCAAGGTCGAGGAGACCCCGATGTTCCGCGAGACCACCGCGACCCGGGCCAGCACCCAGGGGCCGCTCGCCGCGGCGCTGAAGAACCAGTGGCGCGAGATCCTGCTCGGCGGCGGCTCGCTGGCCATGCTGTTCGCCTTCTTCTACATCGGCACGGCCTTCCTCACCTCCTACGGCACCACCGTCGTGGGGCTGTCCCGGGCGACGGTGCTGACCATGGGCGTCGTCGGATCCGTGATCTTCGGCATCCTGATCACGCTCTCGGCCGTCTACAGCGACAAGATCGGACGCCGCAAGGTGGTCCTCGGCTCCTGTCTGGTCGCGATCCCGTGGGGCTTCGCCCTCTTCCCGATCCTCGACCGCGGCACCGGTACGGCGTTCGCGATCGGCCTGTTCGGAACGCTGGCGATCTTCGCGGTCTCCTACGGGCCGGCGGGCGCGATGCTGCCGGAGATGTTCCGCACCGAGTACCGCTACACGGGCGCCGGCATGGCGTACAACCTCGCGGGTGTGATCGGCGGCGGCACGGCGCCGTACCTGGCCTCGGACTTCGCGGAGGCCGGCAACACCGGCGCCATCGGCTGGATGCTCGCGGCGTTCGGTGCCCTCAGCGTGGTGTGCGTCCTGCTCATGGCCGAGACCCGGCACCGCACGATGAGCGCGGCGCCGAGCTCCGTCGAGGAGTCCGTCCCGGTCTGACCGCTCAGGCGGTGCGGTACTCGTAGTCGTCCAACGGGAACCGCACCGCCTCGCGGTGCGCCGACCAGGTCGAGGTGGGGCGCAGCAGCACCGCCTCGCCGTGCTGGTTGAAGTAGTAGCTGCGGGCGTTCGCGCAGGCCCCGGCGTTGAACACCGAGTTCCCCAGCAGGCCGGTCATCCGGTCGAGGAACGCGGTGTTGGCCTCCTCGGTCACCTCGAAGACGTCCGCGCCCCGGTCCGCCATGGCCGTCAGGAGCCGGGCCATGTGCGCCATCTGGGTCTCGATCGTCGTGAAGTACGACAGGCCCGAGTAGGAGTAGGGGCTGTTGAGGGACAGGAAGTTGGGGAACCGCGGTACCGCGATGCCCTCGTAGGCGCTGAACCGGGTCTCGCGCCACCACTTCCCGAGGTCGCGCCCGTCGCGCCCGATCACCTCGATCGCGGGGAAGTTGGTGTCCCACAGGTCGAAGCCGGTGGCGAGGACGAGGACGTCGAGATCCGTGCGCCCGCCGTCGACGGTCACGATCCCGTCGGCGTCGACGTGGTCGATCGACGTGGTCTCCAGGTCGACGTGGGGCCGCGTGAACGTCGGGAAGTAGGTGTTGCTGAAGGTCGGCCGCTTGCACCCGAAGTCGTAGTCGGGGGTCAGCTTCGCCCGCAGCTCCGGGTCCTTGACCTGGCGGCGCAGGTGCGCCTCGCAGACCCGCCTGCCGAGCTGGTTGGCGGCCGGCAGGTCCTTGAAGTGCAGGACACCGGCGACCATGAGCAGCTCCAGCACCGACGTGCCCGCCAGCCGGGCGGCCCGCTGGGTCAGCGGCACCTTCGCGAAGACGCCGCGCACGATGCCGGGCACCGGGCCGTCCAGCTTCGGGCTGACGTAGATCGGCGTGCGCTGGAAGACGGTCAGGTGCCCGGCCGTCTTCGCGAGCTCGGGGATCAGCTGGACGGCGGTCGCGCCGGTCCCGATGATGCCGATCCTCCTTCCCTCCAGGTCGACGTCGTCGTCCCAGCGGGTGGTGTGCACCACGGTGCCCGCGAAGTCCTCGATGCCCGCGATGTCGGGCAGCCGCGGCTGCGACAGGAATCCGGTGGCGGTCAGGAGGAACCGGCCGACGACGGTCTCACCGCCCTCGATCGCCACGTGCCAGGTGGAGCTCTCCTCGTCCCACCGGGCGCCCTCGACCACGGTGCCGAAGCGCATCCGGCGGCGCAGGTCGTACGTGTCGGCGACGTGCTCGGCGTACTGCTTGAGCTCCGCCCCGGGAGCGAAGAGCCGCGACCAGTGCGGGTTCGGCTCGAAGGAGTAGGAGTACGTCGTCGAGGGGATGTCGACGGCCAGGCCGGGATAGCGGTTGACGTGCCAGGTGCCGCCGAGGTCGTCCTCGCGCTCGAGGATCACCAGGTCGTCGTACCCGAGGCGCCGGAGCTGGATGGCGGCGCCCATGCCGCCGAAGCCGGCGCCGACGACGACGGCGTCGTGGACGTGGGTGCTCATGCGTTGCTCCGATCGTCGGTGGGGGCGGCTTCGTCGAGCCGGGCCTGGTAGGCCGCGCGGGCGGCGGTGTCGGGGTGGAGGGCCCGGTCGCCCTTGACCACCTTGCGGACCCGGTCGAGCAGGGGGACGGGGACGAGGTGGGTGACGTCGGCCAGCGCGCCGACGTACCGGGGGACGGCGATCTCGGCCGCGCGGTGACGGACCGAGGCGACGACGGCGTCGGCGATCTCGCTCGGCCTCACCTTCGGGATGGGCCTCATGTCGAAGCCGGAGGCGAGATCGGTGTCGACGGCCGACGGCAGGATCGCGGTGAGGGTGACGCCGTGCGGCGCCATCTCCAGGCGGGTGGCGGCGGTCAGGCCGACGACCGCGAACTTGCTGGCGTTGTAGACGGCCAGCCCCGGCACCGGGAACTTGCCGGCCAGGGAGGCGATGTTGACGACGTGCCCGCGGCGGCGCTCGACCATCCCGGGCAGGACGCGGCGCATGCCGTGGAGCACGCCGTGGACGTTGACCTCCAGGGTCAGCCGGTCGGTGGCCGGTGCCTGGTCGAGGAAGGGGCCGCTCGGCATCACCCCCGCGTTGTTGACCAGGACGTCGACCGGCCCGTGCTCCGCCTCGGCGGCGTCGACGAAGGCGTCGTACGACGCCGCGTCGGTCACGTCGAGGTGGTACGCCGTCGCGCCGGTCGCGCGCGCGGCGGCTTCGGCGGCGGCGATGTCGAGGTCGCCCACCGACACCTTCGCGCCGCGGGCGAGGAAGGCCTCCGCCGTGGCACGGCCGATGCCGCGGGCGCCGCCGGTGACGACGACGTGGGCGCCGTCGAGGTCGATCGGGGTGGGTCGCGTCATCGGAGAACCTCCTGCTGGGAGACGAGGGTGACCGCGGAGTGCGCCGCGGTCCGCCGGACCCGGGGGAGTCGGGAGCCGTCCATGAAGTTGGCGCCCATCGCGTCGAGGTCGGCGCGGGTGGGCTCGATGCGGGAGACCCGCGCGCCGGCGGCACGGAGGGCGGCTGCCTCGCGGTCCAGGCGGGCGGTCATCGGGCGCCGCAGGAGGCGCTCGAGGTGGGTCGCGCCGCGGCCGGGGGCGCCCCCCTGGCTGGCCATCGGGGCGACGACGACGACCTCGTCGACCCGGCCGGCCGCGACCTCCGGCACCAGCAGGTCGGCGGAGGTGGGGGAGACGGTGCCGCCGTCGAGGAGGTCCCGGTCACCGATCCGGGCCGGTGGGAACCAGCCGGGGATCGCCCAGGACGCGGCGAGGGCGTCGCCGAGCCGCGCCGCGGGAGCGTCCGGGTGACCGAGTGCGACCCGCGCGCCCGTGCGGGCGTCGGCCGCGACCAGCCAGGTCGCGGGGTGCGGCACCCAGCCGTCGTCGCCGGCGAGTGCGGCGCCGAGGTCGCGCAGCCAGCCGGCGTCGCCGCGGCCGCGGGGGAGCAGCCCGGCCAGCCCGGCGAGCAGGTCGGCGCGGCGGCGTACGGCGGCGCGGGTCAGGCCCAGTCCGGGTAGTCCCGGCCGCGGGAGGCCCGGCAGCCGTCCCGGGGCGCCGGGTGCGCTCAGGTGCTGGGCGACACGGGGGTCGCTGCGGTCCTCGATCGCGGTCGCGGGGACGCCGGCGCCGAGGAGCGCGACGAGCTCGGCGCCGGCGGAGGTGCCGACGAGCACGTCGGCGCCGCCCGGGTCCCAGCCCTGCCGGTCGAGCTCGGCGAGCACGGCGGCGGTCCAGGCGAAGCCCAGGGTCCCGCCGCAGCCGATGACGAGTGCGCGCCCCATGCGGCCCCCTGGAGATCGAACGGAATGGTGTGTCAGTTCCGGAACGTATCGTCAGTTTCGACGATCTGCAATAGGCTCGGGGCCATGACGACGGCGGCGACAGGGCCCTCGCGCCTCGAACGGCGCAAGGCGGAGACGCGCCGCGACATCATCGACGCGGCGTTCACGTGCTTCGCCGAGCAGGGCTACCACGCGACCGGCATCGCCGACATCGCCGCCCGCCTCGGCATCGGGCACGGCACCTTCTACCGCTACTTCGCGAACAAGCGCGACATCGTCGAGCACGTCATCACCGACCTGATCGACCGCATCGTCGGCGCCCTCGGCGCGGAGAACGCCCCCGAGGCCGTCAGCACGCTCGACGACTACCGCGCCCAGAGCGAGCGCATCGGCTCCGCGCTCGGCCAGATCTTCGCCGACGACCCGCGCGTGGCCCAGCTGCTCCTCTCCGCGGCCGGCATCGACGACGCCATGCGGGAGCGGATGCTCGACCTGTTCGACGCCACGACCCCGCTCACCGCGGCCTACCTCGAGCACGGCGTACGCCTGGGCTATCTGCGCGCCGGTCTCGACGTCGAGTCCACCGCCCAGGCGATCAACGGGATGATCCTGGGGTCCGTCCTGTCCGCGCTCCGCGACCCCGCGCCGGAGCGTCAGCAGCGGCTGAGCGCGGCGATCCGCGCCGTCATGTACGACGGCATCGCGGCGCCCTGACGCCCGGCACCCTGACGCCCGGCGCGATCCATCCGAGGAGATCCGGCGCTCGTCGTGGCGTCGGTGACTCGACGTGATCGGATTTCCTTACTAACCTTGATAGGTAGGAATTATCACGTTTGTGTGATTCGGGCTCCCGCAGGGTGCCGGGTCGGATCGGTCCAGGGAGGTCAGCATGTGGTTGGTGGCAGCGTTCGCGCTCGCGGGCGGTCTCGCCCAGCTCGTCGACGGCACCCTCGGGATGGGCTTCGGCGTCACCTCGGCGACCGTCCTGCTCGCCCTCGGTGTCGCGCCGGCGACCGCCAGCGCCGCCACGCACGCCGCGAAGCTGCCGACGACGCTCATCTCGGGCCTGTCGCACTGGCGGGCAGGCAACGTCGACCCCAAGATCCTGCTCCGCGTCGCCGTCCCCGGCGCCGTCGGCGGCTTCCTCGGTGCCGTCATCCTCACCTCGATCAGCCTCGAGGCCGCGAAGTCGTCGATGGCCGGCCTGCTGCTCTTCTTCGGGTTCGTGATCCTGGTCCGCTTCGGCTTCGACTACCGGATCATCCCGACCCCCAGGTCCGGTCACACCGCCCGCTGGCTCTCGCCGATCGGCCTGCTCGGCGGTTTCGTCGACGCCACCGGGGGCGGCGGCTGGGGACCTGTGGTGACGCCGAGCCTGATGACGGTCACCAGCCACGAGCCGCGCCGCGTCGTCGGTACGACGAACGCCGCCGAGTTCGCCGTCGCCGTGTCCGTCTCGATCGGCTTCATCACCGGCGCCGCCCACCAGGACATCCCCTGGCTGCCGGTCATCGGCCTGGTCGTCGGCGGCGTCATCATGGCCCCCATCGCCGCCCGGCTCGCCGGCCGGCTGCCCCACGCCCCCATGGGCGCCATGGTCGGCGGCCTCGTGATCCTGGTCAACGCCGTCACCGTCGTCAGCGCCCTCACCGACCTGCCGGTGTGGGCCGGCTGGGGCCTGATCGTGGTCTGGCTCGTCGTGGTCGGCCGGATCGCCTGGGTCGCCTGGCTGCGCGAGAAGGCGTCGCGTCGTACCGCGGCCGCCGCGCCGGACCCCGACTCCGACCCCGACTCCGACCCCGACTCCACCGCCTCCCTCGCCGGCTGAGCCCCGGCGGGGCCCGGCCGGGGGTCATGTAACACGCTGTCCACCCGTCTATCCACGAGTTCCCTGCGCTCCGAGGGCCGATTTCGGGCGTTTTCGTGCAGGCAGCCGCTGGGTAGACGGGTGGACAGCGTGTTACAGGCCCTTCGCCGACCCGCCCACCGACAGCCGACCGCACGACGAGGAGACTCGATGTACGCCACCCCGACCCGCCCGATGACGCAGGACGAGCTGGACCGGATCTGCCGGGTCTGGGCCGACGTGGGCAGCGACGACCCGACGGACCGCTGGCTGGAGCTGTGGGACGGCGGGGACGCCGACGACCACCCCGAGCAGCGTGACGCCATCATCGCGATCGCGACTGCGTGCGGCCTCGAGGCGCGGGTGGAGCGGGGCGTGCTGCAGGTGCAGAAGACCCAGCAGCTGCACGACGAGATCGGCGCCCGCTGGATCTGAGCGGCCTCAGACCGCCAGCAGCCGCGCGCACTCCTCACCCAGCCGGGCGCGCAGCGGCGCCGCACGCTCGGCGAAGCCTCGCTGCGCCTCGACGTACGCCGCCTTGCCGTCGGCGGTCTCGATCGCGACCGGCTCGAACCCGAGGTCCACGAGGTCGTACGGCGCCGCGCGCATGTCGAGGGTGCGGATGTCCCAGGCGAGCTCGAAGCAGTCGGCCACCAGATCCGAGCAGATCATCGGGGTGAGCCGGAAAGCGTGCTTGTAGAGGTCCATCCCCGCGTGCAGGCAGCCCGGCTGCTCGAACGCGGGCCGGTCGTCGCGGCCGGGGGAGAGGGTG
>QFCS01002169.1_pt1 | contig 13283 bp, 13 predicted proteins | sample 3576561 | NCBI WGS metagenome assembly QFCS01 | reverse complement strand
CCTTCTTCTGCACGACCTGCTGTATGAACAGCGCATCGATACGGTCGGGCTGGTCCAGCGCTTCGCGCAGCGCGTCGACCGCCTCGAGATCGAGCGCCAGCATGAGCGAGCCGTAGTGAAGGTCGAAATCGACCAGGAGGACGTCTTCCTTCAGCCGCGTACCCAGCATGGCGGCAATCGCGACCGCAGCCGTCGTGGCGCCGACACCGCCCCGAGCACCGATCACCGACAGCGTCCGCGGCCGGGCATCCTTCGCCACGCCAGCCGGAGTGGACAGGCCACCACCTCCGCGGTTACGCGTCTCGAATGCTCGTTCGATGGCGCGCGCCATCACCCCTTCGGCGAACGGCACGGCGAGATAGTCGGCAAAGCCTACTGCCATCAGGTCCCGGTACAGGCCGACATCGTTGATCCGTCCCACGCCCACGACGAGGCAAGCAGCCGGCACCACCATCTTGAGCGCCGCAGCGTCAGCAACGGGGTCCACCGAATCGCCAAGGTCGACGACCAGGATGTCGAGGTCGCGCGGCCATTCACTGAGCGCCAGCGCCTCGTCGATCGCCCCCTCGCGCACATTGGCCCTGCCCATCGTGAGGCCGAAGAGATCGGCGGACACACGTGACAAGGTCACGGTGTCGGAGATGAATGCCATCGCCGACCGGACCGCCTTGTCCTCCGAAACCACCGGTGACGAATGCTGCAGTCTGGCGGGCACGATGGAATCCTCCTAATTCGTCGTGCCGGTGGTGGCTCCGACGGTGCCCGTGGAGAGCGGAACGGTGCCGACGATGCCTTTGGTATTGAGCATAGGCACCTTGCCCTCGCGGTAGCGAGCGATGGCCATGGCATTGACCGTACCGTCCGCTGGTCCCGGCGACCGTCCAATCGCCGCATCGCGCGGCCGCGCCAGCATTTGGCCCATGTTGTAAGCATCGGCGCATCCGTACCCGGGCATCGCTCCCTCGTTGGGGTTGCCGATCGTCGCCGGAACGAAATCCGGGCAGCGGTTGTTGGCCAGCAGGTACTCCGAACGCACCACCACCACCGTGTTGGGCCCCATCGCCATGGCCGGCTCGACCGAGGCGCTCACCCATTGCGCGCCGGCGCGGGACAGCGTCTGCGCGACCTGCTGCGCACGGGCCTGCTGCATCGGTCCGCCCGAGCCGTCCGACACGACGACGAACTCGTCGCGCCGGGCACGCCGGCCGACGGCGACCACCCTCGACAGTTCCGCGACCTGGCCCGAGTCGAGGCCGCGCGCGCCCGGGGCGAAGTTCACGGCGAGCATGCTGTCAGACCGCACCGGATCGAACCGCGTGTCGACTTCCGCCTGCTGGGCCACCGGATTTTGTGTGCAGGCTGCCAGAGCGGCAGCCGCCCCGGCAGCAAGGATCGTGAGGATCGCTCTCATCGACGAAGGTCCTAGTCGAGCTTGAATCCGGCCGTCGGTACGGCGACTGCAGGCGTGCCGCGGCCTACCGCGACCCGGCGCGGCGGCGTCGGGTGGTTGAAGCGCTGCATTACCAGCCGGTCGACGTCGGTCGGCGGCACGCGGCCGGTGAGCGGCGTCTGCAGAGGACGGTCGCTGGGTTCGACGAAGTAGGGCGTGATGATGATCACCAGCTCCGTCTCCTCCCGGCGGTAGGCATCGGACTTGAACAGAGACCCCAGCACGGGAACGTCGCCCAACCACGGGAATTTGTTGATGTCCTGCACCGAGCTCGACTGCAGCAGGCCGGCGATGGCGAAACTCTGGCCGCTGCCAAGCTCGATCGTCGTCGCAGCCTTGCGGGTGCGCACCGCTGGGATGGTGACTGTGCCGCCGGCGAGCGGCACGCTGATCGAGCCGGCGACGGAGAGTTCACTGACCTCGGGAGCGACCCGAAGGTTGATGCGCTCCCCGATGATCGTCGGTGTGAAGGCCAGGCTGACGCCAACCTCTTTGTACTGAATGGTGACCGTGCCTGACGACGAGCCTGTCTGCGGCACGATCAACGGAATCTCGCCCCCGGCCAGGAAGCTCGCCGTCTCGCCGGACATGGCGATCAGGTTGGGCTCGGCCAGGATTGTCGCCTGGCTCTGCGTCGCCAGGAAGTCGATCACCGAGTTGAGGGTGCCATCGCGCGTCGCGAACTGCAGTGCGCCGGTCGCCGCGCCGCCGGTCGAGGCGATCGTGCGGACGGCGAATCCCCACAAGAAATTGCCGGTACCGAACAGCGCAATGTTGTTGATGTTCTGCCAGTTGATGCCGACGCGCTTCAGCGCATCGCGCTTGACCTCTGCGACCTTGACGCGCAGCTGGACCTGCGTCGGCGCATCGACGCGGACGGTGGTGATGACCTTCGAGGCATTGCCGTTGACGTGCTGCAGCGCCAGCCGCCGGGCATCCTCGGCAATCGCCGCCGAGCGCACCGTGCCGCCGACGACGATCGTCTCGCCCTGGTTGTCGAAGGTCACGCCGTTGCCGGGATGGATCGTGTCGAGGGCGCCCTTGATGCGGCTGAGGGGTGACGTCACGCGCACGATGGTGTTGAGCAATACGCGATCCTGCGCATCGACCGCGTACAGCACCGTATCGCCTGCCTTCTTGGCGAAGACATAGACCATCGTGGGCGAGCGGACCTGCACGTCCGCGATGTCGGGGGCCGCGACGAAGACCGTCGAAGCCGCCCCGGGCAGTTTCAGCGCCGTGCCCTTGTTGATCTCGAGCGTGAGCGTCGGCTGCTCGGTTGGCACGATCTGGCTCTGGCCGAAGGGCTGGCCCGGTGCGCCGGCGGCGACGATCGGAGACGCAGGCGCGCCGGCGGCCGGTGGCTGGATCGGGACCGGCGCCGGACTCGGGATGGGCGCCGGCGCCTGGGCGAACTGTGGCGTCGGCGGAACGGCCGGCTCGAGCAGCGGAGCGGTCACGGCCTGCGGCACGATGCCGGCGGCCGGCCGCTGCGCCGCTTCCACGCCGGGCGTCAGCGATGCCCTCGTGATCGGTGCGTGCGACGGAAGGGCGGCCACGGTCGGCGGCAGCGCCCCCGCCGGCGCGACTGCCTCCACGGCCGAGCCGCTCATGGCGCGGACCACCGCTTCTGCACGCGCCGCCTCGCGGCGATTGAGGTCGTCCGAGACGTTGTCCGTCGGTGTCTGCTTGCGCGCCGACTTCTTCGCCGCAGGCTTCGGCTTCGACTTTGCCTGGGGGCGATCGGGATCGTTCACCTGAACCTGCGCGAGCAGCAGTGTCGGCTGCGCCGCCAACCACACCGATGCCGCCAGCGCCATCAACGACACGGACCGGCGCCACGGCGAGGTCGAGCAATTGGAAACAAGTCTCATCGCAGCACGCCGGTCAGTGTTGGGGGAGAGGTCGTTGTCTTCGCGCCAGGCTGGTTCGCGCCAGGCTTGGCGATCTCCGTGTCGCCGGACGCCGCGCCCGGATCGTCGGCCAACGAGCCGTCGAGCTCCTGCTTGGTACGCGCGCTTCCGCGCAGGACGAATATCGTCGGCTTGGGTGGGTCGACGGCCTTCGCCTCCGGAGTCGGATCCTTGATCAGCCGGCTGACTTGGGTGGCGTGCGTGTAGCTGTTGCCTAATTCGGCCGTCGCATCGTCGCCCTCGCCCGCCGCGCCGTCTTCCGTCTCGAGTTGCTGCAGGCTGCGCAAGGCCAGCGACAGATCGCCCATCTTGACGGCCAGAGTGACGATCTCGGCCTGCTTGGCAGTGAGTTCCAGTGTGGCCGTCTTGGCGATGTCCGGTTTGTCGCCAGGTGCGAAATCGAGCTTCTGGTCCATAGCAATGACACGCGCATTGCGCAGGACCGTCTCCGTCGCGCTGTACTGGCTGCCGCTTTCGGCATTCAGCGTGTGAGTCAGAAGCACGTCGACGCGGTCGCCGGCAAAGACGAAACCCGAAACCGCCGAGGTCGCAGTCGCCGGCACGCTGACCGCGCGCATGCCGGGTCTCAGCACCGCCGCGAGAAAGCCGCGCGAGCCCGGCATCACGATGTCGCTTTCGATGACCGGCTGCCCGACCTGGAGCGGTGCGCGCGCGACGGCGCCCACGAAATCGGCGATCTGCCGCCTTCCCTCGACGACATATGTCGCTGGCAGCGTGCCCTGCGGCCAGGCCTGCCAGCGCAAGTCCTCGGGTTTGATGAGCTGCCCGGTCCGGACGACGTTGCGTGCCACAAGTACCTGAACCGTGGGTTTTGCCGGCATAGCAGGACGGGCACCGCCGAGCTGCGCTGCGATGGCGGCACGCTCCGCCTGCAGCCATACACGTGCGAGGAACGCCGTGGCGCCGGCGACGGTTACGGCGAGCAAAAGGAAGACGATGCGCCTGCTGTTCATGGCTCCCCCCGAAGCCTCCGTTCAGCCCAGTACCCGGAATAGCGCGACCCAGAGGCCGCCGACTGCTATGGCCGGACCGTACGGAAGGCTTCTCCGCCATCGCGACGGCGACGGCTCGCCTGCGCCGGCCATCGCACCCAACGGGGCCGCACCCAACGGGGCGCCCGCCAGCACCGCGACGCCGAGCAAGCCGCCCGCGAGGGCCGTGACCAGACCGAAATCAAGCAACAAAGAGGGACCCGCGAAGAGGCTCGCCGCAGCAAGCAGCTTCACGTCACCGCCGCCGATGCCGCCCACAGCAAACGCGGCCGCCCCGACGGCGAACAATGCCGCAGCGCAGGCCACGCTCCAGACGACGTCGGACAAAGACAGGCCGCCGACGCAAAGCCCGGTCAACGCCCAGACGGCAAATACCGCGATGATGGCGATCGAAATTCCGTCGGCGATCAGAAGTGTCCGAAGGTCCTGCCAGGCGGCAGCACACAACAGAATGGCGAAGGCGATCAGGCAACTGGTCTGGAGAAGGACGACAAGCGACATCCGATACCCATCCGGCGCTTCGCCCCGGCCCTCCATCGACGGGCAACCACGCCGCCAAGGCCTGTCGAGGCCGCCGCCATGCTCGGAGTCGTGTGGACGCCGCTGTCGCGGCGGTACCGGGAACTAACCCAGCCGGAAAAGCCAAACGAATGAACGAACACGACGACAAAAATACACTTCGAATATACGTGCGAGGATATTCCAGAGAAACATGAAGTCAAGGCTGTAATTGTTTAATTCTAAATGAAAAATCTGGCGAAACTAATGTAAAACTTGAACATCAAACGAAAACGGTCCGCAAAGCGGGCCGTTGTCGAATCGTTGAAGGGGTGCGCCAGCAGGCGCCCGTCAGAGGAACGGATTGCCGATGCTTCCCAACACCGACGATAGCTTGCTGCTGACGGAGCGTATGGAGGCGATGGCGGACATGGCGATCAGGGAAACGACGAGCGTGTACTCGACCGCGGTAGCGCCATGGTTGTTCTTAATGAGGCGACGCAAAATGGAGAGCATCTGTAAACCCACGACCGGAGGCATTAATAGCTTGAAATCGTAACGATCACTGAAACAATCGTCAATGATTACTTTAGGATTTTCGTATAAGCCTCTGTAATCACTATATTTAGTTATTCCGCCAAGCCTCCATCACACGGGCTGCCGCCGTCATCAGGCAAAGCATCGCAAATAGCGTCGCCGACCACGGGAAGGCTTCCGGAAAGAGACAGAACAGGACGAAGGCGAGGATCGTCTCGCTCCCTTCGACGACGCCGGCAGCATGGAAGAAGGATTTTCTACCCCGGGCGCCATCGTAGCTTTCGCCGCGCTGCGCAGCCAGGATTGCACGGCCGAGGAACGACGAAGCCGTGCACACGAAAGAGGCCAGCAGCAAAGCCGCCGGCAGGGCGTTGGTCGAAGAGGCCAAGGCGAACCCCAGCGGCACCGCGGCGTAGAAGACCATGTCGCACATGATGTCGAGGTAGCCACCGAACGCCGTAGCCCCGCGCCGCCGCGCCACGGCTCCATCGAGCCCGTCGATCAATCGATTCACGAGGATCACCGCTAGGGCGGCGAGGTAGCAGCCCTGCGCCAGCAATGGCACCGTCGCCACGCCAATCGCAAGCCCGCCCAGCGTCAGGGCATTTGCGGAAGCACCTTTTTGCGCGAGCCACGCGCCGGCCTGACCGAGCGGCGCATCGATCCATCGCCTCAGGACGGGATCGAGCATCCCACCACGCCCGAGATCATTCCCCCGCCTGCTCTCGCGATGGCTGTCCGGGCCCCACGGGACGCAGGTTCACAACATCGCCGGCCGGCGTTGCTGCATCGTGCCGCGCCTGTCGGCGATAGGCCGACCAGCTGAAGGGGATGAGCGAGACATAGACCAGCCCCAGCAATGACAAGCCGATCCAGGGCGAGCTGGCGATCACCCCCATCACCAGGGCGGCGCCCAGCAGCGACGGCAAGACGAGGTGTCGCGGAACCCTGCCCTTCTTGAACGAGAAGGTCGGGATTCGGCTGACCATCAGGCCACCGACCAGCACCAGGACCGTACCGACGACCAGCGCATGTCGCGGCCATGCGGCCTCTATCTCGAAGCTCACCATCAGCGGCATGAGTGCGAGCAGCGCCCCCGCCGGTGCCGGCACGCCGGTGAAATAGGACCCTGTCCAGGCGGGCGGCGGCACATCCGAGAGCAATGCCGTGTTGAAACGCGCGAGCCGAAGGGCCGAGCAGATCGGAAACATCAGCGTGACGAGCCAGCCGAGCGACCCGACATCGCTCAGCGACGAGATGTAGAGCACCAGGGCCGGAGTGACGCCAAAACACAGGAAATCGGACAGCGAATCGAGTTCCGCCCCGAACTGGCTGGTGACGCCCAGACGCCGCGCCACGCGCCCGTCGAGCGCGTCGAAGATGGCCGCCACGATGATCGCGATGACGGCCAGCCGAGGCTGGTCCTGCAGCGCGAACCGGATCGCGGTCAGGCCGGAGCACAGGGCTGCCAGCGTCAGGACGTTTGGGATGAGGCGGTTGATCGAGAAGCCGCGCAACCGCCCGCGACCGCCGCGGTATTCGCTGTCCATAGCCAAGGAACTCCAAGATCACTCAGGGGTCATCTCGCCACCCGAAGGGTGACCCCCCTGTATCAAAACTCGAGGGCCTGCCTCGGTTCCGTCGTCGGCGGATCGAGCTCGGCAATGACCGTCTCCCCACCAATCATGCGCTGTCCCTGCGCGACCAGCAACCGAGCCCCGGCCGGCAGGTACAGGTCGGTGCGACTGCCGAACCGGATGTGACCGAAGCGTTCGCCAGCCTGTACGCCCTGCCCGGGCTTGAGATAGCAGATGATGCGCCTCGCCACCCAGCCGGCGATCTGGACGCAGCCGATGATTCGCCCGTCCGCACGCTTGAGCGCGATCGCCATGCGCTCGTTGTCGACGCTCGCCTTGTCGAGCGCGGCATTGAGATACTTGCCCGGACGGTACGAGACGACCTCCACCGTGCCGGCGCAGGGTGAGCGGTTGATATGCACGTCGAATACACTCAGGAAGATGGACACACGGGTCAGGGGCTGGTCGCCGAGGCCGAGTTCGGCCGGCGGCACGGCCTCCACTACCATCTGCACCAGCCCGTCGGCCGGCGCGAGCAGCACGCCGTCGTCCTGCGGCACGGCGCGGGGCGGATCACGAAAGAAATAGATCGACCACAGCGTGATCAGCATCATCGGCCAGAACAGCCAGGCGACGCCCGTCAGCGCCGCGAGGAACGTGACCAGCGCGAAGATGCCGATGAAGCGCCAGCCATCATCGAGGATCGGCACGAAGAAGTTCGCCAACATCAGGAGCCCCTTGTCGTTGCGGACTTCTAGTTCATCTTGGGGATGGTGAACACCTGACCGGGATATATCAGATCGGGGTCGCGAATCTGCTCCTTGTTCGCGCCGTAGATGATCGTGTGGTGGTAGCCTACGCCGTAGTGCGCCCGCGCGATATTCCAGAGATTGTCCCCGCGCACGACGACCAGCCGCCGCACGTCTTTCATTCCCGCCGGTATCTCGGCACGGTCGAACGGCAATTCCAGCCGCGCCACCGGCTTGCCGTCGCTCGCCAGTCGATCGAGACGCAGAGTGTGCTTGCCCGGAGCGACCCGCTCCATGGGCGCCACTCGCCACCGCCCGTCAGCCCCGGCAGCGCCCTCTGCCACCAGCTTGCCGTCGACATAGATCCGCACGGCCGCTCCCGGCGTCGCCAGTCCGCTCACCGTGACCTTGCCGTGGTCGTCGTAATCCACCGTCGAAATCGCCAGGTCCGCCGATTGCGGCACGCCGCCCGGCGACGGCGCCTGGACCAGGGTCGATACTCCCGATGAGGGCGCAATCATGACCAGGGTCTGTTCCTTCTTCTCGGGTGACACCGCCGCCGCCGCTCCGGGCTTTCTGCCGCCGGACGTCGAAGCGGCCGGCGCCGATGGCGGCGCAACCGGCGGCGGCGCGGCCGGCACGACCGCCACGACCACCTGATCGGAGGTCACCGCTGCGCGCCCTTCGACATGCTGCACCACCCTCAGCTCGTGATGTCCTGCGGCGAGAGGCGGATCCTGCACGATGACGACCCATTCGCCTCGCGCATCGGCCTCTCCATGCGCAATCTCCTTGCCTCCGTTCAGCAGGACGATCTTGGCGCCGGGAGAGGCACGCCCGGCAACGACGGCACGACCATCGGGGCCGATGCGGGCAACGTCGAAGGTCGGTGCAGGCAACGGCGCAGGCTGCGGCGATGCTGGAGGTGCGGCCACCGAAGCGGCCTTCTCAGCCGGCGGCGCGAACACCGGCGGCGTCGCGGATGCGGACGAGCCTGGCGTCGCCGCCACGGCAGCCCCGGCTTGCGGCACGGTAGTCGGCGTCTTGGACGCCGATTTGGTCGCCTGGTCGAGCACGGCCTGCTCGCTCTGCCTACCGTGCCAGGCAATGCCAAGCCCGGCCGCGATGACCGTCGCTCCAGCAGCGACCAACCATATGACTGTCCGAGACATCACCCTCCCGCTGGTGCGACTCCCCGCCCCCATTGGCGTCGCGACCATCCTCTGCGAAATGATACCATGTCCCCACGGTCCGCAAAGCCTGTCGGATCGCCTGTCCCTGAAAGCAAATTTTGATCCGGTCCGTGCCCCAGCCAGTCCCCTCCTCAGCTTTTCCCGCCTCCCTTTGCGTGTTCTGCGGTGCGCGCTTCGGCCTCGATCCGTCGGCCCGCGACATCGCCCAGGGCCTGGGAGAGCTCCTGGCCGCCAACGGCATAACCCTTGTTTATGGCGGCGGCGGGGTCGGCCTGATGGGGGTGACGGCCAATGCGGCCCTCAATTCCGGCGGGCGGGTCGTCGGGGTCATTCCGCGGTTCCTCCTGCAGCGTGAGGCCGGACATCCTGCCCTGACCGAGACGGTCGTCGTGGAATCCATGCATGAACGCAAGCTGCAGATGTTCGAGCGTTCCAGTGGGTTCGTGGTGCTACCGGGCGGCATCGGCACCCTGGAGGAGCTGTTCGAGGTGCTGTCCTGGCGCACCCTCGGCCTGCACACGAAGCCGATCATCATCGTCGACCAGGGCGGATACTGGGAGCCTCTTGCAGCCCTCCTGCGCTCGGTCGTCGAAGGCGGTTTCGCCGAACGCACCCATCTCGACCATCTGGCCTTCGTGCGCAGCCTCGACGAGCTGCTCCCCACGATCGCGGCCATGCCGGGAGCGCCTGGTCCGGAGCCCCGCCTCGACCGGGTCTGATCCGCCGCCGGGGCCGTCTTGCCCCGCCCCGCCGCAACGTCGTGCGCGGCCGCGCCGCCTTGCCGCATCCCGCCTGCTTCGGTAGAACCGCGGCCGCATGGGTATCTAGGGGCGCGAAAGGAAGCACGATGCCGAAGATCAAGGTGAAGAATCCGGTCGTCGAGATGGACGGCGACGAGATGACTCGGATCATCTGGAAGTTCATCAAGGACAAGCTGATCCTTCCCTATCTCGATATCGACCTGAAGTATTACGACCTCGGCGTCGAGTATCGCGACAAGACCAACGACCAGGTGACGATCGACTCGGCCAAGGCGACGCAGCAGTACGGCGTCGCCGTGAAGTGCGCCACGATCACTCCGGACGAGGCGCGTGTCGAGGAATTCAAGCTCAAGGAGATGTGGAAGTCGCCGAACGGCACCATCCGCAACATCATCGGCGGCACCATCTTCCGCGAGCCGATCGTCTGCAAGAACGTGCCGCGTCTGGTACCGGGCTGGACCAAGCCGATCGTGATCGGCCGCCACGCCTTCGGCGACCAGTACCGCGCCACCGACTTCGTCGTGCCGGGCAAGGGCAAGCTCACCATCAAGTTCGAGGGTGCCGACGGCAAGGTGATCGAGCACAACGTGTTCGACTTCCCGGGCGGCGGCGTCGCCATGGCGATGTACAACCTCGACGAGTCGATCATCGGTTTCGCGCGCAGCTCGTTCAACTACGGCATTATGCGCGGCTGGCCGGTCTACCTGTCGACCAAGAACACCATCCTCAAGCGCTATGACGGCCGCTTCAAGGACCTCTTCCAGAAGGTGTTCGAAGAGGAGTTCGCCGACAAGTTCAAGGCCAAGGGCATCACCTACGAGCATCGACTGATCGACGACATGGTCGCTTCGGCGCTGAAGTGGGAAGGCGCCTTCATCTGGGCCTGCAAGAACTATGACGGCGACGTGCAGTCCGACACGGTGGCGCAGGGCTTCGGCTCGCTGGGCCTCATGACGTCGGTGCTGATGACTCCGGATGGCAAGACCGTCGAAGCCGAGGCCGCCCACGGCACGGTGACGCGCCACTACCGCGAGCACCAGAAGGGCCGCCCGACCTCGACCAACCCGATCGCCTCGATCTTCGCCTGGACACAGGGCCTGAAGTACCGTGGCACCTTCGACGGCACGCCCGACGTGGTGAAATTCGCCGACACGCTCGAGAAGGTCTGCGTCGAGACCGTCGAGAGCGGCAAGATGACGAAGGACCTGGCGATCCTGATCGATCCCAAGCACCCCTTCCTCAACACCGAGGACTTCCTCGCCGTCCTCGACGGCAACCTTAAGGCCAAGATGGCGAGCTGGTAGTCGCCATTTGATCGTCGCAGGCGCCGACGGCTGCCGCACCGGCTGGGTGATCTGCCGGCGCGACGCTGACGGCTCCCTCGACATACGAGTCGAGAAGACCCTCGCAGATGCCTGCGAGGGTCTTTCCGTTCTGGCAGTCGACATGCCGATAGGCTTCGTCGACGCACCGCGGCCGCCACGCGCTTGTGAGGTCGAGGCGCGCCGGCATCTGCCGGGCAAGGCAAGCTCGGTGTTTCCCACGCCCTGCCGTTCCGTCCTCGCCTGCCAAACCTATCCCGAAGCCAATGCCGCCAGCCGCGTGCTGGGCATCGGCATCACCCGACAGGCCTTCCATCTCTTTCCAAAGATGCGTGAAGTCGACGACCTGCTCTCAAGGCAGCCGGCGCTGCAGCGAATCATCCGCGAAGCCCATCCCGAGCTCGCCTTCGCGCGCATGAACGGCGGCAGGCCGGTCCTCAGCCGGAAACGCAGAACCGACGGCTACGCCGAACGCGCCCGCCTCCTCGAGGCGCACGGCTTCCCCTGTCCCATCGCCCGCCTGCCGGGCGCCGCGCGCGATGACATCCTCGATGCCATCGCCGTCTGCCGTACAGCCTTGCTCATCACGCGCGGCGAGGCCACCCGCCTCGGCCCGGCACGCGAACGAGACGGCCGCGGCCTGCCGATGAATATCTGGTTCTGAAGCCCGCACTCGGGCAACCTTGCCGTTACCTCCGCCGCTCGGCCTTCGCGCCGGCCGTCTCGTGACCAACGATCGCTTCCTCGCGACGCCGCATCGCGTGGTCAACCGCTCCGGCAAGGAGCGCTACGCCGTCCCCTTCTTCTTTGACTGCGGCGTCGACGTGGTGATGGGGTGCCTGCCGACCTGCTGCGAGCCGGGCACGCATCCGCGCTACGATGCGATCACCTACGCGGCCCATATCGAATGGTACAGGAAGGCGAATTACGGCGACGCGAAGGACAAGTCGGGAGTCAGGCTCGCCGCCTACGGAGCGACGAGCCCGGAAGTCCTACACTGGCTTGATTCCTGCCGCCTGCAGCACTGGCCCCCAGATGCCGGCCTGGACCGCCGTCCAGTCGGCGAGTTGCTGGGGCGTGCCGCCCATCGCCACGAAACCGCGCTTCTGCAGCGCCTCACGCATCTCGGGTGTCGAGACGGCGGCGTTCAGTGCCTCGTTGAGCTTGGCGACGGCGGCGGACGACGTGCCGGGCGACGCGATCAGCGTATAGACGATGGTCCCGTCGACGTCGCCGAAGCCCAGCTCCTTGAAGGTCTTGATGTCCGGGGCCAAAGTCGCGCGTTCGGGCGCTGCCATGCCGTAGGCCTTGAGCTTGCCCGACGCCAGATGCGGCGCGACGCTGGTCAGGCTCGACATGCCGAGCTTGATGTGCCCGCCCAGAAGGTCGGTGACAAGCGGACCCGTGCCGCGGAACGGGACGTGGGTCAGCTTGATCTTGTTCAGCAGCGCGAAACGCTCCGTCGACAGATGCATGGGCGTGCTGACGCCGGCGGTGCCGAACTGCACCTCTCCCGGCGCCTTGCGCGCCGCGTCGACGATTGCTGCTAGATCCGGCCATGGAGCGTCGGCGCTCCCCACGAACACCGATTCCTGCTTGGCGACGAATCCCACCGGGACGAAGGCAGCCGGATCGAAGCTGAGCTTCGCCACGAGGAAGGGATACAGCATCTGATTGTTGCTGCTGACCAGCACCGTGTGACCATCGGGCGGCTGCTTGGCGACAAACTCATGCGCCAGCGCGCCGCCGGCGCCCCCCTTGTTGTCGATGATGACTGTCTGGCCGAGCACCTTCTGCATCGGCTCCTGGACAGCGCGCGCCAAGGTGTCGGTGCCGCCACCAGGCGGAAACGGCACCACGACCCTGACGGCCTGACTCGGAAAGGCGGTTTGCGCCTGCGCTTCGTTTGCGCAGGCGGCAGCCACGCCCAATGACACGACGAATGTCCGACGACGCAGGCTCACTTGTTGTTTCCTCCCGATTTCGGGAGAGCCTAGCGTCACCTCGAGCCTGGGGATAGCCCCGGGCTACAGATCAGGTCATGCCCAGCGCGTGCTTGTAGGTGTCGAGCAGCGTCTCTTCCTCGGCGCGGTCGGCGGAATCCATGCGACGCAGCGAGACGATCTTGCGCATGATCTTGACGTCGTAGCCAACGCCCTTGGCCTCGCTGTAGACGTCCTTGATGTCGCTGCCGATCGCGCGGCGCTCCTCCTCCAGCTTCTCGATACGCTCGACGAAGCTCTTCAGCCTGTCGGCTGAAATGGGTACTG
>QFCS01002431.1_pt1 | contig 13302 bp, 16 predicted proteins | sample 3576561 | NCBI WGS metagenome assembly QFCS01 | reverse complement strand
GCCCTGCCCTATATCGCCTCGGCCTTCGGCATCTTCCTGCTGCGCCAGACCTTCAAGACGGTGCCCAAGGAACTCGACGACGCCGCTCGCGTCGAGGGCGCGAGCCCGCTCCAGGTGCTGATGAAGGTCTATGTGCCGCTCGCCAAGCCGACCTACATCGCCTACGGGCTGGTCTCGGTCAGCTACCACTGGAACAACTTCCTCTGGCCGCTGCTGGTCACCAACTCGGTCGAGTCGCGGCCGCTGACCGTCGGCCTGCAGGTCTTCTCCTCCAGCGACCAGGGCATCGACTGGGCGGTGATCTGCGCCGCGACGCTGATGACCTCGGCGCCGCTGCTGGTTGCCTTCCTGCTCTTCCAGCGTCAGTTCGTGCAGAGCTTCATGCGCGCAGGAATCAAGTGACGACATGAAGCAAGTGATGACACGGCGGTTCGGATGAAACTGATCACCTGGAACATTCAGTGGGCCCGCGGCATGGACAACCGCGTCGATCCGGCGCGCGTCGTCGCCCATGCCCGGCAGATGGCCGATTTCGACGTGCTCTGCCTGCAGGAAGTCGCCGACAACTTCCCCGAGCTCGACTTCAACGACGAGACCAACCAGTTCGCGCGCTTCGCCGAATTGCTGCCCGGCTTCACGGCGATCGAGGGCATCGGCGTCGATGTCGATGACGGCAAGGGCGGCCGCAGCCGTTTCGGCAACCTCCTGCTGACGCGCTATCCCGTCGCCCAGGCGCTGCGCCATCTCCTGCCCTGGGAAGCCGCCGAGACCCGCAACATGCCGCGCACGCTGATCGAGGCCATGGCGCTGACGCCGATGGGGCCGGTCAGACTGATGACGACGCATCTCGAATACTCCGCGTCCGAGCTGCGCGCCGCGCAGGTCGAGGGCATCCGCGAGGCCCACCGCATGGCGCTGGCGCGTCATGCGAAGCCTCGTTCCGCCGGGCCGCACACCTACCGGATGACGCCGAGCTCGCCGAGCGCCGTGCTCACCGGCGACTTCAACATGCGGCCGGACGATCCGGTTCTGGCAAGACTGATGGCGCCCTTCCCGGGTGGCGAGCCGCCGCTCGTCGACCTCTGGCCTTCTGTGATGGGCGAGGCGCCGCATCCGCCGACCGCCAATCTCTTCGACCAGACCTATGGCCAGCCCGGCTGCCTCGACTACGTCCTTGCGACGCCCGATCTCGCGGCCCGCGCCCGCGCCGTCGTCTGCGACGTCGAGACCAAGGTCTCCGACCATCAGCCGATCCTCGTCGAGTTCGACCTCGGCTGATCGCCCTCGCCGGAACCTCCTCCTGCTACCAAAACCGGACCACCATGACCTTCTCACGCCAGGACCATGAGACGCTCGCGCGCATCCTTGCCGAGGCCGGCCGCCGCGAGGTGATGCCGCGCTTCCGCAACCTCGCCGAGGGCGAGATCCGCGAGAAGCGCTCGGCGACCGACCTCGTCACCGAGGCCGACGAGGCGGCGGAGCGCTTCATCAGCGCCGAGCTGGCCGAGGCCTTTCCGGGTGCCGCCCTGATCGGCGAGGAGGCCGTCGCCGCCGACCCGGCGCTGCTGGAGCGTCTGGCGGATGCCGATCTCGCCTTCGTCATCGATCCGATCGACGGCACGCTGAACTATGCCTCCGACCTGCCGCTTTTCGCGGTGATGGCGGCGGCGCTGGTCAAGGGCGAGGTCGTCGCGGCGGTGATCCACGATCCCGTCGTCGCAGACAGCGCCATGGCATTGCGCGGCGAAGGCGCCTGGCTCGCCCGCGAGGACGGCAAGAGCCGCGACCTGAAGGTGGCGCCCGGCGCCGCCCCTTCCGAAATGACCGGCATGATGAGCTGGCAGTATTTCCCCGAACCGCTGCGCAGCGAATTGCCCGGTCGCATGCCGGCCTTCGCCAATGTCTCCTCGCTGCGCTGCTGCGGCCACGAGTACCGGCTGGCCGCCGCCGGGAACGGGCATTTCCTGCTCTACGGCCGCCTCAGCCCCTGGGACCACGCGCCGGGCTCGCTGATCTATGCCGAGGCCGGCGGCCATGTCCGGATGCTCGACGGTGAGCCCTACCGCCCGGCTCAGCCGACGCTCGGCCTGCTCTGCGCGCCCGATCGCGAGAGCTGGCTGCGCACCCGGGCGATCCTGGCGCCGTCCTTCGCCTGAGGCGCGGAGCCCGCCTGCTCAGGCGCGGTCGGCGCGGGCGATGACCGCCTGGAGCAGGACGTTGAGGCCGGGCTCGAGATCGTCCCGGTCGCAGCTCTCCTGATTATTATGCGTGATGCCGCCCTTGCAGGGCGCGAAGATCATCGTCGTCGGCGCATGGCGGGCGACGAAATACGCGTCGTGCCCGGCCTGGCTCAGAATGTCGCGCGTGCGATAGCCGAGCCGGGCAGAGGTCGCCCGGACCTGCTCGATCAGCTCCGGCGCGAAGACCTTCCCGCCCCAGTTCCAGACATCGAGGACCTCCGCCGTGCAATCGGCCCGCGCCGCGGCCTCATGGACCGCGCGACGCATGCGCTCGGCCATCACCGCAGCGGTTTCCGGGTCGGGATGGCGGACATCGCAGACGACCTGCGCCCAGTCGGAGAGGATGCCCGCCTTGTTCGGCCAAGCGACCAGCCGCGCCGCCGTCGCCTTGCCGCCGCTGCCGGCATGCTCCCAACCGAGATCGTCGACGGCGACCAGCAGCCGCGCCCCGGCGATCAGCGCGTTCTTACGCCGCTCCATCGGCCAAGGGCCGGTATGGGCGGTCTCGCCACGGAACTCGACCAGCATGCCGGTGCTCGGGAAGCCGCCGGTGACGACACCGACCTGCATGCCGTCGCGGTCGAGATAGTAGCCCTGCTCGATATGGAACTCGAAATAGGCGTCGAAGGCGTGCGGCTTCTCCTCCATCTCGCCGAGGTAACCGATGCGCGCCAGCTCCTCGCCGATCGACTTGCCGTCGTCGTCGCGGCGCTCGCGCGCCCAGTCGAGGCCATAGGTACCGACGAAGCAGCCCCAGCCGAGCATCGGCGGCGAGAAGCGGCTGCCTTCCTCGTTCGTCCAGTTGACCACTTCGAGCGGCCGGCGCGTGCGGTGGCCGATGGCATCGAGCACCCGGCAGACCTCGAGCCCACCGAGCACGCCGGCAATCCCGTCGAAGCGGCCGCCATTGACCTGCGTGTCGAGATGGCTGCCGATCACCACCGGCGGCAGGCTGTCATCGAGCCCCGAACGGCGCGCGAAGATATTGCCCATGCCATCCACCCGGACGGCGAGCCGGGCCTCGCGGCACCAGCCGACGAACTCGTCGCGCATCTGGCGGTCGGCATCGCCGAGCGCGAGGCGCGACAGCCCACCAGGCCGGCCCGTTCCGATCTGGGCCGAGCGCTCGATCGTTCTCCAATAGCGCTCGATATCGACGCGCGCGGACGCTGGCAGTGCCATCATGCTCTCCTGGGTGTCCCGATTTTCGATCGCCGAACAGGCACGCGACGCCAAATGCAGGATGAGCGCACGGCGCCCTCCCTCAGGCGACGACCGGCGCGACGATGGCGTTCAGCGCTGAAACGACATCCTCCGGCCGCATCCGAAGCTGCAATCCGCGCTGGCCGCCATTGAGGTAGACCAGCTCATGCGCCAGCGCCTGCTCTTCGATCGCGGTCGGGATCCGCCGCATCTGCCCGAAAGGGCTGATGCCGCCGACCTTGTAGCCGGTCAGCCGCTCGGCCTCGGGCGGCTTCATCATCTGGGCCGACTTGCCGCCGAAAGCCGCGGCGAGCTTCTTCATCGAGACCTCGCGATCGGACGGCACGATCACGCAGGCCGGCTTGCCGTCGACCAGCGCCATCAGTGTCTTGAGCACCCGCTGCGGCGGCTCGCCCAGGGCCTCAGCCGCCTGCAGGCCGACCTTGTCGGCGCCGGGGTCGTAATCATAGCTGTGGACGGTGAAGGCGACGCCCGCCTGCTCCAGCGCCTTCGTCGCCCTTGTCGCCTTCGACATTCCAGCCTCCAGGGCGCAGCCGCCATGGCCGCAACCGTCCGATGAGGCGCGGACCATCTTCCGCAGCCGGAGCGAGGTCAATGCGGAGATCTGCAAGCCGGGCACGCGCCGGGCACCACCCTGCCCCTGCGACAACCGGCACAAGGCCGGCTTGCCGCAGTCCGGAAACAAGATATATTCAAAGATAAAGATACATCGAACATAATCCGGGGGAGGATCCATGCTGAACCGTCGCGACATGTTGCTGGGCGGCGCGGCCGCCGCGCTGGCCGGCTCCGCTTCGGCCGCCTTCTCCCAGGTTGTCGCCACCGCCAAACAGGGCGAGCGGGCGATCTCGATCCTCAGCGACGGCAGTTTCGAGCTGCCCCAGTCGATGCTGGCCCGCGATGTCCCGCTCGACGCGGTTTCCCAGGCGACCAAGGTCAGCGGCCCGACCGTCAGCGTACTGAATGTCACCTGTTTCCGGCAGGGCGATCAGGTCATCGTCTTCGACAGCGGCTCAGGCTCCAACTTCCTGCCCGGCACCGGTAAGCTCGCCGCCAGCCTGGAAGCCGCCGGCATCGCGCCCGACAGCGTCACCCATGTCCTGTTCACGCATCTCCACCCCGACCATTTCTGGGGTGCGCTCGACGATTTCGACACGCCGCTCTTTCCGAACGCCCGCTGGCATGCCGACAAACGCGAGGTCGCCTTCTGGACCGACGCCAAGGTCTACGACAAGCTGCCCGAGGACCGGCACGCCTTCGCCGCCGGCGCCCAGCGCATCGTCAAGGCGTTGGGCGACTCGCTGGAATTGCACGATGCCGGGTCGGAATGGGTGCCCGGCGTCGCCGCCTTCGACACGGCCGGCCACACCCCCGGCCACGTCTCGTTCGAGCTCAAGGATGCGGGCGGACCGGTCTTCGTGCTCGGCGATGCGCTGACGCACAGGATCGCCTCCTTCGCCCATCCGGAATGGCGCCCGGCCTCCGATCATGACGCCGATCTCGCGGTCGCGACCCGGCGCCGGGTGCTCGACCGCGCCGCGAACGAGAAGGCCCAGGTGATCGGCTATCATCTCGACGGCGCGATCGGCCGCGTCGAGCGCGACGGCAACGCCTATCGCTTCGTCACCGGCAGCTGAGCGCCGGGCGATGTAAGGCGGCGCCGTTCCTGCCGGCGCGCCCCTTCCGCTCACTGTCCCGCAGCGTAGAACTTCGCCTTGTCGGGCTTGTAGGTCCACGCCAGACCGGCATTCTTCCAGCCATTGACCGTGCGCTGGCCGTAAGGGGACGTATCGCCCTCGAAGCCCTCATACTGGCTGTAGACCTGGGTGAATCCGGCCTCGGCCAGCTTGTCGGCGGCGCGGGCCGAGCGGTCGCCGGAACGGCACATCAGGATGACGCGGTCGTTCTTGCTCAGCCCCTTGGCGGCCAGCAGGCGCTCGACGTCCCGGCTGAAGACCGGATTCGCATCGAGCTTGTAGCGCCCTTCCTTGTCGTCCCAGTCCCAGAACTCGGTCACCTCGACGAAGGGGACATGGCCGTCGATGACAGGCGCCCAGCCGGTGAACATCATCTCGGCCCGGGTCCGTACGTCGACGAACAAGGTGCGGGCGCCGTCCCGGCTCATCGCCTCCGCCGCCTCGCGCGGCCGCATATAGAGGCCGAGCGAGGTCTGCTTGGCCTTCGGAATGGCGGCCTGCGCCTGGGCGGCAGCATTGGCAGCCGGGGCGGCGCCGGGAACGACCGGAGCCTGCGCCGAGGCGGAAGATGCTGCAACGGCCATGACGATGGCCGACAGGATGGCGATCTGGCGTTTCATGCGGATGTCCCTCACCGGTCCCTGCTATGCCTGCGCCGCGCCGCTCAGAGCGGCTTGTGCGGGCAGGTGCGGATGCCGAGCAGCGTGTAGGCCGGGCAGAAGCGGAACAGCGCCGTCGCCAGCATGACCACGCCCCAGGCCGTCAGCGCGTATTTCCACGCTCCCCAGCCGGCGACGAGCTCGGCCAGCGGCGACACGAACGCCCCCATGACGAGCACGATACCGACGACGAAGCGAACCCAGCGATCAAGGACACCGACATTCATCGACCCGCTCCATGTTTTGACATATTAATATTCATATATCTGAATTATAAAATGTCAACGGCACCACTGCGCGGCATTGCCGGTCCATCGCCATGATTGTGGAAGCCGCCGCGCTGCCGTTCGATGATGTCGATCAAACATCGCAGCGATTTTCCGGGGTTGCGGCCCCGTGCGCGCGCCAGCCCGGCAGGCCGGCACACCGCAGACCGCCTGGAATGCACTGACGGCGCGTATCGCCGCAGGGTAACGCCGGAGCCCGCTCCGCTCAGCGGCGGAAGATGAAGAGGTTCCGGATCGAGCCTTCCATCAGGAAGGCGATGCCGAGTCGGGCGCCGATCATCATGCCGCCGATGGCGAGCGGCCAGGACAGCGCCATCATCGATCCGGCCGAGATGCCCTGCCCGATCGTGCAACCGCCGGCGAGCACGCCCCCGCCCCCCATCAGCACCGCCCCGAGCAGGTGCCGGCGCATTTCGTAATGGTCGTCGAAGGCTTCCCAGCGGAACTCGGCATCGAACAGCGCCGAGGCGAAGGAGCCGCAGACCACGCCGACGATCGTGCCGACGCCGAAATCGAACAGCCCGACCGGCGTCGTCAAAACCGCATAGAGCGCCCGGCCGACCGGCGAGACGAAGGTCAGGCTCTGCGTCCGCGGATTGAGGGCGAACTCGTCGATCGCGACCCCGGTCGCCCACCAGCCCAGCACCACGCCGAGCCCGAGCGTCAGCCCTGCGATCAGCAGGCGCGGCGAGCGCCGCAGCCGGCGATCGATCAGCACCGCCCCGATCAGGAAGGCCGGAACGAGGATGCCGAGCCCGAGCCGCAGGTCACCTACTCCCAGCCATTCGAGCACCGAAGGCAGGTCGCCCTGCACCGAGCCCGGCACGGCGACCGCGACCTTCTCCAGAACGTCGATCCGCAGCGGCGCCAGGATGCCGCGCAGCGTCGCATAGGCCACGGCGCCGAAGACCATCATCACGATCAGGCTGCGCAGGTCGCCGGCGCCGAGCCGGATCAGCGAGCCGAAGCTGCAGGTGCCGACGAGCGCCATGCCGATGCCGAACAGAGTGCTGCCGAGGAGGATCGAGAACCAGGCGAGCGCGCTCGGCACATAGGTCGAGAACTCGGGCGAGAGATCGCCGCGCCAGACCATCAGCTGCGTACCGAACAGCGCGACCGCGAGCGCCAGCCCGAAAATCCGTAGGCGGCGCGTATCACCGCCGATCCAGAAATCCTCGATCGCGCCGAAGGAGCAGAGCCGCGCCCGCCTGACGGTGAAGCCGCAGGCGGCGCCGACCAGGACGCCGACGATCGTCACGGCCCAAGGGGAAAGCGGTGTCACGGTTCAGCGCCCGGGCAACGGGAGCATTTTTCCGGTCAATCCTCGTTCGCCGGCTTCTGCGGCCCGCAGAAGATGTCGTAGATCACCGAGATCATGCGACGGACATCGTCATTGGCGAGGCTGTAATAGATCGCCTTGCCGTCCCGCCGCGTCGTCACCAGCTGGTCGAGCCGCAGGCGCGCCAATTGCTGCGACACCATCGGCTGACGCAGGGAAAGGATGTGCTCCAGCTCGGTCACCGTGCGCTCGCGCTCGGCGAGCAGGCAGAGCAGCAGGAGGCGGTTTTCATGCGACAGCGCCTTGAGGAAATCGCTCGCCTTGCGCGCCTTGCGCATCAGGACGTCGAGTTCCGGCGAGAACTCCTCGCCGTCGCGCAGCTCGGTCTCGAGAGCCTTGGAAACGATCGCGCTCATTGTCTTTCCATCGTCGCGGACAGGCCGCTCGTTCGCTCTATCGTCTTTTCTATGTCAGCAAGCATCTTGCCAAGCAAACCCCAGAACGTGTCGTTGCTGAGATAGCCGGTGATCCGGCCGACCTCGCGCCCCTCAGAAACCAGCACGAATGTCGGTGTATAGCGCACCGGTTTGGCAAGCGCGGGCTCGGCCGGGCCGCCCTTGCCAAGGTCGATCCGCCGCAGCGGTGCCGCGCGCCCCTCCGCCGTCTTGTCGTAGCCCGGCGCGACCTCGCGGTCCCAGCGCTCGCACCAGACGCAGCCTGCGCGCTCGAACATCAGGAGCTCGGCACCGCGCGCCGCCATCGCCGGCAGCAGCAGCGCAGAGGCGACCAGCAAAGCGCGCATGACATTGGCGGTTGCATTCATCGCGCTAACATAGTCGTATTCAGATATATAAACCAGAGGCAGGGTCAGGCGTGTTCGACATCTCGATCGCAGGCGCTTTCATGGCCGGGCTGCTCTCCTTCCTCAGTCCCTGCGTGCTGCCCTTGGTGCCACCCTATCTCTGCTTCCTGGCCGGCGTCGGCATCGGCGAATTGTCCGGCTCGGGCGGCAAGCTGGAAGCCCGCCAATCACGCCGGATCATCATGATGGCCGGCGCCTTCGTGCTCGGCTTCACCACCGTCTTCGTCGCGCTCGGCGCCACCGCCTCGACCATCGGCGCGGTCGTCACTGCGTATTTCGAGACGCTCTCGATCATCGCCGGCGCGCTGATCCTGATCATGGGCCTGCACTTCCTCGGCTGGCTGCGCATTCCCCTGCTCTATCGCGAGGCGCGCTTCCAGACCGAGCGCAAGCCGGCGAGCATGGTCGGGGCCTATCTCGTCGGCCTCGCCTTCGCCTTCGGCTGGACGCCCTGCGTCGGACCGGTACTCGCGACGGTGCTGATGGTCGCCGGCGCGGAAGGCACCGCCGCGCGCGGCGCCACCCTGCTCGCCGCCTATTCGCTGGGGATCGGCGTGCCCTTCCTGCTCGCGGCCGTGTTCGCCGGCCCCTTCCTCAATCTGATGGCGCGGTTCCGCCAGCACATGCCGGTGGTCGAGAAGACCATGGGCGCGGCCCTCGTCGTCACCGGCCTGCTGTTCATGACCGGCACCATGCCGGTTCTGGCCGGCTGGCTGCTCCAGACATTCCCGGCTCTCGGCACGATCGGATAGGGAGAGGCTGATGCTGACGCGCAGAACCCTGCTGGGCACCGCCCTTGCGGCGACGCTGGCGAAACCGGCCGCCGGCGCCACCCTGGGCGAGGACGGGCTTTACCATCTCGACTGGTATCTCGAGAGTTTCCTCGACCTTCCCGAGGACCTGCAGACCGCGACCACCAATGGCAAGCGGCTCGCCATCATGTGGGGGCTGAAGGGCTGCCCGGCCTGCCGGCGCATGCACGAGGTCCATCTCGCCGACCCCGCCATCGAAGGCTACATCAAGGCGAATTTCGAGGTGCTGCACCTCAACCATATCGGCGCCCGCGAAGTCACCGATTTCGACGGCAGCAAGCTCGGCGAGAAGCAGCTCGGCGAGCGCTACGGCGTCAGGTTCACCCCGACGATCCAGTTTCTGCCCGAAAGCGCGGACGGGCTGAAGGGGCGCAAGCCGCAGGAGCGCGAGGTCGCCCGCATGCCCGGCCTGCTCGATCCCCCGCAATTCCTGGCGATGTTCCGCTATGTCCGCGAGAAGGGCTATGAGAGCGCCCCCTTCCCCGACTGGCTGAAGCGCAACCCGGTCAAGTCGGGCTGATTCTTCCACCGCCGAAGCGCAGCGGCGCGCCGGAAACCTCCGCAGGGCTCCGAGAACCCTCATCCTGAGGAGCTGCGCAGCAGCGTCTCGAAGGATGCTCCAGCCTGGTCCGGAGCCTCCTCGAACATCCTTCGAGACGCCATCCCTGACGGAATGGCTCCTCAGGATGAGGGCTGCGTGAAATCTCGAACAAGCACTCAGCACTTCCCGGCGGATGCCGCAGCCGAGCGGCGCGCCTTGGTCAAGGCCAACGAGAAATGACAACGCCGCCATGTCGGCGGCGCTGTTCCAATGTGCGTTCTCGACGCCCCCTCCGAGTAGGGCTTGCCGACCCGCTACTTGTTCACCGGCGATTCCGGGTCAAACAGATAGGCCATCACATCCTTGATCTGCTGCTCGTCGAGCACCTTGTTGACGCCGAAGCGCGGCATGTTCGAACAGGGCACCACCGCCATCGAATTGTAGATCTTGGTATAGGCGTCCTTGATCGTCTCCGGATCGTATTTCCGGTCCTTGCCATAGGCGGCCAGGCTCGGGCCGAGCGTGCCGTAGCTGACCTCCTTCGGGTCGAGCTGGTGGCAGGCGAAGCAGTTGCCGCCGGAGATGGTGTTCGGCGGATCGGAGAACTGGCCGCCGCGCCCATTGTTGGCGACCTGATAGCCCTTCTTCCAGTCGCCGAGGAACTTCCCGTCGGCCGGATAGGAGACGCGTGCCGATTCGCGCTTCAGGATCGCGTCGGATTCCGCCGAGGACGGGTTGTTGCGCGTCGTGTTGCAGACGGCGAGCGTCTCATCCGGCTTGATCCTGGCCTGCCATTCCGGCGGCGCCTTGCCGAAGGTCGCGGCGAGGTAGGCGTCGATCACGGCCTGGCTCGGCCGCTCATCGGCGAAGGCCGGGCCGGCGCAGAGCAGGAGCGCGGCGGCGGCGAATGCGTGCTTCATCATCTCGTTGCCCCTCAGCGCTTGATCGACGGAACCTTGATCTCGCCGCCTTCGGCCTGCTTCTGCAGGAAGACGGTGAGAGCGGTCAGGGCGTCGGTGCCGTAGCCCGGCACCGGCCAGCGCTGCTGGCGATAGCAGTCCCAGAGCCTGTGCTGCATGGTGCGCAGCGCGCTCTGCGAGACGCGATAGGTCGGCCAGGAAGCCATCGTCTCCTGCGCGGTCTTGCCCTTGACCGAGAGGTTCGGCAGCCCCTGCAGGCGGATGCGCTTGCCTTCCTCGGCATGGCAGGTGGCGCAGGAGAAGTCGTTGACGCCGCCGCGGGTGTAGAACAGCGCCTCGCCGACCGCCGCCATCTCCTTCTCCTTGGGATGGGAGAGCTGCGGCTGGATCTTCATCTCGCTCGACTTGTTGGCGATGAAGGCGACGAGATCCTCCATGTCGGAGGCCCGGGCCGGGCCCGAGAAGCGCCGCAGCACCACGTCCTTGGTGTCGAGCCCCTGGAGCTTGTCCATGCACCAGAGCAGGCGCTGCTCGGTATCCATCACCTTGTCGGCGTCGGCGAAATAGCGCGGCAGCTTGGCGAAGGCGCCTTCGAGCTTGCCCGGCCCCTCGCCGAGGTCGCAGCCCTCGAGCGAGACGTTCTTGGTGCCGCGCTTCTCCGCCCAGAGCACCTCGCCGCGGTCGACCGCCAGGAATCCCGGATTCGAGAACGGGTCCGAGAGCATCTGGCGATAGCGCTCGATTTCCTTTTCGCTATCGTCGAGCGGTGGCGACTGCGCGGTCAGGTGGCCTGCGGCCATTGTCATGGCGGCAGCCAGCACGGCCGCCCCGATCATGGGGAGCTTCATCCCTTGCCCTTTCGTTCCCTCTCGCGGCCGTGGTTTCCCGGCCTGTGCTGTACGCCCCTCGTCTCATTGGAGGGGCTTTACATTCACAAAAAACAATATCACGATACGTGAGAATGATCGCGAGCCGGCCCCGCCGTCAAGAGCGAAACAAGAACATTTCAAAGGAGGAATTCCGATGTCTTCAGGGCTTACGCGCCGCAGCACGATCACGGCCGGCGCCGTCGCCGCTTTCGCCAGCCTTCTGGGCTCGCGGCTGGCCTTCGCCGACGAGAAGGCCGTCGCGGCCGAAATCAAGAAGCTCTACGGCGACAAGGCGATGGCCGAGGGCAAGATCAAGCTCGACGTGCCGGAGATCGCCGAAAACGGCCTGGTCGTGCCGGTCAATGTCGAGATCGACAGCCCGATGACCGATGCCGACTACGTCAAGGCGGTCCACATCTATGCCGACGGCAATCCGCAGCCGGGCATCGTGACCTATCACTTCACGCCGGCCTGCGGCAAAGCCTCGGCCGCGACCCGCATGCGGCTTGCCCAGACCCAGAACATCGTCTGCGTCGCCGAGATGTCGAACGGCGCGCTGCACATGGCCAAGGCCAACATCAAGGTCACGATCGGCGGCTGCGGCGGCTAAGCTCCGCCCCGCCGGTTCAACGAAAAAAGACGTTTCAAGGTGAGGATGCTCCCATGACCACCAAGCCCACCCCGCGCGTGCGTGTGCCGGCCAAGGCCGCCGCCGGAGAGCTGATCGAGATCAAGACGCTGATTTCGCACGAGATGGAATCGGGCCAGCGCAAGGACGCGCAGGGCCAGACGATCCCGCGCAAGATCCTCAACAAGTTCAGCGCCAGCTTCAACGGCAAGCCGGTCTTCTCGGCCGACTGGCACCCGGCGATCTCCGCCAACCCCTACCAGTCCTTCTTCTTCAAGGCGACGGAATCGGGCGAGTTCACCTTCACCTGGAAGGATGACGACGGCTCCGAATACACCGCCAAGAACAAGCTGACGGTCGGCTGAGCCGCTGCGGCCGGCGCGGCCGGCCACCACCTGATCACGAAAGGCGCGCCGCCGGTGGGCAGCGCGCAGGGGCGGCGCGCACGCGTTCGTCCAGAGGATGAAGCATGGTCTCACGACGCGAATTCCTTCAGGCCACGGCGGCCGCGGCGGCGATCGCCACCGCCTCCGGCCTCGGCCCGCTCGGCCGGGCGGCGGCTCAGCAGAAACTCTCCCAGGCCGATATTCTGCGCTTCGACCCGCTGGGCACGGTGACGCTTCTCTATGTCACCGACATCCACGCGCAGCTGATGCCGCTGCATTTCCGCGAGCCCTCGGTCAATCTCGGTGTCGGCGCGGCCAAGGGCCAGCCCCCGCATCTCGTCGACGCCGAGTTCCGCGAGCACTTCAAGATCGCCGCCGGCTCGGCCGACGCTTTCGCGCTGACCTCCAATGATTTCGTCAGCCTGGCCAAGAGCTATGGCCGGATGGGCGGGCTCGACCGCGTCGCGACCCTCGCCAAGGCGATCCGGGCCGAGCGCGGCGACGACAAGGTTCTGCTGCTCGACGGCGGCGATACCTGGCAGGGCAGCTGGAGCTCGCTCCAGAGCAAGGGCCAGGACATGGTCGACGTGATGTCGGCGCTGAAGACCGACGCCATGGTCGGCCATTGGGAGTTCACGCTCGGAGCCGAGCGGGTCAAGGAGATCGCCGAGAGCGCCTCCTTCGCCTTCCTCGCCCAGAACATTCGCGACAAGGAATGGAACGAGCCGGTCTTCCCGCCGCGCAAGGTCTTTGAGAAGGGCGGCGTCAAGGTCGCCGTGATCGGCCAGGCCCTACCCCGAACCGCGATCGCCAATCCGCGCTGGATGTTCCCCGACTGGGAGTTCGGCATCCGCGAGGAGGAGATCCAGAAGCAGGTCGAGGAAGCCCGTGCCGAGGG
>QFCS01006031.1_pt1 | contig 13311 bp, 12 predicted proteins | sample 3576561 | NCBI WGS metagenome assembly QFCS01 | reverse complement strand
TACCAGTGGGTGCGGCCGAAGATCGCCGTGCCGGTGCATGGCGAGGTCCGGCACATGGTCGAACATGCCGCTCTCGCGCGGACCTGCCAGGTCCCCGAGACCGTGGTGGCCCCCAATGGAACACTGGTGCGCCTGGCGCCCGGACCGGCCGAGATCATCGATCACGTGCCCGTGGGGCGGCTGGCCCGCGACGGCGACATTCTGGTGCCGGTCGAGGGGGATTCCCTGCGTGAGCGGCGTAAATTGCTGTGGAACGGCGCGGCTGCCGCCACGCTGGTGATCGACCGGCAGGGGCGGGCGGTGGCGGCACCCCGGCTGTCGCTGCGCGGTCTGGAGGACCCCGACGGTTCGCTGGAGGAAGCGATCGAGGCCGCCCTGAAGGAGATGCTGGCCGATCTCAGCGCCGCCGAGCGCCGTGACGACGACCGTATCGAGGAGGCGGCTCGCCTGACGGTCCGGCGCGTCGTGCGCGCGCACCTTGGCAAGAAGCCGTTGACGGACGTGCACATCGTCCGCATCTAAAGCGCCAAGCTTGGAGAGAAGCCCGATGATCGGACGCCTGAACCACATCGCCATCGCCGTGCCCGACCTCGCCAAGGCGGCTGACCTCTACCGTACCGTGATGGGCGCAACGGTCAGCGAGCCCAAGGCCCAGCCGGCGCACGGCGTCACGGTCGTGTTCGTCGAGCTGCCCAACACCAAGATCGAGCTCCTGCATCCGCTTGGCGAGAAGTCGCCGATCGCCAATTTCCTGTCGCGCAATGCCGATGGTGGCATCCACCACGTCTGCTACGCGGTCGAGGACAGCTACGCCCCCCGCGACAAGCTCAAGTCGCAGGGGGCGCGTGTCCTGGGCGACGGCGAGCCCAAGATCGGTGCCCACGACAAGCCGGTGTTGTTCCTTCATCCCAAGGATTTCACCGGTACGCTCATCGAACTCGAGCAGGTCTGAAGGGCCGCCGGCCGTGGGCTGGGCTACCGGCGTCATGGTCTACTTCGTTATCTGGTGGACGGTGCTGTTTGCCGTCCTGCCGCTCGGCGTCCGCCGGGTAGCCAATCCAGGCCGGGGGGAAGAGCATGGCGCGCCCGAGAAGCCCGATCTGAAGCGCAAGGTCGTGATCACGACGATCGTCGCCGCGGTGGTTTGGATCGCCTTCTACTTCCTGCATGAATCCGACATCCTGAGCTTCCGTCGGATGGTCGAATAGCGGATCCTGTCAGCCCGTCCGTTCGATCAGCGTCTCCAGTAGCCGCTTGAGCTGCGCCGTTGCCTTGTCGCCGTAGTTGGTCGCGATGTGGGCTTCCTGTCCCAGCGCCAGCGGCGCCAGCCGCTGCGTCAGCGATTTGCCGCGGTCGGAGCAGAAGATCAGCACCTTGCGGCGGTCAGCCGGGTCGGAGATCCGGTAGACCAACGAATCGGCAACCATGCGGTCGATTGTCTTGGTCAGTGTCGGATGGTTGAGGAGGGCGCTGTCCGCCAGCTCGCCCATCGAGCGGCCATTGCCATCCGAAAGGACCTTCAGGATCCGCCATTGTTCGACCGGCACGCCCTCGGTGCGCAGCCGCGCTTCGAGCTGGCGGTTGATCTCGCGGTTGGCTTGGGCCAGCAGGTAGGCCAGATGCATCGTAATCGGGGAATCGGCGGAGGCAGGGTCGGACACGCGGGAGAGTCCACAATGGAGAAGGGCGTCTGTATGACCGGGAATGTTTGAAATTTCAATATTTCAGTAGGCAGGTGACCCTTCGGCACTTCGTTTGCCTTGGCTTTGGCCACATGATGGCGAATGGGAGGAAACGATGCTGACGGCTACTCTGCCATGCTTCGCCCTGGGATCGGGGCCGCAGGCTACGTTCGGGCGGCTGTGGCAGCCGAATCCGGCCGACTGGCCGCCGCGTGACCGCCGCAAGCTCCGGGTTGCACACTTCGCCACCCTGTCTGGCACCGCGGGCATCTGGGGGCCGTCGGTGGTGAATGGTGCCGTGCTCGCGGCCAGCGAGATCAATGCACGCGGCGGCATTCTCGGCCGCGAGATCGAACTGGTGGTATTCGACGCCGGAGCTCCAGCGGACGAACTCATGCAGCAGGCCGAGCAGATCGTGGCGCTGGGAGATACTGACATCGTCATGGGCTGCCATATGAGCGCTGTCCGCGTCTCGTTGCGGCGGATCTTCGGTGGCCGCATACCCTACGTCTATACGCCGATCTACGAAGGTGGCGAGCGCACGCCGGGCGTGCTGGCGATCGGCGAGACGCCACGGGATCAGGCGCGGCCGGCGATCGCCTGGCTGGCCGAGCGCAAGCGGGCTGAGCGCTGGTATCTCATCGGCAGCGACTATGTCTGGCCGTGGCTGTCGCACCGAGCGGTGAAGCGCTACATCGCCGAGGCTGGCGGTCACGTCGTCGGCGAGGATTTCGTGAGTCTCGGCGAGCAGGATCACGGCTGCTACCTCGAGCGCATTCGCGCCGCGCGGCCGGATGTGGTGTTCATCTCCCTGATCGGTCTCGACGGCATCACCTTCAACCGCGCCTTCGCGGAGCACGGGCTGGGCATGCAGATGCTGCGCCTCGCCAATTGCGTCGACGAGACGGTCCTTCTGGGAATCGGGGCCGACAACACGGAGAATCTGTTCTCGGCATCGGGCTACTTCGCAGGCGTCGGGTCGGCGCACAACGAAACGTTCCTCAGTGCATACTACGGTGCGTTCGGCCGCTTCGCTCCGTTGCCCGGCGCGACGGGCGAGTCGAACTACGAGGGGCTGTGTTTCCTCGAAGCTCTGGCGCGGCGGGCCGGGGCAGTCGACCTCGCGAATCTTGCCGCCGTGGCGGACGGCACAGTCTACGAGGCGGCGCGGGGACCCGTCGGACTGTCGCGGCAGCGCGCCGAAATGTCGATCTACCTCGGCGAGGCGGACGGCTGCGACTTCCGGGTTCTTCAACGCTTCTGATGTTACTCATGCGCGCACAAAATTAGTTGAAAACGGAAATATTTCCGTTTTAATTACCCAGATCGATTGCAGAGGTGCTGGCGTTCGCGCCCGGCCGATGGGGGGTCATGGGCATCGAAGTCAAACTCGCGTTCGATCTGCTGGCCTTCATCTCGGTGATGGTGCTGATCGTGCTGGGACTCGGGATCATCGCCAGCATGATGGGCATCTTCAACTTCGCCCACGGCGAGTTCGTGCTGCTCGGTGCCTATACGGTCTATCTCTTCGAGAGCAACGGACTGTCGACCTGGGCCGGCATCCTGGCGGCGCCTGTGGTGCTGCTGGTGATCGGTCTGGCGCTCGAGCGGCTGGTGATACGGCGTTTCTATGCGGCACCCATCATCGCGATGTTGGGCACCTACGCGATCGGCCTGGTGATCCGCGAGATCGTGCGCGGCCTGCTGGGTGGCCACTACAAGTCGATCTCCGAACCGCTGCCCGGCGTCATCACCGTGTTCGGAGTCGACTTCTCGGCATGGCGCACCGTGATCGTGCTGACGACCGCCTGCATCGTCGTTGCGACGTGGCTATTCCTCGCCCGGACGTCGGTCGGGCTGCAGGTTCGCGGCTCACTCGAAAACCCCAACCTGGCGCGGGCCTGCGGCATCTCGACCACGCGCCTCTATGCCTTCACCTTCGGTTTCGGCGCCGCCCTGGCCGGGCTGGCCGGGGCGCTGATCGTGCCGCTCTACCAGCTGTCGGCCGACATCGGCACGCGGTTCCTGGTGCAGGCCTTCCTGTCGGTCATGCTGGGCGGCGTCGGCACCTTCGAAGGTCCCGTGCTGGGCGCCGCCGCCGTCGGCGGCATGGCGGCTGGCCTGCCGTGGCTCGTCATGCCCGTTCTCGCTGATCCGCTGGTGTTCGTGATCGCGCTGATCATCGTGAAGATTCGTCCACAGGGATTCATTACGCAGGGGAGGCTCTGACATGACCGACCAATCGCATCGCAACGGGCCGGCCAGCCTTGGCCGCCGCCGGCTGATGGGGGCCAGCGCTCTCGCGGCAGCCGGCTGGGTGGCCGGTGGAGGCGGCTGGCTGCTCCGGCCGGAGAAGGCCTGGGCGGCCGATCCGATCAAGATGGGCATCGCGACCGACATCACCGGCGCCATCGCACCGTCGGGCAACGCCAACTGGCAGGTGGCACAGTTCACCGTCGAGCAGATCAACAAGGCGGGTGGCATCGCCGGACGGCAGATCGAGCTCTATCTCGAGGACACGGCGTCCGATCCGAAGGTCGCCGTCGGCAACGTCCGCAAGCTGATCCAGGAGCGCAAGGTCAACGTCGTGCTGGGTGGTATCACCTCGGCGATGCGCCAGGCGATCAAGGACCCGATCGTCAATCGCGGCCGCACGCTCTATATCTATCCGCAGCTCTATGAAGGGCAGGAGTGCACAAAGAACCTGTATTGCACCGGCCCGACGCCGGCGCAGCAGTGCGACAAGCTGATCCCGTACCTGATCAAGACGGTTGGCAAGAAGCGCTTCGCGATGCCCTCGGCCAACTACGTCTGGCCGCAGCTCCTGAACAAGTATGCCCGCAAGGTCATCGAGGCCAATGGCGGCGAGGTGGTGTTCGAGGAGTACTATCCGCTCGACCAGGCCGAATATTCGGCGACGATCGGCAAGATCCGCGACGGCAAGGTTGATTGCGTCTTCAACACGGTCATTCCGCCGGGGCTGCAGCCCTTTGTGAAGCAGCTCTACGAAGCGGGATTCCAGAAGAACGGCGGCGTGCTGACCTGCGTCTATTACGACGAGAACCTGCTGAACTATCATCCGGCGCAGGAGATGGAGGGGCTCTACAGCTGCCTCGACTACTTCCAGTCGGTCGACGACCCGTTCAGCAAACAGCTCCAGGCCGACTATTCCAAGCGTTTCCCGGATACCAAGTACCTCTTCACCGCCGGGTCGGCATCAACCGGCATGTATCGTGGCATCAAGTTCTACGAGGCGGCCGTCAAGGCGACCAATGGCGACCTCTCGCGCGATGCGGTATCGGCGGCCATGGACAAAGCCAAGATCGCCGAGGGGCCGGGCGGCGGCGCGGAGATGGTTCCGGGCAAGATGCACTGCAAGATGAACATGTACATCGCTCAGTGCAAAGTCGACGCCGGCAAGACCCGCTACGCGGTCATCGAGAGCGACAAGATGGTCGATCCAAAGGAATGCTGACCGGGGCCGGGTCTGGGTTGGACGCCTCGGCGGCGGGAGCCGCTGCGGCGCGAAAGGTCGGGCGTGCGCGGGCGCTTCGCCGCGTCCTTCCCTATGTCGAGGGGGCGTCGCTGGTCGCGGCGCTAGTGGTGCCGTTCGCGCTCGGCGAACGTACGGACCTCATCACCCTGGCCACCAACGTCCTCATCCTGTCGTTGCTGGCCATCAGCTTCGACCTGTGCTGGGGGCTGTCGGGCATCATGAGCTTCGGTCAGGCGCTGTTCTTCGGCGTCGCCGGCTACGCCATCGCCCTGGTCGGACGCGACCTTGAGTTCAGCCAGCTCTGGGCGACCCTGCCGCTGGCGATGCTGGTAGGCTTCGTCCTGTCCGGCCTGTTTGCGGCGTTCCTGCTTCTTGGCCGCAGGCCGCCAACCGTCATCTTCGTCGCGCTGGGGACACTCACCGGCTCCTATGCGGCGGAGCGCCTGGTGTCGGGATGGCAGTATGTCGGCGCCGGCAATGGCCTGTCCTCGATCAAGCTCCTGCAGCTCGGCGGCTACGAGTTCGTCGAAGGGATCGAGTTCTACTTCCTCGCCCTGATCGTCCTCGTGCTGGTCTATGCCGGGGCGAGTTTCCTCAAGAAATCACAGCTCGGCCTCGTGCTGGCCGGCATGCGCCAGAACGAGGAGCGGCTTGCCTTCTTCGGCTACCGCGTGCAGCTCTTCAAGGCGCTGGTGTTCTCGCTGGCCGGGATGGTCGCCGGTCTGGGCGGTGCCCTCTACAGCTATCACCAGGGGTTCATCGGTCCCGGCAACATGGGCCCCGGCCTGTCGACGACGGCGGTGATCTACTGCCTGTTCGGCGGCTCGGGTACGCTGATCGGACCGATCCTCGGCACGGCCGCGGTCGAGGTTCTGTCGTATGTCCTGTCCGACATCGACGCCATCAAGCGCATCTGGCCCGTCATCCTGGGCCTGATCCTGCTGGCGGTGGTCATGTTCCAGCCCAAGGGCATCCTCGGCCTGCTGGTCACCGACCGGGAGCGGATCGGGTCCTACGGCCGCGCGGGCGACGGCGGGCGGCGAGGCGGCTGATCATGGCGCTTCTCGAGATCCGTGGCGTCAGCAAGACGTTCCGTACCTTGCGGGCATTGGACGGCGTCGACGTCGACGTGCAGGCCGGGACCTTTCACGGCCTGATCGGACCCAACGGCTCGGGCAAGAGCACGCTGCTCAAGGCCATCGCGGGGGCTCACTTTGCCGATACTGGCACCATCCTTTTCGACGGTCGCGATATCACGCGCGCCACGCCCTACGAACGGGCGCGTCTGGGCCTCAGCCTTAAGTTCCAGATCACGGCAGTGCTGCCGGAGCTCTCGGTCTATGACAACGTTCTCCTGGCTACGCAGTCGACCGGCAGCCTGCCGCGACTGCTGTTGTCGTCCTCGCGGCGGGCTCTCGACGGCGAGGTCAGCGCCTTGCTCGAACGCTTCAAGCTGATCGACCGGGCGGACGATCTGGCCGGCGAGCTCAGCCACGGCGAGCAGCAGTGGCTGGAGATCGCCATGGCGCTGGCGTTGAAGCCCAAGCTGCTCCTGCTTGACGAGCCCACGGGCGGCATGAGTCCGGAGGAGCGGCATGCTACGGGCAAGCTCCTCGAGCCGATCAAGGCCCATTGTGCGCTGATCATCGTCGAGCACGACCTTCACTTCATCCGCGACATCTGTGATCGCCTCACCGTGCTCGACCAGGGCAGGGTCCTCGACCAGGGCGACGTCGAGACGATCCAGCGCTCGCCCAAGGTCCAGCAGGTATTCACGACCCGTGTCTGACACCTCCCTCCTGGACGTCGACCGCCTGGCGGCCGGCTACGGCCGCAGTCAGGTGCTGTTCGGTGTCTCCATGAAAGCGCCGCCACGCGGCGCCATCGCGGTCCTCGGCCGTAACGGCGCGGGCAAGTCCACCCTGCTGAAGGCCTTGTTCGGCGAACTGCCGCTTCTGTCCGGCTCGATCCGGCTGGATGGCTCTGCCGTCGAGCAGGAACCCGCCGAGATGCGGGTGCGCCGCGGCATCGGATACGTGCCGCAGGAGCATGCCGTGTTCGCCAAGCTCACCGTGCGCGAGAACCTGTTGTTGGGCTGCGTCCGCCAGCCCGATCGTTCTGGCATGGACTACGTGCTCGATTTCTTCCCGAAGCTGGCTCAGCGCCTGCCGCAGACGGCTGGAACGCTGTCCGGCGGCGAGCGCAAGATGCTGGCGATCGGCCGTGCCGTCCTGGGTCGCCCCAAGCTCCTGATGCTCGACGAGCCGACGGAGGGCGTCTGGGTCGGCGTCATCGAGGAGATCGCAGAGCGACTCAAGCAGTTGGCGCGCGAGATGGCCGTGATCCTGGTCGAGCAGCACATCGAGCTCGCGCTCGAGGTCGCCGACTACGCCTACGTGATGGACCGCGGCCATGTCGCGCTGGAGGGCCCGGCGGCCAACGTCAGGCAGGATCCCAAGCTGATGCACCATCTCGCGCCCTGATCCACATCGAACCGAGGAGGAAACGATGGCCGTTCAAGTCCCCACCGAAGAGCAGCTGCGCCAAGTTGCGGCCGATGTCGGCCTGTCGCTGACCGACGCCGACGTCAAGTCCTACATCGAGCTCATGCGCTCGAGCGTGGCGGCCTACAACGTCGTCGACGCCATGCCGGACAACCTGCCGCGCGTGAAATACCCACGTACGCCCGGCTACCGGCCGACCGGGGAGGAGAACAAGCACAATGCCTGGTACGTCAAGACGACAATCGAAGGAGCGTCGCGCGGCAAGCTGAAGGGCAAGACCGTCGTCCTGAAGGACAACATCATGCTGGCCGGCGTGCCCATGATGAACGGCGCCGCGACACTGGAAGGCTACGTGCCGGACATCGACGCCACGGTCGTGCAACGCGTGCTCGATGCCGGCGGCACCATCGTCGGCAAGGCGCATTGCGAAAACTTCTGTCTCTCCGGCGGCAGCCACACCAATGCGACAGGCCCCGTGCACAATCCGTTCAGGATGGGATACTCGGCGGGCGGCTCCTCGTCGGGCAGCGCCGTGCTGGTGGCTCTGGGCGAGGTCGACATGGCGCTGGGTGGCGACCAGGGCGGCTCGATCCGAATGCCGTCGTCATTCTCCGGAACCTACGGCATGAAGCCGACACACGGCCTCGTACCCTATACCGGCATCATGCCGATCGAGATCTATGTCGATCACACCGGCCCGATGACCGCCAACGTGACGGACAATGCTTTGCTGCTCGAAGTGCTGGCGGGCGCCGACGGCTATGATTCGCGCCAGATCAACATCAAGACGCACCCATATACCAAGGCGCTGCAGGGCGACATCGAGGGCATGAAGATCGGCCTCGTCAGCGAAGGTTTCGCCCAGCCCAACGCCGAGGCCGACGTGAACGAGAAGGTCAGGGTGGCGGCCAAGAAGTTCGAGGCGCTCGGCGCGACGATAGGGGAGGTGTCCATTCCCATGCATCTCGTCGCGCCGGCGTTGTGGATGCCGATCGGGACCGAGGGCCTGACCCAGACGATGATGTGGGGGGACGGTTACGGCGTCAGTCGCCCGGACCTCTATGTGACGAGCCTGATGGACTTCCATCGCAACTGGCGCAATCGCGCCAACGAACTGTCGGAAACGACCAAGCTCTTCACGATGTTTGGCACCTATATCCGGCGCTATTACGGCAGCCGCTTCTACGGCAAGGCGATGAACCAGACACGCCTGCTGACCGCGGCCTATGATGCTGCGCTGGCCGAGTACGACCTGCTGCTGATGCCGACGACGCCGATCAAGGCGACGAAGCTGCCGCCGCCCGACGCGCCGCGCGAACTCTATATCGAGCGTGCGCTCGACATGATTTCCAACACCTCGCCGTTCGACATCACGCACCATCCGGCGATGGCCGTTCCCTGCGGCATGTCGGACGGCCTGCCGGTGTCGCTGATGCTGGTCGGCAAGCATTTCGACGAGCCGACCATCTACAAGGCGGCTTTCGCATTCGAGCAGTCCGGCGACTGGAAGAAGATGTAGGAGGTTGGGCGGCCGTCCTGGCGGCCGCCCAAAAGACCCGAAAAGGAAACGGCGGGCTCCAGCCCGCCGCACCTCTACCCCCGAAACTCGTCAGTAAGGCGGCTGGTGCCGCTCTCCTCCCTAGAACTCGGGCAGCGCCCAAGGCGTAGGCTGTTTAGCGTCATTGCAGACGGTTGCCAAGACCTTTTCTTTCGATCCGACTTATCCTGATAGAACAATCATTAGGCAGATAGATCGTTCGACAACATACAAATGTCCTTGATCCATATGTGATCATCCGATGACCACGTATTTGATCACGAATAGGACAGCCAGAATTCCGACGGCCGGATGCACGTCGCGGTAGCGGCCGGTTACCAGCTTGATTGCCGCATAGGATATGAATCCGAATGCGATGCCCTCGGCGATCGAGAAGGTAAACGGCATCGTGAGCGCCGTGATGACCGCTGGTGCGGCTTCGGTGACGTCCTCCCAGGCGACCTCGGTCAGGCTGCGCGCCATGAGACACGCCACGTAGAGCAGGGCGGGTGCCGTCGCATAGCTCGGGATCGACCCTGCCAATGGTGCGAGGAAGAGAGCCAGCAGGAACAGGACGCCGACCGTCGCGGCCGTGAGGCCGGTGCGGCCGCCGGAATTGATGCCAGAGGCGCTCTCGATGTAGCTGGTGGTCGTGGAGGTGCCGATGGCGGCCCCCAGCATGGCGGCACCACTGTCGGCGATCAGCACGCGGTTCAGGCGCGGCACAGTACCGTCCGGGCGCATGAAGCCCCCACGGTGGGCGAGGGCGATCAGGGTGCCGGTGTTGTCGAAGAGGTCGACGAACAGGAAGGCGAAGACGACGGTCGCCAGTCCGACACCCATCGCGCCGGCCAGATCCATCTGCAGGAACACGGGCGCGATCGAAGGCGGCACGTCGAAGATGCCGGTGAATTTCTGCTGGCCGGCGGCGATGGCGATCACTGTAACCGCCAGGATGCCGATGATCACCCCGCCCATCACGCGACGGTATTCCAGGGCAACGATGAGGGCGAAGCCCAGCGCGGCCATGACGACCGGGAAGCTCGTGAGCTTGCCATGGGTGAGCAGCGTGGCTGGGTGATCGACGACGACGCCGGCGTTCTTGAGGGCGATCAAGGCCAGGAACAGGCCGATGCCGGCGGCGATCGCCATCTTGAGCGATTTGGGGATGGCGTTGACGATCCATTCACGGATCGGCAGCACGCTGATGATGAAGAACAGGATGCCTGATATGAACACGCAGCCCAGTGCGACCTGCCAGCTGTAGCCCATGCCACCGACGACCGTGAAGGCGAAGTAGGCGTTGAGGCCCATGCCGGGGGCCAGCGCGATCGGATAGTTGGCCAGGAAGGCCATGAGGAAGCAGCCGATGGCGGCCGCGACGCAGGTTGCTGCGAAGACAGCCCCGAACGGCATGCCGGCCGCCTTCAGGATGTCGGGATTGACGAAGATGATATACGCCATCGTCAGGAACGTCGTGATGCCGGCGACGACTTCCGTCCTGATGCTGGTCTTGTTCTCGCTCAGCTTGAAGATTTGCTCGAGCATTCGAGTGCTCCCCCGGTTGTTGCCCTGAGTGTGCGGGCATCGGCCTGTGCAAAACCAGCCGCGGGTGCTTCTTCGCCGAGGCATTGTCGGCGCCGGGTGCCGGTTTGCCTTTGCAGCTGCCGTTTCATACAGTCCGCCGCCACTTTCGGCAGCCCAGCAAGGACCGAACCAGAATGCGGATGAGCCAGTACTTTCTGCCGACCCTGAAGGAAAATCCGGCAGAGGCACAGATTGTCTCGCACCGCCTGATGCTGCGCGCAGGCCTGATCCGCCAGACGGCTGCGGGCATCTACGCTTGGCTGCCGCTGGGCTTTCGAGTTCTCAAGAACATCGAACGGATTGTCCGCGAGGAGCAGGATGCCTCAGGCGCCCAGGAGGTCCTCATGCCGACCATCCAGTCGGCCGACCTGTGGCGCGAAAGCGGCCGCTACGACGCCTATGGGCCGGAGATGCTGCGCATCAAGGACCGCCATGATCGCGAGATGCTCTTCGGCCCGACGAACGAGGAGATGATCACCGTCCTCTTCCGCGACGGCGCGAAGAGCTATCGCGATCTGCCGAAGAACCTTTATCACATCCAGTGGAAGTTTCGCGACGAAGTACGCCCGCGCTTCGGAGTCATGCGCGGCCGGGAATTCCTGATGAAGGACAACTATTCCTTCGACATCGACAAGGCAGGGGCCATCCATTCCTACAACAAGATGTTCGTAACCTACCTGCGAACGTTTGCGCGTATGGGCCTGAAGGCCATCCCGATGCGGGCGGACACCGGGCCGATCGGCGGTGACCTCAGCCACGAGTTCATCGTGCTCGCCGATACCGGCGAGAGCGCCGTCTATTGCCACAAGGGGCTGGTCGACAAGGATATCCTCAGCCGCAGGATCGACTACGCCTCCGACCTTCAGTCGATCGTCAACGAGTGGACGTCGCTCTATGCGGCGACCGACGAGATGCACGATCAGGGCGCATTCGAGAAGATTCCCGAGACCGAGCGGCTCGCCGCCCGTGGAATCGAGGTGGGCCATATCTTCTACTTCGGAACCAAGTACTCGGCGCCGATGAATGCCGTCGTCGCCGGTCCGAAGGGCGAGCAGATCGCGGTCGAGATGGGGTCCTACGGTATCGGCGTGTCCCGGCTGGTAGGCGGCATCATCGAGGCGAGCCATGACGAAGCCGGTATCGTCTGGCCGGAATCAGTGGCTCCGTTCAAGGTGGCGATCGTCAATCTCAAGCCGGAAGACGGCGCCGTCGCCGGCGCCTGCCAGACCCTTTATGGACAGCTGGCGGCGCTGGGCATCGAAGCCCTGCATGACGACCGCGACCTGCGCCCGGGGGCCAAGTTCGCCGACATGGATCTGATCGGAATCCCCTGGCAGGTGATCGTCGGACCGAAGGGCGTGGCCGCCGGCAAGGCGGAACTCAAGAACCGCAAGACCGGCGAACGCGAGGAGCTTGCCTTCGACCAGGTCGCCAAGCGCTTCGCCTGAACCGGGGACCGGGCGCACATGGCCTTTGCCGCTATCGAGCGCCTCATCGCCTTCCGCTACCTGCGGGCGCGCCGGGAGGAGGGCTTCATATCGGTCATCGCCGGGTTCTCCCTGGTCGGGATCACGCTGGGAGTCGGAACGCTGATCGTCGTCATGGCGGTCATGAACGGCTTCCGAGTCGAGATGCTGCGTCAGATGACGAGCATCAGTGGCCAGCTCGGCGTGCAGGGCAGTCGGGACGGTCTTGTCGCCACCCCCGATATGCTGTCGCGCATCCGCGCCGTTCCCGGCGTTGTGGCGGCCGCGCCGGCGGCGGAGGGACAGGTGATGGCCGTGGCCGGCGATCATGTCCGCGGCGTCGTGCTGCGCGGCGTCCAGCCGGACGATCTCAGGGCGCGTCTGCCCCTGGCGGCGGCGATCGACGGCGCGCCCGACGTGCGTGATCGATATCGGGCGCTCTGCCGCAGCGACGACGACAAGACGATCGATTGGGGAACGCTGAAGGGATTCGGTGACGACTTTTCCGTCGTCATCGGCCGCAGGCTCGCCGATCTGTTGGGGGTCAAGACCGGCGACACGCTGCAGCTCGTCTCGCCGGTGGAGATAGCCACGCCGCTGGGCGTCATGCCGCGTTCGGCGAAGACGAAGGTCGCGGCAATCTTCTGCGCCGGCATGTACGACTACGATGCGAACTTCGTCTATGCCCCCCTGCAGGATGTCCAACGGCTGCTCGGCCTCGGGGACAAGGTCACGGGCATAGAGATCTTCGTCGCGGACAACCAGTCCGTCGGCGCCACTCGTCGGGCCATCTCGCAGATCCTCGGCATGCAGGCGTGGGTCTTCGACTGGTTGCAGGCGAATTTCGGCTTCTTCGCCGCGATCCAGGCGCAGACCAACGTCATGTTCCTCGTGCTCACCATGATCGTGCTGGTGGCCGCCTTCAATATCGTGTCGAGCCTCGTCATGCTGGTTCGGACCAAGACGGCCGACATCGCCATCCTGAGGACCATGGGGGCGAGCCGCGGCGCCATCATGCGTATCTTCCTGCTCGATGGCC
>QFCS01002168.1_pt1 | contig 13313 bp, 12 predicted proteins | sample 3576561 | NCBI WGS metagenome assembly QFCS01 | reverse complement strand
TCACACCGCGATTGATTTGGCGGTGCAAATGACTATTTACGGCGCATGTCTTCCCCTGAAAATTCGCCCTCTCCCGGGTGGCATGCCACGACCATCCTGTCCGTCCGCAAGGGCGGTGAAGTGGTGATGGCCGGCGACGGCCAGGTGTCGCTGGGCCAGACCATCGTCAAGGGCAATGCCAAGAAGGTGCGGCGCCTGGGCAGCGGCCAGATTCTCGCCGGTTTTGCCGGCTCGACGGCCGACGCATTCACCCTGTTCGAGCGTCTGGAGGCCAAGCTCGAGCGGTATCCCGGACAGTTGCTGCGGGCGTGCATCGAACTTGCCAAGGACTGGCGCACCGACCGCTACCTTCGCCGCCTTGAGGCGATGATGGCCGTCGCCGACAAGGAAGTGTCGCTGCTGCTGAGCGGTGCCGGCGACGTGCTGGAGCCCGAGGGCGGCATCATCGCCATCGGTTCGGGCGGCAACTATGCGCTCGCCGCGGCGCGCGCCCTGGCCGACATCGATGGCCTCGACGCCGAAACCGTCGCCCGCAGGGCGATGGACATCGCCGCCGACATCTGCGTCTACACCAACCACAATCTCGTCATCGAGAAACTCAAGACTCAATGAGCAACGACTTTTCCCCCCGCGAGATCGTCTCCGAACTCGACAAGCACATCGTTGGCCAGCAGGAGGCCAAGCGTGCAGTCGCCGTGGCGTTGCGCAACCGCTGGCGCCGCTTGCAGCTGCCCGAGGCGCTGCGCGAGGAGGTGCTGCCCAAGAACATCCTGATGATCGGGCCCACGGGCTGCGGCAAGACGGAGATCGCCCGCCGCCTGGCGAAGCTCGCCAACGCGCCGTTCCTCAAGGTCGAGGCGACCAAGTTCACCGAGGTCGGCTATGTCGGCCGCGACGTCGAGCAGATCGCGCGCGACCTGATGGAGGCGGCGCTCGACATGACTCGGGAGCGCCTGCGCAAGGAGGTACGGGCCAAGGCCGAGCTCGCCGCCGAGGATCGCGTGCTCGATGCGCTGTGCGGCTCCGGCGCCAGCGAGGAGACGCGGCAGCGCTTCCGGCACAAGCTGCGCCAGGGTGAGCTCGACGAGCGCGAGATCGAGGTCGAAGTTGCCGACAGCGGCGCGCCGATGCAGTTCGAGGTGCCCGGCCAGCCCGGCTCGTCGATCGGCATGATCAATCTCGGCGACATGCTGGGCAAGGCGTTCGGCGGGCGCACCAAGAAGCGCAAGCTGACGGTGGCGGAGTCCTACGACACGCTGATGCGCGAGGAGAGCGACAAGCTGCTCGATCAGGACCGCGTCGTGCGCGAGGCTCGCGAATCGGTCGAGCAGAACGGCATCGTCTTCATCGACGAGATCGACAAGATCACCGCCCGCAGCGAGTTCCGCGGCGGCGGCGACGTCAGCCGCGAAGGCGTGCAGCGCGACCTGCTGCCGCTGATCGAGGGCACGACGGTGAACACGAAGCATGGGCCGGTGAAGACCGACCACGTGCTGTTCATCTGTTCCGGCGCCTTCCACCTCGCCAAGCCGTCCGACATGCTGCCCGAGCTGCAGGGCCGTCTGCCCATCCGGGTGAGCCTGGCCTCGCTGACGCAGGATGACTTCCGGCGAATCCTCACCGAGCCCGAGGCGAGCCTGGTCAAGCAGTACAAGGCCCTGCTCGGGACGGAGAAGGTGGAGCTGGAGTTCAAGCAGGACGCCATCGACGAGCTGGCCAAACTGTCGGCCGAGATCAACGAGACGGTTGAGAACATTGGTGCACGCCGGCTGCACACGGTGATGGAGAAGCTCCTCGAGGAGATCAGCTTCTCCGCGTCCGATCGTCCCGGACAGAAGGTCGAGATCGATGCCGCCTACGTGCGCGAGCGGGTGAGCGCGCTCGCCAAGAACACCGACCTCAGCAAGTTCGTACTCTGACCATCCTCCAGCCCCTGCAGGCGTGGGCCGGCATGGCGGATCACAGGCAGTACGCCGCGACCAGGTCGACGAGATAGGCCGGCCCGTTCAGGCCCCACATCACGAACGAGACGGCGATCGCCGCCGTCACCAGGGCGGCGGCGCTCCACAGGGCCAGCGAGCGCCAGCCGCCGATCGTGCGTGGCGTCATGCGGGCTGCGCCGCAAGGGTGGCCGGCCGGGCCAGCCGCTGCTCGACGATCGGCCAGTGCAGCGCGGCGGAGATGACACCGAGCGCGATCGAGAGCCACCACATCGCGTCGTAGTTGCCCTGCAGGTCGAACAGCCGGCCGCCGCCCCAGCCGCCGAAGAAGCTGCCGACCTGATGGCCGAAGAATACGATGCCGTTCAGCATCGTGAGATGCACCGGCCCGAAGATGTAGCCGACCAGCGAGGTCGTCAGCGGCACGGTGCCCAGCCACAGGAAGCCCAGCGCCCCGGCAAAGATCAGCACCGAGGCTGCCGACAGCGGTGCCAGCACGAAGCCCAGGAACACCAGCGAGCGCAGCAGGTACAGTAGCGAGAGCAGGTTCTTGCGCTTGTAGCGGCCCCCCAGCGAGCTCCAGATGATGGCGCCGGCGATGTTGAACAGGCCGACCATGCCGATCGCCCAGCCGCCCAGTTCGGCCGGCGACAGATGGATGTCGAACAGCGACAGTCCGACGCCCTTGTCGGAGACGTAGGCCGGCAGATGTCCGCCGACGAAGGCGACGTGGAAGCCGCACACAAAGTAGCCGACCACCAGCAGGATGTAGCTGCGCTGGCCGAACGCCTCGGAGAGCGCCTCCGCGGCTGTCTGCTTGCCGCCGCCGGCCCTGCGGCTGGCGGCGATCTCGCGGCTGTCGTTGAGGCCGGCCGCCAGGAAGATCATCAGCACGGCGATGGTGGTCAGCGCCCACATGGTCGGCCGCCAGTCGCCGAAGTAGTTCTGCAGCACGGCCGCCAGCGGCACGATGAAGAACTGGCCGAACGAGCCGCCGGCGGAGCAGATGCCGACGGCCAGCGCCTGCTTGGCCGGCGGTGCGACCCGCAGGATGACGCCCAGCACCGGGCCGAACGAGGCGGCCGACAGGCCGACGCCGACCAGGATGTTGCCGAGGACCAGCATGAAGCCGTCATGCATGACGGCGGTGACGACCATCCCCGCCACGTAGAGCAGCGAGCCGCCGGCGATCGTCGGAGCCGATCCGAAACGGTCGCAGAGCCGGCCCGACAACGGGGCGATGGCGCCCATCAGCAGCATCGACAGGGCAGTGCCGAAGGAAAACAACTCGCGGCCGACATGCAGCTCGGCCGAGACCGGCTTCAGGAAGATGCCGAAGCTCTGGCGGACGCCCAGGCCGATGGTGAGGACGAGGAAACCGCACCAGACGGCGGTCCAATATGAACGGGAGGTCATGGCGGCATAAATGCGGCCACGGCCATGCAGTGACAAGACATTGTCCGGGCGCCTTTTCATAGAATTACTTCATGCCGTCACAAGCCATCATGTGGCACAACATGTCCATGGCCCGACTATGGTGGCGATGCGTCCTGGCAGCATTTCTGTTGACTTTGGCAGGGGCCGCCATCGCGGCTCCCCGGCTGGAGCGGGAGCGCTGCCGCTTCAAGCCGCCGCGCGGCGACCGGGTCGAGTGTTTCGTCCTGGTCGTGCCGGAGAACCGCGAGGCGCCCGAAGGTCGCGAGGTCCGGCTCAAGGTGGCGATCCTCAAGGCCAAGCGTACCGCCAGCGCCGAGCCACTGATCTACCTGTCGGGCGGTCCGGGTGACGCGCCGCTGGTCGCCTCCAGCCCGGGCGCCGACGCGTTGGCGGAAGGCGACTGGTGGAACGAGACGGCCGCCATTCGCCGCCGTCGCAGCGTCGTGATCCTGAGCCAGCGCGGTGCCGGTGGATCGACGCCCAATCTCGATTGCTTCGCCCCCCGCACCAGCGACCCTGCAAAGGCTCGCCGCCGCGCCGTCACGGAAGCCCAGGAACGGGAGATCCTCGTGCGCTGCCGTGCCGGCTTCGATCGTCGTCGAATCGATCTCGGCCAGTTCTCCACGCCGGCTCTGGCCGACGACGTGGCCGATCTTGCCGCGGCCCTGTCGCTCCACCGCATCAACCTTTACGGCGTTTCCTATGGGACGCGCTGGGCCCTCGAGGTGATGCGCCGGCATCCCGAGCTGGTGCGCGCGGTCGTGCTCGATGGCGTCTATCCCCCGCAGGTCAATGGCGAGCAGGACGAGCCCGCCATCGTGCGCGGCGTCTTCGAACAGCTTTATGCAGACTGCGCCGCCGACCTGCTCTGCCGCGAGCGGCACCCTGATCTGCGGGACAGCATCGAGGACGCCGTCCAGCGGGCGCAGGCCAGTCCGATCGAGCTCACGCTCCAGCTCGACGACGGCCCGCAGCCGGTACGGCTCGACGGCGCCAAGCTCATGGGCGTGCTGCTCCACATGATGCGCGAGGGCGAGGCGGCAACCATCCCCGAGACCATCCTGGCCCTGCGGAAGGGCGATCTCAGGCTGCTCAGGATGTTCGCCGAGGACCTCGAGACGGACGATGGCGGCCTGCTGGAGCAGAACGCGCAGCAGTTCGACGGCCTCTACAACAGCATCGAATGCCGCGAGACGTGGGCTGCCGTCGACCAGGCGGCGCGGCTCAGGACGATCGAGGAGAACGGGATCTACGGATTGAACGCCCGTACCAGCAAATCACCGACCTTCTGCCCGGTGTGGCGCGTGGCGCCTGCGCCGGCATCGGAGCGCCGGCCGGTGAAGAGCGCGGTGCCGACCCTCCTGCTCAGCGGCGCCTACGACTGGCTGACGCCGCCGTCCTGGGGACAGGATGCGGCGCGCCACCTGTCGTCGTCGCGCCATGTGACCTTCCGGGCCCAGGGTCACGGCATCGCCGTGCAGGATCCCTGCGCGGCGCGGCTGCGCGATACCTTCATCGAGGATCCCGACCCCAGGAGGGTGCCGCCGTGCCGGGCCGATACACCTCCGAACTTCACCGCCGCCTACGAGCGCACCCGCAACCTGCCCAGGGAAACGAGGGAGAAGCCAAGATGAACCGCGTGCTCGCCCATACCGGCGCGACCTATCCGATCGTCCAGGCGCCCATGGGCTGGATCGCCCGCAGCCAGCTCGCTTCCGCCGTGTCCAACGCCGGCGGGCTCGGCATCATCGAGACCTCCAGCGGCGAGGTCGATGCCTGCCTCGCCGAGATCGCGCGCATGAGGCAGCTCACCGACAAGCCGTTCGGCGTCAACCTGCCCCTGCTGTTCATCCGCGAGCCGCGCATCGTCGATCTGGTCGCGGCCAGCGGCGTGCGCTTCGTGACCACCTCGGCCGGCTCGCCCGCCAAGCTGCTGCCGACGCTGCGCGCGGCCGGCATGATCGTCTATCACGTCGTGCCCAACCTCTCGGCGGCCCTCAAGGCCGTGGAGGCAGGCGTCGACGGGCTGATCGTCGAAGGCGGCGAAGGCGGCGGCTTCAAGAATCCCGACGATGTCTCGACCCTGGTGCTGCTGCAGGCCGTGCGCGAGCGGACCGATGTGCCGATCATCGCTGCCGGCGGCATCTGTGACGGCCGCGGCATGGCGGCGGCCTTCGCGCTCGGCGCCGAAGGCGTCCAGATGGGGACACGCTTCGTCAGCGCGGCGGAGAGCCCGGTGCACGGCAATTACAAGCAGGCCATCGTCGACGCCGACGATACCGGTACTGTGATGCTGAACCGCAAGTCCAGCCCCTGCGTGCGGGCGCTCAGGACCGAGCGGGCGCGCGCGATCGACCGCGAGGGCTCGTTCGACCGCATGATCTTCGGCAGCGTCAAGGACGTGTATTTCGGCGGCGACATGGAGGCTTCGCTGGCGCTTGCGGGCCAGACCGTCGGTCTGATCCACGAGGTGCTGCCGGTCGAGGAGATCATCCGCCGCACGGTCGAGGGCTTCCATGCCATCCGCAAGGTGCAGGGCGAACGGTCGTTGGCCGGCGCCTTCTGACGCAGGAACCGTCTACCGCAGGAACTCTGGCGAGATCAGGCTGGGGAGGCTGAGCGTCACCGCCGGCCACATGATCACCAATGCCAGCACCAGCAGCATCGGGATCAGCATGAGCATCGTGTCCTTGATGACGTCGCGCATGCGCAGGCCGGCGATCGAGCAGGCGATCATCAGGCACAGGCCGTAGGGCGGCGTCACCAGCCCGAAGGCCAGCGACACGATGCCGACCATGGCGAAATGCACCGGATCCATGTGCACGGCCTTGGCCAGCGGCTCGAGGATCGGGCCGCAGATGATGATCGCGGGTATCGCATCGAGGAAGCAGCCGACCACGAGGAACACCAGCGCGATGAAGAAGCCGGTGGCGTAGAAGCCCATCCCCCATGACGAGACGTCGGTCAGGATCGCCTGCGGGATCCTGTAGTAGGCCAGCAGCCAGCCGAAGCAGCTCGCCGTGCCGACGCAGAACAGGGCGATGCCTGCCAGCTTGCCCGTGTCGAGCAGGGCCCGGTAGAGGCCCTTCAGATCCATCTCGCGGTAGACGATCAGCGACAGCGTGCCGGCATAGAGCACGGCGATGGCCGCCGATTCCGTGGCGGTGAACCAGCCGAAGATCTTGCCGCCGATGATGATGCCCGGCGTCAGCAGGGCCAGGAAGGCATGTGCTGCCGCGCAGGCGAACTGGTGGAAAGTCGCCCGCTTGTAGGTCGGGTAGCCGCGCTTCACTGCATAGATATGCACCGTCGCCATCTGGGCCAGCCCGATCAGCAGGCCGGGGATGATGCCGGCCAGGAACAGCGCGCCAATCGAGGTGGTGAGAATGCCGCCCCACACGATCATCAGGATCGAGGGCGGGATGATGACGGCGAGTACCGCCGACACGGCGGTGATCGCCACGGAGAAGGAGAGGTCGTAGCCTTCGCGTGTCTGCGCCTCGATGAAGATCTTGCTCTGGCTCGCGGCATCGGCCGTCGAGGAGCCCGAGATGCCGGCGAAGAAGATCGACAGCACGACGTTGATCTGCGCCAGGCTGCCGGGGAAATGGCCGACCATGGTGCGGGACAGGTTCATCAGCCGGGTCGTGATGCCGCCGACGTTCATCAGGTTGGCGGTCAGCAGGAAAAAGGGTACCGCCAGCAGGATGAAGGAATTGTAGGCGTTGAAGGTCTCCTGGGCGAGGGTGACCGTATCGAGCCGTGGCTCGATGATCAGGATCGGCAGGCAGGCGAGGCCGAGCGAGAAGGCGATCGGCACGCGCAGGAACATCAGCCCGAAGAACAAGCCGAACAGGATGAGGGCGGCATCGCCCGGCGACAGGACGGACCCGGTCATGCGCCGTGCCCTGCCATGACGGCGATGTCGTCGTAGATCTGCTCGCCGAGGAAGATCAGCCAGGTCACGCCGGTGACCGGCCAGGCGACATGGATCAGCCACAGCGGCAGCTCGGCCAGTTCGGAGATGCGGTTCATCGCGAACGCGGTGAACTTCCAGCCGCCCCAGATGAAGACCAACGCCAATGCCAACACGCCCAGCCGGCCGAGCAGCCGGGCCAGCGCCGACAGGCGCGGGCCGGTGCGCGGCCAGACGTCGACCTCGAAGTGGGTCGATTCGCGCACGCCGATCATGGCGCCGATCATGACGGTCCATACGAAGAGGAAGCGGGCCATCTCCTCGGTCCATATGTAGTGCGGGATGATCGCGGTGAAGCGCGAGAAGATCTGCATGGCCACCGGGATCACCAGGATCCCGACCGAGACCGCGAGCAGCGCCGAGAGCAGCGCGGCATAGGCGGCCGTCAGCCGGCGCCACAGGGCGCGCGGCTGGCTCGTCATGGTCGTCATCGGTACGCGAACTGTCGGCGAGCGGTCAGTTCAGGGCGATGATCTTGGCGTAGATCGCGTCGGCGCCGATCTCCTTGGCGTAGGCCGCCATGACCGGATCGACCATCTTCTTCATCTCGGCGCGATCCTTGAAGGCGATGCGCTTGAGCTTACCTGCCTTCTCCAGCGCTTCGAGCTTCTGTGCGTCCTCCGAGCTTTCGATCTGCCGCCCGTAGGCACCCGCTTCCTTGCCGGCCTTCACGACCGCTTCCTGGAGCTCCTTGGGCAGGGCCTTGAAGGTCTTGCCCGAGAAGCAGAGCGGCCGGATGGTGATTGCGTGCTCGGTCATGGTGAGGTTGGGCGCCACCTCGTAGAACTTCATCGATTCCACGCCGGCCGCCTCGTTCTCGCCCGCCGAGATCACGTTGTTCTGGATGGCGTTGTACACCTCGTTGTAGGCGATGACGGTCGGCGACATGCCGGCCGCCTGGAAGGTCTTGGACCAGATCGGCGCCCCCTGGACGCGGACCTTCAGGCCCTTGATCTCGGCCAGCGTGCCCATCGGCTTGTTGATGAAGATGTTGCGCACGCCGCCCCCGGCATAGCCGATCAGCATGACGTCCGCCTTCTGCGCGATCTCGTCGGCGACCGGCTTCAGCAGGTCTGCGTCGAGGACCTTGTTCCAGTGCGCCAGGTCGCGGAACAGGAAGGGCGCGTCGATGAACGGGGCGGCCCGCGAGAAGGTCGACATGTGGGCCGGCGAGACGATGCCGTAGTCGACGGCCCGGCCCTGTGCCATGTACTCGAAGTACTGCTTCTCGAGGCCCAGTGCCGAATTCTTGTGCAGCACGAAGTTGATCGGCTTGCCGTAGTATTGCCTCACCAGCTCCTCGAACTTGACCAGCGACTTGGTGAAGGCATGGTCGTCATTGAATTGCACGGCGCCATTCAGCGTTATCGGCGCCTGAGCGTATGCGGAGCGTACAAACGGCGCGGCGAGGCTCGCGGCGGCCATCCCGCCGAGCAGGGTCCTGCGATGCATGTCGTTTCCTTCCCTCGGATGGCCCCTGTTTTGTGCAACTGTGCGTGGGACCTTGGATGACACTATGCATGCAAAAGCTGCAAGGCACCACAGCGCGCGATTCTTGCTTCGTGACGAGAGGAGGCCCTCCATGCTAGATTTATTAAACACAAATTTTTAGTGAAATGAGCACCCAGCCTTCCCCTACACCGCTCGTGGCTACACGGCCGAGCTTCACCGAGCTTTTCGTGCCGAAGCTCGTGACCGTCCTGCGTGAGGGCTATGGCTGGGAGGCCTTTCGCCGCGACTGCGTCGCCGGCCTGACGGTCGCGATCGTCGCCCTGCCGCTGTCCATGGCGATCGCGATCGCCTCGGGCGCTTCGCCCGAGCGCGGCCTGTTCACGGCGATCGTCGGCGGCTTTCTGATCTCCGCCCTGGGCGGCAGCCGCTTCCAGGTGGGCGGCCCGGCAGGCGCCTTCATCGTCCTGGTCGCCGCTTCGGTCGAACGGCATGGCATCGACGGCGTGATGCTGGCCACGGCGATGGCCGGCGTCTTCCTGACGCTGGCTGGCCTGCTGCGGCTGGGGACCTTCATCAAGTTCATCCCCTATCCCGTGACGGTTGGCTTCACCGCAGGCATCGCCGTCATCATCTTCGCCAGCCAGATCAAGGACCTGTTTGGCCTCACTCTCTCGGGCAAGGAGCCGGGCGAGTTCGTCGCCAAGATCGAGGCGCTGTCGGGGGCGTTTGGGACCGTCAATCCGGCGGCGGTCGCGCTGGCACTGGTCAGCATCGCCCTGATCGCCCTGACCAAGCGGCTGCGGCCGCACTGGCCGGGCATGCTCATTGCCGTCGTCGCCGCCAGCGTGGCGACCTGGGCGCTCGGCCTGCCGGTCGAGACGATCGGCAGCCGGTTCGGCGGCATCCCGTCCGTGCTGCCGGCGCCGAGCCTGCCAGCCTTCTCGCTGGCCAAGGTCCAGGCCGTCCTGCCGGATGCCATCATCTTCGCCTTGCTGGGGGCGATCGAATCGCTGCTGTCGGCGGTCGTCGCTGACGGCATGACGGGCCGCCGGCATCGCTCGAACTGTGAACTGGTCGCGCAGGGTATCGCCAATATCGGCAGCTCACTGTTCGGCGGCATCCCGGCCACCGGCACGATCGCCCGCACGGCGACCAACGTGCGTTCGGGTGCGCGCGGGCCGGTCGCCGGCATGATGCATGCGGTCTTCCTGCTGCTCTTCATGCTCATCGCCGCGCCGCTGGCTTCCTACATCCCGCTGGCGGCGCTGGCCGGCGTGCTGACCGTGGTCGCCTGGAACATGGCCGAGAAGCATGAATTCGCGACGTTGCTGCGCAGCTCGCGCGGCGACGCCGTGGTGCTGCTCGCGACCTTCCTGCTCACGGTTTTCCGCGATCTCAGCGAAGGCATCGTAGTCGGCTTCGCCCTGGGGGCCGTGCTCTTCATCCGCCGCATGGCCATCGCTACCGGCGTCGAGGCGCATGCGCCGCTGGTGCCGGCGGATCAGGCCGACAACGCATCGCCGCGGCAGCCCTACGATTCCAGCCTGGCCACCGACGAGGACGTGGTGGTCTATCGTCTCTCTGGCGCCTTCTTCTTCGGCACTGCCTCGACGCTCAACTCGGTGCTCGACCGAATCGCCGATCGGCACAGGGCGTTCATCATCGACTTCTCCGCCGTGCCGTTCGTGGATTCGACGGCAGCCAAGGTCATCGCCGCCATCGCGGGCAAGGCCGGCCGCCACAAGGTGCGCGTCTACGTGACTGGCGCCACGCCGGCCGTGCGACATGCCCTGCTGGCCGCCGGCGCGCGCCGTCCGGAAGTGCGCTACCGCCGTCGGATCGATGATGCCGTGACGGAGGCGCGCTCCGTTTCGGAGAGGAAGGCAGCCCGCGTATAGTCGGCCCCGACATGGCCGATCACCAAGCGCTCAAGCTTCTCCTGTCCGCCCATGCCCTGAAGACCTGGGGGCCGCGCATCGCCGATGCCGCTCCCGGTGCCTTGACTTTCGTGACGGCCGAGCAGGCGCTGGCGACGGACGGCCCGACCGACATCGACATCGCCTTCATGACCCGCGAGGTCACGGGCAGCTCAAGCAAGGACAATCCCACGCCAGAGCTGCGCGGCTTCGACGCCGTGGTGCGCAGGTCGCCGCGCCTGCGCTGGCTGCAGATCCACCCAGCAGGGGCCGAGCGGCCGATCTATCGCGAGCTCCGCGACCGCGGCGTCAAGGTGACGACGGCGTCGGGCGCCACCGCCGTCACGGTTGCGCACAGCGTGCTCGGCGCGGTGATCGCCATCAACCGCCGCTTTCCGCTGCTGGCCGACGCCCAGCGCCGCCATGCCTGGGAGCCGCGTCTCGGCGAGCGCTCGCCGCGCGACCTCAAGGGCCAGTGCGCGGTGATCGTCGGCCTGGGGCCGATCGGGCGCAACATCGCCGGATTGCTCAAGATGCTCGGCATGACGACGATCGGCGTGCGGCGCAGCGCCGACCCGGCGCCGCCCTGCAACGAAACCGTGCCCTATGAGCGTCTGCATCAGGTGCTGCCCCGGGCGGACTGGCTGGTCCTCTGCTGCCCGGTATCGCCGGTCACGCGCGGCATCGCCGATGCGGTGGCCTTCGCCGCACTGCCACGTGGCGCGCATCTGGTCAACGTCTCGCGCGGCGAGATTGCCATCGAGGCCGATATCATCGCCGCGCTGCGGAGCGGCCATCTGGCCGGCGCCTATCTCGACGTGTTCGAGCGCGAGCCGCTCGATCCCGCCTCACCGCTATGGGACATGCCCAACGTCCTGGTCTCGCCGCATACCGCCAGCCACTCGCTGGGCCAGAACGAGGCGATCTTCGACATCTTCCTCGACAATCTCGAGCGTTTCCGCAGCGGCGCAAGGCTGCGCAACGACGTCGATGATATCGGCTGATCAGGCGGCGCCGCGGCCCTTCTGGCTCACCAGGTAGGCGACCCTGCGGGCGCGCATGATCTCGCCCAGCGGGCGGTGGGCTGCCAGCCCGCCCCACGGATCGAAGCGTGCCGCCTCGGCCTCCGTGGCGACCGCATCGACGCCCTGCCGCGGCAGGGTGAGCCGTGCCACCGGCACGATCGGCGTTGCCGCGTCGGGCCAGGCCACCGAGGCATCCTCGATCGGCGTGACGGCCTCGTCGACGAAGAACTGCAGCGCCATCGTCCAGGTGAGCGCGCCGTCGGCCAGCCGCTCGCGCATGTCGGCCACGATGTCTTTCGCGCGCGCGGCGGGCGGTGGGTTGCCTGCCGGCGCCAGTCGCACGCGGACCGCATAGGGACCGCAGCAGATCGGCGCCACGGTGTTGAAGTGCTCGGCGGCAAAGCCCTTGAACGGCTTGCCCACCGTAGCCAAGAGCTTGCGCAGGCGATGGATGCCGCCGAACAACCCGTGCGACGTGAACATGTGCACGATCCCCCGGATGGTCCCGGGCGTCGACGCCTCGAGGAAATCGACGAACTCGCGGCTGTCCGGCACCGGCATTCTGTCCTGGTTGATCATCAGGAAGTCCTGGTGATCCGTCGTCCCGCCCAGCGCCGCTTCTCCCGAGACGTCGAGGACCTTCAGGGCGAAGCCGCGGATGTCGGGCCGCGAGTCGCTCTGGATGTCGGCCGCGCCGTTGGAAAGCCGCACCAGCACGCGATGGCTGCCCGGTCGCGCGAACAGGCCGTGGCGCGCGGGCCCGGGAAGACCGTCGAATACCTCGAGGGTGCCGGTGGCGGCCAGCAGCTGCTTGCGGTGCAGTGCACGGCCGGGGCCGAATGTCGCCGACCGGCTACGCTGCAATCCGTCGATGACCTTGGCAACGCGGGCATGGTGCGCGGCCTCGTCAGGCGCGATGCGCTCGCGCCAATGCATGCTTGGCTCTCTCATGCTGCCCCCTGCCGCACTCTATGCGGATCGGAGGCGGATCGGCCAGTGACGCCGGATCGTTGGCGCCGGATCGGTTGTGATCGTGCTATCTTTGCGCGGCCAGGCTCCTGAACAGGGCGTCGCTGCGGTCGTCGGCCGGGAAGAAGCATTCGATTCGCACTTCCTGCAGGGTGACGTCCTGTGGCGTGCCTAGCGTGGCGATGGTGGTGAACACCGACAGCGAGCGGCCGCCGACGAGGTAGTCGAGCGTCAGCACCGGCTGCGGCCGGTCCTCGAATCGCAGCTTGCGGAAGGATCCCGGCACGTCGGGATAGGCCATGATCTCCTCAATGAAGGCCAGCGCCCGGGGCTCGCCGCCATCGGCCAGGATCTCGGCGTAGGTCGTCGAGACGAGGTGTCGCGCCACTTCCTCCCAGTTGGCGACCTTGGGCCGGAGCGCCTTGGGATCGAGCAGCCATTGCAGCAGGTTCGGCGCCTTGCCGGCGGACGGCGTGGGTGGTGGACCCTCGAACAGGAACAGCGTGAAGGCGCTCGCCGCCTCGTTGGCTTCGATCAGGTTCCACAGTCGGTCGATGACGACGGCAGGGTAGGGTTCCTGGTGCTTCAGGATGTGGTC
>QFCS01000361.1_pt1 | contig 13316 bp, 7 predicted proteins | sample 3576561 | NCBI WGS metagenome assembly QFCS01 | reverse complement strand
TCACCGACCACACTCGGCCCTCGGCAACATGCCGCCGGCCGAGTTCGCGATGAAATCCACGCTGGAAAAACAGGCCGTCTAAGGCCAAAAACGAAACTCAGGACTCTCCCTCAAACCGGAGGAGAACTGGGTCTCAGGTCACAAGTTCCGCAGGCAGGTGCCGGTCGGGCAATACGTTGCTGATTTCGCCTGCCTCGAGGCGCGGCCGATCGTCGAGATCGACGGCAGCCAGCATGCGGGCGCGGCCCGCGACGAGACCCGGACGGCCGAACTGCGGTCACGCGGCTTTCGCGTGCTGCGCTCCTGGAACGACCAGGTGCTGAGGGAGCGGGAGTCCGCCTGCGATACGATCATGGCGTTTGCGCGGGATCAGTCGCTGCGGCCGTGGCGGTAAGGCGTCTGGCACGTTAAGCACGAAGATGGCTGGAGCTTGAGGCGATTGCCCCTTCCTCTCTCAACGAGAAGAAGGGGCGAACTGCCGCCGTGTCTACTTGCGACGAGGGGGTTCACTTTTGGTGTCGCCATACCCGGGTTTGGGAACCCGTTCGATGGTGGTTGTATTTGGCCTGCGCTCCGCTTCTTTCACCGGGATAAACTTTCCGGTTTTGGAGCTGCGGCCGATGTCGAAGGTCTTACGTTCGTTGGTTGCCATCTTCTGGTTTCCCTTGTTGGCAAAACCAAAGCTACCTCGACTCTGGGATCAGGCGCCCCTATGTTGACCTTGCTACAGGAGAGGTTACCTGATCTCTTCGTCCCGCGTGGGCTTTGGCTTGTTCGCGGTGCCAATGCCGGCCCAGTGGGTCGGCATTGGTGTTCTTACGCTAGTGACGTTCGATCTGGCGGATCGCCTCGGCGACTGGCGGTGCAACTACACGTCGGGCTGCTAAGGCTAGAGTTTTGATCCGATTCTCGGCTGCCTGTCGGCTAACAGAAAAGAAATCTGCAATCTCGGTTGCGTCAGAGAAATCGCGTACGAGGTGTTCCGGCAAAAGGAACCCCGCGGCAAATGCATTTGCCTGCCATTCAGCGCTCTCGAAAACGGCAAGCTGCCGCATCTTTGTATATGTACCCGTCGAACGCTCGAATGGGACCGCACCTTTATGAAGCACCAAATGGCCCAACTCGTGCGCGGCCGTCCAGCGCCCGCGACCTTTGTGACTCCCAGCTGCTTCATATGCTGAGTCCGACAACACAATACGTGGGATAGGTTCGAATTCGGTGTATCCTTCTGCACCATCCATAAATCGATCTTCTTTAACTTGAAGAACGAAGTCGGAGAACAATTTAGGCAGGTCGTTTTCAAGAACTGTTATTATATCTGGTGCATGACAAGAGTGCGCAATGCCCAACGCCTCACGCCAAGCGCAAGCGTAATGCTCAATCTCGGCACGACTTTTGGGAGGTACTTTATATTCGTGACTCACTGATCTTCTCCTGGAAAAGTTGCCTCAAGCTTTCGGATTTCATCCGGGGTCATCTTGTTTATCTTCCTAAATAAACGACGTGCTATGGCAGCCTTCTCCTTGCTTATGGGAGTGAATCTTATCACGTTGGTACGGGAATCGGCGAGGATTTGGAGTTGCTTCTTTGTATTCGAATCCATCCTCATCCAATCGCAAAACTTTTCTACGTAGCCTTCCGGTACTGGTTTGTCTCCTGTTTCGATGGCTGAAACGAATGAGGGTGAGCATCCAAAATACTTTGCCTGATCGATCATTCTGACACCCCGCGCAGTCCTGATCTGTCTGCACTCAATTCCAAAGCCCGTCAGGCTCGATCCCATGTTTCTGCCTCCAGTTGTTTCACCTTGAGGTGAAATCGATGCTCAAAAGAAAGCCCGACAAGCATGCTTGTCGGGCAATAATTCTCAGCTACACCCGCTCGTCGCTCCGCACGTGTCGCACTTCTCGCAGGTCCCGTTCCGCACCATCGTGAAATTCTGGCACTCCGAGCACATGTTGCCGGTGTAGCCCTGCATCATTGCGCGCTGGCGCCGGTCGGCCTCGACCTTCTTGGCTTCCGTCTTGGCGGCGGCCGCGTCGGCCTGGGCCTTGTCGGAGAACAGCGCGGTCGCCGGCGATTCCTGGTCGAACAGGTCGGGCGGGCTGTCGGCCTCGATGTCCTCGGCGAACTCGGCGGCGCGCTCCTCGTAGTCGCGCTTGAAGGCGGTGGCGCCTTCGGTGAGTTCGGAGGCCACCGGCTTCAGCGCCGTGGCGGCGTGGGCGGACGATAGCGGGCGCACGTTCGAGCCGGACCAGGCGGTCGGGGCGGTGCGGACAGGGCCGCCGGATGGGCCGGCGCCGCCGGCGGCGAAACCCTTCGGCTCGGCCGACTTCGCCACTAGCGTCGGCCTGTGGCCGCGCGTCCAGCCGGTGGAGAGCAGGTTGGTCTTGCCCTCCTCGATGCCGCGGCCGAGCGCGGTGTTGCCGAAGTCGGAGGTGTCGACATGGGCGAGGTCGTGGCGCGACAGGTACGACACGGCGAGCTCGCGGAACACGTAGTCGAGGATCGACGTGGCGTTCTTGATGGCGTCGTTGCCGATGACCACGCCGGCCGGCTCGAACTTCGTGAAGGTGAAGGCCTCCACATATTCCTCCAGCGGCACGCCATATTGCAGGCCGAGCGAGATCGCGATGGCGAAGTTGTTCATCATGGCGCGGAAGGCCGCGCCTTCCTTGTGCATGTCGATGAAGATCTCGCCGAGGCGGCCGTCGCCGAACTCGCCGGTGCGCAGATATACCTTGTGGCCGCCGATGACCGCCTTCTGGGTGTAGCCCTGGCGGCGGTTCGGCAGTTTCTCGCGGTCGCGGTAGAGACGCTCGATGACCCGCTCGACGATCTTTTCGGTGACCTGCACGGCCTTGGCGGCGGCGGGCGCCGCGACCAGCGCCTCGACGGCGTCGTCCTCGTCTTCATCCTCGTCGGCGATGAGCGACGCGTTGAGCGGCTGCGACAGCTTCGAGCCGTCGCGATAGAGCGCGTTGGCCTTCAGCGCCAGCTTCCACGACAGCATGTAGGCGCTCTTGGCGTCCTCGACCGTCGCCTCGTTCGGCATGTTGATGGTTTTCGAGATGGCGCCGGAGATGAACGGCTGGGCGGCGGCCATCATGCGGATGTGGCTCTCGACCGAGAGATAACGTTTGCCGATCTTGCCGCACGGGTTGGCGCAGTCGAACACGGGCAGGTGCTCGGCCTTGAGGAAGGGTGCGCCTTCCAGCGTCATGGCGCCGCAGACATGGATGTTGGCGGCTTCGATTTCCTTGCGCGTGAAGCCGAGCGAGGCAAGCATGTCGAAGGAGAAGTCGTTGAGCTGCTCGTCGGTGAAGCCAAGCGTCGTCTTCAGCCAGTCGGCGCCGAGCGTCCACTGGTTGAAGGCGAATTTGATGTCGAAGGCCGACTTCAGCGCGGTGTTCAGCGCCTCGATCTTGTCGTCGGTGAAACCCTTGGCCCTCAGCGTCGACGGGTTGACGCCGGCCGCCTGATTGAGGTTGCCGTGGCCGACGGCATAGGCCTCGATCTCGGCGATCTGGCTCTCGGAGTAGCCGAGCGTGCGCAAGGCCTCCGGCACGGCGCGGTTGATGATCTTGAAATAGCCGCCGCCGGCGAGCTTCTTGAACTTCACCAGCGCGAAGTCGGGCTCGATGCCGGTGGTGTCGCAATCCATGACCAGGCCGATCGTGCCGGTGGGCGCGATCACGGTCGCCTGGGCGTTGCGGTAGCCGTGCTCCTCGCCGAGCTCGATGGCGCGGTCCCAGGCGGCCCTGGCGTGCTCGCCGAGGTCCTGCTGCGGCAGGTCGGCATGGGCGAGCGGCACCGGGTTGACGGCCAGTTTCTCGTAGCCGTCGCGCTCGCCATGGGCGGCGCGGCGGTGGTTGCGCATGACGCGCAGCATGTGGACGCTGTTGCGGTCGTAGTCGGGGAAGGCGCCGAGCTCGGATGCCATTTCGGCCGAGGTGGCGTAGGCGACGCCGGTCATGATGGCGGTCAGCGCGGCGCAGATGGCGCGGCCCTCGGCCGAGTCATACGGGATGCCGGAGGTCATCAGCAGGCCGCCGATATTGGCGTAGCCGAGGCCGAGCGTGCGGTAGTCGTAGGAGAGTTTTGCGATCTCCTTCGACGGGAACTGCGCCATCATAACCGAGATTTCGAGCACGATCGTCCACAGCCGGGTGGTGTGCTCGTAGGCGGCGACGTCGAAGTTGAAGGCAGAGCCGCCGTCCGATTGCCCATTGCCCGCTGCCGGCTGCCGGTAGGGCAGGAGGTTGATCGACGCCAGGTTGCAGGCCGTGTCGTCGAGGAACATGTATTCCGAGCACGGATTGGACGCACGGATGGCACCGGCCGACACGCAGGTGTGCCAGTCGTTCATGGTGGTGTTGAAGTGCAGGCCCGGATCGGCCGAGGCCCAGGCGGCGTAGCCGATCTTCTCCCACAGGTCGCGGGCCTTCAGGCTCTTCGCCACCTTGCCGTCCATGCGGCGGATGAGGTTCCAGTCCCCGTCGCTTTCGACCGCGCGCAGAAAATCGTCCTTGAGCGAGATCGAGTTGTTGGAGTTCTGGCCCGACACGGTGAGGTAGGCGTCGGAATCCCAGTCGGTGTCGTAGGTCTTGAAGTCGAGCGCGGTGTAGCCCTGGCGCGCGAACTGGATGACGCGATTGATGTAGTTCTCCGGGACGGCGCCCTTCTTCGCGTCCTTGACCGCTCGCTTGAGCGCCGGGTTCTTGTTGGGGTCGAAGCAGTCGCCCCGAGTGGCTTCGGAGCCGGCTTCGCAGTTGATGCAGGCCGACATGATCTTGGCGAGGTGCTGCTTGACGATCTTGGAGCCGGTGACGAGGGCCGCGACCTTCTGCTCCTCCGTGACCTTCCAGTCGATGAAGGCCTCGATGTCGGGATGGTCGGCGTCGACGATGACCATCTTGGCGGCGCGGCGCGTCGTGCCGCCCGACTTGATGGCGCCGGCGGCGCGGTCGCCGATCTTGAGGAAACTCATCAGGCCGGAGGATTTTCCGCCGCCCGACAGCTTCTCGCCTTCGCCGCGCAGCATGGAGAAATTCGAGCCGGTGCCGGAGCCGTATTTGAACAGGCGGGCCTCGCGCACCCACAGATCCATGATGCCGCCCTCGTTGACGAGGTCGTCGGCGACCGACTGGATGAAGCAGGCATGCGGCTGCGGGTGTTCGTAGGCCGACTTCGACTTGGTCAGCTTGCCGGTGAACGGATCGACGTAGAAATGGCCCTGGCCGGGGCCGTCGATGCCGTACGCCCAGTGCATGCCGGTGTTGAACCACTGCGGCGAGTTGGGGGCGACGCGCTGGGTGGCGAGCATGTAGGCGAGCTCGTCGCGGAAGGCGCGCGCGTCCTCCTCGGCGGCGAAATAGCCACCCTTCCAGCCCCAGTAGGTCCAGGTGCCGGCGAGGCGGTCGAACACCTGGCGGGCGTCGGTCTCGGAGCCGTAGCGTTCGCCCTCGGGCAGCGCGGCGAGCGCCTCGGTGTCGGCAACCGAGCGCCACAGGAAGGAGGGGACGGAGGTCTCCTCGACCTTCTTCAGCCGCGCCGGCACGCCGGCCTTGCGGAAATATTTCTGCGCCAGGATGTCGGCGGCGACCTGCGAAAACTGCTGGGGCACGTCGATGTCGGCGAGCCGGAAGACGATCGAGCCGTCGGGATTCTTGATCTCGCTCACCGCCTTGCGGAACGGGATGTCCGCGTAGGGCGACTGGCCGGACCTGGTGAAACGCCGTTCGATGCGCATGGTTTGCTCAGTCCTTCATCATCTACATGTAGCGCTGTGCCTGCCGGTCTGCCACCGGTCCGCATCGGCACAACGCGATCCACCGCTCGCCGCCGCCGTCATGGCCGCGACACCTGCCCCAAAACCTTCCGCCCTCATCCGGAAAGCCGCCCGTCCCGGTCATCCGCCAAGCCTGCCGGGGAGGCTTTTCAGCCTGGCTCCCTCGGACCGCCGCGATTCCCGAAGATCGATGTCGATCACTTCATCTAGCGGTCAGCGTCGCCGGTAAACACTAAATATAGGTTAATCGCACCTTTCCCACCAGTTTTTTCGACACGGTCGGCGTGAAAAACGCCACGACGAAACGCATGGCTCTCCGACCGCCCGGCAGGCGGCGAAATGCCCGAAAACGCTGGAAGATCCGCTCAATCAGGCCGGGAGAGAACCGCCGGCCGCGCCCGAAACGCGAGCACATGATGCATATGAGACGACTCGGTTTTGGCCGTCAAGGATTCGTTCACCACATACGTCCGACCCCCAACATCTTGTAAGCCGGCATGTGGATAACGGGGATGGGAAGGCCCCCGCAGGAAATTTGCCGGCGCTGCTTCTTGCACATGGGCCGGGCCGCGTAACGGCCGCGTATCGCCGGCCGTTACGGGCGACATCGGCCGGTTGCGTGCGGCCGCCACAGTGCGTCGCCGCCGACCGGCAACGGTTCGCGGGGGCGCCGTCGCGCCTTGACCCGCATCGAATCACAATCGGGAATCAGCAGCCATGGCCACTTTCACCGGAACGGGTGCAGATGAAACCATCACGCCCGGCCTCGTCTCTCCGACGGTCACGACGACCGGCGGGCCAACTCCGGGCGCCGCGGACGACGTGCTCAATGGCGGAGGCGGCAACGACATGCTGGCGGGCGGGGGCGGCAGCGACCAGATGCTCGGCGAGGCCGGCAACGACCGCATGATCTGGAATTCCGGCGACGGCACCGACCTGATGGAGGGCGGCGACGATATCGACACCGCCGAGGTGAACGGCGGTGATGCGGGCGAGGTCTTCACCATTACCGCCAACGGCACGCGGGTACGTGTCGATCAGGTCTTCCCGATACCGTCCTTCCTCGATATCGGCACCACGGAAAAGCTGGTGATCAATGCCGGCGGCGGCGACGACGCGATATCGAGCACCGGCAACCTGGCCGCGCTGATCCAGATCACCATCGATGGTGGCGACGGCAACGACACGATTCTTGGCAGCAACGGCACCGACACCTTGCTCGGTGGCGATGGCGACGATTTCATCGACGGTCAGCAGGGCAACGACGTCGCCTTGCTCGGCGACGGCGACGACCGGTTCCAGTGGGATCCGGGCGACGGCAGCGACGTCGTCGAAGGCCAGGGCGGCTTCGACCGCCTGCTGTTCAACGGCAGCGCCATCAATGAAAAGTTCGGCATCGCTGCCAATGGCGGCCGGGTGCTGTTTACCCGCGACATCGCCAACATCGTGACGGATCTCGACGACATCGAGCGCATCGAACTCAAGACGCTGAGCGGCACCGACTCCGTCACCGTCAGCGACCTCTCCGGCACCGACGTCAAGGAGGTCGCCGTCAACCTCTCCGGCATATTCGGCGGGACGACCGGCGACGCGCAGACCGACACCCTGGCCGTCAACGGCACGGCGGCGGCGGACACGGTCGTCGTCACGGGCGGCGCGAGCAACGTGAAGATATCCGGGCTCGCGGTGGTGACGACCGCGACCGCGCTGGATGCCGCGGATGTCGTCAGCGTCAACGGGCTCGGCGGCGAGGATGTCCTCGACGCGTCCGCGGCGCTGCATGGGGTCAATCTGAACGGCGGGACAGGCAACGATACACTCAGAGGCGGCGGCGGCAACGACGCGCTGTTCGGCGGCGACGACAAGGACACGATCACCGGCAGTCTCGGCGACGACCAGATGTTCGGCGAGGCCGGCGACGATCGCATGATCTGGAATTCCGGCGACGGCAACGACGTCATGGAGGGCGGCGACGGCACCGATACGGCCGAGATCAACGGCGGTGGCGGCGCCGAGGAATTCGCCATCGCCGCCAACGGCGCGCGGGTCCGTTTCGACCGGCTCGACCCGGCACCGTCGGCACTCGACATCGGCACGACGGAAGCCCTGGTGCTCAATGCGGGGGGCGGCGACGACACGGTCGCGGCGACAGGCAACCTCGCCGCGCTGATCAAACTCACCATCGACGGCGGCGCCGGCAACGACACCATATCGGGCGGCAATGGCGGCGACCTGCTGCTCGGCGGCGACGGCAACGACTTCATCGACGGCCAGCAGGGCAACGACGTCGCCCTGCTGGGCGATGGCGACGACCGATTCCAGTGGGATCCGGGCGACGGCAGCGACGTCGTCGAAGGCCAGGGCGGTTTCGATGCGTTGCTGTTCAGCGGCAGCGCCATCAACGAGAAGTTCAACATCGCGGCGAATGGCGGCCGGGTGCTGTTCACCCGCGACATCGCCAACATCGTGATGGACCTCGACGACGTCGAGCAGATCGAACTCAACGCGCTTGGCGGTACGGACAGCGTCGTCGTCAACGATCTCAGCGGAACCGACGTCGATCGCATCAAGATCAACCTTGCCGGCACGTTTGGCGGCAGCACGGGCGATGCCGCTTCTGACGTCGTCACTCTGGAGGGCGGCAACGGAACAGAGACCATCATCGTTTCCGGCGGCGGCAAGACCCTGGTTTCAGGTCTCTCCGCGGAAGTCGAGATATCGTCGATGGAGGCGGGCGATTCCCTCGTCGTGAAGCTGAATGGCGGCGATGACAGCCTCGACGGCTCGAGTGCGCTGCGTTCGCTCACGGTGGAGGGCGGTGCCGGCGACGACACGCTGAAGGGCGGCGCCGGGCAGGATCTGCTGAAGGGCGGCGACAACAACGATCTGCTCGTCGGCGGCATCGGCAACGACGTCGTGCTCGGAGAGGCCGGCGACGACCGTGTGATCTGGAACGAAGGCGACGGCAGCGACGTGATCGAGGGCGGAGACGGCACCGACTCGCTCGACGTCAACGGCGGATCGGGCGCGGAGGTTTACACCATCACCGAGAACCTGGGCCGGGTGTTCCTGCAGCGTACCGCACCGGCGGCTTTCGCCCTGGATATCGGCACGGTGGAGAATCTCCTGCTCAGGACCGGCGGCGGCGACGACGTGATCAGCATGAGCGGTCCGCTGGGTGCTCTGGTAAAGATCACCGTCGACGCCGGCGCCGGCGACGACACGGTGACGGCGGCCGACGGCGACGACACGCTCGACGGCGGTGCCGGCATCGACCGGCTCGAAGGTGGGTTAGGTAACGACACCTACCTGCTCGACAACGCCGCCGATGTCGTCGTCGAAGCGGCCGGCGGAGGCACCGACCAGGTGTTCTCGCGGGGCAGCTATATGCTGAAATCCGGCGTCGAGGTCGAACTGCTGCGCACCAGCCTCGATTCCGGGAGCGGCGCGATCAATTTCGTCGGCAACGAGTTCACCCAGACCATCATCGGCAATGCCGGCGTCAACATCCTTTCCGACGGGGGCGGAGCCGGCGCCGACACGCTGCAGGGGCTCGGCGGCAACGACACATATTTCATCGGCAACAGCGGCGCTGTCGTCGTCGAGGCGGCCGGCGGCGGCAGCGATACGGTCAGGACCGCGGTCGACTATGCGCTGAAGGCCGGCGTGGAGGTCGAAGTGCTGCGCACGACGGTCGACATCGGCACCACCCCGATCAGGCTGACCGGCAACGAGTTCGTACAGACGATCACCGGCAACGCCGGCGCCAACGTGCTCAACGACGGCAGCGGCGCCGCAGCCGACACGCTGCGGGGGCTGGCGGGCAACGACATCTACGTCATCCATCACGCCGGCGCGGTGATCGTCGAGGCAACCGGCGAGGGCACCGACAGCGTGTTGAGCTCGGTCAGCTTCGTGCTGCAGAACGGCATCTCGGTGGAGACGCTCGGCACGACCAACGCCGCCGGCACCGGCGCCATCGATCTCACCGGCAACTCGATCGGCCAGACGGTGCGCGGCAATGCCGGCTCCAACGTCATCGACGGCAAGGGCGGCGCCGACACCCTGACCGGCTTCGGCGGCAAGGACTTTTTCGTGTTCTCCAGCGCCATCGGGGCGAGCAGCGACACGGTGACCGACTTCAACGTCGCGGACGACACCATCCGGCTGGAGAACGCGATCTTCACCAAGCTGGCGACGACCGGCGTGTTGAACTCCGGATTGTTCCGCTCGAACAGCACCGGCACCGCGGTCGACGGCAACGATTACGTTCTCTACGACAACACCGACGGCAAGCTCTATTACGACGCCGACGGCAGCGGCGCCGGCACGAAGATCCACTTCGCCACGCTCACCGGCGCCCCGGCAATCAGCAACCTCGATTTCGTGGTGGTGTGAGGCTGCGCCGCGGTTCGGGGACGGCGGCTCCTGCAATCACAGGTTGTTTCTCCCCCAAGGCTGGCTTTCCCCGCCGGCGTCTGCGAAACTGACGCTGGGGTAAGACATGCCGGCTGCCCGCCTTCGGGAAGCGGTCCGGACATCAATCCAGGAGGGAACCATCATGCCCACACGCAAATGGAAGACCGAGCTGCTCGTCAACAGCACCACGTTCGGCCAGCAGAACCAGTCCAGCGTGGTCGCGCTGACAGACGGCGGCTTTCTGGTCGCCTGGCGCGACGAAGGTCCGTCCGATTCCGTCATCCGCGCCCAGCGCTTCGACGCGACCGGCGCCAGGGTAGGGACGGAGTTCGTCGTCAACGGCGCCGGCGGCGACCAGCTCAATCCGGTGCTGGTGGCGCTGAGCGACGGCAACGTCTGGGCGCTGCAGCAGGATTTCGATTCCGCCAACGACCACGACATCGCCGGCCAGGTGATCCAGCCTGACGGCACAGTCGTGAGGGCCCAGGACGCCAACGGCAGCGGCAACGACGAGGTGCGTCCCGCCGGGGCGTCGCTGGGGACGAACGGCGCCGTGGCGGTGTGGATGAACCTCAACGCCAACGGCGGCGACATCCACATGCGCGGCTTCAACGCCGACGGCACCGAACGCTTCGCCACCGCCACGGTCAACACCAACGCCGGCACGCTGGCCGACATACAGTATGGCCCCTCCGTGGCCGGAAGCCCGGACGGCGGCAAGTTCGTGGTGGTGTGGGGCGACCAGGGCGAGACCACCGGCGAGGTGCGGGCGCGGGTGTTCAACGCCGACGGCACGGAGGCCGCGGCCGAGTTCGCGGTCAGCTCGCTCAGTCCGCTAACGGCGCCGGACGCGTCCACGTCGGTGGCCTGGCTGGACAACAACCGCTTCGCGGTGACGTGGTTCAGCTTTTCCGGGGACGGGTCCCACGCCGCGATCAAATACGCGATCTTCAACGCCAACGGCACCTCCTTCACCGGGGAGAGGCTGGCCAATTCGACGACCTACGGCAGCCAGGAAGACCCGGTGATCGCGGCGCTGCCGTCGGGCGGCTTCGTCATCGCCTGGATGGATTTCTCGGGAACCGGCGGCGACAACAGCTTCTCGGGCATCCGGCTGCAGGCCTTCGACGGAGCCGGCGACAAGATCGGCGGCGAGATCCTGGTCAACACCACTACCAACTTCGGACAGTTCGACGTGTCGCTGACGGCGCTCGCCGACGGACGCGTGGTGGTCACCTGGACCGACGCCAGCGGGAGCGGCGACGACCCTTCGGGCAACGCCGTCCGCGCCCAGATCATCGACCCGCGCGACGGCATCGTCGACGGCACGTCGAAGGCCGACACGCTCTACGGCCACGACTCGGTCGGCGACGAGATCAGGGGCTTCGACGGAGACGACATAATCTACGGCCTTGCCGGCAACGACATCATCCAGGGCGGAAGCGGCATCGACACCATCTACGCCGGCAAGGGCGACGACTTCGTCTATGGCGGGCTGGACGGCGACGTCATCTTCGGCGACGCCGGCGACGACGAAATTTACGGCGAGCAGGGCAGCGACACCATTTACGGCGACACCGGCGACGACGTGATCTACGGCGGCGACGCCGACGACTTCCTCTACGGCGGGCTCGGCGCAGACATCATCTCGGGCGGCGCGGGCATCGATCTTCTCGATGGCGGCGCGGGTGCCGACACGCTGGACGGCGGACTCGGCAACGACGTCTACGTCATCGACAATGCCGGCGACGTGGTGATAGAGACGAACGGCGGCGGCAGCGCCGACCGCGTGACCGTATCGGTCAGCTATACGCTCAAGGCCGGCGTCCAGGTCGAGCAGATGACCACCACGGACGCCGCCGGCAAAAGCCCCTTGAGCATCACCGGCAACTCCTTCACCCAGAAGATTACCGGCAATGCCGGCGACAATACCCTCAACGACGGCGGCGGGAACGCCGCAGACACCTTGACCGGGCTCGCCGGCAACGACACCTACATCATCCATAACGCCGACGCCGTCATCGTCGAGGCGGGCGGCCAGGGCACCGACCGCGTGCTGACCTCGGTCAGCTACGTGCTGAAGAACGGCGTCTCGGTGGAGACGCTGGGCACCACCCTTCAGAACGGCACATCCGCCATCAACCTCACCGGCAACTCGATCGGGCAGACCATACAGGGCAATGCCGGCGACAACATCATCGACGGCAAGGGCGGAGCCGATACGCTTTACGGCTACGGCGGCAAGGACACATTCGTCTTCTCCAGTCCGATCGGCGCAAGCTTCGACACCATCATGGGCTTCAACGTTCCCGACGACACGATCCGGCTGGACAACGACATATTCACCAAGCTGACGTCGACGGGTGTGCTGGATTCCAATTTCTACCGCGCGAACAGCACCGGCACGGCGGTCGACGCCGACGACTACGTGCTCTACAATTTCACCAACGGAATGCTGTTCTACGACGCCGACGGCAGCGGGCCCGGCACGAAGATCCACTTCGCCACGCTCGTGTCGGTCACTCCCACCACACCCTCCGCGGTTGATTTCGAGGTGGTCTGACGGCCGAGTGGCCGGTGACGGGCGCGCTCGGGTAGCGTGCCCGTCGTCATGCTCTATCCGAGCGCGGCCGGCAACCGGCCATCTCCGCCGGAGCCGCGCCGACATGGCGGGGACGGGAACGGCGCGGAGATCGACTTCGCGTGGTTCTCTACCCCGAATGCAGTGCTCCTTCGCCGGTCTGGTCGTGATGTGACGCTCCAGCCGCCGCGCCGTCCGGCGCCCGAACTTGCCTTCGTGAAGAGGCCGCTGGCGGCGGTCGCGACAGGGCAATCGCTTCAGAGGCTTGCGCCTCCCGCACCCCAGCGCTCTCCCAGTGAAGGACCTCGCCAGGCATGCCGAGGCCAGGTTCTGTCGCATGGTCATTGTCCGAAAAGTCCGCGACTTTTTGCTTCGCCGACCTTCGGTTCGGGATCATGCTCCAGCGCGAAGCCATGCCAAGGCGATCCGCGGGGCTCGATTCGAGCATCCGCGGGCCGGCGTCCAGCTTCCTTCCGCCTGTCGCGGAGGGCGATCACGACGTGTCGGCGCAGCGCGGCCGGAATG
>QFCS01001285.1_pt1 | contig 13393 bp, 9 predicted proteins | sample 3576561 | NCBI WGS metagenome assembly QFCS01 | reverse complement strand
CTCCGGGCGCCGCGATGCTCCTCGGCGCCCACGTCGCTCCCGCTCCCGTCCTGTCCGTGTCCCCACCCCTTGAAGGGAGTCCTCGATGACGCATGAGCACGTCGAGATCCGAGCCGGCGCCTACGCCGACAGCGTCGCTCTGCTGCAGGTGAGCCGCGACGTCGCGGCCACGCCCGGCGTCGCCGCCGCCCAGGTGGCGATGGCCACCGAGCTCAACGTGGAGGTGCTGCAGGGGATGGGCTTCACCCTCCCCGACGCCTCCCCGAACGACATGGTGGTGGCGCTGCGCCTCGACGACGAGGACGCCCTCGCGGCGGCCCTCGCCGCCGTCGACGCGGCGCTCGCCGCGGCCCGGAAGGGCTCCTCGGAGGGCGGGGAGGTCACCGCTCCCCCGCGCACCACCGGCTCGGCGCTGCGCCGCGCCGGCGGCGGGCTCGCGCTCGTGTCGGTGCCGGGTGCGTCGGCGCTCGTGGAGGCGATGGACGCCCTCGACGCGGGCAGCGACGTGATGATCTTCAGTGACAACGTCCCGGTCGAGCAGGAGCTCGCGATGAAGCGGATCGCCCGCGACCGCGGCCTGCTCGTGATGGGCCCCGACTGCGGCACCGCCGTCGTCGGCGGCGTCGGTCTGGGCTTCGCCAACACCGTCGCGCCGGGCCGGGTCGGCATCGTCGCCGCCTCCGGCACCGGCTGCCAGCAGATCCTCGCCCTCCTCGACGCCGCCGGCGTCGGCGTCGCCGCCGCCCTCGGCGTCGGCGGGCGCGACCTGTCGACGGCCATCGGCGGCATCTCCACCACCACCGCCCTCGACCGTCTCGACGCCGACGCGAGCGTCGAGCACATCGTCGTCGTCTCCAAGCCCCCGGCGCCCGAGGTCGCCGCCGAGGTCGAGAAGTACGCCGCCGGCCTGGGCACGCCCGTCCGGTTCGCCCTCCTCGGCGCCGGGCAGCCCGACATCACCACGCAGGTGGAGGCGCTGCTGGGCGACCTCGGCGTCGCCGTACCGCCGTGGCCCACCTGGGGCGAGCCGGTCACCGCGACGGAGGGCACGGCGCTGCGCGGCCTGTTCTGCGGCGGCACCCTGTGCGACGAGTCGATGCTGCTGGCGTCGGCCTCGCTCGGCGACATCCGCAGCAACATCCCGCCCTCCCCCGACCTGGCGCTCGACGCGAGCATGCTGGCCCCGGGCCACCTGATGATCGACTTCGGCGACGACGGCCTCACCCGCGGCCGCGCCCACCCGATGATCGACCCGACGCTGCGCCTGGAGCACCTCGCCAAGGTCGCGGCCGACCCCGAGACCGGCGTCATCCTGCTCGACGTCGTCCTCGGCCACGGCGCCCAGGACGACCCGGCGGCCGACCTCGCGCCGGCGATCGAGGCGGCCAAGGCGGTGCGCGACGTACCGGTCGTCGTCGCCTGTGTCGGCACCTCGGCCGACCAGCAGGGCCTGGCCCGTCAGGCCGAGACGCTGGCCGCCGCCGGCGCCGAGGTCCACCTGTCCAACGCCGCAGCCACCCGCCGGGCGGTTGCTCTCGTCTCCGGAGGCGCCCGATGACCACCCCCTCTGTCCCCCCGGCCAGCCAGGCCCCCATCGCCGTCGCCGCCGTCGGCGCCGACATGTTCGCCTCCGCCGTCGCCGCCCAGGCCGTGCCGGTCGAGCGCGTCGAGTGGACCCCGCCGATGGACGGCACCGTCGACGACCTGGCGATCGTCGCGGCCGACCCGCTGCGCCGTGACGCGAACGCGCTGGCGGTGTCGCGGATGCTCGACGTGCAGGCGATGGTCGTCGGCGTCGCGCCGGCCTCCGAGCTCCTCGGCCTGGAGAAGGGCCAGTTCCTGCACGCCGGTCCGCCGATCGAGTGGGACCGCGCCTCCGGTCCGATGCGGGGCGCGCTCATGGGCGCCGCCGCGTTCGAGGGTCTCGTCGAGGACCCCGAGGACGCCGCGGCCCTCTTCGCCTCCGGCGCGAACGTGTCGCTGGAGCCGTGCCACCACCGCAGCGCCGTCGGGCCCATGGCGGGTGTCGTGTCGCCGTCGATGTGGATGTTCGTCCTCGAGGACCCCGCCACCGGCCGTCGTACCTACTGCTCGCTGAACGAGGGCCTCGGCAAGGTGCTGCGCTACGGCGCGTACGGCCCCGAGGTGCTCGAGCGGCTGCGCTGGATGCGTGACGTCCTCGGCCCGCTGCTCGGCGAGGCCACCACGGCCGCCGGGCCGATCGACGCGACCGCCATCCTCGGCCAGATGCTGCAGATGGGCGACGAGGCGCACAACCGCAACCGCGCCGGCACGCTGATGCTCCTGCGCGACCTCGCCCCGGCCCTGGTGCGCTCGTCGCGCTCGTCGGACGAGATCGCCGAGGCGTTCGCGTTCATGGGCGGCAACGACCACTTCTTCCTCAACGTCGCGATGCCCGCCTGCAAGCTGGCCCTCGACGCCGGACGCGACGTCCCCGGGTCGACGATGGTCGTCGCGATGGCCCGCAACGGCACCGACTTCGGCATCCAGGTCTCCGGCACCGGCGACCAGTGGTTCACCGGCCCCGCGCAGCTCGCCGACGGCCTGTTCCTCGGCGACTACGGCCCCGACGACGCCAACCCCGACATCGGCGACTCCGCCATCACCGAGACCGCCGGCATCGGCGGCTTCGCGATGGCCGCGGCCCCCGCGATCGTCCGCTTCGTCGGCGGCACCGTCCCCGACGCGCTGGCCACCAGCCGCCGGATGCGCGAGATCACCATCGGCGAGAACAACCGCTGGCCCATCCCGGTGCTCGACTTCGCCGGCGCCGCCACCGGCATCGACGTCTCCGCCGTGTGCCGCACCGGCATCCTGCCGCAGATCAACACCGGCATGGCCGGCAAGGTCGCCGGCGTCGGCCAGGTCGGCGCCGGGCTGGTCACCCCGCCCGCGTCGATCTTCCCCGCGGCGCTGGCCGAGCTGGCGCGTCGTACCCGGGAGCGCGCCGAGGGCTGAGCCCGCTGCGTCGTACCTGTGCGTCCTGCTGTCCGGCGGGCCGGTCCTTCGGGGCTGGTCCGCCGGCGGCATGTAACACGCTGTCCACCCGTCAACCCACGCGTTTCCTGCACGAAATCGGCCGAATTCGGGCCGAAAGCCGCAGGGAAGTCGTGGGTGGACGGGTGGACAGCGTGTTACGGCGCCGCGCTCAGCCCACCCGGTCGATGACCAGCGGACGCGGCGTGTACGCCGTGCCGGGGGCGCTCACGTCGTACCCGCCCTCGAGCGAGGCGAGCGCCCGGTCGAACCGCTCGGGGGTGTCGGTGTGCAGCGTGAACAGCGGCTCGCCCGCGCGGACGGCGTCGCCGGGGCGCGCGTGCCACACGACACCGGCGCCGGCCTGCACGGGGTCCTCCTTGCGCTCGCGACCGGCGCCGAGGCGCCAGGCGGCCATGCCGACGGCCATCGCGTCGAGACGGGTCAGTACGCCGTCGGCGGGTGCGGTGACGACGTGCGTCTCGCGGGCGACGGGCAGGGGGGCGTCGGGGTCGCCGCCCTGGGCGCTGATCATGGCGCGCCAGGCGTCCATCGCGGAGCCGTCGGCGAGCTTGTCGGCGGGGTCGACGTCGTCGCGTCCGGCTCCGGCGAGCATCTCGCGGGCCAGGGCGAGGGTGAGCTCGACGACGTCGGCGGGGCCACCGCCGGCGAGGACCTCGACGGACTCGGCGACCTCGACGGCGTTGCCGGCGGTGAGGCCGAGGGGGGTGTCCATGTCGGTGAGCAGCGCGACGGTGCGCACGCCGGCGTCGGTGCCGAGGGCGACCATCACCTCGGCGAGCTCGCGGGCATGGTCGACGGACTTCATGAAGGCGCCGGAGCCGACCTTGACGTCGAGCACGAGGGCGCCGGTGCCCTCGGCGATCTTCTTGCTCATGATCGAGGACGCGATGAGCGGGATCGCCTCGACGGTGCCGGTGACGTCGCGCAGGGCGTAGAGCTTCTTGTCGGCCGGCGCGAGACCGTCGCCGGCGGCGCAGATGACGGCGCCGACGGACTCGAGCTGCGCCATCATCTCCTCGTTGGACAGCAGCGCCCGCCAGCCGGGGACGGCCTCCAGCTTGTCGAGGGTGCCGCCGGTGTGGCCGAGGCCGCGCCCGGACAGCTGCGGAACGGCGACGCCGCACGCCGCGACGAGCGGAGCCAGCGGCAGCGTGATCTTGTCGCCGACGCCGCCGGTGGAGTGCTTGTCGGCCGTGGGGCGCGAGAGCGACGAGAAGTCCATCCGTACGCCGGAGGCGATCATCGCGGCGGTCCAGTCGGCGATCTCGCGCCGGTCCATGCCGTTGAGCAGGATCGCCATCAGCAGGGCCGACATCTGCTCGTCGGCGACGGCGCCGCGGGTGTAGGCGTCGACCATCCAGTCGACCTGGCTGGTGGAGAGGGTGCCGCGGTCGCGCTTGGTGACGATGACCTCGACGGCGTCGTGTGCGGGGGCTGCCATGCAGGCACCCTACGGCCCCCGGCCAGCCGTCCGGCCGGCCCGGGAGCTAGCGCGCGAGGTCCTCGGGCCCGAACGCCTGCGGAAGTACGGCGTCCATCCCGAGCTCGCCCTCGGGGGTGAGGATGCGCAGGGCGGCGCCGCCGGCCTCCCACAGCAGCTGGCGGCAGCGGCCGCACGGCATGATCACGTCGCCGGAGCCGTTGACGCACACGAAGTGGGTGAGCCGCCCTCCCCCGGTGGCGTGCAGCTGGGAGACCAGTCCGCACTCGGCGCACAGCGTCACGCCGTAGCCGGCGTTCTCGACGTTGCAGCCCACGAGCAGGCGCCCGTCGTCGGCCAGCGCCGCGGCGCCGACGTGGTAGCCCGAGTAGGGCGCGTAGGCACGTGCGGCGACCTCGGTCGCCGCCTGCTGCAGGGAGTCCCAGTCGACCACGGCACCACGCTAGGCCATCGCCCCCGGGGCGCGAGGATCTTCCGCTCGGACGGCCCGCTGCGGGAAAGATCCCAAGTTGATAACCGTTTCGACCATTGTGCTTCCCGCCGGGCGGTCGGTGGGCCACTATGCAGCCCGGAGCACCACGAACCACATCCCCCTGCCCAGCACTGCGAGCCGGGCGCCGATCTGGAGGACATCTGTGAAGACCTGGAAGCGGACGACGGCGGCAGCAGCCGTGGCCATGATCGCGAGCGCCGCCCTGGCGGCCTGCGGCGACGCGCCGGAGGAGGGTGACGACGGCGACGCGAAGTCCAACGACTTCCTGCCCTGCATCCTCTCCGACGCCGGCGGCTTCGACGACAAGTCGTTCAACCAGCTCAGCTACGAGGGCGTGAAGGAGGCGGCCGAGGAGCTCAACAGCGAGTTCAAGGAGTTCGAGTCCAAGAACGAGAACGACTACGCGGGCGCGCTCGAGCAGTTCGTCGGGCAGGGCTGCGACGCCATCGTGACCGTCGGCTTCGCGCTCTCCGCGGCGACCGTCGAGTCGGCCACGGCCAACCCGGACATCGAGTACATCCTCATCGACGACGCGGCCGACAACGACTTCAACGGCGAGAAGGACGCGGAGAACATCAAGCCGATCCTGTACGACACGGCGCAGGCCGCGTTCCTCGCCGGCTACGCCGCCGCGGACTACACGAAGACCGGTGTCGTCGGCACCTACGGCGGCCAGCCGTTCCCGACGGTCACCATCTTCATGGACGGCTTCAAGCAGGGTGTCGACTACTACGCCGAGACCAAGAGCAAGGACGTCAAGCTCGTCGGCTGGGAGGGCAACGACAAGGGCGTCTTCACCGGCGGCTTCGACGCCAACGAGAAGGCGACCAACACCGCCAAGCAGATCCTCGACCAGAACGCCGACGTGATCCTGCCGGTCGGCGGCCCGATCTACCAGGGCGCGCTCACCGCGATCTCCGACTCGGGCAAGGACGTCGCCCTCGTCGGCGTGGACGCCGACTTCTTCGAGACCGACCCGAACACGCAGGACGTCGTGTTCACCTCGATCCTGAAGAACATGAAGCAGTCGACCTACGAGGCCGTCCTGGCCGCGGGCAACGACGAGTTCGACGCCGAGGCCTACGTCGGCACGCTGGAGAACGACGGCGTCGGCATCGCGTCGTTCCACAACTTCGAGAGCAAGATCAGCGACACGCTCCAGGCGGAGCTCGACGAGGTGAAGGCCGGCATCATCGACGGCTCGATCCCGGTCACGTCGTACCTCAACCAGTGACACCGCCCGCGTCGCCGCTCCCGCGGTGACGCCGGCGATCGGGGGAGGTCGGTCTCGCACCGGCCTCCCCCGGTTCTGCTTTCTCCGGCCGAACTCCCCGGCAGGTTCACGGCACGTTCACTGGCTTCTGCGCACCCGCTCGGAGAGGATCACCTCCATGACGCTCGAACTACGGGGCATCACCAAGCGCTTCGGCAGCCTGGTCGCCAACGACCGGATCTCGCTCACCGTCGAGTCCGGCGAGATCCACGCTCTCCTCGGCGAGAACGGTGCCGGCAAGTCGACGCTGATGAACGTCCTCTACGGCCTGTACCAGGCCGACGAGGGCGAGATCGTCCTCGACGGCGACGTGCAGCGCTTCGCGGGCCCCGGCGACGCCATGGCGGCCGGCATCGGCATGGTGCACCAGCACTTCATGCTCGTCCCGGTCTTCACGGTCGCCGAGAACGTGATGCTCGGCAACGAGGCGACCGGCTTCGCCGGCACCCTCGACATCGACGCCGCCCGCCGTCGGGTCCGCGAGATCTCCGAGAGGTTCGGGTTCGACGTCGACCCCGACGCCCTCGTCGAGAAGCTCCCCGTCGGCGTCCAGCAGCGCGTCGAGATCATCAAGGCCCTCTCCCGCGACGCCCGCGTGCTCGTCTTCGACGAGCCGACCGCGGTGCTGACCCCGCAGGAGACCGACGAGCTGATGGAGATCATGCGCCAGCTCAAGGAGTCGGGCACCGCGATCGTGTTCATCAGCCACAAGCTGCGCGAGGTCCGCGCGATCGCCGACCGGATCACGGTGATCCGCCGGGGCGCCGTCGTCGGCGAGGCCAGCCCGACCGCCACGAACGCCGAGCTCGCCGCCCTCATGGTCGGCCGCCCCGTCGAGCTCACCGTGCACAAGGAGCCCGCGAAGCCCGGCGCGGACGCGCTCGTCGTCCGTGACCTGGAGGTCGCCGACGACACCGGCCACGTCCACGTCGACAACATCTCCTTCTCCATCGCCGCGGGCGAGGTGCTCGGTGTCGCCGGCGTCCAGGGCAACGGCCAGACCGAGCTCACCGAGGCCGTCCTCGGTCTCCAGACCCACGTCAAGGGCTCCATCCAGCTCGACGGCAGGGAGCTCACCGGCCGCAGCGTGCGCAAGGTCCTCGACGCCGGTGTCGGCTTCGTGCCCGAGGACCGGCAGGTCGACGGGCTCGTCGGCGGTTTCACCATCGCGGAGAACCTGATGCTGAACCGCAGCCACGGCAAGCCCTTCGTCGCCGGCGGCACCGTGCGCAGCAAGGTCCTCGAGGAGTTCGCCCAGCACAAGCTCGTCGAGTACGACGTGCGCGCGGGCAGCATCCAGTCGCGCGCCGACCAGCTCTCCGGCGGCAACCAGCAGAAGGTCGTGGTCGCGCGCGAGCTGTCCCGCGACCTGCGCCTGCTGGTGGCCGCGCAGCCGACCCGCGGCGTCGACGTCGGCTCGATCGAGTTCATCCACAAGCAGGTGGTCGCGACGCGCGACGCGGGCGTTCCCGTGCTGCTGGTGTCGACCGAGCTGGACGAGATCGTGGCGCTGTCGGACCGGATCATGGTGCTCTACCGCGGCAAGATCGTCGGCATCGTGCCCGCCGACACCCCGCGCGAGACCCTCGGACTGATGATGGCCGGCGAGCGGCCCGACGGAATGGGCCCCAAAGGCACGGACCCCGGAGCCATGGGCGCGGAAGGAATGGGCGCGTGAGCGACGAGACGAAGGAGCCGGCCGAGGTGACGCCGGAGGACTACAGCACCCCGCAGGCTCCGAAGGAGCCGAGCCGCTGGCACGGGGTGCTGCGTGAGATCGCGATGGGCAACGCGCTCGTCGCGGTCCTCTCGGTGTTCCTCGCGATGGTCGTCGGCTCGCTGATGATCCTGCTGACCGACGAGAACGTCCGCGCCGCCGCCGGCTACATCGGCGCCCGGCCCAGCGACTTCTTCGAGGCGGTGTGGACCGCGATCTCCGACGCCTACACGGCGCTGTTCCGCGGGGCTGTCTACAACACGAACGTCGAGGGCTTCGAGGGCCGGATCCGGCCCCTCACCGAGACCCTGAAGTACGCCGCGCCGCTCATCCTGGCCGGCCTGGGCGTCGGCCTGGCGTTCCGCGCGGGCATGTTCAACATCGGCGGCCGCGGCCAGATGCTGCTGGCCGGCGCCGCCGCCGGCTGGGTGGGCGTCGGCATGGACCTGCCGGCCGCCGTGCACCTGCCGCTCGCCGTCGTCGCGGGCGTCGCCGCCGGCGCCCTGTGGGCCGGCATCGCGGGTCTGCTGAAGGCCAAGAGCGGCGCCCACGAGGTGATCGTCACGATCATGCTCAACTACGTCGGCTACTACCTGGTGTTCTACGCGCTCTCCCGGCAGGGCTGGCTGCAGGCACCGGGGTCGCTGAACCCGAAGTCGGAGCGGATGCCCGAGTCGGTGGTCATGCCGAAGCTGCTGGGCGACAAGTTCAACCTCCACCTCGGGTTCGTGATCGCGCTGCTCGCGGTCGCCTTCACCTGGTGGCTGCTGAACAAGTCGGCGCTGGGCTTCCGCTTCCGCGCGGTCGGCGAGAACCCGGAGGCGGCCCGCGCCTCCGGCATCGACGTCGGGCGCACGTACATCGTCGTCATGCTCATCGCCGGCGGTCTCGTCGGCCTCGCCGGCGTCAACCAGGTGCTCGGCACCGCCACCAGCGGTGTGACGGTCGACCTCGACGCCGGCATCGGCTTCGACGCGATCACCGTGGCCCTCCTCGGACGCTCCCGGGCTCTCGGCATCCTCGCCGCCGGCCTGCTCTTCGGCGGGCTCAAGGCCGGCGGCTTCTCCATGGCCGCCGCCGAGGGCATCCCCGTCGAGATCGTCCTCGTCGTGCAGTCCCTCATCGTCCTCTTCATCGCCGCACCGCCCCTGGTCCGAGCGATGTTCCGCCTGCCGAAGGAGGCGAACGCGTGAGCACCACCACCGAGGTCCCGCTGCCCTCCAGCGAGCCGATCGAGCTGCGCACCGTCGCGACCCGCGCCGCGCTGAAGGCCCCGATCGCGCTGGGCATCGTCACGATGCTCGTCGCGCTCCTCGTCGCGTTCAAGTCCCGCGACGGCGACACCACCTTCCGGCTCGCCACCGACACCGACCTGTTCGAGCTGCCGGAGATCACCGTCCCCTCCACGGCGACCGTGGCGACCATGGTCGCCCTGCTCGCGCTGTGCACGGCCGCGTCGGCGTTCCTGGTCAGCCGCGGGCGCCGTACGCCGCTGTGGCTGGTGGCGGTGTTCTCCGTGCTGGCCATGACGGGCTTCCTCGCCTGGGCCGCGGCCGGCGCCTCGGTGCCGATGATCGGCCTGCTCGGCGGGTCGATCGCCCTCGCCGTGCCGCTCGTCTTCGGCGCCCTCGGCGGCGTGCTCGGCGAGCGTGCCGGCGTCGTCAACATCGCCATCGACGGTCAGCTCCTCTTCGGCGCCTTCGCCGCCGCGATGGTCGGCACGATGGCCGGTACGCCGTGGGCGGGCCTGGTCGCGGCCATGATCGCCGGCGCCCTGGTGGCGCTGGTGCTGAGCTTCTTCGCCATCACCTACTTCGTCGACCAGGTCATCGTCGGCGTCGTCCTCAACGTGCTGGTCATCGGCCTCACCAGCTTCCTGTTCAGCCAGGTGCTCGCGGAGAACCCCGAGGGCCTCAACAACCCCGACCACTTCCCCCGCCTGCCGATCCCGCTGCTCGGCGAGATCCCGATCATCGGGCCGGTGCTGTTCCGCCAGACGATCCTCGTCTACCTGATGTACGCCGCCGTCATCGTGGTCGCATGGGCGCTGTACCGCACCAAGTGGGGCCTGCGGGTCCGCGCGGTCGGCGAGCACCCGAAGGCCGCCGACACGGTGGGCATCAAGGTCAACCGGACCCGCTACACCACCATGCTGATCGCCGGCCTCATCGCCGGCGCCGGCGGGGCGACGTACACATTGGTGTCGGTGCCGCAGTTCGGCCAGGAGATGACCGACGGCGCGGGCTATATCGCGCTCGCCGCGGTGATCTTCGGACGCTGGGACCCGCTGCGCGCGACACTGGCGGCGCTGCTGTTCGGCTTCTCGGCGAACCTGTCGGGCGTGCTCTCGGTGATCGGGTCGCCGGTGCCCAGCCAGTTCATGCTGATGCTGCCCTACCTGGTCACGATCATCGCCGTCGCCGGACTGGTCGGCCACTCCCGCGCTCCCGCGGCCGACGGGGTGCCCTACCGCAAGGGCTGACGCACGCCGGAACCGAGCAGCTCGACCGTGACCGCGAGGGCGATCACGGCCGGCTGCTTGCCGGCGAGGCCGGTGACGGCGGGGTCGCCGATCGGTGTGCGCACGCGCGCCAGGCCGGCCTCGTCGTGTCCCAGGTCGGCGAGCTTGGCGCGGAAGCGCGTCCACTTCGCCGTGGAGCCGATCAGCCCGATCGAGCCGGGCACCTCCGAGCGGAGCAGCGCGTCCAGCAGGGCCAGATCCTCGGCGTGGTCGTGGGTGAGCACCAGGACGTCCGTGCCGCGCGGCAGGTCGGCCACGACGAGCTCGGGCAGCACCGGCACCCGATGGACCCGTACGTCGGCGGGGCCGGTCAGCAGCGGCGCCACCCGGTCCTCGGTGAGCTGGTCGTCGCGGGAGTCGACCAGGTGCAGCTCCAGGTGGTGGCGGCTCAGCAGCAGCGCGAGCTCGTGGCCGACGTGGCCCATCCCGAAGACCGCGATCGCGCGACGCACCGGGACGGGCTCCAGCAGCAGCGTCACGCGCCCGCCGCAGCACTGCACGCCGTACGCGGCGGGCGCCTTGTCGGACAGGTCGTGCCGCTCGGTCTCGGGCGCGGTGGCACGGGCCGCGATCAGCGCCCGCGCCCGGCGTACGGCGGCCTCCTCGAGGTTGCCGCCGCCCACGCTGCCCCACGTGTCGGCGGCGCTGACGACCAGCTTCGCCCCGGCCTCCCGGGGAGCATGGCCCTGCACCTCGGTGACGGTGACGAGCACGGCGGGCTCCCGCGTCTCGCGCAGGTGCTGCAGGGCACGCAGCCAGTCCATCGCTACCGCACCGTCCCGCGCGCCTGCTCGATCGCCCAGTAGACGGCCTCGGGCGTCGCCGGGGAAGGCAGCTCGACGACCGTCCCTCCCCTCCCGTACGACGCCACGGCGTCGCGGATCGCCTCGCGCACCGAGAAGGCCAGCATGAGCGGCGGCTCGCCGACGGCCTTGGAGCCGTAGACGGCGCCGTCCTCGGCGGCGTGCTCGAGGAGCGCGACCCGCAGGTCGCCGGGCAGCTCGGAGAGGCTGGGGATCTTGTAGGTGGAGGCGGACTGGGTGGCCAGGCGGCCGCGGCCGGGGCCCTCGGAGGTGTCCCAGCGCAGGTCCTCGAGGGTCAGCCAGCCCACGCCTTGCAGGAACCCGCCCTCGATCTGGCCGATGTCGACGAGCGGGGACAGGCTGTCGCCGACGTCGTGGACGATGTCGGCGCGCAGCACCCGGTAGGCGCCGGTGAAGCCGTCGACCTCGACCTCGGCGGCGGCGACGCCGTAGGCGAAGTACTTGAAGGGGTGACCGCGCATGGCGCCGGCGTCCCAGCTGAGGCCCGCGGTGCGGTAGTAGCCGGCGGCCCAGAGCTGGATGCGGTCGAAGTAGGCGGCGCTGACGACGTCGTCCCAGCCGGCGTCGGGGCCGAGCCGTTCGCGCACGGGCGCGAGCCGGGCGAGGATCTGCTCACAGGCGTCCTTGACGGCGGCGCCGTTGAGGTCGGCGCCGGAGCTGGCGGCGGTGGCGGAGGTGTTGGGCACCTTGTCGGTGCGGGTGGGCGCCAGCCGGACCCGGTCGATCGGGAGGCCGAGGGCGGTGGCGGCGACCTGCAGCATCTTGGTGTGCAGCCCCTGGCCCATCTCGGTGCCGCCGTGGTTGATGAGGACCGAGCCGTCCTTGTACACGTGGACGAGGGCGCCGGCCTGGTTGAAGGCGGTGAAGTTGAAGGAGATGCCGAACTTCACGGGCGTGATCGCCAGACCCCTCTTGGCATGGGGGTTCTCGGCGTTGGCGGCGTCGATCTCGGCGCGCCGACGTTCGAGCTCGCCGGTGGCGACGACCTGCTGCCAGGCGCGGTCGAGACGCTCGATGTGCCGCACCGGCTGCCCGTACGGCGTGGGCTGGCCCTCGGTGTAGAGGTTGCGCCGCCGCAGCTCCTCGGGCGCGATGCCGAGCACGGGGGCGGCCCGGCCGAGGATGTCCTCGATCACGAGCATCCCCTGGGGTCCGCCGAAGCCGCGGAAGGCGGTCTGGGAGGTCTTGTGGGTGCGCGCGATCCGGCCGGCGACCCGCAGGTGCGGGATCCAGTAGGCGTTGTCGATGTGGCACAGCGCGCGGGAGAGCACTGGCTCGGACAGGTCGAGACTCCACCCGCCGTCGGAGGTGAGCGTGGCCTCGAGCGCCTGGATCCGTCCGTCGTCGTCGAACCCGGCCCGCCAGGTGGCGTGGAAGCCGTGGCGCTTGCCGGTCATCGTCATGTCCTGCTGGCGGGTGAGACGCACCCGCACGGGCCGGCCGGTGATCCGGGCGCCGAGGGCGGCGACGGCGGCGAAGCCGTGCGGCTGCATCTCCTTGCCGCCGAAGCCGCCGCCCATGCGCAGGCACTGCACGGTCACCTGGTGGCTGGCGAGACCGAGGACGTGGGCGACGATCTCCTGGGTCTCCGTGGGGTGCTGCGTGCTGGACTGCACGAACACCTGCCCGTCGTCCTCCACGAGCGCCAGTGCCGCATGGGTCTCCAGGTAGAAGTGCTCCTGTCCGGCGAGCTCGAAGGTGCCGTCCAGCACGCGGGTGCTGGCCTCGAGGCCGAGCGCCGGATCGCCGCGTTCGAGCACCGGCCGGGCCCCCTGGAAGCTCTCCTGCGCGATCGCCTCGGGCAGTGTCAGCACCGCCGGCAGCGGCGTGAAGTCGGCGTCGACCGCGCCCGCGCCCAGCCGAGCCGCCTCGGGGGTCTCCCCCAGCACCCAGGCGATCGCGTGCCCGTGGAACATCACCTCGTCGGGGAAGAGAGGTTCGTCGTGCTTGGTCCCGGCGTCGTTGACCCCCGGCACGTCGGCGGCGGTGAGGACCCGCACCACACCGGGCACGTCGTCCGCCGGCGTGGGGTCGAGGCGGGTGACGCGGCCGTGCGGGTGGGGCGCCCCCCCCGGATGGGCGTGCAGCACCCCGGGGGGGCGT
>QFCS01001284.1_pt1 | contig 13396 bp, 12 predicted proteins | sample 3576561 | NCBI WGS metagenome assembly QFCS01 | reverse complement strand
TGGCTGTGCGGACCGGCCGGCCTGGTCGACCTGGTCCGCGACGCCTACACGACTCCCGGTGGCGAGCTCTCCCCGCGTCTGCGGATGGAGTTCTTCAAGCCCGTCGTCGCCCGCGCCGGCCAGCCGGGGGAGGAGGTGGAGGGCGAGGTGTCCTTCACCCGCTCCGGGAAGACCGTGGCCGCGTCCGGCGCCAGCCTGCTCGAGCAGGCCGAGGAGCTCGGGCTCAACCCGGAGTCCGGCTGCCGGATGGGCATCTGCTTCTCCTGCACCCGCACCAAGACCGCCGGAACCGTCCGCAACATCCTCACCGGCGAGGAGTCCTCGCTGCCCGGCGAGGAGATCCGGATCTGTGTCTCCGCCGCCGCCGGCGACTGCCATGTCGACCTCTGAGCACCCGCATCCCGCCCGCACCACTCCCGCACCGACCCGGAAGGAGTCCGCGATGACCGCGACCGACGCCCCGACCGCCGACCAGCCCCTGGCCGACGAGAAGTACCACGGCCTCACCGCCGCCCAGATCGAGCAGCTCGGCGAGGAGCTCGACGCCATCCGCCAGCGCGTGATCGCCGACCTCGGCGAGGCCGACGCGGAGTACCTGCGCAAGGTCGTCAAGACCCAGCGCTCGATGGAGGTCGCCGGACGCGCCCTCTTCTACCTGCCGGTCATCGGCTGGGTCCCCGCCGTCGCCTGCCTCAGTGTGTCGAAGATCCTCGACAACATGGAGATCGGCCACAACGTCATGCACGGCCAGTACGACTGGATGGGCGACCCGGCGTTCAACTCCCGGATGTTCGACTGGGACACCGTGTGCCCCGGGGAGCAGTGGAAGTACTCCCACAACTACATCCACCACACCTTCACCAACATCATCGGCAAGGACCGCGACATCGGCTACGGCATCCTGCGGATGGACGCCGACCAGAAGTGGCACCCCTACTACCTCGGCAACCCGCTCTACGCGTTCCTGCTGATGGTGTTCTTCGAGTGGGGCGTCGCCCTGCACGACCTCGAGGTCGAGAACATCGTCTCCGGCAAGCGCACCCTGAAGGACAACAAGCCGCTGTACCCGGGTCTGATGCGCAAGATCAAGCGCCAGGCGCTCAAGGACTACGTGCTCTTCCCGGCTCTCACCGGCCCCCTCTTCCCGCTGACGTTCGCCGGCAACGCCACCGCCAACCTGATCCGCAACATCTGGGCCTTCAACATCATCTTCTGCGGCCACTTCCCGGCCGGCGTCGCGTCGTTCTCCGAGGAGGAGACCGCGAACGAGACCCGCGGCCACTGGTACCTGCGCCAGATGCTCGGCTCCGCCAACATCACCGGCAGCAAGCTGATGCACCTGATGAGCGGAAACCTCTCGCACCAGATCGAGCACCACCTGTTCCCCGACCTCCCGGCGCGCCGCTACCCCGAGGTCGCCGGCGAGGTCCGCGACATCTGCGAGCGCTACGGCCTGCCGTACAACACCGGCCCGCTGCACCAGCAGCTGTTCAGCGTCTTCAAGAAGATCGTGCGCTACGCCCTGCCCGGCGGCACGTCGCCCGTCGCCCCCGTGCGCGGCGTCGACTCCGTGACCGACGACTCGTTGGCGGCCTGAGCGTCCGTCGGGGACACTGCTCCCATGAGCGACGGACGTGACCACCTCAGCAGGGGCGAGATCGCCAAGGACGCCCTCCAGGCGGGCGCCGAGGCGGCCGCCCACACCGTCGGCGAGGTGGCGACGATCCTGACCCGCGCGGTCGGGGACGTCGCCACCGCGGTCGGCGGATTCGCCACCGAGATCTTCGAGATCCGCGACTCCTCGCGCCGGGCGCTCGCCGAGCACGACGTTCCCGGGGAGATCGACGGCAGCGTCGAGGCCCTGCCGGACCCCGGCTCCGACGACCTCCCGGCCTAGTCGAAGGCCAGGCGGAAGGACGCCATCCGGAACGACCCCAGCTGCCGGGCCCCGCGCATGAAGCCGAGGGGCCCGTCGGCGGCGAAGGACCACCGGCCGCGGCACGGCAGCGCCTTGGCGTTGCCCTTCATCACGACGTCCGCGGTCTCCGGGTGCTCCTCGATGCCCGGCTGCTCCACCAGGCCCGTGAACGGCATCCGGACCGCCGCCCGCGACACGTCGGTGAACGACGCCTCCACGATCGGCCGGCGCTCCGCGCTCGCCGTCCACGCCGTCGAGGTGACCGGCCCGCGGAACCCGCTCTCCATGTCGAAGTCGCACAGCTGCTTCGGGATCGCCCACAGCGCCCGCCCACCGGCCTGCGACGCGGCCGAGTCCACCCAGATGTCGGTGATCGTCACCGCACCCTTCCCGGCACTGTTCTTCGTCGTCCGGGCCAGCAGCAGCTCGTGATAGGTCAACGGGCTCGGCTCCTCGTAGGAGACCAGCGCGACGCCGTACGTGCCGGCCGGATGCCGCTCGTCGACCGCCTCGCCGAGGCGGAAGACCGACAGCCACAGCGAGCCGTGCATGTGCCAGGGGGCAGGGGGGTAGAGGCTCACGCCTTCTCCTCATCCCGGTGATCCGCGGCCGGGGAACCGCCACGGTCGTCGTCCGTCCACCGCCGCGCGGTGGCCTCGAGCTCGGCCTCCAGCGCCGCCGGCAGGGCGCCGGTCAGCGCCTCGGCCATCGGGCTCTCCTCGCGCGGGCCGACCCCGGCGACCACCCGCTCGGCCGTCACGGCCGCCGTGAAGAAGCGCTCGCCCCACGCGGCGTAGGAGATCGTCTCGGGGGTGGCGTCGGTCACGGCGACGACCCTAGTGCCCCGAGGGGTCCCACCCGCGCGGCGTGCGGAGAAAACAGCGCAGCGCCCGGCCCGTCGTACGGGACCGGGCGCTGCGGTGACGCCTGCGGAGGTCAGTCCTCGGGGTCGTCGAGGCGGGCCAGCCAGGTGGCGAAGCGCTCGACGGGCGTCTCGAACTCGGGGTGCGTGTCGACGAACTCCTGCAGCCGCTCGCCGAGCCAGGCCAAGGTGACCTCCTCGTCGCCGCGCCGCTGTTGGAGCTCCTCGATGCCGCGGTCGGTGAAGTACATCAGCGACGCCCGCTCACTCGAAGGCCTTGCCGATGAGGACCTTCGCCTCCTCGAGGTGGCGCTTGGCCGTGCCGACCGCGGTGGTCGAGGACGAGGCCCGCGTGACCGGCTCGATCTCCCGGCCCAGCTGCGGCACCACGTTGAGGTGGTACGACGGCCACGGGCCCTGGTTGAACGGCTCGTCCTGGACCCACTTGACGCGCGCGTTCGGGTACTTGTCGAGCTCGGCCTTCAGCGCCTCGACCGGCCACGGGTAGAGCTGCTCGACCCGCACGATCGCGACGTCGTCGCGCTCGCTCTTCTTGCGCTCGACCACCAGGTCCCAGGTGAGTCGACCCGAGACCAGCAGCACGGTCGAGACCTTGAGCGGGTCGACCGTGTCGTCGCCGATGACCGGGCGGAAGGAGCCGGTGGTGAAGTCCTCGGGGACCGAGGCCGCCTCCTTGCGCTTGAGCATCGACTTCGGGGTGAAGACGATGAGCGGCTTGTGCTCCCCGCCCAGCGAGTGGCGGCGCAGCAGGTGGAAGTGCGACGCGGGGGTCGAGGGCTGGGCCACGACCATCGCCTCGTCGGCGCACAGGGTCAGGAAGCGCTCGATGCGCGCGGACGAGTGGTCCGCGCCCTGGCCCTCGTAGCCGTGGGGGAGCAGGAGCACGACGCCGGAGTCCTGGCCCCACTTGGTCTTGCCGGCGGAGATGTACTCGTCGATGACCGACTGGGCTCCGTTGACGAAGTCGCCGAACTGGGCCTCCCAGAGCACCAGCGCCTCGGGACGTGCCACCGAGTAGCCGTACTCGAAGCCGAGCGCGGCGTACTCGGAGAGCAGGCTGTCGTAGACGAAGAACTTCGCCTGGTCCTCGGTGAGGTTGGCCAGCGGCGTCCACTCGTCGGCGTTGACCCGGTCGATGACCGTGGCGAAGCGCTGGACGAAGGTGCCGCGCCGCGAGTCCTGTCCGGCGAGCCGGACCGGCCGACCGTCCATCAGCAGCGCGCCGAACGCGAGGATCTCGCCGGTGCCCCAGTCGATCGGGCCCTCGGTGATCGCGGCGGCGCGGCGCTGCAGCTGCGGCATCACCTTGGGGTGCACCGTGAACCCGTCGGGCGGCGTGACGTAGGCGTCGGAGATCCGCTTGAGCATCTCGAAGGACACCGCGGTCTGGGTCTCGCCGGCCGGCTTGTCCGGGTAGTCCGGGACGGTCGTCCACTCCGAGGGAGCCGCGGTGGCCTCGCGGACCTCGGTGAAGACCCGCTCCAGCTGCTGCTGGTAGTCGCGCAGGACCTGCTCGGCCTCCTCGATCGTGATGTCGCCACGACCGATGAGGGACTCGGTGTAGAGCTTGCGCACCGAGCGCTTCTGCTCGATCAGGTCGTACATCAGCGGCTGCGTGTACGACGGGTCGTCGCCCTCGTTGTGACCGCGGCGGCGGTAGCAGACCAGGTCGATGACCACGTCGCTGTTGAACGCCTGGCGGTACTCGAAGGCCAGCCGCGCGACGCGGATGCAGGCCTCCGGGTCGTCGCCGTTGACGTGGAAGATCGGCGCCTGGACCATCCGCGCGACGTCGGTCGCGTAGAGGGTCGAGCGCGACGAGCCCGGCGAGGTGGTGAAGCCCACCTGGTTGTTGATGACCACGTGGACCGTGCCACCGGTGCGGTAGCCGCGCAGCTGGGAGAGGTTCAGCGTCTCCGCCACCACGCCCTGGCCGGCGAAGGCCGCGTCGCCGTGGATCAGCAGGGGCAGGACCGGGAACTCGGTGCCGCGGTCCAGCACGTCCTGCTTGGCGCGCGCGATGCCCTCCAGGACCGGGTCGACGGTCTCCAGGTGCGAGGGGTTCGCGGCGACCGAGACCTTGATGGTCTCGCCCGTGCCCGCGACGAACTCGCCCTCGGCGCCCAGGTGGTACTTCACGTCGCCCGAGCCCTGCACCGTGCGCGGGTCGATGTTGCCCTCGAACTCGCGGAAGATCTGGTTGTAGGACTTCCCGACGATGTTCGCCAGCACGTTGAGACGCCCACGGTGCGCCATGCCCATGGTGACCTCGTCGAGACCGGCCTGGGCGGCCGCCTCCGCGATCTCGTCGATCACGGGGATCGTGGTCTCGCCGCCCTCGAGGCTGAACCGCTTCTGCCCGACGAACTTGGTCTGCAGGAAGGTCTCGAACGCCTCGGCCTGGTTGAGCTTCAGCAGGATCCGCAGCTGCTCCTCGCGCGGCGGCTTCGTGTGCGGCTGCTCGACGCGCTCCTGGATCCAGCGGCGCTGCTCGGGATCCATGATGTGCATGTACTCGATGCCGGTCGTGCGGCAGTAGGAGTCGCGCAGGATCCCGAGGATGTGGCGCAGCTTCATGAAGCGGCGGTCACCGCCGCCGAAGGAGCCGGTCGGGAACTCGCGGTCGAGGTCCCACAGGGTCAGACCGTGGGACTCGATGCGCAGGTCCGGGTGGCTGCGCTGCTTGTACTCCAGCGGGTCGGTGTCGGCCATCAGGTGGCCGCGCACGCGGTAGGCGTGGATCAGCTCGAGGATGCGCGCCTGCTTGTCGATCTCGTCGTCGTGCGACGTCGCGACGTCGGAGTTCCAGCGGATCGGCTCGTAGGGGATCCGCAGCGCCTGGAAGATCTCGTCGTAGAAGCCCTCCTGGCCCAGCAGGTACTTGTGCACCTGCCCCAGGAACTCACCCGACTGCGCACCCTGGATGACGCGGTGGTCGTAGGTCGAGGTCATCGTCATGATCCGGGAGATCGCGTTGCGCGCGATCGTCTCCTCCGACGCGCCCTGGAACTCCGGCGGGTAGTCCATGGAGCCCACGCCGATGATCGCGGCCTGGCCCTGCATCAGGCGGGGCACCGAGTTGTTGGTGCCCAGACCGCCCACGTTGGTGAGGCTGACCGTCGTGCCGGAGTAGTCCTCCATCGTCAGCTTGTTGTCCTTGGCCTTGCGCACGATGTCCTCGTACGCCGTCCAGAACTGCGCGAAGTCCATCGACTCCGTCGCCTTGATGCTGGGCGCCACCAGCTGCCGGGTGCCGTCCTTCTTCTGCTGGTCGATCGCCAGGCCCAGGTTGATGTGCGCCGGCGTCACCATCGTCGGCTTGCCGTCGATCTCGTCGAAGGTGTTGTTCATCGCCGGCTGCGCCTTGATCGCCTTCACGATCGCGTAGCCGATGAGATGGGTGAAGGACACCTTGCCGCCGCGAGCGCGCTTGAGGTGGCTGTTGATGACGATGCGGTTGTCCCACAGCAGCTTCACCGGGATGTTGCGCACCGACGTCGCCGTCGGGACCGACAGCGAGATGTCCATGTTCTTCGCCGTCGCCGCGGGGATGCCGCGCAGCACCGTCAGCGTCGGCTCGTCGCTCGCCGTCACCGGAGCCGGCCGCGGCGCGTCCTTCGGCGTCGGGGCCGGCGAGTCGGACTTCGGCGGGGACGGCGTCGTCGTGGACGCAGGGCTCACCTGCGGCGCCGGCTTCGCGGTCGGGGTCGGGGCGCTCGCCTGGGTGGCGGCGGCCGGGGCCGCCGCAGCCGGGGCCTGCGCGGGCGCGGCCGGCTTCGCCGGAGCGGCGGTCTTCGTCGCCGTGGCGGTCGCGGTCGTCGTACCGTTGGAGGTCGAGCCCTTGAAGAACGCCGCCCACTCCGGGGCGACGCTGCTCGGGTCCGCCTCGAACTGCTCCTTCATCTCCTCCACGAGCCACTCATTGGCTCCGAAGTCCTCAGGAACGGGTGATCCGGTGGACTGGTCTGACGACTGCGTCACGACGTGCTTCGCCTCTTCCGATGAGTGTGCCCGGCCCGCCGCCGTCAGCGGGACGTTGTCGACCCCCAAGGCTAGTCCCATGCCGAAGCAAATACCGTCCCTCGGTCACCGTTTGGGGCAGGGTGTTGCGCAACAGACATCGCAGTGAGGTTCCCGCGGGGGACCGGACGGAGGCAGCAGGCGTGCGGACCAGGGCAGTGACAGGGGCGCGGAGCGCGTCGCGGGGGTGGCGGAGAAGGGGGCCCACGGCCGTGCTGACGGCTCTCGTGGTTCTCGTCACGCTCGCGCTGGCGGGCTGCTCCGGCGGGGACGACGACGAGCCGTCCGGCACCGGCGACGGCGAGACGGCGACGCCCGCGATCGAGACCGACGCCGCCCTCGGCAAGGTCCGCGGCGACCTGCCCGACGCCCAGGGGCAGACCCTGCTCGCCGACGTCACCGCGGCCGTCGACGTCTGGATCGACGGCGCACTCGGCGGTGACTACCCCCGCAGCGACTTCGACGCGGCCTTCGCCGGGTTCACCGCCGACGCCCGCGCGCTGGCGCTCGACCAGCCCGAGGTCATGAGCAACGCGGCGCTCGGAGCCGACCTCGACGGCGCCGAGATCACCGAGCGCCGGCTGCGTGTCGACGTCCTCGCGCCCGAGGGCAAGGCCGCCGGGGCGACCGCGCGGGTGCGGCTCTCCGTGGACCTCAGCGGAGGCGTCGAGCGGACCGACAAGATCGTCGGGCGGCTCCTGCTCACCCCGACCAAGAACGGCTGGAAGGTCTTCGGCTTCGACGTCCGCCGCGGCGAGGAGGGTTCCTGAGATGCGCAAGGTCTTCCGTACCACCGTGCTCGGCATGGTCCTGGGACTGCTCGCCCTGGTCGTTCCCGACAGCACCCCCGCACCGACCCAGTTCACCCTCGTCAAGCTCGACCGCGCCGAGGGCGTGGACGTCGACCCCGACGTCGTGTGGATCCTCGCCGTCGGCTCCGACGCGCGCCCGGGAGAGAACCCGCTGCGGGTGCGCGGTGACGCCCTCCAGCTGATCGGGATGAACACGCGCACCGGCGCCGCCAGTGCGATCGGCATCCCGCGCGACAGCTGGGTCCCCATCCCCGGCGCCGGCTCCAACCGGGTCAACGCCGCGATGTACTACGGCGGTCCCGAGCTGCTCGGTCGCACCGTCGGCGACCTCGTCGGTGTCCAGCCCGACTACGTGATGGTCGCGACCTTCAGCGGCCTCGCCCGGCTCATCAGCGGCATCGGCGGCATCACCGTCGACAACCCGCGCGCCTTCTCCGACTCCTCGCTGCACCCCGAAGGATGGGCCGCCGGCAAGATCCGGATCAACGGCATGAAGGCCGTCGAGTTCGCCCGTGTGCGCAAGTCGCTGCCCGGCGGCGACTTCGACCGCTCCGCCAACCAGCAGCGCGTGCTGCGCGGCATCCAGAAGAAGGTCGCGGACGACGCCCGCAAGGCCGGCTTCGTCGAGAGCGGCGTCCTGAGCGTCCTGCGGAACCTGCGCACCCAGGGGGTCTCTCCGGCCGAGCTCTTCCGGATCGGGCAGGCCATCGCGCAGGTCGACCCCGCGAAGGTCACCACCTGCGTGCTCCCCGGCCGGATCGGCAACGTCGGCAGCGCCAGCGTCGTGCTGCCCGACACCGCCACCGCGAAGCGCTACGGCAACGAGGCGCGCAAGGACGGGACGATCGAGCGCTGTTGACCCGGTGCGCGGCGCGGCTCAGGCCGACGCCGCGTCGCGCGCCTCGCGGGCGCCCTGGCCGGCCAGGGCGTCCGCACGCTCGTTCCCCGGGTCGCCCGCATGGCCCTTGACCCAGTGCCACCGCACCTCGTGCCGCTCCGCGGCCGCGTCGAGACGCCGCCACAGGTCCTCGTTCTTCACCGGCGCCTTCGCCGAGGTGCGCCAGCCGTTGGCCTTCCACTTCGCGACCCACGACAGGATGCCGTTGCGCACATAGCTGCTGTCGGTGTGGACGTCGACCACCGACGGGCGGGTCAGCAGCTCCAACGCCGCGATGGCCGCCATGAGCTCCATCCGGTTGTTCGTGGTGGCCGGCTCGCCGCCGTACATCTCCTTGACGTGGCTGCCGTAGCGCAGCACCGCGCCCCAGCCGCCCGGCCCCGGGTTGCCCAGACAGGCCCCGTCGGTGTGGACGGTGACGGTCGCGGCATCAGGCACGGGGAACCTCGTCGTCGAGAGAGCCGATCGGTCCCGGCCCGGGACGGGCCGCGAGAAGAAGGGCGCCTCCGGCAGGATTCGAACCTGCGACACCTGGTACCGGAAACCAGTGCTCTATCCCCTGAGCTACGGAGGCATGCCGCCGAGCCGGGCTCGGTGACGCGATCCCGAACACTACCGGTCGATACTCCCGCGCTGGTAACCGGCACGCGCCGATAGGCTTGGCAGGTGACTCCAGCCCAGCTCTCCACGACCATCGTCGCGGCCCTCGCGACGCTCGTCGACGACGGTGCCCTGACCCTGCCCGACGGCGTACCGGCGGAGGTCACGGTGGAGCGACCGCGGCAGAAGGGGCACGGCGACTACGCCACGAACGTCGCGCTCCAGCTGGCGAAGAAGGCGTCCACCAACCCGCGGGCTCTCGGCGAGCTGCTCGCCGAGCGGCTGCGCGCCGCCGAGGGCGTCAGCGCCGTCGAGGTCGCCGGTCCGGGCTTCCTCAACATCAGTGTGGAGGCGGGCGCCCAGGGCAAGGTGGCGGCCGAGGTCGTCGCCGCCGGGGCGGCGTACGGAAGGAGCGCGACCCTCGACGGCCGGAAGATCAACGTCGAGTTCATCTCGGCCAACCCGACCGGTCCGCTGCACCTCGGTCACACCCGGTGGGCCGTGCTCGGCGACGCCATCGCGCGGGTGCTCGCGGCGGCGGGCGCGGACGTGACGCGCGAGTTCTACATCAACGACCGCGGCGTGCAGATGAACCACTTCGCGGACTCCATCATCGCCTCCGCGCTCGGCCTGCCCAAGCCGGAGGACGGCTACGCCGGCGGGTACGTCGACGACCTCGCCTCGGCGGTGGCGGCGGCCAGCCCCGGGATCTTCGAGCTCGAGGGGGACGAGCGCCGCGCCGCGGTGCGGGCCAAGGGCTACGAGCTGCAGCTGGCCGAGCAGCAAGAGCAGCTCGACGGGTTCCACACCCACTTCGACGTCTGGTTCTCCGAGCTCTCCCTGCACGAGTCCGGCTCGGTGCCGGACACCCTGGCGCGCCTCAAGGACCTCGGCCACGTCTACGAGGAGGGCGGCGCGCTGTGGATGCGCACCACCGACTTCGGCGACGACAAGGACCGCGTGCTGATCAAGTCGGACGGCGAGCTGACCTACTTCGCTTCCGACACCGCCTACTACCTCGACAAGAGGAAGCGCGGCTTCGACAACTGCATCTACCTGCTCGGCGCCGACCACCACGGCTACGTGGGCCGGCTGCGGGCGATGGCGGCGTGTGTCGGCGACGACCCCGACCGCACCCTCGACGTGCTGATCGGGCAGCTGGTGAAGATCATGCGCGACGGCGAGGAGCTCAAGCTCTCCAAGCGCGCCGGCACGATCGTCACGCTCAACGAGCTCGCCGACGAGATCGGGGTCGACGCCCTGCGCTACTCGCTCGCGCGCTACCCGGCCGACTCGCCGTTGGTGCTCGACGTCGCCGAGATCACCAAGCAGTCCAACGACAACCCCGTCTACTACGTGCAGTACGCCCACGCGCGCACCTGCCGGATGATCGAGAACGCCCGCGACCTCGGCATGGCCCTGCCCGACCTCGAGACCGGCTTCGACCCGAGCCTGCTCGACCACGAGCGCGACGGCGAGCTGCTGCGCGCGCTGGCCGAGTATCCGCGCGTGGTGGCCAGCGCGGCGGAGCTGCGGGAGCCGCACAGGGTCGCGCGCTACCTCGAGGACACGGCGTCGGTCTTCAACAAGTGGTACGACACCAAGGAGTGCCGGGTGCTGCCGCAGGGCGACGAGCCGGTGCGGCCGGTCAACGAGGCCCGCCTCGTCCTGACGGTCGCCACCCGGACGGTCCTGGCCAACGGACTCGACCTGCTCGGGGTCTCCGCTCCGGAGCGGATGTGAGCGGCCGCGTCCCGCCCGGCGACTACGCCGGGACGTCGCCGCACTGGCTCCGGGAGCCGGCCGACACCAATGCGCTGGTGCCGGTCCTGTGGTCGAGCACGGCCCACAAGCAGGACGGCGTGCTGCACATCGGGGGGCTCGCGGTCCCCGACCTGGTCGCCGAGGTGAACACGCCGGCGTACGTGCTCGACGAGGACGACTTCCGCGGCCGGGCCCGTGCCTTCCGTGACGGCTTCGCCGGCTATGACGTCTACTACGCCGGCAAGGCGTTCCTCTCCACGGCGGTCGCGCGCTGGGTGGCGGAGGAGGGGCTGTGCCTCGACGTGTGCAGCGACGGCGAGCTGAGCGTCGCCCTGCGCGCCGGTGTCGACCCGGCCCGGATCGGCTACCACGGCAACAACAAGACCGCGATGGAGCTGCGACGTGCGGTCGACGCGGGTGTGGGGCGGATCATCGTCGACTCGTTCCACGAGATCGACCGCGTCGCCGACGTGGCCACGCAGCTCGGCGTCACCCAGGGCGTGATGATCCGGGTGACCGCGGGCGTGGAGGCGCACACCCACGAGTTCATCGCCACCGCCCACGAGGACCAGAAGTTCGGCTTCTCGATCGCCTCCGGCGCGGCCCTCGCCGCCGCTCAGCGGGTGCTGGCCGAGGACGGCCTCGACCTGCGGGGCCTGCACAGCCACATCGGCTCGCAGATCTTCGACACCTCGGGCTGGGAGGTCGCCGGCCGCCGGGTGCTGGCCCTGCACGCCACGATCGCCGCCGACCTCGGCCACACGATGCCCGAGCTCGACCTGGGTGGCGGCTTCGGCATCGCGTACACCACCCAGGACGACCCCGCCGATCCCGCCGACCTGGCCGCCCGGATCACCAAGATCGTGACCGGGGAGTGCGCGGCACTGGGCATCGACGTACCGCACCTGTCGATCGAGCCCGGTCGCGCCATCGTCGGCCCCTCCATGTGCACGGTCTACACCGTCGGCACGGTCAAGGAGGTCGCCCTGGACGCCGGTGCGGTCCGCACCTATGTCAGCGTCGACGGCGGCATGAGCGACAACATCCGCCCCGCCCTGTACGACGCCGACTACTCCTGCACCCTCGCCTCCCGTGCCTCGTCGGCGGCGCCGGTGCTGGCCCGCGTCGTCGGCAAGCACTGCGAGTCCGGGGACATCGTGGTCAAGGACGAGTTCCTCCCGGGCGACGTGGCTCCCGGCGACCTGATCGCCGTGCCCGGCACCGGCGCCTACGGCCGGTCGATGGCCTCCAACTACAACCACGCGCTCCGGCCGCCGGTCGTCGCCGTCAAGGACGGGCGGGCGCGCGTGATCGTGCGGCGCGAGACCGAGGACGACCTCCTCGCCACCGACGTCGGCTGACTCCCTCCGCCGAGTGGGGGATTCCCGACCGCCGAGTGGGGGATTCCCGACCGCCGAAGAGGAGATCAGCGCAGCCGGACCGCTCCGGTGCCGTGCTCGCGCAGCTCGTCTCCAGGGTTGGCGAGCATGCAGGAGCGCATGGACAGACAGCCGCAGCCGATGCAGTCGTCGAGGGTGTCTCGCAGACGTTCGAGACGACTGATCCGATCGTCGAGCCGGGTACGCCACGAGCGCGAGAGCCGGGTCCAGTCGGCGCGCGTGGGGGAGCGGCCCTCGGGCAGGGTGGCGAGTGCGTCGCGGATCTCCTCCAGGGTGACGCCGACGCTCTGCGAGACCCGTACGAACGCGATCCGGCGTAGCACGTCGCGGTGGTAGCGACGCTGGTTGCCGGCGGTCCGGACGCTGGTGATGATGCCCTCGCGCTCGTAGAAGTGGAGCGCCGAGACGGCCACACCGGCGCGGTGGGCGACCTCGCCGGGCGTCAGGTCGTGAGAGCGCAGCTCCTGGTTGATGTCCCTCATTTGACCTCAACCTTAGTTGAGGTTGTCGGATCATTCCATGCACGCGATCCGTCACCACGCGTTCGGCGCCGCCGATCTGCTCCTGCTCGAGGAGCTCCCGGACCTCGAGCCGGCACCCGGTCAGATCAGGATCGCCGTCGAAGCCGTCGGCGTCCACCTGCTCGACACCGCCATCCGTGCCGGCACGGGCTTCGGCCTGGGTGAACCGCCCGCGCTGCCGACGATCCCGGGACGCGAGGTGGCCGGCGTGGTCGACGGGGTGGGCGAGGGCGTCGACCCCTCCTGGCTGGAACGCGAGGTCGTGGCCCACCTCGGCCTCGCCGGCGGCGGCTACGCCGACCAGGCTGTCGTCGACGCCACGCGTGCTCACGTCCGGTCGCCCGGGCTGGATGCCACGACGGCCGTCGCCGCGATCGGCACGGGCCGTACGGCGGCCGCGATCGTGGCTCTCGCGCCGATCGCCGGCGACGACGTGGTCGCGGTGACCTCCGCCGCCGGCGGGCTGGGAACCCTGCTGGTGCAGGAGGCCGCGCGCACGGGAGCCCGGGTGATCGCCCTGGCGGGCGGAGCGAGCAAGCTGGCGCTCGTACGGTCGCTCGGAGCTCACGTAGCCCTGGAC
>QFCS01003793.1_pt1 | contig 13455 bp, 11 predicted proteins | sample 3576561 | NCBI WGS metagenome assembly QFCS01 | reverse complement strand
CTCGCACCAGGAGAACTTCGGCATCGCCGTGGCCGAGGCCCTGGGCTGCGGCCTGCCGGTGCTCATCTCCAACAAGGTCAACATCTGGCGCGAGGTGGAGCAGGCTGGTGCGGGCTTCGTCGATGACGACGATGCGCGCGGCACCGCGCGGCTGCTGCTGCGCTGGCTCTCGCTCGACGCCGACCACCGCCAGGCCATGTCCGCCGCGGCGCGCGATCTCTTCGCCAGCCGCTACACGGTCGACGCCATGGCGCAGTCCATCCTGTCGCTGGCCGCCCAGCACGGCCCCCACACACCCTCGCACGCTTCACCATGAACACCAACGTCGTCGACCACTACGGCTGGGACTCGGCCGACCAGCCCACCTCGTGCGGCTACATCGGCCCGCGCGTGATCGAGGAGCTGGACGCGTTGCGCGTGCGCCGCGTGCTCGACCTGGGCTGCGGCAACGGCACCCTCTGCGGCGAACTCGCGCGGCGCGGCTACGAGGTCTGCGGCGTTGACCAAGACGAGGCCGGCGTGCGCCTGGCGCAGGAGCGCCACCCCGCGCTGCGCTTTCACCGCCTGGGTGTGCAGGACGAGCCGCAGCGCCTGGTCGACGCCGAGGGTCACTTCCAGGCCGTGGTCTCCACCGAGGTCATCGAGCACCTGTACTCGCCGCACCTGCTGCCGGCGTTCGCGCGCGCGGTGCTGGAGCCCGGCGGCCACCTGGTGCTCACCACGCCGTACCACGGCTACCTCAAGAACCTGGCGCTCGCCGTCCTGGACCAGTGGGACCACCACCACACGGCCCTGTGGCACGGCGGGCACATCAAGTTCTGGAGCCGGCGCACGCTCACCGAGCTGCTGAGCCAGCACGGCTTCGAGCTGGTGCGCTTCGGCGGCGTGGGCCGCCTGCCCTACCTCTGGAAGAGCATGGTTCTGGTGGCCAGGCGCGTCTCATGATCCTCCCCGGCAACGACCCCGCCACGCAGCCCTCGTTCACGCTGGGCAACCGGGTGGCGCGCGCCACCTGGGGCGTGGTGTGGCTGCTGCTGTTCCGCACCAGCCCGCGCCCGGCGCACGCCTGGCGGCGCGCGCTGCTGCGCCTGTTCGGCGCGCGCCTGGGCGCGCACGTGCACGTCTACCCGGGCGCGCGCATCTGGGCGCCCTGGCAACTGGAGATCGGTGACCGCGTGGGCGTGGGCGATGGCGCCACGCTCTACAACATGGGCCCGCTGCGCATCGGCCACGATGCCGTGATCTCGCAGGGCTCGCACCTGTGCGGCGGCACGCACGACATCCATTCGCACAACTTCCAACTGGTTGCCCGGGCCATCGACATCGGCCCGCACGCCTGGGTCTGCGCCGACGCCTTCGTGGGCCCCGGCGTGCGCCTGGCGCCGGGCTGCGTGGTGGGCGCGCGCTCGGTGGTCATGAAAAGCATCGACGAGCCCTGGTCCGTGTGGGCCGGGCACCCCGCGCAACGCATCAGCGCACGCCAACGAGAGGCATCGCTATGACCCAGGTCTCCATCCTCGTGCTCACCAAAAATGAGCAGCAGGACCTGCCGGGCTGCCTGCGCAGCGTGGCCTGGTCGGACGACATCCACGTCTACGACTCGCTCAGCACCGACCGCACGCAGGAGATCGCGCGCGAGTTCGGCGCCACCGTCACGCCGCGCGCCTTCGACAACTGGGCCGCGCACCAGAACTGGGGCCTGGCGAACATCCCCTTCAAGCACCCCTGGGTGTTCTACATCGACGCCGACGAGCGCATGACGCCCGAGCTGGTGGCCGCCGTGCGCGCGGCGGTGGCCAGCCCCGGCGAGCACGTGGCCTTTCGCGTGCAGCGGCGCGACTTCTTCCTGGGCACCTGGCTGCAGCACGTGCAGACCTCGCCCTTCTACCTGCGCCTGTTCCGCCCCGAGCGCATGCGCTACGAGCGCCTGGTCAACCCCGTGTCGCTGCCCGACGGCCCCGTCGGCCAGGTGCCGGGTTTTCTCGACCACTACCCCTTCAGCAAGGGCATCAGCCACTGGCTGGAACGGCACAACAGCTACAGCACGCTGGAGGCACGCCAGATCGTGGAGAACCGCCGCCAGCACGAGGGCTTCTCCATCGCCAAGGCCTTCACCGCGAAGGACTTCCACGAGCGCCGCTTTCACCAGAAGGAGCTGTTCTATCGGCTGCCGCTGCGCCCGCTGGTCAAGTTCACGCTGCTCTACGTGGCGCGCGCGGGCTTTCTGGACGGGCGTGCGGGCTTCACCTACGCGGTGCTGCAAAGCATGTACGAGTACATGATCCAGCTCAAGACCCGGGAGATGACGCGCGCCGCCCAGCAGGCCCCCGGAGGGCCCGACGCGCCGACGGCGCCCGATGGCCTGGGCGCGCGCCAGCCATGAAGCTGCTGATCGTCAGCGCGAACTTCGCCCCCGAGCCCGTGGGCATCGGCAAGTACTCGGGCGAGATGGCCGAGTGGCTGGTCGCGCAAGGGCACGAGGTGCGCGTGGTCTGCGCCCCGCCCTACTACCCCACCTGGCGCGTGGACGCCGCGTGGCGCTGGCCACCGTACCGCCACGAGGTCTGGCGCGGCGTGCGCGTGTGGCGCGCGCCGCTGTGGGTGCCCGCGCGGCCGGGTGGCCTCAAGCGCGTGCTGCACCTGGCCAGCTTCGCCCTCGCCTCATTGCCCAGCCTGCTGCGCCAATGGGCCTGGCGGCCCGAGGTGGTGATGGTGGTGGCGCCCGCGCTGCTGTGCGCGCCCATGGGCTGGCTCACGGCCCGCGCCACCGGCGCGCGCGCCTGGCTGCACGTGCAGGACTTCGAGGTCGACGTCGCGCTCAAGATGGGCTTGCTGCGCCAGGGCCTGCTGCGCCGGCTCGCGCTGGGCGTCGAGTCCTGGTTGCTGCGCCGCTTCGACACCGTCTCCACCATTTCGGGTCGCATGCACGAGCACCTGCTGCGCAAAGGCGTGTCGCCCGAGCGCGCGCAGCGCTTCCCCAACTGGGCCGACGTGCAGGCGGTTCGCCCGCTGCGCGGCGCCAGCGCCTACCACGCCGAACTCGGCCTGCCCGGCGGCGCGCGCGTGGCGCTGTTCTCGGGCAGCTGGAGCGCCAAGCAGGGCCTGGACACCGTGGTGCAGGCCGCGCGCGCCCTGAGGCACCGGCCGGACATCGTCTTCGTCGTCTGCGGCCAGGGCGCCCTGCAGGCCGAGCTGGAGGCCGCCGCGCGCGAGCTGAGCAACCTGCGCCTGCTGCCCCTGCAGCCCCTGGAGCGCCTGGGCGAGCTGCTGGGCCTGGCCGACGCGCACCTGCTGCCGCAAAGCGTGGAAGCCGAGGACCTGGTGCTGCCGTCCAAACTCACCAACATGCTGGCCAGCGGGCGCCCCGTGGTGGCCACCTGCCGCGCCGGCACCGAACTGGCCGAGGTGGTGGGCCACTGCGGCGTGGTGGCGCCGCCGGGCGATCCGTCCGCGCTGGCCCGCGCCATCGAGGCGCTGATGGACGACCCCGCGCGCCGGGAAACCCTGGGCCGGCGCGCGCGCGAGCACGCCGAGCGGCACATCGACCGCGAGGCCGTGCTGCGCACGCTGGAGTCGCAACTGCTCGCCGGCCAGGCCGGCGACGCCACGCGCGTGACGCCATGAAAGCCGACCCGCCCTTCATCACACCGGGCATCGCCCCCCTCTCCCCCGGGCAGAGGGCCGGGGTGAAGGGCCTGCACACCACCACCTCCTTCCCCACCCCCGGCGAAGCCGTCATCTTCCAGCCCGAGTTCGTCGAATTCGGCGGCGAAGAGCGGGTGATCCTCGCGCTCAGCGAAGGCCTGCACGCGCGCGGCCTGCCGCACAGCGTGCTGTGCTACCGCGACCACATCGACCTCGCGCAGCACGCGCGGCTGCCGCTGCGCGTGCATCAGTTGCGCCCCTCGGGCCCCGGCCTGGCGCGCGCGCTGGCCCTGCGCGCGGCCCTGCAGCGGCTGCACGCGATGGGCTCGCCAACGCCGGTGCTGTTCAACATCCAGTCGGCCCTGCACGCGGGCTTGAGCGGTGCGCGCCGCTACCACCTGCGCATCCCCGACACCTACAGCCTGCTCACGCCCGCCCGCACGCCGTTCTGGGACCCGCTGGACCTGCGCCTGGCCCTGCGCGACTGGGCCACCGGCCGCGGCGTGCGCGGCGCCGAACAACTGCTCACCAACACCCGGGCGCTCTCACGCGAGATGGGCCAGCTCTACGGCCGGTCCGCGCGCGTGCACTACCTGGGCGGCCACGGCCACACCGCGGCCGAGGCCCCCGCGCGCAGCCAGCGCCTGGTGCACCTGCTCAGCGTCTGCCGCCTGCAGGCGAGCAAGCGCGTGGACTGGATGCTGCGTGCCCTGGCGCAGGAAGACGGGCAGCGCGACCTGGGCGATTGGCGGCTGCACGTGGCCGGTGCCGGGCCGCAGCGCGACGCCCTGCAGGCGCTGGCGCTGCAACTGGGCATCCACGATCGCGTGAGCTTCCACGGCTTCGTGAGCGACGAGCAACTCGAGGCCCTGTACCGCCAGGCGCACATCTTCCTGATGCCCGCGCGCCAGGGCTTCGGCCTGCCCGCGATCGAGGCGCTGTACCGGCACAGCGCGGTGGTGCTCAACCGCGAATCGGGCGTGTCGGAGATTCTGGAAGGCACGCCCTGGGTGCTGATCGCCGAGGCGGGCGAACGCGCCTTCGCCGGCGCGCTGCGCGCCATGCTGCGCCGCGTGCGCGAGGACGGCTTCTTCGCGCAGCCGCTGCCCGCCCTGCCCGACATGCAAGCCTGGGCCGACGACGTCATCGAGACACTGGGATGGTGAGCGCAGCCGATGCCAGCGCCCTGAGCAAGCCCCCGCATGGCGGGCCGCGGCACGCGGTGCGGCGCTCCCGCTGGCGCTTGCCCCTGGCCCTGGCGCTTGCACTCGCGCCCACCCTGGTGCTGGCCCGGCTGCTGCTCTACCTGGGCCTGCAGTTGCCCGCGCCGGTGGGCGACGGCGTGCTGTTCGCCTCGGTGGCGCAATACCACTGCGGCACGGGCCGCTTCGAGACGCCGATCTTCCCGCTCGACCCGACGGGCGCGTACCGCTACATCTGGCACGGCATCGGCTGGCCCTGGCTGCTGTCGCTGCTCAACCCCACCTGCTCCATCGAAGGCAGCTTCCTGTCCTTGTCGCTGGTGATGGCCGGCACAGCGGCGCTGGCCTGGTGGGCACTCGCGCGCACGCATGGCCGACTGGTGTGCGCCGCATTCGCGCTCGTGGTGTTCGCGCTGCAGGCGAAGCTGATGTTCCGCCCCGAGGTGCTGGCCATCGCGCTGGTGGTGGCGGCCGAGGCCCTGCGCGCACGCGAGCGGCTGTGGTCCTGGGCCTGGCTGCTGAGTCTGCTGGCCTGGGTGCAGCCCACGGTGTTCCTCATCGCCGCCGCGCACGCCGCGCTGGCGCTGGACAGGGCGGGCTGGCGAACGCTGTGGCGCGACGCGATCCCGGGCCTGGGGCTGGCATTGGCCCTGCACGGCGCCATCGCGGCGGCCTACCCCTTCCCCCTGGCGGACCTGCTGCACGGCCTGTCGTTGCAAGGCCAGAGCTTTGCGTCGCGCGACGATGGCAGCCTCTTCATCTACTACCTGCGCAGCGACTTCTTTCCCGCGCTGGGCCTGGCCATGCTCGCCGCGTTCGCGCTGGCCGCGTGGCGACGACCCGCGCTGCTCTTGCTGCTGCCCCTGATCGTGTACTTCGGCCTGCGCGTGCCGCCGGCGTTCTACAACCTGGTGCCGTTGTTCGTGGCCTTGTTGATGGGGCTGCTGGACAAGAGCCACACCCCCGTGCAGGCCGGCGTTCGCCGGCATGCGCTGATGGTGCTGACGCTCACGGCCGCGTTGGGCGCGTTGGGACTGGCGCAATCCGTCGCGCGCGATGCAGTGGGTGTCTGGCGCCAGCACGCACCACCTGAAACAGCCCTGGCCAGCCTGCAAGCCGCGCAGGCACGGCCTCAAGGGGTGTGTGGTGTGCCGTCGTGGTTCACCTTGCTGTTGCCCGCCGATGCGTTCGAGCCGAACCACCAACCGGTGCTGCGCACCTGCCCGGCGCAAGGGGGCGTGGATCTGGTCGCCGCCACGGCGATGGCGAACCATGCCCGCGTCACCGAATGCCGGCGCCACGCGGTGAATGCGCTGCCGCCCTGGCTGGAAAGAACGGCCGGCCGCCTGTTTCGATCCAGCACCGGCTACGTCGTGGAGTTGTGCCCGGCGGGGTAACGCGCCGGGCGAATGCCTGTGCCTACTGCTTCACTGGCGCGATTTGCCCATTGTCGAGCAGGTGCATGACGCGATGGTCTCGCGGCTGCGTCGAGTCTTGCCTCGGGCGAAGTATGGGCGCAGGTCGCCGCCTTTGATTCTCGATCCTCTTGTCGACCCTCTCGAACATATCGTTGGTGTCGCTCTCGCGCTCCGACACGCCGTCGATCGGGGCATTCTCCTCATTGCTCCCACTCACGTCCTCTGTCCCGGGTTCGGCCTGGTTCGGAATCGGGAACGCGATCCCATTCATTGCATCGTGGCATGCAGCGCTCCAGTCGAACTCCTCCTCCGACGTGCGATGCGATGGCGCAACGTCCTTGGACGAGACACCCGATTGCACATCGCCGCCGAAGTCTTTGATGAGCTGGGCAAACGTCCAAGTAGGTATCTTGACCGGCTCAACCTCGACCGACTCAACCTCGACCGACTCAACCTCGACCGACTCAACCTCGACCGACTCAACCTCGACCGACTCAACCTCGACCGACTCGACCTCGACCGACTCGACCTCGACCGACTCGACCTCGACCGACTCGACCGCAGGACGGCCCGCTGGCTTGGCCTCGGTCAACTGCTTCAGCCACTCTCGAACTTTTTTGTTCTCGGCACCACCAGGGGACCGGCACCAATTGAGCAGGTTGTCGGCGACCTGCTGCAGTTGCCCGCCAAATTTGCGGTGATTCATGTCCTCCACGAGAGTGTTCGCCAGAAGATCCCTCGTTTTCGCCCGCAGGTACGTGGGAGCGGTCCTCGGCTTCTTGGAACTGCCATTCACGAAGCGGTTCAGTTCCTGGAGATTCAGCGTATTCCTATCGGCATCGAAAACATTCCGCTTGATCTCGAGGCGTTTCTGGTAGTAGCGAACGGGATTGAACATGGTGCGTTGGCCCCAAGGGCGGGTTGGATACGGGCATCGGGTGATCGGCATCACCTCGAACATCGCCCTGAGTGCATCACCCGGTCTGTCCGGGTCCCCAAACAGATGACCGAGACTACATACCCGACCACCAGTGCCGTAGGCCAATTGACCAAGGCCTGGACTCGCGCACGGCCTTCGCTACCAGAGTCGCCTGAGACCGGCGTGGCTAGACGGGCTTGCTGTCAACAACTGCCAGCCCATCGCCCGTACCAGGCATCACTTGAGGCTCCCCCGCGGCGGAGCCTTCCGATGCAGTGCCCCCCTGGCTACCTCAGAGTGGGTCCACCGGTGTCCCAACCAGCACACCATGTTCCCGCAGCGTGTTGATCGCCCGCGATGAACCCTCGGCCTTCACGACGACCACCGAACCGTCAACCGGCTCGCCGGCCAATCGCAGCACGACATCCTCACCGCCCACGCGCAGATACAGCGCGTTGGAGACTTGGCTCCAGTACCCTTGAATCCGCTTCGATCCGTCTTTAGACAGATCCAAGGGCTTGCCGCCTCGGCACTTGAACATCTCGTCGATGCGCGGGTGAATCACCCTTTCCGGCCCGCCGATGGTGGGCGTGTTTGGCATCCCTGGTGAGGCGACAGCAATCGCCGGGACCTGAGCAATCTGACTCTCACGCGCGACACCACTGCTCACCGCCACGGGGGTCGGCAAAGGCTTGCCAGTGAAAATGCCCATTGCTTGAAGCTTCTTCATGGCGGCTTTCGAGCCATCCACGGTCAATACATGGACGACGTCACTGTTCGGAAGACGTTTCAGCACGACGTTGACCTCTTCGTGTCCGTCCCGAAGACAGAGGGTGTCAGAGATCCCGCTCCCCGTGCCCGTCAGTAGCTCGGACAGCTGCACTGTCCCGCCACGCTCCCTGTACATGGCGGCCACCCAGCTGTGCGAGGTGTCGAGGCGCACGCCAACGCATGTGGCCGCAGCTGGCGGCAATGGCTTGTCGCCGCGGGCCTGCTCGAGGAAGCCCTGCTTTTCCAGTGAGTCCAGCGCATTCTTCGACCCTTCCAGCGACACGATGGCGAGGGTGCCATTCCATGGCTCTCCCGTGAACACGATCGTCACGTTTTCATCCTCCACCCGAAGCACCACGGTGTTCCCCACTGGGTTCCAACGGCCCCTCACCTTCAGCGACAGGCGGAAGGAAGACCCGGGTGCTTCAGAGAACATGCGTGCCACCTCAAAAGTGTTCATACGCATGCGGACATTGGTCAACGCTGCCGAGGCGGGTGCGCACCTTGCTGTCGTTGCTGGCTCCTGTACGAGCGTCGTCACGCCGCTCAGCACCGCCGCGATCGCCATGGCCATGTCTCGGTCACGAGCGTCAATGACGCCATCCCCTTCAACTTGTGCGGCCACTTCATTCACCCGCTCCCAGCCCACGTAGCCATCCAGTTGCTCGTGAAGCAGTGCTTTCTCCATGTCACTCAATACTCGGCCTCTGCGACATTGCAGGGCGTCGTCCAGCAGGACCACCTGGCCATCGTCTGCCACCACAGCTGGGGGAATGCCTCCGCCCTCCGTCACTGCGCAGTAGGCCAGCAGCAGGCCGAAAGCATTCACCCCGGCGAGCATGGGCAAATGGTCGCTCAGGCAATCGACTTGAGCTCCGGCGGTTGTCTCCTCTGCGGGCGACAAAACGACCAGCACGCAGCCCCTGGGCAAGAGGTGGGCATGCTTCAGTGCCCCAGCCCCATAGCAACTGGTCAAAAAAATCTCGACGGGTCCTTCGTGGCATTCGGTGATGGCCTGGAACAGCTCGGCCACCGGCAGCCAGACGCCCATGTCCAACTGGATGCAGAAGACACCTTTCTCATAATCTCCGTGGGCCTGGACGAAGAGCAAGGTGCGTTCCACGGGGGATTTCGCCAGGGCCAGCAAAAGGCCGTCCTTGACCGGCTCCTGCCCCACCAGGGACTTGTCGCCGGACACGATGGCTTGCGTATTCTCCAGACGGGTGGCGAGTCCCTTCGCAATGGACCGGGTGTCATCAGCGGTGAACGCTGTGCCACCCGGCCCGCCGACCACGATGGTGCGCTCGACATTCATCGCGGGTGTTCCCCGAGCGGCGGGAGGCACCGTGCCCGAAGCCCGCTTCGGATGGACAGGCGTCATGAATCGCGTGGACGACAGCGTGGTGTGATTGGAGCCACTGGTCTGGGATGGAGTGGGGAATGAGTTCCGAATGGCCATGGGGAGTCGGGTATCCAGGGGTGAGCCAGCGACATCGGACTTGGCGATGGCGTTGGGCGAAGCGGCGTGAGTAACCTCTAAACGCCTCGCGGTTCGCTGGACCATCCACTGGCGGCGCACCCGGCCCTGTGGGCGATGCTTCTGCTCAGGTAGCAGGCTTCCCACCCGCCGCCGCTCGCAGCGTCTCCGCAATCCACCTGGCATGCGCCACCAGCACTATCCCCCCCGCCACGCGCCCGCTGCCGCTGGGCCCATTGAGCGTCGCCTGGAAGGTGTTGATGCCCGCCAGGCCCCATTGCCCGTCGATCACCACGAAGGCGGCGCTGCCCGAGTCGCCCGAGACCAGCGTGGCCTCGCGCGCGGCGCCCAGCGTGCCGTTCACCGGCAGCGCGGGGCCCAGCACGTTGCTCGACAGGTCCGGGCCGTCGTGGTCGAACAGGTACTGCCAGGGCCGACCCTGCGGGTCGGGCGTGACCGCGTCCACGCGGTTCTCGCCGGTGCTGATGAGGGTGGTGCTGCCGCCGTGGCTGACGAGGCGGATGGTGTGTCCCAAGAGCGGGCCGGTGTACACGCGCGCGGCACCCATCTCGCGCGGCACCGACGTTTCCAGCTTCACCAGCGCCAGGTCGACCTTGTGCGAGATGAACTCCGGGTGCACGTGAACCGCGCTCGCGCGGCTGGAGAAACCACCGCCCAGCGGCGTGCGGAACACCACCTCGTGCGGCGTGGGCACCGCGCCGTTGACGACGTGCGCGGCCGTGATGAGCCACTGCCGCTGGATCACCACCGCGGACACGAGCCGGTTGCCGGCCGAGAGGCTACCCACGGCCGCGGCCGGCGTGTCGGGCGCGGGGTCTGACGCGCCGGCCCCGCCTTCCAGTGCGGCGCTCCAGGGCGCCCAGACGCACGCGGCGAGGCCCGCGAGGCCTCGCAACAACTGGCGGCGCGCAACCACGTTACAGACGGCCACACTTTCGCTGCCGACATCATCCGATCGGACCATGCTCATTCCCTTGCAATGGCGTTCACGGACACACAGAAACGAATCACGGCCGGGACAATCCCGGCACATGGTTCGTTACCCGTGTCCGCCAACAGGCGCCTGAACTCAAACACAGGGCATGGCTCGGGTGTAGCGCTCCTTGATGGCCATCTGATGACTCCCCCCTCGGTACGCACCGAAAGAAAGGAAACCGATATGCAACGCCTTCGATCGATCGCACGCGCCGCCGCCCTCTCGCTGGGTCTGGCGGTTTCCATGGCCGGTGCCGGCGCGCAGACGCTGGGCGCCAGCGGCGGCGTGTCCGCCGCGCTCGACGCCGACTTCAACCCGAGCTGGTGGAGCGACGCCTCGTTCGACCTGGGCCAGTTCGACCTGGACAGCATGTGGCAGGGCGCCTCGCTGTTGCTCAGCGGCCCGGCCTCGCTCAGCTTCAGCTTCGTGGGTGGCGAGTCCACCTACAACAACGCCTTCCTGGCGGGCGGCCAGCGCATCGACAGCCTCGGTGACGGCGGCCTGACGCTGGGCGAGTCGTTCACCTACGCGCAGGCCAGCGCCGGCTCGGTGGACTTCGGCTTCCTGTCCAACGGCTGGGGCACGCTGTTCGCCAGCGGCAGCCTGCGCGTGGGCCTGGTGCTCGCGGCCGACCAGCGCAGCGCTCTGCTGGTCTTCAACGACGCCTTCCTGGGCGACCGCGATTTCGACGACATGATCATCCATGTGTCGATCACGCCCGTGCCCGAACCCGAGACGCTGCTGATGTGGGCCGCCGGCCTGGTGGGCCTGGGCGGCTGGCTGCGTCGTCGCGGAAAAAATCAACATCGTTCGGATCGGGCGCTGGCGGTCTGATCGGAGTGGAAAGAAGCGCGTTCGCTCAGGCGGCCGCGTTCGCGGCGCGGCGACGGCGGACCGTCGCGCCCACCACGCCCAGGCCGGCCAGCAACATGGCGATGGTTTCCGGCTCGGGCACGGCGGTCACGCTGATGTTGTCCAGGCGGAATTCGCTCACGCCGGCGTAGTCGTTGATGTCCACGATCCCGAAGGCCAGGGTGACGGGGCCACCGGTGAGGAACTGGTAGCTGAACTGGCCGACGCTGGGCAGCAGGCCCAGGGTGAAGGTCTGCACGATCTGGCCGTCGATGGCAACGAAGGCCAGGTCTTCGAAGCCGGTCACGCCGGTGTCCTGGCTGGTCAGGCCGAACCAGAAGTCCAGCGACAGCGTGTCGCCCGCGCCCACGTTCAGCACCTGCTTCATGGCCGAACCCTCCGCGGCCCACCCCCCGACGTCCAGGTCGGCCACGTTCACGCCAGCGAAGGGCGCCAGGTCGTTCACGTCCACGGCGGACACGCCGGAGTGGTTGAAGAACTCCTCGATATCACCATCCATGTAGGCGGTGGTCAGCGTGGCGCGCTTGGCCACGCCTTGCACGGACACGTCGCCGATGGTCTGCCAGCCGGTGAGGCCGTCGGTGAATGAGCCGTTGGTGACGAGGGCGAATGCGGGGGCGGTGCCGGCCACGCACAGGGCGGCGGCGGCGATCAGGTGGCGAAGGGTTTTCATGGCTTGCCTTTCAAGCGGATAAGGGTCGGAAGCGAGGGAAGGAAATCAGGGTGCGGGCGTGGCGACGAGGTCACGGCCGGGAGCGATCTGCGCGGCGGTCAGGCCCTTGAGCGTGACCAGGGGGCGCGCCACGGCGGGGCCGGCGCTGCCGTCGTTGTCGATGAGCACCTGCACGCCACCGATCACGTCGGCGAACAGCACGTGGCCGCTGGCGACGCCGTTGCTGCCCGTCACGCCCAGGCTGGCCAGCAGCGGGTTGAGGTCGAGCTTGTCTTCGTACGGGGTGAAGTCGGTGATGGTGTCGCCCGCGTCGCGGGTGCTGGTGTAGCGGAACACGTCGCCACCGGCGCCGCCGGTGATCGTGTCGGCGCCGGCGCCGCCGGTGATCACGTCGTCGCCGGCCGTTCCCACCAGGGTGTCGCGCGCGCCCGTGCCGTTGCGTGCGACGCCCGGCGTGGCCTGGGCCACGGCCAGGTCGATCAGGCGGCCGTGGCGGTCGAAGGCGTTCTCGGGGCCGTACATGTTGGCGGTCACTTCATCGCCATCGGCGGCGTTGTCGCGCTGCAGACCGCCCTGGGCCTTGGGTGCCTTGATGAAGTTGGCGAAGGCTTCCTGGTAGGTCACCGTGCTCACCGCGTTCTCGAACACCACGTTGTTGGCCGCGAAGGGGTAGCCGTCGCCGCCGTTGGCGGTGAAGTCGATGGTGGCGAAGGAGAAGGTGCGCGGCGACACCACGGCGCCGTTGTCCACCAGCACGGTGCCGTCGTCGAGCACGATGCGGCGGATGCGCTGGCCGGTGCCCAGGGTGGTGCGTGCGGCCTGCGTGGTGTCGTAGGTCACCTGCATGCCCGAGATCTGCGCGAAGCGGCCCTGCGGCGAACCGGTGGGCGTGGAGGCCGCCACCGAGTGCTCCATCAGGTCCTTGAGCTGGGTGGCGTTCATCACCGGTGCGCGCTTGACCAGGTTGGTGAAGGGCAGCACGTTGAAGGTGTCTCCGGTGGTGACATTGCCGGGGCCGCCGATGTTGGTTCGGATCCCGCCGCCGTTCTGGATGGCGACGTCGGCATTGCCCTGGAAGCGCATGGCGTCGGCCACCAGGTTGCCGAGGTTGATGTCGGCGTTGCGCACGCCTTCGACGTACTGGCAGGGCGCGGCCGGGCAAGCGGCGTGCGTGGGACCGTTGAGCTGCACGCCGGTGGTGCCGAGCACCTGTGCGTTCAGCGCGGCGATGTAGTTGCGCACCGGCGTGACCACCTGCGCGTTGATGGTGGCGTCACCCGTGACGCGGTCGGCGTCGGCCGCGGCGCCGCTGACGCGGATCATCTTCGAGCCGATGAGGCCCGCCACGCGGCCGGTGCCGTCGTTGACGTCGAGCTGCACCTCACCCACGTAACGGTTACCGAAGTGGCCGGTGACCAGGCGCACGGTCTGGCCGTCGGCGTCGGCCACTTCGATCGGGTGCGTGGTGAAGCTGGCCGCG
>QFCS01001283.1_pt1 | contig 13466 bp, 9 predicted proteins | sample 3576561 | NCBI WGS metagenome assembly QFCS01 | reverse complement strand
TCGACAAGGTCGGCACCGCCAGCATGGTCTCGGTCAACGCCGCCTGCTGCACCGGACTCCCGCACGCCGCTGACGTCATCATGGGCACACTCTCCTCGCCGCCCTGCTGCCCGGACGACCTCCCGGCCGACGTCACCACCCGCCTGGTGACCGACGCCGACATGCCGGCCGTCCTCGCCATCTACGACGAGGGCCTCGCGACCCGCAACGCCACCTTCGAGACCACCCTGCCCACCGCCCAGCAACTACGCGACCGTTGGCTGCCCCACCTGGCCTGGGTCGCCGAGCTCAACGGCGAGGTCGTCGGATGGACCGCCATCACCCCGGCCTCGGCCCGTGACTGCTACGCCGGCGTCGGGGAGAGCTCGGTCTACGTCACCGCCTCCGCCCGCGGCCGCGGCGTCGGCAAGTCGCTCCTGTACACCCAGGTCATGGAGGCCGACCGGGCTGGGCTCTGGACGTTGCAGACCTCAATTTTCCCCGAGAACCGCGCCAGCATCGCCCTGCACCACTCCGCCGGATACCGCACCCTCGCCGTGCGCACCCGCATCGCCCAGCTCGACGGCGTCTGGCGCGACACGGTCCTGCTCGAGCGCCGCAGCGAGATCAACTGAGCAGGAAGGTGCCCGCCGACCGAGCCGGCTCCGGCGACGGGAACCTCCGAGAGGTCGCAGTCGCGATCATCGGCGGCGGGCAGGCCGGACTGGCCGTCGGCTTCTACCTGCGCCGGGCCGGCCTGGTGCCCGGCGAGGACTTCGTCATCCTCGATGCCGCCGACCAACCGGGCGGGGCGTGGCCGCACATGTGGGACGGGCTGCGACTGTTCTCACCCTCGACGTACTCCTCGTTGCCCGGCTGGATGATGCCGCCGTGGGACGACGCATCCCACGGGTTCCCACCCCGTGACCACGTCGTCGACTACCTCACCCGCTACGAGCAGCGCTACGAGCTCGCCGTCGAGCGCCCGCGGCGAGTGCTGGCCGTCGAGAGATCGACCGATGACCCGAACGAGCTCCGGAGGCCGTTGCTGGTGCGCACCAGCAACGGCGACCTCGCCGCCAGGGTCGTCGTGTCAGCCACAGGCACCTGGTCCCAGCCTTTCTGGCCGGCCTATCCCGGCGCAAGGGACTTCGTCGGTCGGCAGCTGCACGCCTCGCAGTACCGGCGGCCCGAGGACTTCGCGGGACAGCGGGTCGTCGTGGTCGGTGGCGGCAACTCCGCCGCCCAGATCCTCGCCGAGGTCTCGACGGCCGCCGAGACCACCTGGGTGACGACCAGGCCGCCGCGGTTCCTGCCCGACGACGTTGACGGCCGGGTCCTGTTCACCACGGCCACCCGACGCGTCCAAGCGCAGCACGAGGGTGGCGACCACCCCGGCGTCGGCGGCCTCGGCGACATCGTGATCGTGCCCAGCGTCCGCGACGCACGCAAACGCGGGGACCTCGAGGCGCTGCCGATGTTCAGCCGGTTCGACGCTACCGGCATCGTCTGGGCCGACGACACCAGGCGCGACACAGACGCCATCATCTGGTGCACCGGCTTCCGACCAGCCTTACGACACCTCAGCCCGCTCCACCTCAGCACCGTGGACGGGCACCCCCGCACCGACGGACCAGCCGAAACGCAGGCCACCGACGAGCCCCGACTGCACCTGGTCGGGTACGGCGACTGGACCGGCGCAGCGTCCGCCACCCTCATCGGTGCCGGCCGAACCGCACGCGACACCGCCCGCGTCACAGTTCAACAGCTTGAGGACGAGCAGGGCTCCAAGGCCATCGACGACTGATGGCCACCGAGCGAGGCGCGCGTAGTCGAGCAGTTCGAAGAAGTCTCCACATCCCGTGTCCCTGTAGTCACAGACAGAGGAGGCGCTCATCGGCCATGAGCGTGCCCTGGCTTCAAGCGCCTGAAAGCAAGAGCTAGCCTGTTACAAGCCCGGTACATACGGCCGGGGAATCGCGACGTTTGCGCAGGTCAGCATGGGTGAGTCAGTCAGTACTACGACATCTAGGTCGCAAACAGATCGAGTTACTCATATTCGATCGGGACAGATGGCCCTGGGTCTCCCCGGGGCCATCGCTCATTTTGCAGCGGAATGCGCTGGCAACATGCCTGTGCGTCACTCCCGCCGCGAGTGACGTGCCACTGATACTCAGGCGTTCAGGATGCGCAGCGCTGTCTGGCCGTTGGCCCGAGCGTCGGGTGGCAGCGCCCGCTACTGAGGAGCGAAGTCCGGTAGGGCGCGCGCCAAGGTCTGGAGGCGGGAGCGGTCCGAGCCAGCGAAGTGCTCGCGCTCGACGTAGGGGTCCCCGATGACCGCGAGTAGGAGCGCGGCGTCCTGGAGGTGACGTTCGCGGTCACGCGAGTCGGTCTGGTAGGCAGCGGCCTTGAGGATAGTCGCGCCGAACGGCGATGGCACGCTGACCGTGGTGGTCCGACCGGCAGCGATCTGCAGCCGGGCGTTGATCGTTCGCCGCAGTGCCTGGGTGCCGCCCTCGATAGCGATCATCGTGCGACCACGGAGCTTCTCGACCACTCGCGGCGCTGCATGGTCGGCGACAAGTACGTCGACCACGTCCGGACGGCCGGTCACGACATCGACCGTCGACTCCCCCCGCTTGAACCGATGCGCAGTGTTGTTCCGCTCATCAATAGATGGCGCCAGTTCATAGCCGAGCGACTCCAGCGCCTGAGCAGTCTCCGATGCAACGCCGCGCGTGGTCTCGATATGGAGGACGATGTCGACGTCATTGGTCGGCCGGACAGCGTCGATACCTGCGCGGATACCGTGCATCTGAGCCATCAGGCCGCCGACGAGAGTCCACTTCTCGTGGGACAACACCGCCTCGATCTCGGCGACGTTCGGCCATGGTGCGCCCCAGCCACCGGCAGGCGTGGCGACGTCGATGGTCGGCCGCCCAGGCACGGAACACGCCCAGAGCTCGGTCAAGAGCGTCGACTCCGGCGCGCCTCTCCCGCACCTCGAGGGACTCGGCCCGATCGAGTGCCGCCAGGACATCGCTGGCGCTGACCAGCTCACGGAGCACATCGAGATCCATGGAAGTCGCGCGCAGCGTCACGCTCCCGGTGTCTTCGCGAATCAGGCCGTGTCGCGACACAACCGCTTTCACGTCGGTCGCGGCCAGGTAGCCATCGATCACGTTCGTCGCTGCCAACCCCAGTCGCTCAGCCGCCGACGTTGTGTCGACCAGCTCCGAACGAAGCCGCTCCCCTGCGCTGCGGTGCGCCACGTACCTGTTGACGCTGGCTCGCCCACGCGCGCGCTCGATGAGTTCCTCGGCACCGAGCCGGCGGAGGCGTCCTCTGAGCCGGGATCGCTGGCTCTCCCCCAGCCACCCCGCGTCCAGTCCAGACAGCAGCGCCACTGCGGCCCAGGCCGTCGACTCAGCCCACGCCCTCGTGTGGGAACCGCGGCGAACGGCCAGCAGTCGTTCGACCGAGGTCTCGTCGACCACCCCCCTGGCCAGTGAGCGCAGCTCGCCCCGCGCGACCAGGTGCTGGACTTGTCGCGTCGAGATGCCGAGCCTCTCAGCGGCATCGGAGACGGCGAGAAAAGACATGACATACATGTTCGCTTAGGCGAAGTTGTCCGTCAACCGCGACCTAGGCACGCTGCTGCGACCAGGAAGGCCCGGAACACGGGGTTTGCGCAGGTCAGCATGGGTCAGTCAGCCAGAACTACGACATCTGAGCGCGATCTGACCGAGTTCTCCGACTCAGTCGACCAGTGATCACGCCGAGCGCAGCGGGCTCGGGTGGGCGCTCTTGTCGACGAGTCCGAGCTCGACCAAGGACTTGAGCTGGCGCGAGACGACGGAGTGGTCGCGACTGATCGCTCGAGCGAGCTCGGCCACCGTCGGTCATGCCCGCGTGCGATGCGCTGGCATGAGCCGACAGCGCGTCGAGGACGGCCAGGAGCCGACCTGCGGATGTGACCTGCGCCTCGGACATGCCGGAAAGCATGCAAGAAGTTGTCGCCTGTGCAAAGTAGGTGTGCACAGAATGCACATCGATCCTTCTGCACTTCGCGAGGGCGCCACCGGACACCTCGACCTCAGGCCATCACGCCACCAGCCGCACGACGAAGCTCAGGACGCCGATCGCAGCGCACAGGCCGAGGGTGCGCAGCGGGCTCCAGCCACGCCAGAACATGACGACGAGCGCGACCCCCGTCAGGACGAAGGCGAACAGGTCCCACGAGGCGAGAACGGGCACATCGAAGCGAAGCAGCCCCGCATCGACCCGACGGGTGCGCTCGAAGAGGTTGTGCAGAGCGAAGAACACCGCGAGGTTGGCGATGACGCCGACCACCGCGGCCGTGATGCCGGTCAGCGCCGCCGTCAGGTGCTCGTTGTTGCGCAGCCGCTCCACGTAGGGCGCGCCGAGCAGGACGAAGAGGAAACACGGCACGAAGGTGACCCAGGTGACCAACAGCGACGCGACGACCGCCGCCACCCAGGGGTCGAGGGCTCCGGGGTTGCGGTAGGCGCCGACGAAGGCGACGAACTGCACCACCATGATCAGCGGCCCCGGCGTGGTCTCGGCCAGTGCCAGCCCGCGCACCATCTCGCCGGGAGCCAGCCAGCCGTAGACGTTGACCGCCTGCTGCGCCACATAGGCCAGCACGGCGTACGCACCACCGAAGGTGACGACGGCCGCACCGGAGAAGAAAAGCCCCTGGTCGACGAACACGGGGGTGACGGTGCGGTCGGCCAGCAACGCGAAGGCCGCGACGGGGGCCAGCCAGAGCGAGACGCCCAGCGCGACGACACCGACCGAGCGTCGTACCGACGGAAGCTCGTGGTGCAGCGCGTCGTCGCTGATGAGCGGCGGTGGCCCGCCGTCGCCGTCGGCGTCCCCGATCCTCCGCAGTCCGGGGAACCGGCGGCTCACCAGCCAGCCGAGGAGACCGGCGGCGAAGACCACCGCGGGGAAGGGTGCGGCGAAGAACGTGAGCGCGACGAACGATCCGACGGCCAGCCCGACGAGGACCCTGTGGTCGAGCGCCCGTCTGCTCACCCGGTGCACCGCCTGGACGACGATCGCGATGACCGCGGGCGCCACTCCGGCGAACAGCGCCGAGACGAGATCCGTCTCGCCCCAACCGACGTAGATCCCGGACAGGGCGAGGAGGGCGAGCATGCCGGGGAGGACGAACAGGCCCCCGGCGATCAGGCCGCCTCGGATGCCGTTGAGAAGCCAGCCGGTGTAGATGGCGAGCTGCTGTGCCTCCGGCCCCGGCAGCAGCATGCAGTAGTTCAGCGCGTGCAGGAAGCGTCGTTGCCCGATCCACCGCTTCTCGTCGACGAGCTTGCTCTGCATCACCGCGATCTGGCCGGCCGGACCGCCGAAGGTCTGCAAGGAGATCGAGAACCAGGCCCTGGTGGCCTCGCCGAGCGGGATCACATCGCCCCCGGTCGGATGGTCCCCGCGCGCGCGAGTTCTCACGAGCCCCATGCAACCACCGAACGCCCCGGCAGGACGACTCGACCCAGCCATCGGACGAGGGCTTCCCGGGGAGCTCGCGGGTAGTGAGCACCATGCAGCCCCTCTCCGTCGGTCTCGTCGCCGACCCGGCCAAGCCCACCACGATCGCCCGCGGACTGGACGGCGACACCTCCCAGGACGGACAGGACGCCTGGGAGGTCGAGGTGGTCAGCGAGCCGTTCACCCTCGCCTGCGAGGACACCGGGACCGTGCTGTCCCGGCTGGCGGATCACGCGCGAGAACATCAGTGGGACGTGGCCATCGGGGTCACCGAGCTCCCCCTGCGCGCCGACGACGGGCGGTACCTGCTCGTCGAGACCGACCCCGAGAATCACGCCGCGGTCCTGTCCCTGCCCGCCCTCGGCGGGTTCGGGCTGCATCGGCGCAGCCGTCGTGCGCTGCGCGAGCTCGTCGGCGGCATGGCCGACCCCGCCGCCGAGAGAAGCCACCGCATCGAGCTGCCGCGACGGAGCGGACGCGGGCGCCTGCTGCTCGGCATGGTGCTCGCCAACCGGCCCTGGCGACTGGTTCCCGGGCTGAAGTCCGCGCTGGTCGCGGCCATCACCACCGGAGCCATCGCGACGATCAACTCCACCGTCTGGCTGTTGGCCGGGTCGCTGACCTGGTGGCGCCTGGTCGTCGCGACCGTGGTCTCGCTGGCCCTCGTCGTCGGCTGGCTCGTGATCGACGGACACCTCTGGGACCGCCCCGAGGACGACACGGCCCGGGCACGGGACCGATCACGGCTCTACAACACCTCGACGCTGCTGACCCTGAGCGCCGGGGTGATCATCTGCTACCTCGCCCTGTACCTGCTGAACCTGGCGTGGGCGCTCTTCGTGCTCGATCCCGACGTCATGGGCGGCTATCTGCAGCAACGACTCGACCACGGGGACCTCTTCGTCCTGGCCTGGTTCGTCGCGTCCGCGGCCACCGTCGGAGGCGCACTCGGCAGCGGCCTGGAATCGGACGAGGCGATCCGCGCGGCCGCCTACTCCAAGCGGGAGGAGGAACGCCGACGCCGACTCGCCGAGGAGCGGGAGTGACTCTCGGCGAGCCGGCCGCAGGCCGCCCCCTCACCCGCGCCAGCGTCGAACCGCGTTCCGGGCGGGCACGGCACCGGCGATCCACGGGGCGCCCACGATGAGCGGATCCATCCAGTGGTGCTGGACGTCCGCACGACCACGGCCCAGACGCGAGTGCAGCCCGTGGTGCCTCCACTCCGCCAGCACCCCCGTGTCGGTGACGGGATTGTCCGGACGCGTCGACAGCAGCGAGCGCACGAGGCTCCCGAACGTGTCGACCCGGTCCGCGGCCATCAGCAGCAGCCAGTGCGCCGACTGGCCCTCGCTGTAGCGGGCGTAGGAGAACCTGCGGATCGCGCCCGCCGGACCGCGCGGCGGACAGGACGTGCCGAACACCGGTGGCAACCGGGTGTGCTCGACGGAGCGCTCCCTCGGCCACTTCTCCGGCTGCTGCTCGGGGTACTCCCCCTGCGCGCCCGCCAGCGACGGGTCGAAGCGCAGGCGCGGGACCGACGGGCGGTCCGCGGGATCGATGTCGGCTCCCCACCCGGGGATCCGGGCGCGCAGCTCGTCGCTGCCCGGGGCGAGGTCGGGCTTCTGCGGTGTGTAGGTCATGTCGTCCTCTCCGTCCGCCCTACGCCGCACCAGGTACGACGATCGGCTTGATGCAGTTGTCGAGCTTGGCCGAGAACAGGTGGTAGCCCTCCGCGATGTGCTCGAGCGGGACCTGGTGGGTGATCACGTCACTGGGCTTGAAGTAGCCGTTGCGGAGATGCTCGAACAGCCGTGGCCACTGCCGCTTCACCGGGCACTGGTTCATCCGCAGCGTCAGCCCCTTGTTCATCGCGTCGCCGAACTTCACCGCGCTGAAGAGCGGGCCGTAGGCGCCGATGACCGAGACGGTGCCCCCCTTGCGGACGGTGTCGATCGCCCAGTTCAGCGCCACCGGCGACCCACCCTGGAGCTTCAGCTTCGCCGCGGTGACGTGCTGCAGGAGGCTGCCGTCCGCCTCGGCGCCGACCGCGTCGATCACGACGTCCGCCCCCAGCCCCTCCGTGAGGTGCTTGAGATGACGGACCACGTCGCCGTGCTCGGTGAAGCTGATCGGCTCGGCATGCGCGAACTCGCGGGCCTTCTCCAGCCGGTAGTCCAGGTGGTCGACGACGATCACCCGGCCCGCACCCATCAGCCACGCCGACCGGGCGGCGAAGAGACCGACCGGGCCGGCGCCGTACACGACCACGACATCGCCCTCGACGATGTCGCCGAGCTGGGCGCCGAAGTAGCCGGTCGGGAGGGCGTCGGTGCACAGCACGGCGTCGTCGTCGTCCATCCAGTCCGGGATCAGGCCCGGACCGACGTCGGCGAAGGGCACCCGGACATACTCGGCCTGGCCGCCGTCGTACCCGCCGCAGGTGTGCGAGTAGCCGTAGATGCCACCGACCGCGGTCGCGTTGGGGTTGACGTTGTGGCAGTTGGTGTACAGCCCGCGGGCGCAGAAGTAGCAGGTCCCGCAGAACACGTTGAAGGGCACCATGACCCGGTCGCCGACCGCCAGGTTCCGCACCGACGGGCCCACCTGGTGGACCTCGCCGATGAACTCGTGCCCGAACGTGTGGCCGACCCGGGTGTCCGGCATCATCCCGTGATACAGGTGGAGGTCGGACCCGCAGATGGCGGCCCGGGTGACCCGGACGATCGCGTCGCCGGGATGCTCGATCGACGGGATGTCCTTCTCCTCCACCCGGACCCGGTACGGGCCGCGGTAGACCATGGCCCGCATGCTGTCGGCCATCTCAGCCGCCCGCCATCGCGGGATGCAGGACGACCTTCGTCCAGCCGTCGTCCCGGTTGTCGAAGTGCTCGTACGCCTCGGGCGCCTGGTCCAGCGGCAGCTCGTGGCTGACGATGAACGACGGCTCCGCCTTGCCACCGGCGATGAGGTCGCGCAGCTGCCGGTTGTACCTCTTCACCGGCGCCTGTCCGCTGCCGAGGTGCTGGCCCTTGAACCAGAACATCCCGAAGTCGAAGGCGAGCCTGCCCTGCTTCGCCAGCTCGTCGGCGGCGCCGGGATCCTGAGGCACGAAGACGCCCACGGTGCCGATCGTGCCGGTGAAGCGCACCGAGGAGACCAGCCGGTTCATCGTGAGGTTGGCCTGCTCCTGGCCGTCCGGCTCGTGGGCCTGGTAGCCGACGCACTCGCAGCCGTTGTCCGCCCCGAGGCCCATCGTCTGGTCGAGGACCGCCTCGACCGGGTCGACCTTCGAGTCGTCGATCGCGATCGCACCGATCGACTCGGCCAGCCGCAGCCGGTCCGGGTGCCGATCGACCACCATCACCTTGCTCGCGCCGCGGATCGTCGCCGACAGCGCGGCCATCAGGCCGACCGGGCCGGCGCCGTAGATGACGGTCTGGTCGCCCGGCTTCACCCCGGCCATCTCGGTGGCGTGGAAGCCGGTCGGGAAGATGTCGGCCAGCATCACGTAGTCGGCCTGCCGCTCCTCGGCGTCCTCGCCCAGGCGCAGACAGTTGAAATCCCCCCAGGGCACGCGCAGCAACTCGGCCTGGCCGCCGGCCCACGGGCCCATGTCGGCGAACCCGTACGCCGCGCCCGCCATCTGCGGGTCCGGCTGCGCGGTCAGGCAGTAGTTGGTGAGCCCGCGCTCGCAGTTCTTGCAGTGCCCGCAGGCGATATTGAACGGGAGTACGACGTACTCCCCCACCTGCACCTTGTCGACGCCGTCGCCGACCGCGACGACCCGGCCCAGGTTCTCGTGCCCGAACCAGCGGCCGGGCTCGAAGTCCGTGCGCCCCTCGTACATGTGGAGGTCCGATCCGCAGATGTTGGTGGACGTGATCTCCACGAGCACATCGGTCGGCCGCTCGATCCGCGCGTCCGGCACGTCCTTGACGCTGACCTCGCGCGGGCCGTCGTACACCACTGCCTTCATCGTTCCTCCTCGTCGCGGATGGGGCCACCGCTCCGACGAGCGGCGCACCTCCATTACAGGCGCGCCGCAGCGGGGTGGAACATCGGCAGACATGCCGATTTGCGGCCGGCCGCAGGGCGTGGCGCCCGGACGGGTTGCGCGACGGGCGCACGGGTACCGGCCCCTCAGTCCCCGAGCACTGGGACCGACGACGGCGAGCCGACTCCGCAGGCCGGGGTCCCGGAGGGAGCCGCATGCGGGTCGACACACCCCCGGTGGCCGCGATGATGGACCTCGCCGCCTCGACGCTGCCCCTCCTGGACCGCGCCAGAGGGCTGGTGCAGAACCTGGACCGTTGGCTGCGCGCCGACGCCATCTGGCTCACGCTGTGCGACGCCCGATCCGATGTGTACGCCACCGTCGGCAGATCCGGCCTGGAACGCCCGGTGCTGGACTACCTCGGCGAGCAGCCCACCCGGTCCGACCGCCCCGGCCCGCCCGGCGTACGTCGCGCACTGGACCTGCCCCTCCGCGAGCCCGGAGGGCCGCATGTGGGGATGCTCGAGCTGTTACTCGCCGACGACGGCCCGGGCCCCGCCGGTGTCCGGAGCCGTCTCGCCGAGCTCGCGCCCCTCCTCGCCCGGGGCATCTCGCCGACCCGCTCGATGCTCGCGACCGCTCGTCTCGTCGACGGCGCGGCGTCCGGGATCGTCGTGATGCGCAATGGCACCACCTACCCGCTACCGGGACTGGCCGACGACCAGGCCCCGCAGGCCGACCCGGCCGTCATCGCGCTCGCTCGGCGCGCCCTCCTCGCGCATCAGGTCTATCGCACGTTCCTCTGGCCGATCCACGGCACCGCCGGTCATTCCCGGATGACGGTCCTCGCCGCCACCGACGCGCCGGACTTCGTGCTGGGCATGGTGCTGGTCACCCCGGACGCCGACTGCCGCGGCCTCACGGCACGCGAGCTCGAGGTGCTGGGACTGGTGGTCGAGGGCTGCTCGAACCAACAGATCGCCGGTCGTCTCAGCATCGCACTGCGCACCGTCGCGACCCACGTGGAGAACATCCTGCACAAGCTCGACGTCCCGACGCGGACCGTCGCGGCGGTCCGCGCCGAGCGCGAGGGTTGCTACGTTCCGCCCTGAGATGAGACCGCGGTCCGTCGCGATGCCGTGCGCTACTCGACGCGGACGGTCACCACGGTGGTCCGGTTCCCGATCGCGACGCCGAAGTTCCACAGCGCGTGGGCCCGGGAGCGGTAGAACGTGACGGCCTTGACCCACCGGTTCTTGCCGGCCCTCGTGAACGCTCCACCGTCGCCCCGGGGCGCGCCGGGCGCGGGCGCGGCGTACACATAGCGCGGGCGGACCTTGCTCGTGACGACGAGGGTGTAGGTGCTGCCGTGCCGGACGACGGGCCGCGGGCCGCTGTAGTCGGCGCCGGCGATGAGGACCCGGGGGCGACGTACGCTCACGCGGGTGCTGCGCGTGTTGCCCGCGTTGTCCACCGCGGTCGCGCGATAGACGACCTTGCCGCCGCGGACCGTCCGTCGGATCTTGCAGGTCGCGACGCCCGAGGTCGCGTCCGCGGCGGTGCAGCGTGCGCGCGGCAGCTGGGCGTAGACGTGTCCGGCGCGGACTCCCCTGATCGCGACGCTCGGACGTGTGCGGTCGACCTTCACGACGACCGTACGGGTGGCCGCGCCGCCGTCCTCCGCGAGGACCGTGCGGGTGATCGTGTGGATCCCGTCGCGAGACACCGTCACCGGCGCCGGGCAGCTGCCCGTGAGGTCACCGCTCCCGGCGACGCAGGTGAACCTGACGGTGACCGGGCGGGAGTGCCAACCGGACCGGCTCCTCGGCGCAGCGCTGCTGACCGCAGCCGTGATCCTCGGGTCCTGTCGTGAGGTCGTGGCGAGCGATCCGCTGATCTGGGTCTCGCCGTCGGTCGCCTGGCCCGAGTAGGTCGCACGGACCTGACGGGTCCCTCCGGTCGGGACGCTGTAGTCGAGCGACGCGACGCCGTCCACGAGCGGCACCGGGGCGCCGAGGGACGTCGTCCCCAGGGTGAAGGTGATTGTTCCCGTCGGGACCGCGACGCTCGGGGCATCGGCGGTGACGGTCGCGGTGAGACGGTCGCCGGTCACGCGCAACGCCGTAGTGCTCGCCGCCGGCGTGACGTGCAGCGTCGAGGGGATCGGCGTCGTCGACTCGGCGTGCCGGTCCAGGTCGTCGGGGACGAAGCGTGCGCTCAGCTGGTGCGTGCCGACCAGGAGGTCGAGTGCGACGTCGGTCGAGCCGTCGCCGGCCTCGACGTGCCGCTCCGCGAGGGAGACCTGTCCCGAGCCGTCCGCACGCGTGAGGTGGAGCGTGCCGGGCACGGCCGGCGAGGTGCCCACGGTCGCCGTGAGCGGCTGACCGTAGACGGCCGAGGTCGCGGGGAGGTCGACGTACGTCTCCGTCGGCGCAGCCGCGACCGCGATGCTCACCTCAGCCGGGATGGCGGCCTCGAACGGAGCGTCACCGGCCTGCGTGAGGGTGAGTCGGCACGAACCGCGCTTGTCGAAGCTGATCGGCGCACTCGCGTGCTGCGCGCCCCCGACGACCGTGCCGGTGACCTGGCCGACCGAGCAGACCGAGTCGTCGACCGCCGTGATGCCGATCGGCGAGGTCGATCCGCCGCCGGTGACGGTCAGGACGTGCTCGTCTCCGACCACCGCGTCCGACGGCGGCGCGGACGTGACGAGCAGTTCCTGGGCGACCTGCGTGCGCGCCCACGAGAACGTCACCGAGCCGGCGCCGCTGTTCACACCGTCGGCGGACACCACGTCCGTCACGCTCGGCGCCGCGTAGCCCGACCCGCCGCCGCCACTTTGATAGTGACCGCCGGCGCCGCCGCCGTAGTAGCCGCCACCGCCACCGCCGCCGGCGCCGTACTCCTCGCCCGACGAGAAGCCGCCGGCGCCGCCCTGCCCGAGCGAGGTCGGGGAGGACGCGGGTCCGGTGCCGCTCGTGCCGGCACTCGCGTACACGGACTGGAAGAGATAGAACTGACCACCCGTACCACCGGCCGACTGGGTCCCGCCGGTGGCACCTGTGTAGTCGTAGATCGAGTCCGGGTAGCCGGCACCGGTACCGCCCGCAGCGCCGCAACCGTCGCCGCCACGGGCTTGCGGCAATCCCGTGTTGCCGCCGCCACCACCGGCAGCCAGCAGCAGCTCCGGCCCGAAGACGAACGAACCACCGCCGCCCGATGAGCCCTGGGATCCGGGTCGGGTGGGCCCGCCACCCCCGTACGTGTCGCCGGTGCGCCCGGACAGACCGAGCTGACCGGCCACGACCGTCAACTCGTCACCCGGGGCGACGGAGAGCGTTGCAGCGGTGCGCCCACCCCTGCCCCCCTCCATGGCGGTGGTCCCGCCCGCGGCGCCCATGACCGTGACCGACAGCGACGTGACCTCCGCGGGGACGGTGAAGGTCTGGGCACTGCCCGTATAGCCATAGGTCACCGAGCAGGTCGCGCCACTGCAGTCCGGCGTGGGAGACACGGGATCGGCCTGCGCGTGCGGCGTGAGCGTGAGGATGGCGAACTGGGAGACGACGAGAGCGGTGCCGCCGAGGGCGGCAGCGATTCGTCGCTGGGGGCGAGTGAACAAGAGGACCGTCCGGAGAGAGTGATCGGATGTGAACCTATTGCCCAAGCCCACGGTTGAAAGACGAACTATTCCGCCCGGGCCTCCCTCTCCGCACCGTTTCGTGGGATTTGGTCGAGGGCCCGCCGCGGGTCAGCGAAGGGACCATCGGGCCGGATCGGTCGATCCTGAGGGGTCGGCCGGCGCCGATCCGAGTCTCGAGGATGTGTCGGACCCGGATGATCCCATACTCATATGACCATCACGACCGCCCATGCTGTGGGGGCCGCGGAGACCTCGGGTCTCGTGGACCTTGGTGGCATGGCTGCGGGTGAGGTGTTGGCGTTCGTGGAGTCTCGTCATGCG
>QFCS01001282.1_pt1 | contig 13489 bp, 15 predicted proteins | sample 3576561 | NCBI WGS metagenome assembly QFCS01 | reverse complement strand
GCCCTGGTCGACGCCGCCGACGACGGACTGCACATCGGCTCCCACACCGTCAGCCACCGCTGGCTGCGCCACCTCAACCCCCGCGAGGTCGAGGTCGAGCTGACGGCCTCCCGCAGGGAGCTGGAGGACCTGCTGCAGCGTCCCGTGCGCACCTTCGCCTACCCGATGGGCGGCTGGACGCCGGCGATCCGCGACCAGGTGGCGGCGGCCGGCTACGACATCGCGATCACCGTCGACCGGGCCCGCAACCACCAGGGCCAGCACCCGCTCTCGCTGCGCCGCTGGTTCGCGTTCGACCGGGCCGACGACGTACGCCTCCAGCTCGACGGCGGCTTCACCTGGATGCGGCGCATCGAGAACTTCCGGCGTCGGCACGGCCCGCAGCTGTGATCCGCCGCGCGGCATAGGGAGCGCCCAGGCCGCGCGTAGGGTGCAGCCGTGCTGGACATGCTGCGCTCCCGGGCCGCCCGCGCCGGGCTGGACCCGTTGCCCGCGCCCGGACGCCTCCTCGCCGGCCTGACCGGTCGCGTGCATCCGGTCGCCGGGCGCACCGTCCTGCTGACCGGCGCCTCCTCGGGGGTGGGACGCGCCAGTGCGCTCCTCCTGGCCCGGGAGGGCGCCACGGTGCTCCCGGTCGCCCGCCGCGGCGACGAGCTCGACGCGCTGCGGGCCGAGATCGCGCGCGGCGGCGGGGCGTCGTACCCGATCGTGTGCGACCTGACCGACGACGACGCGCTCGACGCCCTGGTGGCCGAGGTGCTCGACCGCTTCGGCGGGCTCGACGTCCTCGTCAACAACGCCGGCCACTCGATCCGCCGCTCGGCCGCGGCGACCTCCGAGCGCCCGCACGACCACGACCGGCTGATGCGGTTGAACTACCACGCGCCGGTGCGCCTGACGCTGGGCCTGCTCGGCGCGCTGCGCGCGTCCGGCGGCCAGGTCGTGAACTCCTCCACGTGGGGAGTCCCCGGCGGCCTGATGCCGAACTTCACGGCCTACCACGCCTCGAAGGCCGCGCTCGCCGCGTTCTCACGCAGCCTGCAGGCGGAGGAGCGCCCCCACGGTGTCGTCGTCACCTCCCTGCACTTCCCGCTGATGCGGACCCCGATGATCGCCCCCACCGCCGCGTACGACGCCCGGTCGGCCCTCGAGCCGGAGGACGCGGCGCGTTGGGTGCTGGCGGCGTTGCGGCACCGGCCGGCTCAGCTGATGCCGGCGTACGCGAGCCTCCTGGAGACGCTCGGGCTGGCCTCCCCGCGATCGGTGGAGCGGCTCGTGATGGCCGCGCGCCCGTGACCGGGGTCGTGATCGGGGTCGTGATCGGCTCCGCGGCGGGACGGACCGCGTCCGGGAAGCGGACGCCGCGGGCGTAACGATCCTCACCCCGCTCCGTTGTGCAGGCAGGTCCCCCCGACTCCCGGGGCGGCCGCGCGCAACCTCTTGCTGGGGAGTTGAGGCCGAATGCGTCGAACGCTGGTACTGCTGGGCGCCCTGTCCGGGCTGTTCCTGCTCCTGCTGACCGCACCGCCGGGCGCGCGGGCGGAGCCGTACACGCCGACCGTCCCGACGACCTGCACGGTCGGTGCGCCCGACGTGCGCGTCGACGAGCGCGTGTTCTTGAACGTCGTGGTGTCGTCGAGCAGCAACGTCCCCGCCGCGGGTTCGGTCGACATCACCATCACCCGGCGCGGCACCGCGGCTCGCGCCGCGCGCGCCGTCGCTCCGGCGGTCGTGTGGACCCGCACGGTGCGCTACGAGGGCTCGCCCCTGCGGGTGCGCGGACCGGTGCTTCCCCGCGGGCAGTACGCCGTCGCGATCGAGTTCACCCCCGACGGCGGTGTGCTGACCGGCTGCTCGGACACGGCACGCTTCCGTGTGGGCGGCGGTGGCCCGACCGACCCCGACGGTCCGGACGGACCTGACGACGGGCTGCCGAACACGGGCGGCCCCCACCTGTTCTTCGTGGTCGCGGGCGCCGGACTGGTGGCCGCCGGCGGCGGTCTGGTCGGCAGGAGCCGACGCCGGGCGTGACGCCGCGTGCCCCGTGGCGTTGGATGGGGTGACGCCGGCCGCCCGGCGGTGCCGGGCGGAGTGGGGCCATCCGGTGGACGCGGGCGGCGCCAGAGGGAGGGAAGAGCCATGACCGAGTCCGACACGTCCGAGTCCACGATCGCCGACGGGCCCGCCGACGGGCCCGCCGACGGGCCCGCCGACGGGCCTGGTGACGGGCCCGCTGAGAGCGGAGTTGTGGGCGAGCCCGGACGCACCCGCGTCCGTCGCCGGCGCTCGCGTCCGGCCGAGCCGGAGAAGACGCCGCGGACCGGAGGTCGCCGCATCTCCTTCTGGCTGGGCTGCGGCCTGATCGCCGCGGGCCTGTCCGTCCTCGGCTGGGTGGCCTGGCAGTTCTGGGGCACCAACTGGCAGTCGCAGCAGCGTCAGGGCGACGTACGGGAGGCGCTGGCGGCCGGGTGGGAGGACGGCCAGGACGTCGTACGCACCGACTTCGGCAACGCGACGGCGATCGTGCGGATCCCCCGATTCGGCAAGGACTACGCGATGCCGGTCCTCGAGGGCGCCTCCGACGAGGTGCTCGCTGCCGGCATCGGGCACATGGAGGACACCGAGGCCGGGCAGGAGGGCAACTACGTCCTCGCCGCCCACCGGGTCACGCACGGCGAGCCGTTCGCGGACCTGCCGAAGCTCCAGGTCGGCGACCAGGTGATCGTGGAGACCCGCGACGCCACCTACACCTACGAGCTCGACACCGGCGGGGAGGACCTCATCGTCCCCTTCACCGACACCTGGGTGCTGGAGAAGCGGCCGGAGAACCCGGACGCCGGCGGTGTCCAGCCCCCGGACGGTGTCGGACCCGAGCTCCTCACCCTCGTGACCTGCTCGGAGATCTTCCACACCGACAACCGGTCCGTCGTTTTCGGACACTTGATCGAGACGTCTCGCGTCGGCGAGTGAGCAACCGCTAGGATCGCTGTCAAGCACTTCCCGTCACCTTGAAAACGAGCCGGGTCGTTGCATGGGGATATTCAAGGAGGCTCACGTGCTCAGGAAGCTTGTCGCGCTCTCAGCGCTGGTCGCCGCGTTCGTCGCGGTGCCGGCCACGACGGCCGTCGCAGAACCGTACACACCGCAGATCCCGACGCGGACGCTCATCGAGGTGACGGTGCAGGACCCCGGCGAGCCGGTGATCCTCCACGTCAGCGCCAGCGCGAACTACCCGACGCCGCCCGAGGGCGACATCGCGGTGCAGCTGACCGCACCGGGCACCGCCGCCCGCGGCGCGCAGGCGGTCGTCGCCGCGCCGATCTTCACCACCACGGTCCACTTCGTGGACGACCCGGTCCGCATCGTCGGCCCGCGTCTGCCCAAGGGCACCTACCTCGCCTCGGCGGAGTTCACGCCCGACGACGTCGACCTCTTCCTGCCCTCCGACGACTCGACCCGGTTCCGGGTCGGCGCGGGCGGCGGCGACGACGGTGACGACGACGGCAACGACGGCCTGCCGAACACCGGCGGCCCGAACATGATGTGGCTGATCCTCGGCGGCGGCCTCGTGGCCGCCGGCGCCGGCGGTGTCGGCATCAGCCGCCGTCGCCAGACCGCCGCAGTCTGATCCCGCCTCAGCAGCACTCCGCTCCGGCCGTCCCCTCGGGGGCGGCCGGAGCTGTCTGTACCCACGGCGCTCCCGGCGAGCGGTCCGCCGATCGGCGCTAGGCTGACCGGAACCGGTTCCACTCCTGGGAGGTACCCATGCCCTCGCTCCGCTGTCCCTGCGACACCACCCTGCGCGCCGCCACCGACGACGCGCTGGTCGAGAAGGTGCAGGAGCACCTCGCGGCCGAGCACCCGGGTCGGACGTACAGCCGCGAGGAGATCCTGTTCATGGCGATGTGAGCCGCTGGCGCGATGCAGGAATCCCCGGCCGACCGGGGATTCCTGCGGCTGCGGGGGTGTGCAACACCCCGCAGCGGTCAGTTTCCCCGGTCGACCGGGGATTCCTGCAGCGGGCAGCCGCGCCTCACACGATCCGCGGCAGCTCCGAGGCCTTGCCGGTGAACCGGGGCGTCCGCTTCTCGAGGAACGCGGCGACGCCTTCCTTGCCGTCGCCGATCGACGTCCAGTACATCGCGAGCGAGTCGGTGAGGTGCGCTTCCAGCGGCTCGGCTGCGGCGCTGTTGCGGTAGAGCATCTGCTTGGCCAGGCCGAGTGCGACCGGGGAGCGGTCGACGACGAACGAGCGGGCCAGGTCGTAGGCGGCGGGCAGGAGGTCGTCGGGCTCGTGCACGCTGCGGACGAGCCGGCCGGCCAGTGCCTGCTCGGCGGTGAGGATGTCGGCGGCGTACACCCATTCGAGGGCTTGCTGGATGCCGACGATGCGCGGCAGGAACCACGACGAGCAGGCTTCGGGGACGATGCCGAGGCGCCCGAAGACGAAGCCGATGCGGGCCGTGGCCGAGGCGAGGCGGATGTCCATCGCCAGGGTCATCGTGGCGCCGATGCCGACGGCGGGACCGTTGATCGCGGCGATCACCGGCTTGGGCAGCGCGTGGATCGCGAGTGTCACCTTGCCGCCGGTGTCGCGCACCCCTTCGTCGTACGGCGCCTGGTCGTACGACGCGCGGAACTGCGCGGGCGTCGGGGTGAGGCTCTCGTCGAGGCCGAAGACGTTGCCGTCGGCGGAGAGGTCCATGCCGGCGCAGAACGCGCGGCCGGCGCCGGTGACGACCACGGCACGGACGGCGTCGTCGCGGGCGTCGGTGAGGAAGACCTGCTCGAGCTCGCGGGCCATGGTCAGGTCGAAGGCGTTCAGGGCGTCCGGCCGGCTCAGGGTGAGCGTGGCGATGCCGTCGGCGTCGACGGTCCAGGTGAGGGTCTCGTACACGGGGCTTCTCTCGTCGGGGGCGGTCAGTCGGCGAGGCCGGTCGCGGTGCACAGGGCGGGCGTGATCTCGTCGGTCTTGTCGTCGATCACCTTGCCGAAGAGCTTCTCGGCGCGGGCGGTGTCCCACGTGGTGTCGGCGCGCGCCAGCGGCACCGTGCACGACTTCTCGACGCCGGTCATCGCCAGCGCCCACTTGCCGGCGTCGAGGGGGCCGGCGCCCTCGCCGAAGCGGAAGAAGTCGGGGACGGCCTGGTTGAGCTGCCACCAGCGCAGCGGGTTGAGGACCGACCAGGGGGAGAGCACCTTCTCGCCGACCGCCGCGACCACCTCACGCTGCTGCTGGACGCGGGCCAGGTCGGAGATCGGGCTGTACTTGCGGGCGCGGGCGTAGCCGAGGGCGGTGACGCCGTCGACCTCCTGGCAGCCCTTCTTAATGTTGAGGCCTGCGTCCTTGTCGCGGATGCGCTGCTTCGGGCAGATCTCGATGCCGTCGACGGCGTCGACGACCCCGACGAGGCCGCCGAAGCCGATCTCGACGTAGTGGTCGATCCGCACCCCGGTCGCCTTCTCCAGTGTCTCCACGAGCTTCGGCGTACCGCCCTTGGCGTACGCGGAGTTGACCTTGCCGACGCCGAAGCCGGGGATGTCGAGTGGGGAGTCGCGCGGGATGGAGATCAGCGTCGTCGGCCCCGATCCGGTGTGCAGCAGCATGATCGTGTCGGTCAGCTCGCTGGCGGCGTCGCCGGTGTGGAGCTTCTTGCGCTCCTCCGCCGACAGCCCGGCCCGCGAGTCGCTGCCGACCAGCAGGTACGTCGTACCGGGCTGGTCGCCGGGGCGGTCGCCGTCGGGCTCGAAGTCGACCTTGTCGACCTTGCTCCACGTCCAGATCGGGGTGCCGATGAGGAAGACCAGCCACAGTACGAGGACACCGAGGACCAGGCGCACGTAGGTGCGGGGCCGCGACCAGGGGCTGCGCCGGGGTCCGCGGCCCTGCGGCGGGTAGCCCGTAGGCGGCGGGCCGGCGGGCGGACGGCCGGAGCCGTCGTACTGACGGGCGGGCGGGAGGCGGTCCGGTGGGGGCACGAAGGGGCGCTCGTGCGCCGGGGGCGGGGGAGGGGCCTCGCCGGGGCGACGCTGCACGGGGATGCGTCGGGTCGGCTCGGGGTCCGAGGGTCGCCGCTGCCCGTCGCCGGACCCGTAGATCCAGTCGAACTCGTTCTCGCCGCGACCGTCGTCGCCGGCTCCGTCGCCACGCCCTGCCATGGCGATGACGCTACCGTCAGCCCGTGAGCGAAATCGTCGCGGCACGCACGCCGTCGTTCTCCCGCATCCAGCTCGCGACCTTGACGTCGCGGGCGCAGGCGAACCTGCTGGGCAACATCCACGGCGGCGAGGTCGTCAAGCTGGCCGACTCCACGGCGGGGGTGGTGGCGCAGCGTCACAGCGGCGGCCCGGCGGTGACGGCGGCGCTCGACGAGATGGCGTTCCTGCAGCCGGTGCGCGTCGGCGACATCATCCGGACCTACGGCCAGGTCAACTGGGTGGGGCGTTCCTCGATGGAGGTCGGGGTGCGGATCGAGACGGAGCCGTGGGACGAGGCGGGCGTCGTACGGCACGTCGGCTCCGCGTTCTTCGTGTTCGTCGCGGTCGACGGGGCGGGCAAGAGCCGTTCGGTGCCGGCGCTGGAACCGGAGACCGAGGAGGACCGCCGTCGGATGCGGGAGGCGGAGATCCGCCGTGCGCACCGGCTCGCGGGCCGCCGGGAGATCGAGGCGGCGCGCCTCAGTCCGTGAGGGGCGGTGTCCGCGCGACGTCGGTGAGGGCGGCGGCGATGGCGTCGACGGCGGCGGGTCGCGGGGGCGCGCCGTACGTCGAGAGCTGCACCCGGCGGTGGGCGTCGAGTGGGCGCGCGGTGACGCCGGCGTGCTGGTGGGCGCGGAGGGCGAGCCCGGGCAGCACGGTGACGCCCAGTCCGGTCGCGACCAGCGACTGGACGGCGACGTAGTCGTCGCTGGCGAAAGCGATGGCCGGGGTGAACCCGGCGTCGGTGCACAGGGTGAGGAGCTCGCGGCGGCAGCGCTCGCAGCCGGTGATCCACCGGGCGGCGGCGTGGTCGGCGAGCCGGGCGGGACCGGCAGGACCGGCGCCCGGGGTGACCAGGTGCAGCGGGTCGTCGAGGATCGCGACGGAGTCGATCTGCTCGGGTTCCGTCTGGTCGGGGTAGGCGAAGGTGAGGGCGAGGTCGACCTCGCCGGCCCTCAGGAGCTCGTGTGCCTCCGGGGGCTCGGCCTCGACCAGGTCCAGCTCGATCCCGGGATGTGCCTCGGCGAGGACGGCGAGCGCGGCCGGGACGAGGGTCGCCGCACCGGAGGGGAAGGCCGCGAGCCGGACCCGGCCGGCCTGCAGGCTGGTGGCGGCGGCGAGTTCGGCCTCGGCCCGGGCGAGCAGCCCGAGCACCTCCTCTCCGCGTCGGGCGAGGAGCCGGCCCTCCGGGGTGAGCCGGATCCCGCGGCCGGCCCGCTGCAGCAGCACGGCTCCGGTCTCGGCCTCGAGCCGGCGCAGGTGGTGGGAGATGGTCGGCTGTCCGTAGTGCAGTGACGCGGCGGCCGCGGACACCGAGCCGGTGCGGTGGACGGCGACGAGAGCCTCGAGGCGGCGGAGGTCGATCACGCGACGATGATAGATCGACACTGTCGATGGGAATGGTCGAGAAGAACTATTGGACCGATGGATCTCCCGCGGGCGACGATGGGGCATGCCCGCTGCCGCCGCCGTCTCCTCCGCCTCGCTGACCTTCGCCGACGTGGTCGCCGCCGCCGAGGTGGTCGCCGCGGAACTGCCCGTCACCCCGCTGCAGGCCCATCCGCTCCTCGACCTCGCCCTCGCCGAGCCGGGCGTCGGCGACCGAGCACCCCTGGCCGGGCCCGTGCTCCTCAAGCACGAGCACGTGCTGCCCACCGGCTCCTTCAAGGTCCGTGGCGGAGTCCACCTCGCCGCCCGCCTGCGCCCCGCGGAGCGGCGCCACGGCCTGGTCACCTGCTCGACCGGCAACCACGCCCAGTCCGTCGCGTACGGCGCCCGGCTGGCCGGGGTACGCGCCACGATCGTGATGCCGTCGACCGCGCCGGCGGTGAAGCGGGACGCCGTGGCCGCCCTCGGCGCCGAGGTCGTGGTCGCCGGCGCGAGCCTGGGCGAGGCGGGGGCGCATGCGCGGCGGCTCGCGGCCGAGTCCGGCGGCGCGTTCGTGTGCCCCACGGACCCGCGCATCGTGCTCGGCCACGCCACGGCGTACCTGGAGCTCTTCGGGCAGGAGCCGGGACTGGCGGCGGTCCTGGTGCCTGTGGGCAGCGGCACCGGCGCGGCGGGCGCGTGCGTGGTGCGCGACGCGCTCGCGCCGGGGTGTCGTGTCGTCGGGGTGCAGTCCGCGGCCGCCCCCGCGGGCTGGCGCTCCTGGCGCGCCGGGCGGATCGAGCAGGCGGCCGCGGCCACGCGTGCGTCGGGGTTGGCGACGACCACCGGCTACCCGTTGACCCAGGAGGTGCTGCGGGGTCGCCTCGACGACTTCGTGCTCGTCGACGACGACGCCATCGACGCCGCCGCCCGGCTGCTCGCGACCCGGGCCCACACGCTCGCCGAGGGTGCAGGCGCGGCGGCGCTCGCCGGCCTGGTCGCCCTCGGCGGGGCGGTGGCGGAGCGGCCGGGGCCGGTCGCCGTGATGTGCACGGGCGCGAACGCCTCGGCCGACGAGATCGCCCGGCTCGCCGCCTGACCGACCCGGGGGACCGGGGAGGTGGGCGCCAGCGGCGCGTCGCGACCCGAGTGACGGTTGGGACTGGTGATACTGAGCGGGTGCCTCAGATCGCCGTCGACGAGCGCGCCGCGCGCGTGCGGTTCCGCCGGGCCCTGACCCTGATGGCGTTCACCCTCGTCGTCCCGGGATCCGCCCAGCTGCTCGCCGGCAACCGGCAGGTGGGCCGCGTCGCCGTACGGATCTGGCTGACGGTGCTCACCGCCCTCGCCGTCGTCGGGGTCATCGTGCTCCTCGACCGCTCGTTCGTGCTGACCCTGGCCTTCAGCCCCACCGTCATGCTCGTCCTCCGGCTCGGCCTCATCGCCGGCGCGCTCGCCTGGGCGGCGCTCTTCGTCGACGCCTGGCGCATCGGCCAGCCGCTCAGCCTGCGCCTGCCGCACCGGCGCGCCGTCGTCGGTGTCAACGGCATCCTGTGCTTCTCCGTCGCCGGCACGATGCTCTTCGGCGCCCACCTCGCCGCCGCGCAGCGCGACTGGCTGACCATGTTCGTCGACGGCGACCTCGGGGCCGCCAAGGACGGGCGCTACAACATCCTGCTCATCGGCGGCGACTCCGGCGCCGACCGCTGGGGCCTGCGGCCCGACTCGATGACCGTCGCCTCCGTCGACGCCACCACCGGGCAGACCGTCATGATCGGGCTGCCGCGCAACATGCAGAACTTCCCGTTCCGCGAGGGCAGCGTGATGGACGAGCAGTTCCCCGACGGGTTCGACTGCGACGCCTGCTACCTCAACGGCGTCGGCACCTGGGCCGGCGACCACACCGACCTCTTCGACTCCGACACCCCCGGCATCGACGCGACCGTCCAGGCCGTCGAGGGCATCACCGGACTGGACATGAACTACTGGGTGATGGTCAACATGCGCGGCTTCCAGCGCCTCGTCGACGCCTTCGGCGGCGTCGAGCTCAACGTGCGCCAGCGCATCCCCGTCGGCGGCCTCGGCAAGGACGTCACCGGCTACATCGAGCCCGGTGAGCGCAAGCTCAACGGACACGACGCCCTCTGGTACGCCCGAGCCCGCGAAGGATCCGACGACTACAGCCGCATGGCGCGCCAGAAGTGCGTGCTCAGCGCCCTGCTCACCCAGGTCAGCCCCGCGTCCGCGCTGACGAACTTCCAGGAGATCGCGCAGGCATCCAGCGCGATGATCAAGACCGACATCCCCGGCGGCGCGCTCAAGGACTTCACCGAGCTCGGCCTGCGCGCCAGCAGCCAGAAGATGTCGACCGTCTCGCTGGTCCCGCCGCAGGTGAACACCGCGAACCCCGACATCGACCTGGTCCAGAAGATGGTGCGCGACGCCATCGACCGCGCCGAGGGCAAGGGGCCCGCGGTCACGGCCAAGAAGAAGGGCGGCGGGCAGAAGGTGACCGGCGGCTCGATCGGCTCCCGCAACGAGGGATACGCGGCCAACCAGACCGACGACGTCGCGGCGGCCTGCTAGCGGCTCGCCTCCGCGGCCCGCCGCGACACCGGCGCGCAGCGCCGCGCCACCTACGCCGCCGCGAGCGCGGCGACCACGGCGTCGTACGTCGCCCGGTCGGGGGCGGCGACGATGCCGCCGGACAGTGCCTGAGAACTGAGGGGCGCGCCGTCGTGTCCGCCGATGACGCCGCCGGCCTCGGTGAGGATGACGCTGGCGGGCAGGTGGTCCCAGGGCATCGAGCGGCTGTAGACGAGCGCGGCGGCGTCCCCGGCGATCAGGTGCGGGTAGTCGACCCCGCAGCACGCCCAGGTCAGCTCCAGCCGGCCCAGCCCGGGCAGGTCGCGGCCCACCCACTGCCGTCGTGCGGTCCGGTACGGCGTACCGGCGACGGTCGCGACCCGCAGCGGCTCGCCGTTCAGCCAGGCCCCGGCGCCGCGCTCGGCGACATAGGCCCGCTCGTGCTGCGGCTGCCAGATCCAGCCGCGGGTGACCTCCCCGGAGCGCACCTCGGCGACCATGACGGCATGGTCGGGGGAGCCGTTGACGAAGTTCTTGGTGCCGTCGACGGGGTCGACGGTGAAGCCGTGCTCGGCGGCGTCGAAGCGCTCGATGAGGGTGGCGTCGGCGGCCATCGCCTCCTCGCCCAGCACGACGGCGTCCGGGTACGCCGCCAGCAGGGCGGCGGTGATGAGCTCCTCGGACTCGTGGTCGGCCACGGTGACGAGGTCGCCCGGGTTCTTCTCGGAGACCTGGTCGGCGCCCAGCGCCCGGAACCGGGGGTTGATCACCTCGTCGGCGACATCTCGCAGGAGCGACAGCACGGCGTCGGTGTCCACGGGCTCCACGTTAGTGGCCGGGGGCGACGGTCCGTCATGCTGGGTCCATGCGCTTCACCGAGCACGAGCTGACCGCCGCGCTGGCCGGCGCCGCGAAACGGGTGGTCGCCTCCGACCGGCGCCTGCGCAGGCGCGGAACCGACGTCGAGACCGTGTGGGACGAGATGGACCGCTACCAGCGGTTCAAGATCCTCGACGCGCTCGGCGGGCAGGTCCTGCCGGTGCCGGTGGCCCTGCCGGACGTCGAGGTCGCGGCGGGGACGCGCCCGACGTACAGCGACCAGGTGGTGGCAGACGTGGTCGCGGGCCTGGTCGGCCCCGAGGTGGGCCGGATGAAGCGAGCGGTGGTGGTGAAGGCCCGCACCGCGCTGGTCCAGGCCGCGCTGGCGAGCGTGCCGCCCCGGCTCGACCCGGACGCGCTGCTGAGCGACCAGTAGGGTCTGCCCCGTGCGTGTGCTGGCCGTCGTCGTGACCTTCAACCGGCTGGCGATGCTGCAGCGGCTCGTGGCCCGGCTGGGCGAGACCCCCGGCCTCGACGGCGTGATCGTCGTCGACAACGCCTCGACGGACGGCACGGGGGAGTGGCTCACGGGGCTCGGCACGCCCGGTGTGCGCCACGTGACCCTGGCGAGCAACACCGGCGGCGCCGGCGGGTTCCATCACGGGCTGGACCTCGCGGTCGACGCCGGCGCGGACCTGGTCTGGTTGATGGACGACGACGGGCTGCCCGAGGCCGACTGCCTCCCCCTGCTGCTGGAGCGTGCCCGGCGCGACGGCCTGGACTTCTGCGGTCCGGCGGTGCTGGCCGAGCAGGACCCGGCCCGGCTGTGCTTCCCGATCCGCCTGCCGGGCGGGACGGCGGTCGTGCACCGGATGGCGGAGGTCGAGCTGGCCGCCCGCGACGGGCTCATCGACGGCGTCGTCATCCCGTTCAACGGGGTGCTGGTGACCCGCGCCCTCGTCGAGCGGATCGGGCTGCCGCGCGAGGAGTTCTTCATCTGGGGAGACGACGTGGAGTACCTGTGGCGCGCCGAGCGGGCGGGCGCGCGGATCGCCACGGTCGTCGAGGCCCGCTTCCTGCATCCGGCCACCGACGACCTCGGCACCCCGATGATGGGGGGGCGCACGACGTACAACCACACGCCGAGCGACCTGAAGCATTACTGCATGGCCCGCAACAACACGGTGAACCTGCGCACCTACCGCGGGTGGCCGCACGTGCTCGCCTTCTGGCTGAAGACCGTGTGGTTCTACCTGTTCACGCGCCGCGCTCCGCGCCGGATCCCGATGAGCGCCCGGGCGGCGCTGGCCGGCCTGCGCGGCGACTTCACCGGCCACCGGAGGTACCTGCGGTGACCGCGGCGGAGAGGGTCGCCGTCGTCGTCGTCACCTACAACCGTGCGGACCTGCTCGAGGGCATGCTCGCCGGGCTGGCGGCGCTCGAGCGCGCCCCCGACGGGGTCGTCGTCGTGAACAACGCCAGCACCGACCGCACCCGGGAGGTGCTGGAGGCGAGCGATCTTCCGGGCCTGGTCGCGATCCACGGCGACGAGAACCTCGGAGGGGCCGGTGGCTTCCGCCTCGGCCTGAAGGCCGCCTACGACCGCGGCTTCGACGTGATGTGGCTGATGGACGACGACGTCGTCCCCGCCCCGGACTGCCTCACGCGGCTCCTGGAGACCGAGGGGTCCTGCCTGATCGCGGTGCGCGAGGACCGCGCCGGCGCTCTCGTCGAGAAGGCCGCCGTGCGCTTCGACCTGCGCAACCCGCTCGCCATCAAGCCCAAGACGGCCAGTGTCGACTCGACGTGGCGCACCCGGGCCGACATGCCGGCCACCGTCGAGGTCGAGAACGTCGCCTTCGAGGGCTTCCTGGTACGCCGGGAGGTGGTGGAGCGGATCGGGCTGCCCGACGCGTCGTACTTCATCTTCTACGACGACGTCGACTACGCCCTCCGCGCCCGGAGAGCGGGGTTCACGGTCCTCGCGGTGCGCGACGCGGTCCTGGTGCGGCAGCTGGAGTTCAACCAGCAGCACGACCTTTCCGGGTGGAAGGGCTACTACATGTACCGCAACCTGTTCGTCGTGCACCTGCGCTACGGCGAGAACGCCCTCGTCCGCGCCAAGCCCTGGCTGATCGCCGCGGCGGTGGTGCTGCTGAGTCCGCTGCGCGGTGGCCGGGCGGAGGTGCGCAACGTCACCCGGGCCCTGCGCGACGCGCGTCGGATGCGGATCATTCCCTCCGCGTCCGTAGACTGACCGACCGTGTCACCCACCTCGCACTCCGGCCCGGCCGACCAGAACGACCCGACGGACCTGCCCGACCTCGTCGTGGTCGGCTCCGGCTTCTTCGGCCTGACCGTCGCCGAGCGATGCGCCGCCGACCTGGGCCTGCGGGTCCTCGTCATCGAGCGCCGCTCCCACCTGGGCGGCAACGCCTACAGCGAGCCGGAGCCCGAGACCGGCATCGAGGTGCACAAGTACGGCGCGCACCTGTTCCACACCAGCAACGAGCGGGTC